>Ga0268249_1000662_pt1 | contig 12000 bp, 10 predicted proteins | sample AgamicAtPe_FD_200257 | JGI IMG/M metagenome (GOLD analysis project Ga0268249, IMG submission 200257) | Agave microbial communities from Guanajuato, Mexico - At.P.e (v2) (version 3) | ecosystem: Host-associated > Plants > Phyllosphere > Phylloplane/Leaf | place: Guanajuato, Mexico | collected... | reverse complement strand
CGACCACGACAATGATCCCTCTCTGCACCATCGCCGCAACGTAACAAACACCCAATCGACCCCATTCGCTCTTGCCAACGTTGCTCCACTAGAGCCCAAACTTACGCAACAACTCGCCGCCAACAAGCCGCTCTCTTCCAGTCGCAATCTGCAACCAACCACGCGAGCGGCTCACCATTCGCCCCGCCTCAGCCTCAATTCGGAAACCTCGATCTTCTCGCTCTGGCTAAGCTCGAGGCTCAGCCGTGTCGGTGTCCATGTCGCCCATGAGTGAGCCACCACCAAATGGCAGCTATAAAAGACAGCTCGCCGGCCGCAGTTGCTGCCAGTCGCTATACTGAGCTCGCTCCAGCAAGTCAATCGAACAACTAGAACAAAACCAATATTATGCAGCTGAAACTCTACCTCGTCATCTTGGTGCTTGCGATGGTGGCGCTGGTTGGCCAGCTCGTCCAGTCGCAAGTACATCAGCCTGGAGAGCCCACCTCTGACGTGGATGACGTGAAAAGAGTGACTGAAGGCGTCTTCACCAAAGGAGTTGCACCGGCCGTGGAACAACTGCGGTCAGTCTTCTAGGGAGCCAAGCAGGTGTCAGTGGAAAGGAGGAGGACCCGATTGGGCCGCCGCCAGGATGCTCAGTCGACGAGCAGCGCTCAGTCATTGGAGCGGCCGCTAGCTCGCTCGAATGCCGCCGCCAGTACGCGGAGTCGAAGGCGCAAGGTGGCACCAAGTTGGACAGACGCATCGATGGTCAACTTGCTGCGACGAGCACCAACAACACTTTGTCGTTTAGTTCACCTGTTTGCCCGCATCGAGAGTCAATAAAATCTGTCTGCCTTTCTGCTCAGCAAGAGTTATGTCTCCTCCCACTTGCTACCTTGTTTCTAGTTCCTCTCGCGCTCATTGGCCGGCTGCACCGCATTCGTGTGGGCCGAGTTGGCTTGCGGCTGTCAAAGTATGCTCGCTGCTGACTACATAGCGCTGGTCAATGGCCTCACTCATTCAACGTGTCGCTATGCACCCACCAACTAGAACACCGACACCTGTAAAACCCTCCTCTCCTCTCGGATGACCTCAAAATCCCTGCAATAGACTGCCTCGATTACACTTATCCATCCAGCGACTGCTAGATCCACCTTGCTGGCAACAAACGCTCTATGATCTCTCCACGTATCCCGGGCGAGGATTAAACTCGGCCGAGTGCATCCCTGTCCACGTTGGTCCCTCCTCGCACCGGCCACTTGCCGCGACCGCCTCTCACTTCGCCACCAGCTCGACCCCATTTCAAACAGGCCAATGACAGCGGTTAATCCAGCACCGACCGCCGCTGCTGTACCAGCAACACCAAGCGAGTATATATAAAGCGGCCAGGCCCGTCACTCTCATTACGAGTAGTAGCAGTGGCAGTTCTAGCTCAAATCGAAACACCAAGCTCGCAAAACAACCCGATCGCAATGATGAAGAAGTTCCAATTGGCCGTGGTGCTGGGAGCGGTGCTCGTGGTGCTGCTCTCTCAAGAGCTTGTCTCTGCACAAGGTGGGCCACCTTCTGGCGAGGAGGCAATCGAGACGAAACTGGGCGGTGCGAGCAACGGTCTTGCCGACGCAGTCGATAACAGTGCACTTCGCCGAGGTGCATTCAGGGAAGGACGCGAGGCTGACCAGGCAGTGAAGACCCTCGCCTCAGGCATTTTGAGGGCCGAGGGAACGGTTGAATGATGAGTCCGCAGCTAGGCCGTCGATTCAAGAGCTCCTCGTACATCTAGGACACGTTGTAATCGTCGAAAAACGAATAAAATCGAGCCCTCTCAGGGTCAGATAGTCTCAAATCAGTCTCAGAATGATTAATAACTCGGTGACCTCATCCCTATCGCCGCCACAGTCTCTCATGAATTCAACCCTCAGCTAGATGATGAGACTAGGTGCTCAATGCATAAAGACTGGTCGGCGGCTCTACCGATTTAGAGGTATCGCTATGCGTCTCTGAAAAACCAACACCTGCAAAATTTTTCTCGCAGCTCGGATGATACTAAAATTCCTGCATCCCTCCCGAGCCATAAAGCAGCCGCTCAATTCAGATCAATCGTAACAATGAGTCTATGTATATTCCCCATTTTAGCTGACGATCTAGATGCTCGTACACCTTGTGTCTACGGCAGCCGCTCGTAGCTGCTCCATCATAATCGATAACTAGCTCGACCTTGCAACTAGCCGGTAGATGATAGCGGATGATCCCGAAAACTCAGATAAACATCGACTAACTGATACATAAGACGTTGCAATCGCCTTATGATGGTAGCGATAAGATCTTCCATTTTCATCAAAATTGTATATAGCAGCATTTGCAAATCTTCTTCGTTCCGAGACGAAGTTATAGCAATGAAGTTGAGAGTGGACGACGAATAAAATCTAGCCTTTTGGCACTCAGATTGTCCGAAATCAGTCTGCAACATTACGAGAAAATTCATTTATTGCTCGATGAGCTCATACTTGTCGCCACCACAGTCGCGTATGAGCCCGTTCCGTTGCCAGAGAGCCAGTCTGGAGCGCAATGTTGCGGCCGGAAGCGAAGTCTTGTGCATCAGCTCTTTCAGCCGCCAAGCTTTCCTCTCTTTAAACGAATAAAGCACGGCCGCGTGCAGAGGGCTAACACTAAAATTTTGAGTCTTTCCTCCTACTGTCACGTCCAAGTTCACTGATCCGAGATGGTGTCGCCAATGTAGAGTTCTGCTCGCTTGAATTGCCTCGAACGCCTTAGTATAGGTACTTATGGCTGTCTCTACAGCAGGTGGGAAAGTTATCTCGGGAGGCTCATCGCTCAAACTAACCATTGGGCTGAATTTATCCGGCCAGAATGGTGAAGACACAATGAGCACGTCCAGATTTTTGAACTCCTCCAATTTGTGATCACGAATGTCTCCAGAGAGAATGCGCTTGTTGATTCTTTTTGAAGTTTGTACATCCTTGAGCATAACTTCACACCTGTGTAGTTCGCAATCACTGAATCTTATGGTCAATAATTCGAGATTTCTTAATTCAGTGTCAAGATTACATTCGTCGTACTTGTTCAACAGGCGTTGAGATAACAATTTCTGATATTCCTCTACAAAAAGATCTTTTGTTTCATAGATGTTCACTAGTATAGATACGATGTCTGAGAATCTACTCGATTTCATGAGATCATCTGAGGCATTCAGCTTAATCGGGTCTGGTTTCCACTTCTCGAAGTTCAGAGCTGTACACTTTTCGCCCTCGGAGGGAATGCTCATTTCAATAGTTCCACTCTTAGCATCGGTTCCGTTTTCGTTAGTTTGATTGCTGCTTCTGATCATCTCACGATTCAACTCAGAGTTATGATCCTCGTCAGTTAGGGCTGTTACAATACATCTCACCGTATCATCTCTTGACTTTAAATACCTACGCACAGGCTCGGTCACTAGTTGTAAGATCAAACCTGTTGGGTCGAGAGCGCGTAAAGCTTTTATGGCTGATATGTAAGCAGTTAGGATGTCATATGTGTTGACGCCGGGGTGGAGTAGGCTCTCAATGAGCGATTGCTTGACGCTATTTATAAGATTGAGCCTGAATTGCGATGAAGTTGAAAGTTCTAGACACATTTTGAGGTCTTGAATGGCAGCCTCCGAATTTGGATACTCTATTACTATCTCAAACATGTGTGAAACTCGCACTTCAGCGTAGGCGTCTTTCAGAAATCGGTCCAGTTTCTGCTCGATGTATTCGCTGTCATCTGAAGATTCCGCTCCATACACTTCCAATACCCATTGTTTTACAACGTCGTGAACCCAAATGGTTAGCTGATGGAGATACGAACGCGAGTAATTTGATTTGCACTTTGATGAAACTTTCCTCTCGATAAACTTTTTAGCAACAGTCATAACAGTATCACCCACCAAACCCTCGAGTAAATTTGAGTTCCTCAGGTACTCATTCATTTTGTTGAACCTTTCATAAATGCTCAGACACTCGCAGAACTTCAGCTTCTGTTGACAGCCATGGCAGTCGTCTGACCCACAGGTCTGACCGTCTCGATCGAATTCGTCATCATCATCCTCAGCCTCGTCTTCATCCATATCGTCCGAGTCGTTGTCAGATTTAGTAACTGTAGCTTGATTGCCCACCTTCTGCTGCATTAAAAATACTTTGAAACCCCTCAAATAGGTGGCTTTGAGATATCTCTCCAATTGATGGGGTTTTTGGAAAAGGATTTGAGTCTTCAAGGCGAGATAAAACTTTTTTTTCAAACTTTCATACACAGGATCAACCAGTGAGTTATCTATGTCACAGCAAGCTTCACTCAGAAATTCAATCGCAGCTACAAATTGCGTGTGGATATGACTGACCTCATCATCTTTCGGAAAGTGGGACCAAAATTTGGTAACGAGTTCGTTGCGAACAATTGAATCCAGTCTAACTTCGAACAAATGGTAATAGATGTAGTTGGATTTTGCCTTCGAGGATTCGAACTTACTCAATATGTTTTGACACTGCATTAATCGTTTCGCCAACATGTCTGTTTGATATATGAGTTGTATCTATACGTCCTCTCATCAAGGCTGGAGAGGCAAATTATCTATCCTACACCTGCTTTTTGTTCAGTATGAGATCGTTTTTGCTTTCGAATCTTCACCAACTTTGTTCAATTTCATCCATAAAGTAATGGCGCATGTGTACTATAGAACGTGCACCGTCCGCAGAGGAAAACAATGATCAGCTGTAGAAAGTGTTTCCGAGTCGTGTGAGAGTACTTCGTTAGACATACTGAAATTGTCCGGATCGATAACTAGCCGCTAGTTAATAGCATTCGACACATCCCCACAGATTTTTGTTCATTCTAGTCGCTAGTCCATAAAAGGTCTCGAACTGTAGATTTCTCTAATACACATTTGCTAGTAAGACATATAATGATATCAGAGATGAGAAGTATATTCCAAGATGAAACATATTGATTCTCAGTCGGAGATGCGCTCAACATTCCCGAACAATTGATCAAGTTGAATATGGCTGCCATCGAGTCAGAGATAGAAAGAGCTATTTTAGCCTTAAAACGATGGGCTGACTTGGATAATCGAATGAGAGATCTTATTGGGAACAGCCAAGAATACGATAAGAAGATATTACGATACAGCATCGAAAATCAATTGCGTTACCGGGGCAATCTAGTTAGATTTGTCATCAATGATGAGTATGAATACTATCGGGAGTTGCTCAAGTACAGCAGAGATCACCTAATGCTATTTCCCTATCATTTGTCTGACTTTATTATAACTGGTATGAGGATCACGCCATTCCAATACTATCTTTCAACTATGTCACAAATAATCGAACAAGAGAAAAGTTACGACACATTGCCCAATTTTACCGCCGCTGATTGCCTTAGATTACTTGGTATAGGTAGGAATCAATACATTGATATAATGAACGAGTTACGATCAACTTACCGGAGGTTTCTTGGTATTGGTGTAAAACGTAGCGCTAGAAGTTTGTTGCCAAGTAAGCCCGATAAGATGGTGCCTATTGAGCCTTGGTGGTTTGTCAATGCGGGTTATATAACAGAGGATGATGTTAGATCGATGGTTACTCCGGCCGAGCGATCGATTGTTGATAGACTTGTTTCGCCCGATGGCTTATCAAACCAAATCCTAGCCTGCCATCTGGACGAATCTCATGTGAGATCATTGTACTTAAAGGGCCTCATATATCTGGATGTACCTATTTATGATGACGATTATATTGTTGTACCACCCCTTGAAGGCTTCGTAATGAACCGTGTGACAGGCGATTATTTCGAGAATTTGTTATATAAGATTTTCGTGTCGATTGATCAAAACACCCCGGTACAAGAGCTAGCTAACATTTTAGAAATTGATATCAAGTTGGTCAAGAACGCAGTTTCTATGTACTGTCGGCTACGTTTTGCATACAAGAAGAACATCTACATCGATGCAGAGAAGTGTCATCCATCCTGGGCCGACAAACTAGAGGGCTATAGAAAAATGGGTGTCAATGTGTCAAACCAAATATCTCAGGCATCGACACATCTATCAGACTTCATAAATGAGTTAGCTTCTGTCGAGGAATCCGATCGTGGAACTGTATTGAGCGATAGCACAACGACTGAGGGCAATCAGGAGCAGACAAGAGATGAGCCATCTAAGCGAACCATTAGCCAATCGACAGCACTACTATTGCCTGCCACGATTTCCAGCTCCTCCAATGCAAAGAAGATTGTTTTCTTCTACGATTCTAATTTGGCCGCTTTCTTGATGATGGGAAACTTGAGCCCGAAGCTAAAAAATCATGCCGTTACTATGTTTGAAGTGGGAAAGTTATCAGATGAATGGATTGACAGCCTACTCGATGAGTTATCAAAAATTAAAAGTGAAATCTTGGAGGAGGATGGTTACGAGGCAAAAAGGTACTACATACATGCCCTGATGCTGCACAGGACGATAGAATTCATAAGATCTGACTTACGGCTAGCATCTGATTTGCTTCAATTGGACAACAATCCAAATTCGGAGAGCCAAAGGGTTGGTCTTGATCTGATAAGAGTGGAGAGTCTTTCAAACCTTGATACAGAATCTTGTGAGAGATTTCTGAGAAAAAATTATCAACTCATCATATCAGTCGCGCCCCTGAATCAAGATGTCAAGCTGCACGCAGCGATGAGCCTACCTCATCTAGGACCTGGCTCGCCCTTGATCAATTCTCTCTGGTTTAGATTATTCATTTACCATACAACTGGTTATGGCCCGCCCTCTTTGTTACTAGTCCAGGGATATCGCCTGACAAGGTTGCCAACAATATTCAATGAACACGAAACCTTACTGATCAATCACTGGAATCGAGAGCCAACCTTTGTCAGCTTGAGCAATGCAATCCAGTCAATCAACGAGGCTTTAACACATTGTCCCGTACTCGTCCAAGCGTATCCTGTTCAACCTGTCGGCGGAAACCTTATCAACAGCGAGGAAAAAGTCTTTGTTCCTCTTCCTATAATCTCGGCGCCAGAATCGGAGACGACGCAAGATTCTAAACAATTGGCCGACACTGACCAGCTTGACCCGGTTATATCTCTCCAAAAAGTTTCTCCTGTAGAAAAGTTGAGCCAGACCATAAATTTGAGGAGAATCAGCGGATATATTACTCTAATAAGATCTGCAAATGCCGTCAAGAAATTGATGAACGAATCGGAAGGTCCGAAACTTTATTGTGGAAAACGGAGGGCAGAGATACCTGTTGATCTGCCCGGTAAACAATTTGCAGACGGGGAGGACAAGATCGATCATGGCCATCACGATCTCGACGACAGTGAAGATCTCAACGATCTAACACTGTTTGATTGTAATTTCGGAATCCCCCTATTCGATAGATTCTTGAACAAGCAGGTCAGAAATAGGATCAGCCAGCAGAACTTATGTGATCCAAATTCGTAAGTTCCTCCTGAGGAAGATATACTTTACAATCTTTTATCGCTAACATTTAATCGCTTTCGCACTCACATCCGGGCAGGTTGAACGAACTAGTCAGTGTAACTAACGAGCTGAATGGTAGAATCGAGGAATTCGTGAACAGTTATAAATCGAGCAGGAACACAGGTAGTCTTGACACAACAAATTCTGGTGACCAACGACACTTCTTCACTTTTCCAGACACGGAGCAATTTAAGTGCTCTTTACCTAGGCCTGCTGAAAACCTCATATTCGAAAATGGTACTTTATCGATCTATGACGATTCGGATGAGCCCTGATCCAGGCCTAGATCAGGAAACGCGAGTCCAGTATTGCACGAAATGGATCAGTACCGCACTGACAGCCATATGCTCTAGCCGTTCAAGGCAAATTAAAGATCTCCTTCAACCAAGTTCAGCTACCAACTAGACTTTGGCTAGTAGATAACTGTACCGCCTCCGATGTCTCTTTCAAGTTGGTCAAAACGTGGGTTAACGATTACTCCTGGACACGGATGTTGACCTGGAACCTCACAGGCGCAGAACCTCTCTCGTCCATAGCCGAATAAGGCAGGATTGTCCTCACCGACCACCTCTTTTCTAACCGTTTCTTCTAGCGCTAACCTTTCCTCACTTTTGCCAGCAGTTTTTATGACTCGTCTCAAAATGTCGTTGTGACTCTGGTCGAAGCAATCGATTATGATGTCTCTACCATCATCAAGCCAGAATCTAATGTACGGTGTGGGCATTTTGTCTAGAATCCTAACTATCTGTAAATGAGGATTCTTGTATTGTATTCGGGGCATCTCCCAAAAATAGAATTCTCGTAAACCATGAAAGTAATCATTTCGCATCTCTTCCCTAGTTTGATACCTTCTCCCGTGTAAGCTATAGTGCAATTCCATCACTCTGATTGGATCTGATCAGTGATAATTCAAACGTTAGGTCATGATGCTATTGAGAATCTCGAGTGTCCTGTCGTTGAGCTCACCTTTGGCTATGAATTTTCCGGCCTTGAGATAATTCAGGGTGCGCCTAATTGGCGCAGGCCCCCACATAAACATAGTCGCGACTCTTTAAGTAGATGTCAAACCTATTTATTTTAGGATGAGTCTTTGATACAAGTTTGTTCTGGTTTCGCTATTTATGTAGCGGGCAATATTCGGCCGCCCTCTGTCTAGTACTGCAGCAATGACTGATCATCGCGGCAGACTGCGCGAAAAATTTTTAGAAAACAGAGGCACATGTTAACTTCGAACTGTTGGGGACTGTTTGCCATTAATTTGAGCCGAAGCGCACGCCTCCTGTTGTTGAACTGTTCAACTTGAACATTGCAAAATTCTACCGTCTCCATGCGGCGGGGGCAGCCCCGCAGAGGAGCGGGTGGGCGGGGTATGTATGTGTGTGAATCCTAATTGCAACTTGGCCCGCAGCCTGTGCAGGCTGGCCCGCACTGCCCATCCCGACTTTGTGCGGGCCAGGTTGCCCAATCAAGGGACCACACATTCAAAAGGAGAGCCAAGGACAAAGGATAGATAGGAACCAAGGAGACCAAGGAAGGATAGGACAGTCACTCTTTAATCATTACCTCAAGATCACGTTAATTAGTTTGTGCCCCTGGGGCACTTTGATTAACGTAAGCCCATTAAACTACGTCTGGTCCAATGTTGGGATAGGGGACGTCGCAGATTAACTGCGCGCCCCCTGTTGTTTGGTACCATCACTAGAAGCATTGGAGAAGTTTACATTCCAAGCTTTTCAAGAATAGTATGTACCAAATGACTAAAATAAATATGCATTTGCTGCTCCACGGTCGGCACAGCGTCTAGAACATCGATTCCAGGACCGTCCCGATGCCAGACCGGCCCCAAAATCCATACAGCGAACCATTGTGGGGTCAGGACTCTACCGTTGGAAAATTATTTGCAAATGAGTTAATCAGGGCGACTCCTTATGGAAGAGACGCTTTTTCGACAACGCGGTAAGGGGCGCAAAACTAGAGTGTGAGCAAGTGAAGGCTAACAATTTCCGATTTTGTATGGATCCTCATACGACTCAATCAACCAGAGCCTAGCTGTTATAACCATACCCGGTGAGGCTAGCCATCTAGCTCGGGAGCACTGATATAACTCCACTGGCGATTTTATTCCAAAATGCCTCATAAGATTTGCACGAACACATCGCTAGAGACCATCGGTTCCACCGTGTATCGTACGCGATACGAGGAGCAACTTGAAACACACGTAGATGGAGGATTACTTTTTTAAATTATGGTATTGAAAAATTCATGTAATCATGCATGCAACAGGAAAGAGGAAGTACTGTGACTAACTTAAGTGCTTCAATTTCCACAATCTCACTAATTGGTAGAAGCATTTGTTTTACAATAGTCGATGAAGTTTTCAACCAACTGATGTTGATCGCGATTCTCTGTTTTCAAGCTGCCTGTTATCTCACTAGCCTCAATCATAGGTAAGAGAATGTGGATGAACTCTTGGCTGTAAGGAGGTTCGATGATTTCAAGGACCTCGGTCACGAAGTACCTAATAAGCGAGACATCAGTGTCTTGTCTTTGCCAGCATTTACGCATGTGCTTTATGACTGGAATAACGTAGTTCCGGCTGACAAGATGGACCATTCGGTCTAGTATTACCCGTTTTACCTGTAGTTGTTGTAAGACCTCTATATCCTCTGGTTCGAGATCTATAAGGTTTATGAGAAGTTCGAGCACTTTCTCATGTAATGTGTTATGGTAGATACTAATTTCGTCGAGAAGGGCCAAGTGGATAGGAGTGTGGTCGGTCGATAATTGAAAGTAACTTGGCTCTGAAACGGTATACTTCACCCAACGGAGGATTCCCATAGCAACAACTGGTATCTTTATGTATTGGTAAAGCGTGTTCACTTCGCAGAGTAATTCTATTGACCCTCTTCTCTCCTGACATATAGATGCCACCTTGTCGAGAGCTGAGGACGTGTACTCGAGGTGATCCCTGTTAATCGACCTCCTGCTTCCCTTCTTGAATTGTTCAACCACACTGACCGCATAGGAAAGTAAATATATATACTTAGGTCGATGTTCGGGGTTGACTTTTGATCCAGGCTTAAAAAGTGAATCCAATATGAGATCTAGGAAGAGAGGTATACGGATCAATGAGACCTGCGGTGGATCAGGGCTTTGGTATTCTTTGAAAAGGGTTGTCATATCAGCAGGATTCAGATAGTTCTTGGACAGCATGGATGATAACGCAGAATGAATTCTTGGGTGAGCCGCTGTTCCCATAAGTGACATTGTGATCGGTGTAGCATCGTGTCGATTTTGTTGAGCGTATCTGGCCACCTCTTGCGAGAGGCGTTTGATGTTTGCCGAGCCCTTGCTGTCTCTAGACAATAAGTATAAGATGGACTGACTATATAAATAGGTATGTTCACCGTGGCATATCATTCGACAGAATTCGCTCATATTCTTTTCGCTGTCCTCTTCGCTAGAGCTCAGAATGTTGATTGTTAGAGTTTTCAAGATCCTTGCGAATACCTCCAATTGCTGTGATGCGGTTGATATGCTGGTAATTTCGCCTTGAAATCCAGCATCGCTTATCAATTTTATGGTGAACAAGAGCATCATGCAATCAGGATACATTTCGGCCAGCTTGTAAATCAGTGATCTCCAGGATGGGTGCCCAATAATTTCAGTGAGCCAAGATGGTGTCTGATTTTCGTCGTTTTCATCCGAGAATATTCTGTCAGCCTTTTTTGGGTCAAAATGTTTGATGATCATTTGTTTGAGATGATCCTCGACGAGTTGCTGGACCTCGTCAACCTCCATACCTGTCATGATGAGCCACTCGGCAAATAGATTGACCATTTGAGCTGTTGCGTTGTAATTCTCAGACAGAACATCGATCATAGCTGTCACTTTTCCACCCGCTTGAAGGAACCGTTTTACATGACCAAATATGCAAGGTTCCATGACATAGTCGGGTTGTGACATGATCTTGAGACACTCCTCGCGAGTCGACTTGACTTCATACTTGTCCATACTTGTCTGAGCAATGTTCTGAATGTTCCTACTCTTTCCTCTAAGTAACACGACAACCGTACATTGATAATCTTGATGATAAACTCGCTGGTCAATTCAGATGGGGAGGCGAATGGTCCGTAATCTCGTGTTTTTGTGTTACAAATTGCACGACCTGTAACTTTACCTCATCCAATGCATAGATTACCATTCATTTTCGGTCCGAGAAGCCAAGAACAGATACAATACATTGGTTAGTTCACGGGCCTCGGATGTGACAGGGAGCTCGCTGTTGCGGTAGCGTGCAGAATTCTTCTCCTGGTCACGAATTTTGGTAAGAATTTGTTTTTATTTCTAGTTTTGAGCTCAGCCGCTGAACTTTAGCTAGTGTGTAAATTGTTCATTTTCTTGAAACGCGCGCTGTGAAAATTGAACTGTTACTAGGGCTGTTGGCCGAAAATACTTTCGTACGCGGCCGATGGCTGTGGTAGTTTCGTACGGCTTTCGGTCAG
>Ga0268249_1000661_pt1 | contig 12004 bp, 10 predicted proteins | sample AgamicAtPe_FD_200257 | JGI IMG/M metagenome (GOLD analysis project Ga0268249, IMG submission 200257) | Agave microbial communities from Guanajuato, Mexico - At.P.e (v2) (version 3) | ecosystem: Host-associated > Plants > Phyllosphere > Phylloplane/Leaf | place: Guanajuato, Mexico | collected... | reverse complement strand
GCCGCCGCCGCCGCCGCCGCAGCCGCCGCAGCCGCTCGAGCAGCTAAAACTCGATTCACCAGCCGAGACGAGCAGAGCCGAGCCGAGCAGAGCCGCTTGGTCTCGGCAACCGGCTTGCCCATCAACATCGAGCCGAATCAATGATACTGGACGGCGCCGTTTCCGCACCGGCGAGCGATGGTGATTTATCGTGTCGTCCACTTCGCTTCCTGTGATTTATCGCCGGAAACTCTGGCCATTCGTATTATGTCAGCGCCGGGTTGGCTTTCCGCTGCGGCCGGCCAACTCGCAGCTGAGCGATTCATCCATCAGCAGTCAATTCTAATTTGCTTTTTGGTCAATTGAAATCCACGAAGAGTCTTAACAGCGCCGATTGACCGCTTGATGGTTTGGCCATTTGCGCTCAGCGGAGCGGCCGGCAAATAAATTAGACTCCAGTTGCTCGAAGGGGGCGCATATTTTGCGCCGGCCAGTCTCACCTGTTGGGCCCGAAGCTCGCGCTCGGGCTTCCGTTTGGCCGGAGTCGGCGAGCAGGACCTCAGTAATCATGATTGAGGACAAGAAGCAGCGGCTCAAACTCAAACTCAAACTCTGACGGCAACAACAACAACAACAACAATAATGGTCGCCCGGCGCCAACTTCCTCGCTCGGCCCGCAATCCTCCTCATAAATAAACTAAATCTCGAAAAATCCTGCCCCAACTCTTGGCCAAGCTCGGAAGTGTTTTCCTTGGCGCAACTGAGGGGGCAAATTAATTGAACTTGTTTCTAGCCTCAGCCTCCGCCACTCGCTTCCTGTTCAAACACTGAGCCAGCAAACTAGTCTACGTGTAGAGATCCGCAAACTCAATTAATCTGGTCGCATTGAAATGCAACCGAGAAACAAACGCCCGCCCTCCAGCTTCGTCTTTCACCAGCCAGTCGGCCAGCTTCAGCTTGGAGCTGCTGTTGAGGGTGAATTTGGAACGAGTTAATTTAGGCGCCATCTAGTATTGCGCAAAGAGTAATGGTCCTGTCCGAGAATACCTTGTTGCGCTGACAAGCTATTCTTGTCCATTAAAAACTTGCGGCTCTTTGGCCCAGTCCGAGGAGCCTGGAGCGGACACAACACTTGTGACCGTAAGCCCTCGCATTTAGATTATCCAAGCCAAAGCTAATTCTGGCCGCCATTCTAGAGCGGGACTTACGCTCGATTCTCTCTTTGCAGCCGTAACATGGCTGCTCGTTTATTCGCTTAGAGAGGATTGATAACGCCCATGCGAAGGTGGAACCAAGCTGGATTATAAACCAAATCTCCCCTCCTCGCTTGGCTAGGTGCAGGTTGCAAGTTGAGCATTTTGAAGTTCGGCATCTTAATCAATCACGAAATTTCCAAGCATTGAAACAGCTCACAAGCTCATGCAGGAGGAGCAAGAGCTTGGCGCTTTGTAAACGTCTGCATTGCGTCCATATTGGTTCTCGTAAAAGGATCTTGACTGGTCAGCTGTATAGGCTGGCGAGTTTACCGATTGTGTCAGTTTAATACTGTCAAAACGGTGGGCCAGCTTGTTGGAGGCCGAGTTGGCGATTCTTTGTGCTATCTTTGAAAACATGTCCTCCACCGAGGGCTTGTTTGTCTTGCAGCTGACTTGAAAATATTCCTCAATTGTTGGAAATTGTTCCATGAAAGTTCTAATATCATCGTCACTGACCTCGCATTCGCTAAGATCAACCTTGTTCGAGACGAGGTACAATTTTGCATTCTCGGCCAAGGAAAGAACCTCGAGCAGATGTTGGGTGAGACAGTTGAAGGAGTCGATGTTGTTTCGGGCAAACACTAATAACACAGCTTCAGAAAACTTATAATACGAGTTGCTGATCGAGCCGACGCGCTCTAAGCCGCCGGTGTCAAATAGTCGCAAGCTGATTGTTTTGGGCTCACCACTGTTTGTAACACAGTCATATCTTTTGCTATAATTGTCTAAACCTAGAGTTGATTCCCTATATTGGCTCCAATCCATTCCTGAGGTGTCCACAAAAGTGCCCTGCGAAAATCGGCGAAATATTGACGTCTTGCCAACCCCAAATTCGCCCAATAGGATCACCTTCGACTCGGGATAAAGGGCTTGCATTTTTGATTGCTCTCGCCGAAAGAGTTGAGCTTTGGATTGTGGGGCTAGGAACCATTATACTCGGGACTCCCTTTGCCCAGAGTCCTTGGCAAGACCAAAGACGGATGGTGTCGGCATTTTCTCGGCACAGATCCGACCATCTGTTCCTACAGCTGGCGAATTTTAGTCAGCAAAAATGGTTTGCGCTGCTCGCAACTGGCTTTGACAGCGCGTTATCCAGCGGTTTATTTGAATCTTGATCGAGGAAATTTGGTCGGTACAGCAATTGGCAATTACTAATTGCCATTGACAACTCATAACACGCGTCCATTCACTTTGATTGGAGCTCTGGCGTCGGCCGGGGCCAAACGGTCATGGTGCCAAGTATTCATATTGGAAAACTTGTTTATCCTAACCACATCTTTATCGCTTGGGCTCCGGCGGATGTATTTGTCTTCAACCAGTTTGATTAGCATCGGGGCTTTGCTATCCAATTCGCTTTGTATCTTTTGCTGGCGTTGAACGTGATTCACATGCCCATGGCGACGTATGTAATCCGGACGAGATTGACGATAGGTGTCTGAGCGGACAAGAGCTTGCACGACCAACGAGCTTAATGCGACATTTTCGGTGATTACCTCTTCAATTTCACGGTGAACAAGGGAATTCTTCGACTTTCCTGTACGTGGAGTCTGTGGAATCGACCCTGTTTCAGACAGGACGGAGATAGGACTTTGCTCAATGCAGCTGCGATCGATAAATGCGACAGCCAGTTGTCATCATGAGGTTGATTATTTGCAAGCGGGGTGGCTTGAAGATCTCGAGTTGCAAGTGCACGGCCAGTGTCGAAGACTCTGTCGTCTTCGATCAGCTAGGCTGCAGGCAATATAGTCGGGTTACGATGTTTCGATGATTGGACTTCTCCTGGATAGGCATAGGGCCTTCGACCCAGTGTGCGCCCTTCTAGTCGTCGCGCATTCTCTCCTCTTCAAATCGTTGAGCAACAGATCATGGAATAGCGGTGCTGAACTGAGCTCCAACCATTTATCGATGACTATGAGGTTAAGGCCATGTCCCTGAGCCAAATAATCGAGGTCGTAAGAGACAAAGGCAAGAGAGGCCTCGGCGACGAGTATGATGAGATAACCCGAGAGAGGGAGAGCTAGGAACTTTTCTAGTCTCTAGCAGTCTCTCTAACAGAGGAAAAACCGACACTTCGACGTGAAACGATTTGATTGTCTTACATTTGAGACTGACCAGTACAAAATCTTTAGTTAGTGGATATATCTAGCACCTCAATCAGGTCTCACTTCAATCGATCCAAACGAAAAGCAAATACATGTGTTACAGATTATGGCTTTTGCAGGGGCGTGGAAAAGCCTGAATCATCCGGGGCGCGTTACTTTCGTGGGTCACCTCCTAAATTCGTTACTTCACAGCAATATTGTCGGGACGTATGAATTGCACTCTGTAATATCAATAAACTTGAATTCAAATCGTGTTGGGTATCATCATCAGAAGCATCGGAGTAGTTTACTTTCCAAGCTTTTTAAAAGCATTTTGCGCCCACAACTGACATTAATAAAAGTTTTTGGTGGATCCGGCATAACAAAAATGGCTGGATGATCCTCGCCGGCTAATCAGCTGATGCGTGTGACATGCACCAGTCTGATGCAAGCCCTCTAGAGCTCACATGAGAGCTTCAAGTTGGATTCTCAACGTGCATCCTGAACAACATTTGGTCAGAGCGTTTCCCCGTCGATATCATGCGAAATGGGCTCCCGAACTACTCTATTACCTGAACCAGTGCCAAGCCGGCGCTCGGCTCCCTCATCCATAACGAAATGTTCCAGATACCTCAAGAGGTTGCTGCGTTTCAACCAGATGGACTTTGAATTTGCTGCATGGCAAATGATATATCTCTTCACGTCACCGCAGAAGGTGTAAGTCTGGTTGGTCGAGAAGGGGAGGCAATTCATCCATCAAATAAACCCACTCTAACCGCATCTACTCTTTCCAACACCAGATTCAAGAACTCAGTTTACAGAAAACAAACAAAGAATCAATATGCCCGAGACGATCCAGCGTTTCTTGTGATACTAGCCACATGCATAATCATAAGTGCTGCCGCACTAAGCATCGTGCTCCATCTAAACTTTTTTAGCTTTATTAAATTTATCCTCTGGCTGGTTTTGGTTGATTGTATTGGAATTGGAGCGATTGTTGCCACAATATCCTGGATGTTTACAAACAAATTCTTGAAGAAAGATGCTCTATCTAGCGAGGACGTGGAGTGGGGATACGCGTTTGATGTGCACCTAAACGCATTCTTCCCTCCACTCATCATCCTCCACCTATTCCAAACGCTCTTCTTCAGCTACTTTATAAGCCAGGACTGGTTCATCGCAAGACTCTTCGGCAACTCTCTCTGGCTTGTGGCCGTAACCTACTACTGTTACATCACCTATCTTGGCTACAGATCGCTGCCTTATCTAAAGGACACAAAGTTCATCCTCTACGCCCTCGTGCCAACTTTGCTCGTATATATTGTATCAGTGTTAGCCGGCATCAATATAATGCGAATAATCATGAACTTCTACGAGTATCGGGTCAATTGATGGCTACCTGTCGCCCCATTAGCACCAAGCTGGGCACTAAGTGATCTAGTGTTTGCGATAAGCAACAGCGAGCGGCCGAGCAAACTTGAGCGCCAAATTAAATGGGTTATTACGCCGGTGGGGGCTAAGACGATGAAACTCAGGAGTGTTTGCGATCGCAATCTGATCGTCATCAAGATCGGCTAACTGTGTAGGGCGAAAGGCTAAACAAACCGTTCCATGTCCAGCTCACAATTTACAAAAACTGGCTCCCCTCCAAGTCAGGGCTGGACTTTCAACTCCTATCCGTCTTGCCTCCAACCGGCTGGCTAGCTGGCGCGCGCAACCCAGCATCCGTTAACCTGTGTCCAAAATTAGTGTAGAAAAACCATTACAGTGTCAGCTTTCTTCGACTCCTCTCAGGGTCCGCTGCTCCAAAGGTAGTGTCGCGAGCCACTTAGTCAGCCTGCCTGGAACACTCATTGCGCCAAACCGCCTCGCTGATGCAACAAGTGGCGCCTGCTGCGGATGGAGGGGACGACAACTTTGGCTGCGATCCAAGCGGAGACGAAGATGAACCAGATAAATAGTATCCTTCGCTCTCTTTCCTTCCACTTGTTCGTTTACTTTGCTTCGCCGACTCGACTTTTGGCTCGAAAAATCAAACAGATTCTGCCGCACTAATTGTGCCCGGTGCTAGTCCAAGGCCTTGGCTGGGCGTAGAGTGTAGAGTGTAGAGTATGGAAAGGGCTGTGGGTGGATGGATGCAGGCTGAGCCCTTGCCAGCTGACTTTGCTGGCCAGCCAGTTCTGTGTCGCCGGCAAAGACAAACAAGCAAACGGATCGAGCCATTGATAAGTCAGGCAAACTCCAAGGCAGCACGCAGGGCGGGAGAGATAGCCGTTTCTAGGTTGGCGCCTACGATTAGGTGAGCGCTCGTATACAAGGAGGTGAAGGAGAAGCTCGCTCACCTCATTCGCCAGCCCTCGGCTTCGCTCCAACACCAAAACGAGCCGGCCAGATGCATCGCTCGCATCTCCAGCTGAAATCTGTCAGGGCTTGAACCAGATTTCCATAGTCAGTTCCTAGTCTTTGCTTGAGCTCAGCAAGTTGAGGCTCCTAAGCCGAGAGAGGCTCGCCGGGCGAAATGAGCGAGCGAAACCGGATAGAGGAGCTGAGGTTTCGTCTTGTGAATATTAATTGAGTGTTTCCGACTTGCCATTCAGGCGACACCAAGCTCACTCGGCCACCACTAACACTGGCGCCGCCACAACCTCGGCGGGAAAATGTCGTGAAAGATTAAGTTGCCAGTCAGCTCGCAACCTTGAACTTGTGGCTTAAATTTCAGTCCAAATTCGTCCACTTTTAGGACTAAAGATTCCTTTTGACGATTTATTAACGTTAATTTTGTGAACTTTTCACATAACGCTCCTCGCCGGCCAAACAACCGAGCTAACCGGTTTAAAGTCCGCCAACGAACCACCTCTCTGCCCTGCAGAAGAGCTGGAGGGTTTAATTAATGCGCCTGTCTTGTCTTGTCTTGTCTTCCGGCCCGATTTTGGCCATCCTTTATTTGTTCGGCGTTCGGACCATCAGATACATTATTTTAGCGGTCAAACGTGGCCAAGTTTAAACGGCACAAGCCTTGCTGGTGGCCGAGCCAAGCGGCCGCATGAGCCGAATGACCGCTGACCAGGAGCTTTGCGAGTAAATCATGGGCGAGTTTTGGCACTCGGAAAGCTCGCGCCCGTTCATCATCCGCCCGATGTGATAATAGTTCGCCTGTCAGCCACTCTGCCCGGCAAGCACCTGTCGCCTCAGATTATCGCCGCCGCTGGGTTTTGTTTGGCGCTGAGGATGGCACCGCCAAGTCCGCTGCTTATCGCTGCCGACACAAATCACCAGCTCCGCCTGTCCCCCTTGCGCAGCCTCCGATTGGTCCAGCGCCAACACCAGCACCGAGACCAGAACCAAAACTGGCCGCTCTGTCCTGTCTGGGCCAACACATTTCAGTGGCCGCGAAGACGGGGCTGCGAGATCTGCAGATGAAGACAGGTGCATGCAGATTCCATTCTTTGCCCCTCTCGCACTGCATTTCTAAAGCTCGTAAAAATTGACACACTTGCTCGCAGGCTAGACCTCCATTTGCTCGGCGAGCCCATTTGCTTGGCCAGAGTGTTTCACTTTTCTCCCTTTCTCTTGCCGGCAAAAAGGCCTCTTGTTTTGCGAGGCTCCCATGCAAACTCCGCTCCAGTCGAGCCGAGTGGAGTGAGAAGAAGTGAAGTGAAGTGAAGTGAAGTGAAGTCAAGTCGAGACGAGACGAGACGAGACGAGACGAGACGAGGCGAAGAGTCTGCAGAGGCTCGCAGTGGCTGAGGGTTGAAGGCGAGGCTGAGGCTGGTGGAGCGGCAGACGAGTAGACGAGTCGCTCTTGGAGCGGGCGTCTAGACGGCCGCTTGTGGACACAATGGCGCTTCGTGATCTGACCATCTTAACCACTTAACGGCCTTGTTGTTGTGCCTTCGACGTTCTGTTTGCTCTTTGGCTTTTGCGAGCCTTCGAATTCGTTTAAATTCATTATTAAAAGGAGCGCAGGCTGAGCTGGATTTGCATGCGAGAGGGGAAAAGTTTTGAAGGAGTCTTCAAATGACAACAACATGAAGCGCGAGAGTTGGAATTGAATCCGTTTGATGGCGCCGAGCTGGAGGTCCAAAGGTGAGCTTTTGAGCGCTCGATTGATGGCTGCGCATTGGGGAGGGGAGAGGATATTGATCCTTGTTCGGGGCCGGGAGGAAAGTTTGGCCCAATGTTGGACCTTTCATTCGCGTCCGCTGCGCCGCCCTCACCTTTTGGAAGCGAGCCATCCGCTGCTGGCCGGAGGTGGGAAGCGTCCAATCAGCTGATCGGCGATCATCCTCCAGCTCGGCCGACCGGCTTAGCCACTCAGTGAGCCAGCCAGCCAGCCAGCCAGCCAGTCAGTCAGTCGGTCGGTCGGTCAGCCAGTCAGTGGGCCGCTCGAGCAGAGCGAGGCAGTAAATTTATTGCATAAAACATTCAAATGCGCCGCCGCCGCCGCCGCTCCTCTCGGCGCGTCCACTATCCGGCTTCGGAGCCAAGCCTGGCCTCGGCTCCAATCAGGCGACGCCGGACGCGCCCGCCGCTCTGCCGGCTCAAGTCGAGTCGCAGCGGCCAGCTGCTCGGCCGCTGAGCCCGGAGCTTCAGCTCAGAAGCGAAACTAATGAAGCCGAGAGAATTCTCGTCTCGTCTCGTTTCGTCTCGCTACTCTTGCCGCTCGCTCTTGCCTCTTGCCGCCAGCTTCTTAGCTGGAGCTCAACAAGCGAACGTTAGCCTCCATTTGCCGGCGGAGGAGCTTCGAGGGCAGAGGCTCACCTGTTGCTGGCCAGTTAGCTCCAGGCTCTGGGCCGCCGCCGCCGCCGCCGCCGCCGCCGCCTCCAGCGCGCAGCTCCGAGCTTCGAGCTCCGGCGCACAAACTAACGGCGCGCAGTTAGCTCTCTCCAGCTCCAACTCGAACTCGAACTCAAGCTCAAGCTCCAACTCAGGCTCAGGCTGCCCCTCGCTCGGCGCTCATTTCGCGCCCGCCAAGATCGTTTCGCTGAAAAGTCCTCCCATTTCAAGCTGCCCGCCGCTCGCCGAGCTCGGCCCTGCTCATATTGGAGCGGCCAAGCCATCTTTTGCCCGCTCGCCGCGTTTCCTTTCCTTGCGCCCGAGTCAGGCGAGGGCTGCGCATGGAGCGGCGAGCTAGCTGAGCTAAACGATTCCTCTTCCACCAAACCACTGACCTATAGACCAGTTCCAAAGGCACACTGAGCGAGAGAGAGAGAGAGACTCGCCGTTGCTCGCCACTCAACTTTGCAACTCGTTGGCGCATTCAGCGTTCGGCGGCGAGACAGCAAGCGAGCCAGTCACTCGGCCTTCTTCTTATTGCAGCTCCAGCTCCTTGCGGTGCTCCCATTGCCCAGCAGCGACCAGAGCAAATCCAGAGCTCGTCGCGGCCACCACCACCAGTACCAACTTTCGCGCCCAACGTTCAGCCAAGAGCAGCACATCCAAACCGATCTGGGTTCAGGTGCAGGAGGAGGGACGAGAGGAAAGCGCCTCTCCGTTTTTGGGCCGAGAAGAGTGAGCCCGAGTTGGTGGGCTCGAAGCAGCGAGATTTGCGCGCGGGCAAACCGAAGCTGGACTGGGACGAAGACAAAAGGGAAGAGAAAGAGAGAGAGAGAGAGAGGCGGGCGACGAGTAAGCCAAGAGGCGAGAGCCACCGAGAAGCAATCCACTCCAACATGATCTGGCCCCAGCAGCCAAGGAGGCGAGCACACCACCAATGGCTACTTCCACTCTGCTTGCTCCTAGCTTTCCAACAGACAATCAAGCGAGCAGATGCAGTGCAGCAAGCAAACGAGCAACGCGGCGACCAAGAGCCGGGCTCGGCAATCCAGTCGGCGCCCCTCATGTCAATGGGCTCAGAGTCGAGCTCTGCGCTCGAGTCGTCGGCCGCGCTCGCCGGCGACGACCTGATAGCCGCGGAGTCTTCGCAGTCGCCCGACTCGGCAGAGCACAAGTCGTTCACGAGCGCGCAAGTTGTTAGACAGGTAAGTTTTCGCCACTGCCGGCCAAGCAGCCGTCCCGCGCCGCCCGACTAACTCGCAGCCCCCGAAAGCAGGACTCCAACCAACAGCAGCTCGCGGCCTCGGTGGCGCCCGTCTTCGTGGCGCCGCCGCCGCAGCAGCAGCAGGCGCAGCAGCCGCCGCAACCGGTGCAGCAGCTCCAGGCGCCCATGCAGCCGCAAATGATGCACCCGCAACACTTGGCCATGCAGGCGAGGATGTCGGGCTCGCACCCGGCCCACCAGCAGAAGGCGTTCAACCCGTTCATGGCTGCGGCCCTGGCCGGCAACTACGGGCTCGCGCAGCAGCAGATTGCCGCCGCGGCCGCCGCCGGCATGCACGGCCCGCAGCAGCACCAGCAGCAGCAGCAGCAGCAGCACCAACAGCAGCAGCTGCACGCGCACCCGCAGCCTCACCAGCACGCGCAACAGATGCACGCGCCGCCCATGCACCACCAGATGGCGGGCCCCTCCCACCAGCTGATCAACCAGGCGGCGCCGGCGCACCCGCAGCACCCGCGGCAGCAGCAGCAGCAGCAGATGGGCGTGGCGCCCGAGCAAGCCGCGCTGGCCGTGCAGGAGTCGTCGGTGCGGAGCAACGTCGTTCCAGCGCCCGCTTTCAACGCGATGGTCGAGGGCAACAGCATTGAGGTTGGCGAGCAGCCGGCGGGCCCGCAGCAGCAGCAGCAGCAGCAGCAACAGGCGGCCAGCGCGCAAGCTCTCACCGCCGCCTCCAGCCTCCAGCACCCGGTGATCGCGGCCAGCTCCCTGCAGGAGTCGGCCGCCAGCGCCTGGCCTCTCCAGGCGCCCGACATCCCCAAGATCGTCAACCTGGAGGTGAAGTGCGAGAAGAACCTGATGAAGGTGAGCATCGAGTTCGACAAGGTGTTCAACGGGGTCATCTTCAGCAAGGGCCACTACAGCCAGGGCCAGTGCGTGCACCTGGGCCAGAACAGCGGCAAGCAGCAGGCCTACTTCGACATCAGCATCAACAGCTGCGGCACCCAGGGCAACACCCAGAACGGCCTCTACGGGATGGGCGGCAACACGGGCAGCGGAACCTACTTCGAGAACACCATCGTCGTCCAGTACGACCCCAACGTGCAGGAGGTGTACGACCACGCGCGCAAGTTGCGCTGCACCTGGCACGACCAGTACGAGAAGGCGGTCACCTTCCGGCCTTTCCCCGTCGACATGCTCGACATTGTGCGCGCCGACTTTGCCGGCGACAACGTCGGCTGCTGGATGCAGATCCAAGTGGGCAAAGGTAAGTGTTGCTCCTCTCTCCTTCTCTCTCTCTGAGCGCTGACCTGTTGCTGTGGCGGGCGCGGCGAGCTGAGCGGCCGCTGCTGGCTCGAGCCGAGCCGAGCTGATTGCGGAGACACGACGCTCGGCCGCCCTCGAATTCATTGCACTTTTGGGGTCAGCTCATCGTGAATGGCCGATTAAGTTATCACTCGATTCGCGCTCCAGCCCTGCGATTGGGCGCCGAGTGAAAGGCTAACCTGGATGTTGGCTCTCGGCGGCTGCGCACTCGCGTGCCTCTGCTGGCCCGCCAATCGTCACATGAGCGCCAACAGCCGAGCTGAGCAAACACACTCCTGCGCCAAACAATCGCCGACACTCTGCGGCGGAGCGAAAAGCGGCTCTTGGGCCGGCCAAACCCGCTGGCGAGCGAGCAAAGCCGGCCAAATAAATCATCGGCCGCCGATGGGCCAGCCAAGCGATTGGCCGACTTTCGCCGCAAGCCGGGCTCGTTTGGCGAGGAGGGGAAATGTGCGCTCAATTAGGTCAAATATGATTTACCATTCAAATGGCGCCGGCGGCCATCCATCCGCAGGCACTTGTTTTGGCGGCCGAAAGCGGCGAGCGGAGGGAGGCGGCCGCGCACTTGTTTGCTCTGTGTGTGTGTGGCCGAGCGTGGACATGTTGTCAAGCGGCTGCCCACTGCGCCAGCCGGCCAGCCTCAGCCACTCGGCGCCGGCCAATATGATGAATGATGAAGACGTCGGGCGGCCAGCTCGAAGCCGAGCGGAGTCGAGCTCGGGCGAGTCGATTGTTTTCAGTGGCCGGCGCGGAGTGGCCATTGTGGCCGGCGGCGGCTCGCATGTATTTTAAGTGGTTTGCGCGGCGCTAAAGCCGCCGAGATTGACAGCCAATGATAAGTCGGCCAGACAGGCGGGCGGGCAGGCAGCGCGCCACAATGACTGGCGCCGGCCGGCCGCCCGATCGGCCGCAAAGACAACGCCGGCCGTCGCGTGTACTACTTCTGCACTCTCCACTCTGGCGGCCGGCTGCTGCGGCCGAGGCGGCCAACAATCCGGCCGCCGGCTCCCAGCGATCGCAGGCCGGCCGCTGGAAATAGGAACAACTTTCTCGCCTTTCCCTCTATTTACATTTAGCTCAAGCCGAAATTGGAAGCCATTTGGGCCTGGGATTCGCCGGTTGCGTTTGAGCGCCGGCTCGATGATGAGCCGGCGGGCGCACAAAGGCTGTCACATGACTGGCAACATGATTATAGGCGAGCGCTCGGCCAGAAATCCGGCAATCGGCCCTCCATCGGCTCCGCTGTCTTGCGGTCGGCGCTGTTCGCGTCTCGCCGGCTGATCGGCAGCGAGCGACAATTACGCGGACGGCGAGTGGAGCGGACGGGGCCGCTGGGGCGGCGCCACTTTCGCCTTGGCCGCAGCGGC
>Ga0268249_1000660_pt1 | contig 12011 bp, 14 predicted proteins | sample AgamicAtPe_FD_200257 | JGI IMG/M metagenome (GOLD analysis project Ga0268249, IMG submission 200257) | Agave microbial communities from Guanajuato, Mexico - At.P.e (v2) (version 3) | ecosystem: Host-associated > Plants > Phyllosphere > Phylloplane/Leaf | place: Guanajuato, Mexico | collected... | reverse complement strand
AGCCGAGCAGCCAGCCGAGCAACCAGCCAGCCAGCCGAGCGAGCGGCCGAATGGGGCCAACCAACAATGCAAATGAGCTCTGTAAATAGATTGACAAATTTCCCCTCCGCCCAAGCTGCAGTCAGCCCCGGCCGCATTAGTTAGCTAGGGGGCGCGCAATCCAGTTCGGCCGGCCGGCCGGCCGGCCTATTCAAATGAGCGCAGCGCCAGCCGGAAGCGCGCTCGCCAGACGCAATTGAGCGGCCGAATGTATATATTTGGCTGACAAATGTCACTCACGAGCAGCTGTTCCGCCTCCAGCGCGCCCGTCTTGGCCGGCGCCGCCCGCGCAAACCTGGCTAAGCCCTCCACTTTGGACTGGGCGCCCGTAATCCTTTTATAATGACAACTTTCGAGGCCGGCCGGCGCCCCTCTCCAGACTCGCCGGCCCCTCACTTCGCCGCGCGCTCCTTTGGGCCGCCCAGCCGCCAAGCCGCCCGCCGCCCGCAAGACAACAAAGGCGCCGCCAGTGTTGGTGTCCAAGCAACAAAGTGAATGATAATGAAGCGCGAAATTGAATTCGTTCCGCGGCTTCCCAGATCGGCTCGACTGCGTGTCGCGTCCGCTTGGCCGGCCCGCAAGTTGGCCCGTCCGCCTCACTCGGCTTGCTCGCCGCTCGCTTGGCCCCGCCAGCCAGCCAGACAGCAAGCAAGCCAGCCAGTCGCCCAGCTCCATTGCGCGCCCAAAACTCGCGAGGCCACCGGGACACCTGAGCGGCCCTAATTGATTCATGCATATCTGGCGGCCCCTCACGCTCGGCTTGCCCCTCCTGCGCGCGAGCTGCCCAGCCCGAGGTGGCGCTGGCGGCGGCGGCGGCGCCAGGAGCCCCCCATTAATCAAGCTTCCGGGAGCAGCTCGCACTTGATTGGCCGCCCGGCTTGATTGTGATCGAGCCAGCCAGCCAGCCAGCCAGCCAGAGGCAACCCGACTCCAGCCGGCGGCGTCGGAGCCAAATTAGCGGGCGCCAATTAATTAGCCTGCGGCCGCCGCGCTTTGGGATGTGTGATTTATTTGTTGCTCGTGGAGGCGAAGTTTTTGCGCCTCCTCCTCCTCCTCGCTAGTTTTGCGCCTCGAGTTTTTGGCCGCCGAGTGTGTGTCGCCCCCGCGCGACACCTGTCGGCGGCTCGGCCAACAGGGGCCAGCTCATTCATCACGCGCGGCCGGCGGCCACACCAACCAGCTCGGCCTCATCGGCTATCTCGGCGAGCGCGGCTGGAGCTCGGCTGAAGGCGAGCGGGGCGCAAACAGCTCACTCCACTGGATTACACACTATCGGCCCTCCAATCTGCTGCTCGTCTCCGTCGTCCAGCCGCGAGCTGATAAAACGGCCGCCAGCCAACTTCCGCCCGGCCTCTCAGGGCGAGCGAAATTCTCAAAGTGAAGCTAAGTGGAAGCAATGAGTCTCTGCGCTGGCGGCGCCCATTCATGCGAGCGCCGGAACTCGCAATCTGACCGCTCGCCTGGTTCCGCTGTCGCTGTAGTTGGAGGCGCGGCGACCTGCAAAACTGGCCAACGCCAACTGTGAAAAATGTCCGCCCATCAGTTTCGTATTAGCGGCGGCCAGCTCGTATCGAGTGGCCGACTCATTGGCGCCCCTCTCGAACTCTCCTCCATCTATCTAGCTTAGGGGCGCCTTTGGCCCCAAACCCAAACCAATCAAGCCAACTGGCCAAGGAACAACAAAGATGCCTCGCACAAAACTAATCCCATCAACTCCACCGCTCGCGCAGCAAAGCCAAGGGCTCCAATGCTCAGGATCTCCTCCTCAAGCCCGCTGCTCGTCTACGGGCTGCGCTCGCCACCTGATGGGCGGGGAAGGAGGCAGCGCCGGTTGGCTTGCGTCGTGCAGGAGGAGGCCAGAGTGAGTCTTTGGTGCGAGCTTTCAGGGAGCAACAAACGGGAGAGGGAGCTCGCGCACAAGGTTATGTGGTACCTGAACGGCGCCTTCCTCCACTCGAGCGCCAACTCGGACGTCTACAACCTCACTTTGGCCCACAGCCAAGAGGAGCGAAGGGGCCAGCTGGGCTCAATAAGTTGCGCCCACCATGTGCTTGGCGCCTCAAGCTCAACGGATAGCTTTCAAGCAAGCCAAATGCGCGTCCACCAGTCCGCTAATGAGCTCCTCCTGCGAGCCAAGGGTGAGTTGCGCGCTTCGTGGGCCAGATGGCGCCAGTGCGGCGCCCCCAGTGGCCAGCTCATCAAAGCTAACATCCTCAATTTTAAACTACACAAAACAACACAATAGTTGGCCCAAAGATGCTGTACCGCCCAGATCTAATGCCAAGCGTTCGAAGCTTCAGCGAGCTCGAACTAAGCGCGAACTCGGCCGCCAAATTGAACCTCATTTGTTTGGCCCAATGCGAGCCGATCTGCTCCATCGACTGGCAACTGAACGGGCAGCCCCTCTTTCCAGCAAACCCAAACCAGCCGCCATTCCCATCGCCAACCATCAAGACTATTGTCTCAGGTAGCGGCGACAGCTTGACGGGCTTAAATCAAACTTCGGCTGGCTTAGTGATGGAGAGAGTGCAAAAGTTTGACTTCCACCATTTGGGCTCCTTCAGTGCGTTTGAAAGTTTGATTTATCGCAAGAACGAGTCCCAATTCACCTGGCTCAGTGAGAGCAGCTTGGGCGAACCGGTTGTTGATTTGCCCCCGAGCCTTAGCGCCAACGGGGCCGCCCAGATGCGCCACTCCTACGCCAACCAGGCAAATGTGTTCAGCAAACTGGAGCTCACGTATCACCAAATTGGCCAACTCTTGGCCCGAAGCCCCGAGGAGCAAATCCATGTCAAGTGCAAGCTGAACACGATGCTCGGCGGCAAAGCCCAACAACCAACGAGGAGCCCACCAGCAGGAGGAGGAGCAGCAGCAAAGGAGGGGCCATTTGGGCAAGCGGAGGGAGAGTTAGCAGCCGAGATTGCTAATGGAGAGACGACGCGCAAGGAATCACCAACTGAGCTCGGCTACGCTCTCATTGAACCGTCGCGCTGGTTTCCGGAAGGGGCCGACGAAACCGAGGAATGGGGCCATCAATTTGGCATGAGTAATGAGCCACTGAACTTGACTGCTCTCAATTACCAATCGCGAGCCGAGCTTGTTAACAAAGGGCCGCACTCCACTCGGGTGGGCGCGTTGCTGGTTCCGGTTGGCGCCGGCTTTGATGGTGGCCTCTTGCACTTGCAATCGCGCTCGCAATCGCAGGCCTCGCAAAGTGAGCTCGCGCTTGTTGATGAGATGCAAATTAGCATCCTCTTGGACAGTGAGTATTGGAGCCCACAGGCGGCCTAGTGCTGGCGCAGAAGCCGATTTTGGGCCGACTAGACTGCTAACTTGCTGAATCCAAATCCAAATCCGAAACCAAATCTGAATCCAAATCAACCGGCCAGGGCCCCCGAAAGGTGTACGCATCTCACTCGCTGGACTTGCTAGCGGACAGGCAGCGCCAGCTGCTGGCCTCATACTCAGCGAGGCTCAACTCCTGGAGCTTGTCGACCCAAACAAACCAGCGCCCCTGCTCCAATGCCAGACTGAGGCCAGCAGCTACCCGGAGGCCAAATTGAAATGGACACACAGGTAAGTGCTCCAGCTCCAGCTCCAGCTCCAGCTCCAGCTCCAGCCTGAGCTCAACTGATTTATTCTGTGCCCTCCATTAACCAAACCACCTGCCAACTAAAACACCTAAATGCCACCCCCAATCAAGGCACCTGAACCAGACGGAGAGCTTGATCGGCAGCGAGGGGAGCCAATTGAATCTGAGGCATGTGATTGAATATCATCAGCGCCAGCTCAATGTTGATCCCATGTCAGCTTACGGGGTTGACGTGGTAGCAAATATTGTCGGAAATTACACCTGCACCGCGAGCAACGTTTACGGTTCCAAGAGTGCCAGCATACCAATCCAAATCCAAGGTTTGTCCCCATGTTCACTTGGCCCAACTACTAAACTGACACTTGTCAACAAGGCCGCAAGAAATTAACCTAACGTCTCTGCTCTCTCGCCAGGCCGTCCACTATGCAAACTAGCGCTTGTTCGCGAGTTTCTCGGCGCAGACAACGAGTTGACGGCCAAACTGAGGTGCACAATCTACTCGTCGCCGATGCTCCTGGAGACAGTCTGGTTTAAAGGTGGCCAAAGGTTGTCGGCAAATAAGACTTTGCCCGAATTGATGGCCGCCGAACAGAGCAAGCAGCCCGTTTCTGTGGTCGAGCTTGATGTGATGATATTGAATAAGCAGCAAGACTTCATGTTGACCGAGCTCATGAGTCAGTCGGCCAACTTCAAGTGCGTTGCCAGAAATCCTCTCGGTTACTCGGAGGCTTGCGAGTTGAACTTGGCTGATAAACAGACACTGCTTAGTAAGTAACCCGACAATATTAGCCTGACAAACCTGACTCCAATCAGATAGACCTGAACAAAGCTAACCAAACATCACACATCCAACATCAATCGATAATCAGACACCTTCAAATTGGCCACAAGTGGCCCATCTGGCAACAATCCGGCACTTTCAATGTTGACACTGGCAAACATTAAACAAGTTACGCCAGTAAACTTTATTTCAAACGCTAGCGCCGAGAGCGTTCCAACAGGTCTGTCCAGCTCGTCTGTTTTGGACACTCTAATCTCGAGACTCGATCTGGTGCTCGCAATTGCCTGCTGTCTCACTATAACCTGGTTACTCTTCGTTATAAGTCTCACGTTTGTTCGCAGACGTTTTGGAGATTTGAGAAAATTTGGCACCAAGGCCAACCACAATACAAGCTGGCGTTTCAACGCAAACCGCGAAAAGTCAAACAACGAAACCGTTGGCGGCCCTTTCAGGTCGAAGGTTTGCGTAAACTATTATGGCGGCTCAAATGGGGACTCAGAACACGACATGATCCACTCTTACTCGCAATCGTCCCATTACGAGGACTTTGCTCAGCATCAATTGCAAGCGCAGTTGCAACAACAGCGAATGCTCAGCCAACAACCGCTCTACTCAAATAGCCATTCGACACTTAACAGGAGACCCCTAAAGTCCTCCATCTCAACCTCGAGCACTGGCGAGAGTAGCACGGGCAGTAGGCAATGTCAGCAGGTAATGAGACTCAACGAGTGCCAAGCTAATTTCTCCAACACCATGCACGAGTTACACGGCTCAACCTTCCATTCTGAGCGCCAGGTGAGGACGTGCGACGCCTTGGCAGTGGCGCCGCAATCTGGAGGAGGAGGAGGCGGCGAAGGATCCATGACTTTATCGTCCAATGTGCCCCTTATTAGTGGCGCCCAATCGAAGATAAACTTGAGCGACCAACCAAAGCAGAGGCAGCAAGCTCGCCGACCTTACAAGGACCAGCTAACGTTTTGTCCACAGGCTCGGAATGAGCACATCTACGATGATGTTGTTTATAACCAGGTAATCTTGTAGAAAATTTTTCTGTGATTAACGGTGGCAATCGGATAAAGACTTCTCGTGATTCCACATGAGACAAGAGGAATATAATATATGATGATAGTTGATTAGCCAAGCTTTTGGTGTTATGTGTATGTATATAAGTGTGTTTGCGGTTTATTTACAATGGTTCATTGTTGAATGTTTGAGATGGACGTTCAGATAACAGATGGATCTTACACTCCTCTCGTTGACTATATTGGATGAGCTCCATAAAAGTTCCCATCATCCTCGTTTAGTTCACCTCGGATTTCTTTTCTTTTTATCAGTATTGTTTTCCCGTGGAGCTACATTCTCCGTCTCGTTGGCCTCCACTTCGAGCCTCTCACATTTTCGGCAAAGTTTCGTTGAGGCATAATTGGCCGCCGATTCGGCTGCTGTCGACTTTCTAGCAGTTTGTTTGGGGATGTAATATTTCCTTTCCATTTTTAATGCTAGATCTGTTGGCTCTTTGTTAAAACTGCACTCCCTTATCGGCGAAAGTTCGAAGGTTTTTGGTTTTTTGTTGCCGTTACAATACGAAACATTGAACTAGATTGAGATTATTATTATAATTATTATCAGCTGTGCAGTTTTGGCCGCATTATTATTGAACTTATGGGCACGAATTTACGTGAGCCAAGAACAGATACAAAGCGAGATATCTCCATCATTCAATTTCGTGCACTCAAAGTAATGGTGAAATTTCTCCTCAGCCCCCCCCCCTTAACACTCCGCCTGCCACCCCCAACGGCGGTAAGTCATGCAATCTAGCCAGCAACCGAGAGCCGGCGGCCTTATCGCCACCTATCCATTATGCTCGGCCCAATGGACCATCCCGCTCACCTGTCCTGTGGAAGCACCAACAAACCGCTCGGCATCATCGTCTGTAGCCGTCACTTGCTGGCCAAGGCGCAGCCGTTCAGCTATCGATTGCAGCCAGCAAGATCGGCTTGCAAGCTCGAAATCTGATCGCCGCAAATCTTGTCCACCGACTCGTTTGGCTAGCTTGCCAATTTTAAACTGAAACAACAACAAACTATGTTCTAGATTCTTGTCGCTCCTCTCGCGTGCGCAGCTTTAACGGGTGGGTTGCGCCCACTAGAATGGTTGGCAGGAAACAATCAGCGAGGGGAGGAGGAGGAGGAGGAGGAGGAGGAGATTGTTAGTGAGACTAAGCGTTTGGGTGCAAGCTGAACTTCGAGGTTGGCCTTGCATATGAGCTCCAATCTGGTCCCTATTTACCTGGCGCGCCATTTAAACTTGGCCATTGGCAATTTCAGCGCCAACCCCAAAGCGAGCGCTAAGGCCAAAATGGAAACCCTGCGCCTCGTTTGCCCTTGCAATTGTAGGCTAACCTACTTCGATCAAAACAACTAAATGAATCCGAACTTATTGGAATTAAATCCCCCTAACTGGCTTCATTGCAATAAGCTAGCTCAGCGCGAGCTGAATGCCCGCGGAGAGCCTATCGCTTCATCCTGACTCTGCCGTTTCCGTTCCAGCTTGCCGCTCGCAGCGCCCAGTTGGCCAATGGAACTGGTTGCAAGAAGCTGGTCAATGGCCCAGCACAATCTGGCCGGCTTACCGGCTCGGAATGGTTGGAAAATGTTGGGCGCCAACTCAACAAGGTGGGAGCTGGCAAACGAATGTTCGGCTTTGGAACGCCATTTGGCGGCGCGCAGGATTTGCGGCCAGAGCGAACGGGTTGACGTCAGCGCTCGGCTCCACCTTTGGGCCAGATTGGCGCCAGTTTGATGGGCTGAGTTGGAGGCTATTTGAGCGGCCGCCTGACGAGCGACGAGCATTGCGTTGATGGGCCGGCCGGAAGTGGGGGCGAGTTTTTAGGCGGAAAACAATTGTCTGGCTTCGTACAGTCGATTTGGCGGAGGGTTGAGCGCGGCCGGCGGCTTCTCTCGAAGCGCCGCCAAAGAAGCCAGGCCGCAAGGCGGACGGATATTGGAGTTTTGCGCCAGGTTCGTCGCTGCGGAGATCCCCGTCCGTAGAGACCCGTAGAGCTGGAGGCCGGGCGCTTATTGCCTCTCGCTGCGCTGGTGCCGATGGGCGCCCGACAAGGGTGGCGGCTGCTACCGCCGGGAGACTTTAGTCAGTGTCGGCGAGCTGGACCAGAAACGTGCTTGCGAGCGCGAGGTTAACTTGGAGAAAGTGAAACAAGCTAAGGGTCGGGCTGGCCAGCAAGAAGCGAAGTGAAAATCTGCAAAGCATCAGCCAGGCGAGTGGATCTATCCTGCGCTTTGAGCGAGCAAAGCGCCACGAGAAGCTAAGCGCGCTGAGGAAGGGCGGCCAGCTTGGAAGGATAGAGAGGGCCGCTTTTTGGCTCGAAGGTGGACCAATTGGTTGGATAGGATGGCGCTCACACTGAAGGCCCTGATTGTGGCCGCCTGCTTGACGGCCCTATTGTTGGCCCTCTGCGCCGGCCACTCGCCAGTCGAGTGCCAGGAACAATTGACGGTTGAGAGTAGACAGCAGAAGGATAACGACGATTTGACTGACACGATCAAGTACCTTGAGAAGCTGGACAAGTACTTCTCGCAAATGGCCCGGCCAAGGTAAATAGAGTGGCGGGCGCTGGCAAGGCCTCTTTGTTTGGCCGCTCGCTGCTTGCCCCTCACTGCCCGCTGCTTTGGGCCGCCCTGAATCCCCAGACTGGCAACTAAACTCCAACACTGCCCAAACCCCCCACTCAACTCGACTCTAGGTTTGGCCGCAGCGAGTTCAAGCAGCAGGCGCCGTCTCGCTTCGGCCAGCGCCAGCAGGCGGCTGCGGCTGCGGCGGCGGCGCTGCAGTCGGCGCAAACGGACCCACTGAACGCGGCGCCAGCTCGCCTTGGCCTCCTCGCAATGGAACTCGCGAACAGCAGGCTGGCCCGGAAGTACGCCGACCCAAACTACTGAGCGGCGGCCCAAACGCGCGCCGGAAGCGGCGACTCAAGGCATAATGAGGCTGCAGCATCAGGTTGACAGGCAACAGGGCAGCGAGGACAGAGAGTCAAGGGCAGGAGGTTGGCGTGCAGGGGAGCGAGCGGCGGGCGGCAGACGAGAGGAAGCGGCTCCAACGGGCGCATTGTCTGGCCCCAAAATCGGCCACCAAAAGCGCCAACACTGGCGGTGGAGGAGGAGGAGGAGGAGGAGGAGGGGGATGGAGAAGCGGGCCTATCCAAAGCCGAGAGCCTTGCAAGCGCATCAATAAATCTTTCAAGCACGATGATTCATTGCACCTCATTTGTCGGCTTGCTTAAGCGGAGCGGATTCACCTGCCAGCGGGCTGTTTGTCGCGCTTGGCGCCTGTCTTAGTCGGCCACCATGATGGATGGCCCATGAGCTCTGGCCGGCAATCCCGGCTGAGGCTGGCCGCATGAGTGTCTAGTTGGAGTTGCGCGAGTCGTTTACTGTGTTTGCTCGCTCTGAGGTGGCCGCGTGAGCTGAGGGGGCGGAGGGTTCGACTAATTCCAGTCCCTACAGGCGGTTGCCCTTTATTTGGTTCCTACTGGCACTGTTGTTTGGCACACTTGAGTGGAGCTAGCGGCGGCCGCTAGGTGGCGAGTTGGCTCGCGAGACACGGGGCGCCCTCTGGTGGCGGCGCCTCCAACCACCGGCGAGCGCGCCCAGCCAAGTTCATTGATCCAACCGGCGCAAGTGGGGCTCAATTAGCGAATTTGCGGCCGGCCTGCTCGGTTCCGCCGAGGCCGCCCAGCCTCTGCTCGCGCACACCTTTGGCCGGCGCCAGTTTGCGGGCCAAGTGGGGCCGGAAGTGGGGAAAACTCGGCCAAGTTGCCCTCCAGTTCGAGTGGCCGGCGAACGGAGCAGCTCTTGCCGCTGCGCCGGGCAAAGTGGGCGAGCGCTGATAAGCAACAATGGTAAGCGAATAGCCGGGCGGCCACCGCAAACAGCGGACGAGCAGAGTGAATGGGAACGAAAGTGGAGATCAGCACAAAAGATGAAACGAAAAGCAGACTGTCAACATTGGAAGGGCGTCAGTGCGCGCAAACAGTCCCAGGCTCGAGCTAGCTCGCCGATTGGTTTGGGTTCCCGGCGAGCCGGCGGCTGGCGGCTGGCGGCCCTTCAGCGGCAGCGAACACATTCATTTGCCTGAAGGGTTGCTCGCTCGCTCGCTCGCTCGCTCGCTGGTGGCCGCGCGGAGCCAGCTTGGCGCCGGCGCCACTGCAGCTGATTGATTAATTGATTCGGTTCCAGTTTTACCGCAAGTCGGCGGGCCGCTCGCAGCTCCGTGGGCCCGACGAGCCGCCAGCCAGGCCGAGCGAGGCTGGCTGCGCTCGCAAACGGCGCCCGGCCAGATCTGATTGCGGCCGGCCGAGATAAGGCGGCAAAATATCATCCGCTTTGGCCCTCCAGCCGGGCGAGCGCTTATCTGGGCGGCGCCGGCCAGTTGGCTAGATCTGGCGGCCGGCTGGTGTCGCGGCCGCCGCCTCAGCCTGAGCCACAGAGGCGGCGGCGGCGGCATCTTGGCGGCCGGCCCGTCAGCTGGCGGACACACGAGCAGCCTTGGCCACGCATGAATGGGAGCGGCCCAGCTCGGACCAGGGCGAGCGGCCGGCCCGTCACGAGCGCCGTCATCTGCGTCGCTCGCCCGCTTCGCCTTTATGGCCGGCCGGCGCTCTCGGCCCCGCTCGCGCTGCCTCCCATCTGAGCGGGGAGCGAGCGCGCGAGGGAAGCCAGCGCCAAGCGGCGCGGGCAGAGCAAGCGGCGGCATCAAATTGGCTCGGAGGCGGCGCAGTGGTAACAATAACAACTGGCGGCGCTTCGTTGTGCCGCCGCCAACACGACTGCTGCCGCCGCCGCCGCTGTTGGCTTCGCAACGCAATTACAATGCAGTGTGGCGCTTCCACAGTGCGGGCCGCCAGAGGGCCAAGCGCAAGCGAGAGAAAGCGGCCGAGCGGAGGCTTCTCCTCGGCCGACTGGCTGGCTGGCTGGCGCTCGCATCCCGCCACTGCAAAGCGAGCACTGGCGGCGGGGGAAGCGAGTCTGGCGGCCCCGCGCGGCCGGCCAGACTCACGAGTCGTCTGCCCATTCAAAGCTCGAATTCGCGGCCTGCCATCAGATGGAGGAAATAATCTTCGACTGGGGCAGCGCAAGGCCACAATTTTGCTCCGCCGCCCTGCAATGGGCAAGCCGGGGAGCGAGAGGAGCCGACTCTTGGGGCTGCGTCCGGCGGAGCAGAAGTGGCAGGCGGCCACTGGGCTCGAGCCCGAATAGAAAGCGAGCGTCCGGGCCTCTGCTGCTGCTGCTGCTGCTGCCTCTGCCTCTGCCGCCGCTGCTGCTGCTGGCGTGGCCGCTCGGCCCCCACCTCTCGCCTCCTCCCCCCGCCGGCTGGCCCGCTCGCCTTTGTTGACCGTTCGGCGGCGGCGGCGGCGGCGCAAGGGCTTCCCCGCTGGCCGCTGGCCTGGAAGCGGGCCGGCTCACACCCGCCAGCCTGGAAGGTGTTTCCAGCCAGCCCTCCCTTTGTTCGCTTTGTTAAATTGCCAGACCACTACACTTGTTGTTGTTGCTGCCGCTGCTCGGCTCTGCTCGGCTCGGCTGCGACTTAGTGGGCCGGCCGAGGGGCGAGCCTGGCGGAGCTTGGAGGCGGCCGGGCTGGCCAGACCGCTCAGGCCGAGCGCGTGTCCGGCGCAGCCAGTGGCCAGCTCATAATTGGCTGGCGCTCCCATGCGAGCGGAGGAGCCGACCACTGTGAGAGAGTGGGCTCCTCGGCCCGGAGGCGGGCGCACAGGTGGCCGGGCGAGAATGCGCCCGCCGCTCGTGACTCGCGGGCCGGAGCTCGAGCTTGGGCTCGGAGTTCGAGCTCGCCGCTGGCCGGCCCGATGGGGCCGCCAGGAGGGCCGGCGGCAGGGGCGCTGAAGGTCGGCTCGGCTCGGCTTTGCGATTGAATTGTCATGGAGCCGGCAAAGGCTGCTCGCTGCCCGCTGCGGGCTGGCCAGGATGTGGCCGGCGGATTCCGAGCGCTCATTCCGGGGCGAGCAGGGCTGCGCTCGCCAGCCAGCCAGCCAGCCAGCCAGCCAGCCTGCCTGCCTGCCTGCCAGCTCGCCAGGCTCGGCCAGGCCAGGCTAGGCCAGGCCAGGCTAGGCTAGGCTAGGCCAGGCTTGGCTCGGCCGGCAAACACTGGCGCTGCCGCCACCTCGGCCGGCAGGTCGGTTTCTAGTTTCACGCCGCTCGCATTGCAGTCGGCGGTTGTTTTGGTTATCGGTTGCGGGCGGAGAACAACAAGGACCAAGATGGAAACGACGACGACAACAACAACTCCACTGCCGCTGGTGGCGCACTCGCGAACGAGAGGCAGGCAGGGAGGGAGGGAGGCAGCTTGTGCAAGCCAGCGCTCGATGTGGATGTCAGGCGGCCGAGAGCTGGCTGCAGCGCCAGGGGAGGAAGGGCGCCAGAGTGAGCGCTCGCTCGGCTTCCACTGCAGCAAGCGAGCTGGCCGCAGCCATGCCGGCCGACCGGCTGCTCCTGCCGCCGCCGCCGCTGCCTCCGTCTCCCCTCCAGTCTGGCAGGCAGGCAGGCTGGCTGGCTGGCTGGCTGG
>Ga0268249_1000659_pt1 | contig 12023 bp, 9 predicted proteins | sample AgamicAtPe_FD_200257 | JGI IMG/M metagenome (GOLD analysis project Ga0268249, IMG submission 200257) | Agave microbial communities from Guanajuato, Mexico - At.P.e (v2) (version 3) | ecosystem: Host-associated > Plants > Phyllosphere > Phylloplane/Leaf | place: Guanajuato, Mexico | collected... | reverse complement strand
AACTCTTGCTCGCCCAAGGTCACCGGTTGCTGCCATAAGCTGTTCATGGCAAACCCGTTTGTCTGGTTCGTTGGTGGCCTACTAAGTGCGACGATGGCCGGCGATTGTTTTGAGTTCATGTCAATTTTAAAATGCTCACTATGCTCTTGTTCCTTGAGACTGACTAGCCCGCTTAGGGTGGGTATAGTTGGCATCATTTGTGTTTGCTTATGTACGACTGGAGGTTTTGTTTGGACCTCAATTTGTTTCCTTCCATTTGAGACTAGGCTAACCGAATAGGAGTTATTCAGTTTCGGGATTTGATTATACTTGATCGCCTGTTCCTTCCAGTTTCTCCTAAACCTGAACTGCTCCTCGATGAATTGGCACAGACACTTTCCGGTGCTAAGGTGTCGCGGTTTAGTTTGATCATCATCGAACATTAACTTTTTCTTGTCGAAATAAGAGATCCATCGTTGGCTATATCTAAGAACAATCTTCTTAGCAAGCTGCTACAATTGAAAAGGGAGCAAGCTGATTAGTTTGGTTGTGTTTGCGAGTTTGTTTGAGCGAGCAGTTAGTTCGGGTAGTAATGGACCTACAGATTGCACTAAAGCCGTTGGTGCTGGCTTCGTGAAGGGCAAACTAATCTTTGAGTAATCCAGAATAAACTCATTATTGTTTTCGTCGTCAGCATCCTTTCTGGAATCGATGCTTAAGATAGATTCAATTTGTTCCTGTTGGGTAAGTGAGATTGAGCGCTTAGTTTTGTTGCTTGCGAGCGTTCAGAGGGGCAAAATGGAAGCCGAACACGGGGTGTCCCTCTGCCGCCAGCTTGGCCCACTCACGCGGCTCGCTTGCTGGCGAACGGGTGGCCCACTCTACTTACTCTGCACTGAGAAGTATCAAAATACAACATGGGAATGATTAACTTTGCTCTAGATAGGAGGCTCCCAACGTGGATCACGCCAAGCATCAGGTTATGATCCATGAAGAAAGAGTTAGCTTGCGCAACCGACTTTTCCAGCATTTGATCGAGCTACCGGGCGTCAGTTTGCGAGCACATTGGATCGTGGCGGCGGCGGCCAAAACAACAACAACAACAACAACGACAACAACGGTTTCGGATCCGAGAGGAGCGGGTTAGTTGAGTTCAGTGGGAGCGCAATTGGGTTAAGCAGCGATTTGCTCGGCGCCGGCCAGAATACTCACTTTGTGTCTGAGTTTTGCGCTCACAAACAAGCCGACCGCTTGCAGGCAGAGCCAAAGCAAGCAAGCGCCCCCGACGGCGAGCAACTCGAGATTTGCTAGCGCAAGGGGGAGGAGGAGACAGAGGACGGAGGTGAGGAGGAGCCAGATTGCGTGGACTCGCTGGTAGAGGAGCAGGTGGAGCTGGTACCTGACGTCGCCGGTGAGCACGCTCAGCGCCTGGTTGTAGTCGGTGGACTTGAGCTGTGATGGAGCAGAGGTGGGTTAGTTGTTGTTTGAGGTTTTATGCAAGCGGCTGCCGCTCAGCATCCTTGACCAACCTTTGCGTTCGTTCTCAGGAGCGAGTCTGGCATTTGAAAGGTTAGCCTAGATCTGTGCTTGCGTCTCTGGTTGCTTGGGCGCAGAACTGAGCGCCAGCACGCGCTCAAGCTGAACCCATTGCACTGGGGCCAGAGGGTTGCAATGTTGCTATGGCACTTGTTCAGGTCAGCGATGAGCGTGTTGTTCGGGTAGACGTTTGGCGTTGGGAGTGTTTCTTCTTGGAGCGAAAATTGGCGCAAGCTCGCCATAACCTCTTCGGCTGGAAGCTGGCTTGCAACTTGTTGTTGTTGTTGTTGTTGTTGTTGTTGTTGATCTTTCACTTGCTCGCTCGTCTCGTCTGGCTTTGAATTTTGGCTGAGCGATTGAAGCGGGAACGCTTGCGCTGGGCCGCTCGCTCTCGGCTGCTGCCGCTGCTGCTGCTGCTGCTGCGGCGCTCCACTGGTGCAGCTCGATGGCCGCCTGTCTACTCGATCCTCCCGGCTGGCCGGCTTGGCTGCGCTTCCAGCTTGCTGGCCCTGGTGCAGGTGGAGCGGACGGGCGACATCGGCGAGCGCTGAGCAGAGCGAGACAGCTGCTGAGAGGCTGGACAGGCTGGCGCTGCTCTGCTTTCGGGGCTCCGCGAACCAACTGAGGGACGAGGAGCTCAGCGAGGGCAAGCTTGCTGCATAGCTCGAGGAGGCCTCGCCTAGATCGCTCGTTGGGCTTGCGCTCGTTTGGGGCTCGGGGGAGGCGTTTTGGTTGCGGTCTGAGTTGGAGCTTGAGTTCAGCTGTTGGAAACAAGTTGCGGCTCGTGTGGTTGAAGCGGCGGGCGCATCTTCGAGCGAAAAGAGTGTTTTACTGCCATAATTACGATCTCGAGGGTTGGAGCAGCTTGAGCCGTCGAGAGGGCCGCCGCTGCCGCCGCCGCCGCCGCTGGTGGCGCAAACTGCAAGCTGGCGCACGAGCCACCTATCGGCACAATCAAGTGCATTGTTTGCCGGCCTACAGTTTGGCTGCGTGATTTGGCCTACGCGCTCGCATCTACGGCAACGGCAGCGGCAGCGGCAACAGCGCCCATTGCGCCGGGCACCCAACAACCAGCGCCAGTGACGAGCACTCGGCTCGTCCTTGTTGGTGTTGTCGCTAGTGGTGCCGTTGGTGTGGTTGGTGGCGAGACGAATGCGCTCGCAACTTGCGAGCTCCGCGCCGCCGCCGCCGCAATAGAGCCGGGCGGGCAAACAAGTGCAGCCGTTTGGGAGCAGCTCCAGGGTGGCGATATTGATTTCAGTCGCGGTCGGGATCTCAGCTCCTCTCTCGGGCTCCCACTTGATCTCGGTCTTGGCATGGGCGTCTTCGGCTGCGAGCTGCGCCGCGCCCGGCCTGTGTGCGCGGCCGGCTGACGTGCAGTCCGCGGCCAGCGAGCGCCAACGAGAGCGAGCGCAAACCTTATCGGACTGCCAATCTCGCTTGCACTTGGAGGCGCCGCCTTGGCCGGCAAACTGTGCAGGCGGAACGAGTGGCGCCGCAAGACCGACAAATGAATCAATATTGGCCCTCGCTGCCTCTGGTCCGGCTCCGCTCGTCTTGCTGCTTGCTGCTTCCTCCTCCATCTTCGCCGCCCAAATCCAAATCTCGTTGCTCCTCTTCAACCTGCCACCCAGCTGCCTATGCAATCCGCAACTCTCGCTCGCCCAAACACGACAACTAGTTTGCGCAAGTATCCTGTTTTCGGGACAACCAGCGCCAGGAGCACGTCGGCCTGTTGCGCCGCCGGACTGGCTGGGCCTCGAGAGCGCCCGTCTGGCCGGCGCGAGCGGCGCCAACGAGCCAGCCAGCCAGCCAGCCAGCCAGCCAAGACAGCCGACTGCGCAACACGCGCTCCCAGCCAGAGGCGCCGGCGGTCGCGCGCTCCGCTCGGCCGGCTTGTCAGCGCTAAACGAGCGCCAGTCAGCCGGCAAAGTAGACGAGCGAGCGGCTGGAAGCCAACAGGGGCGCCGGCTGGGCGGCGCCAAAACTAGTTGCCGCGCCCGAACCATGAGCGCCCAACGAGCGCTTAGCAAAAACACTTGTCGTTCTGGCTGGATGGGAATATTAATGAAACGCTCTCATCAAATCTCATTGATTTGTCCTCAACCTTCGGCTCGCTCTGACGCCGCCCAGAGCGCTCACGTCTGCGCCAGAGTGGAGCGAGCGGCGGCGGCAGAGACTGGAGCCGGAGTGCGAGCAAAAACAAGCGCGAGATTTGGCCGCCGCCGCCGCCGCCGCCGCTGACGCGCGATTATGCAAGTTGCGAGTTCAGGTGCGTTCAGACCAAGAGTGGCGCTCCGGCTCCAGCTCCAGCCCGAGCCTCAGTGTAATCTGGCCGCGCTGTTGCTGGCGCACAGGGCGAGCTCCTCTGCCAGCGGCACAGAGCGGATCAACCAGACGGGCGGCTCCCAATGAGAGTGGCGCTCGCTTTCGATTTCGCTCTCGCTTCACCTGCCAGGCGCTAAATCACGCGGTTGACGCCGACCGTGAAAGTCGCGCGCCCGCTCAGCCGGCTCTCTCGGCGCAACCTGGGCTCGCGTTCAGCAGCCAGCCAGCCAGCCGGCGGCAGGCAACTCGGGCGGCGGAAACTTCCTATTCCAACTCCTGTTCCCATTTGCCTCCTCGCCGCCGACTGCAACGCCTTTGTCTACGTGCCAATAATTAGATCTGCCGCCGAGCAACAGGCGTCGCCGTCACTCTCGCCAGCCGGCGGCAGTGGGACAGCAGCGGCAGCGCCCGCCACTCCTCCTCCTCCTCCTGCAGCCACCAACCGGCGGCCCAAATTCGGAGCGCACAGTAGTCGAGAGTCGTTTATTTATTATCATCACCATTATTATTATTATTACTATATTGTCCAATCGCGGCCATTGTTTGCTAGTCGGCGGCTCAGCCTGGCGAAATGGAGGCGAGCGGGCTAACCAGTCATTCAGTCTGTCAGCCAGCCAGCAGCTGGCTCCAACTTTTCCCCTCGCCGCCCTGTGCGCCTCTCGCCCAGTTTGCGCGCCTCCCCACAGCAGCCGGCTCAGCGCGCGCCTCTAACGGCCAGCCGACTCCTCGACTCGGCCGCCACCGCCGCCGCACTCGCCTCCAGTCCAGTTGGCCAGCCGCCTGTACGCCCAAGAGCCAACCTGCGCGCCCAGCACAACCCGACTAAGGCTGACCTTCCTGGCAAGCTTGCCGCCCAACTTCGGTCTTGACCCCAAACTCCGCCTAGTTTTCGCCGCCAATCTCTCCCCTTTGCACTGCGACGAGTTGCCAGTGGCGCGCTCGCCGGCCGCGCGGCCCTCGAGCTGGCTCCAGTTTGGCTCGCTGGTGTCGCTGCTGCTGTTGTTGTTGTTGTTGTTATTGTTGCTGTCGACTGGCTCTGAATCTCGGCCAGCGCTTGCGTTGCTTGCAAGTCGGCCACTTAGGTAATCTTTCAAGTGGCTCCCTCTACTCGCGACTCTCTGTCTGCTGGCGCCAGCAGCGGCGGCACCAGCAATCAAGTTGGATCTCTCGCCCGCGCGCTTTGTTCTCCTCCTCTCTTGTTGTCGGCTTGACGCCGCCCGGTGGCCGCCAAGGCTCTCGCTTGTTGGCTGCTCTTGACCGTGTTTGCGACTCATGTCCACACTTCTGTCAGCGCCGAGCTTGGCCGCCCGGAGCGTCGCGGCGCCGGCCAAGAGTGCGACCAGAATTAGGCTTGGCGGGCAAGCTCGCGCTGGTTGCATTTGAATCCTGACCAGCTCGCTCGCTCGTCGGCCCCTCTCGCCCTAAAACACCGGCCGGCAGTCAACTGCAAAACTTACTTCGCCTCTCCTCCTGATGCAGCCTCTCTCGCTTGGCCGGCCGAGAGGGCGGTGGGCGGGGCCAAGAGAGTTAGCTCGAAGCAAGGAGTTGGAGCCAATGGGGGTTTAACACGCGACGCTTGCATTCGGCTGCGCTCGTTCTGTGCACATCAATATATACACTCTGTGATGCAGAGCAAAGGCTCCAGTTTCCAGGATCCAACAAGCTAGTGGCCTTTCTCCTCCACCGAGAAGTGGTAGCCAAAGGGCGCGTATTTGTGCTTCTTGTGGCCATGCGACGGTCCGCGCCAGACCTTCACCTTCACGTGTCCCTTCTTGTGTTTCTCGTGGTAGGCGGCGCTCTGCTCAACCAGCAGCAGCGATGTGGCAACCAGAAACACCAGGCTTAGCAGGAGCAACTTTGGTGCGGAAGTTGGGGCTCATTAGCGCGCGAACTTGTCTTTGGCCCAAAACTGGCGCTCATGAGTCATTAACTCACCTTCATATTTTAACTCGGCTTGAATTGACTTGACTTAAACTTAACTTGACTTGACTTAACTCTTCTCTTCTCTTCCCATAAGACAAGCTTCTTCTGCTTCCTCTTCAAACTGATCAACTTCCACTCGAACTTGCAACTCGCTGGCCAAGAATAAAAGTCTTCACCTGCGAGCTCCTTCCTCGATGCAACTGCAAAAAAGCTCGCCCGGCCAAAAGTAGAGAGGCGCGAACCGTCGATGGCGGAAAAGAAAGACGCCTACCGAGCTTGGCGGCCGGCTTGCTTGGCCGACTCCTTCCCTCCAAGCCTCTTATTGTACCTGGCCAACATAATTGGGCCGCTGTGAAAGCAACACCAGCCTCGTCTAGCCAGCGGATGGCTCAAATTGCCTTTGAAAGGCGGCCAGAGGGGTTGTGTAATGATAGACGACGTGATCGAGCAACCACTTGGATCCGGCTGACAATCTAGGACCTGCAAAAGCATCGCTCTCATAGTATTGTTGTAGCCACAAGAACAGTTTGCTTTGAGCTGGATGTTGCCTAGCTAGCGTGCGATCCAATCGGATTGAATGGATGGATTGAATCAAAGGCGCTCAAAAGTGCTGAGAAATCTAGGCACCGAGCTCGCCATTGGCAGCCTTGAATGAGGAGCTCCATTGTTTGTTATTGGGAAGCGAAACTTTGTCCCTCCCTTTACCTCACTCGCTCTCTACGTCTCTCTAGCCAACTCAGCCGGCTAAAACTAAAGCCCCCCACTCCTCCAGTTTGCGGGGGTCATGGACGTGCAAACGTCTTACAGGTGGACGAGAAAACCAAAGGCGCTTGCGTATTAAGTCCGCAGCCAAAATTCACCAGCTTCAGCTCAAATATCGCTCTCCAACCAGAGCGTTCGAGTGGCCAAGAGTGAGGAGGAACAACGATACGTGATCTTTTTTCAAGATCCAAAAGAGTTGGCCTTTGTCCAGAAAGCCGATCACAGTTTGTAGAGGTCGAATACGTGAAAAATTGACCTAAACTTTCGCCGGTCCAAACCAAAGAGTTAACGTCGCAAACTGATCGACGGGTGTGCAATTCAATGGATCTCGCAAACATAATCCATGATCATCTTAACGGTCAAGCGGGCGACTTTCACTTCCACTCGATCACTAGCCTCTCAATCAGCCCTTCCTCTGCTAGAGATTCAATTCTTGTGATTGTTGCTATCCCCTACGTGTGGTGCCTGTCTGCTCCACAGACTGTGGAACACATTCTCTCTCAATGGACCAATTCTGCCCGGGTAAAGACTCCTTGCATGATCCTGATGCAAGTCCCTAGAGACGAGGAAGATAAGCAAATTTGCTACACGCGGATACTTGACAGTTCTCGTCTCGATGAGCTTTCTTGCCCCTAGATTAACCTGGGAAGAAATGTTTGCCACGAAGATCCAAGTGGGGACGAGACCATTGCTCCCATCTGATTCCTATGAGCGATCCGCCCAGCTGAAATTCATACCGACGACAGAGCGATCAGTTGGTTTGGGTGACCGAACTTATTCGGTACAAAATATAGATAAGATCAGTCGAGAAATTGTGCACTAAAATGTGCTTGACTCGTCAGCTAAGTCGGCCTGAGGGTGCCCAATGAATACAAATTTTGAACTCCCTAGCGCTTTAAATCGGCGGCAGGCTATTTCGCTTGTGTCATCATTATTGTTCCTTATCTAACCGATCGGCTTATGCTCGCCTGCAGTCAGGATCAATAGAAACTAAGCTGGAGGTGCACCAGCTCGAGTAACTAAACGTAGGTACCTAAATGACACATGAAAGCACAGTCCTAGTGCCTACCAGGCCGTTCGCCACTCAACATCGTGAAAACTCTCAACTCCAAACTTTCATCTCAAACCCAGCCTTTCGGGCAAAGTTTAGAACCATGGACGACCTCGAATCCAACCCCTTGTACAGAGCTTTTCTTGGCGAATTCAGGCGAGAATTTGAGATTGCCTGCCAAATGTCCTGTCTCATTGCAATTCCGCTCAGCGAAACCCTAGAAGACGTGATGATAGATCAGTTCTTCGCAAATTCACACATATTGATGCCATCCAAGCTGCTCAAAATGTAAGATCCAAAGCCCTTGACTAACTAACAACTATCACCTGTTACATCCTCCTCTAACCAAGCTGTCAATTTCAACTCGTAGGCATTACAATCCTCTCCAGGCCGGATTTGCTGACGATATCGAAATCGATGGTTCTAGGCTGATTTGTTACTTTGGGAAGAGAAAACCTGCCGTCAAGATGATAGTTAACATTCTAGCCCAGGAAATAGGCTACAATGCAAGCAACAAAGTGTATAGAACCCTCCTTATAGATAGGCCCATCCTAGCTCCAAGTGCAAGACCTCAAACTAAAACCTCTCTTTCGAACAGGTCTCCTCTAAAACAAACACGCAAGATCAAACCAACCAGACCTCTAAGAAATCACGACGATTGCTCGAAGTACCTGGAAAGTATATCGCAAGACTTGACAACTGATCTCGAGTTAGACGCAAAACGACTCCAGTCCAAATATATGATACTATCGCATTATCTTGACGATGCTGCTGATAGGATTATGTCTCTAGCCGACCAATATATACCGAAGTATGAGGCGTTAGCGGACGATGGGTTGAGCATCTGTGATAGTGTGCGAAGAGCTATCAGATTATCTGTTGAAAATTACATTCTATACCTATTACATGGAAAATTGATCGCAGCTATCTACAATTTGAACGAGAAGAACGACAGAACTCTACTAAACAACCTGAACCAGATAAAGAAGTCTGGGTTAACTATTTGTCAATTGGGCGCGCAAACGGCATTTTCGCATTTTGGCTTGAGCGAATCAACCATCGAAGAACTTAAAATTTTACCTACCCTGCAAAGTCCTCTAGCAATTGTGAGTAGTCTCGTGAAGGCTGTAGGTTTAATCAGCGAAGATTTGAGTCAAGGTGTTAGATTCAAACATCTCATGGATTGTGAGGACCCTCGCGCGGGACAAGTGTCTATTTGTTCTGACGACCTCATTGCCTCATTCGTGTACTCGATGTCTAGGGCTGAATCGCCTCATCTCTACAGTTTATCCAAGTACCTAGAGACTTTTGGTCAGAGTTCGTACGCTGAGGACCAAACCGCCTATTACATGGCAACATTTCAAATTGTTATCCAGTACGTGTTCAATTACACCAGTGGTTACACCACCACGAATCGTACTCTGAGGCCGGATGGCCAAAATAAAATGATTGAAGCTGGACAGTCAGAAGACCAAGTCTCTGACGACAAGACATCGGATGGAAGCCAGCTCATCGATTCCCTGGATTCCTGAGCCCCATCTCCAACGCAACTAGAATTCATCTATTTGTCGGCCATAACTAACAGCCAAGGTTGGGAATGGGATGTATCACACGAACAATAATTAAACTACGGGTCGAGACAATTCGTTTGAATCCAATCAACACGGCAATTCGACTATCATCCATTGCCAGCTTCTGAACTGAACTTTCTAGCATCCAGTTCACTCGGGCGGTTTAATTCTGATTCTGGACGTTAGAGGGCCTTTTTGGCTATCCTTGCGGGATAGGGCACATGGGAGTTAGTTGTCGCCAATAGAGAACCCCTTGACATTTCGAGCCATTATCTGTTCCCCAACCTATCTTCGCCGCCCCGTGGACTAGATACCAAACCAGATATCTGCAGCTAGCATGTAACATAAATCTGGCCAGCTTTTGACTATTCAATAATAAGGACCGCTACCTCTAGTCAAAAACAAGATGAGCGGTCATGTTCAGTCACGCGATCTTAAACCCCCAAATCATCTCTCAATCTTGGCAAGAGATTCCATCCCTGTTTTAGTTCGTAAGTACCGGAAATAATTATACTAAATTTGAACGAACTAAGAGATGCCCAGTTGTCTAACGCTCTCAATTAGTTGGTATCATACTCATTTGCGTACATGAACTATCCACTCCGTTCGAACGAGGATTCCATTGCGACGATTTGACAATAAGGTATCCATACAAAGAATCGACCGTCCCATCAAGTCTCTGCTACTCGATTGGCTCAGGCCTTAATGTGCTTCTCATAATCCTCCTGGAATACAAGCTAATCCTCGATGAATCAAAGAAGCAAAGGCTCCAGCCATCTAGCTGTCGGTTCCCCGTTAAGCTTTATGTACGCAACGTATGCTCCCACATCATCGTCTGGTTATTCGGAGCTATATCATCTGAATTGCTGACTGACATATCAAAATTCACCGCGGGTCGATTGAGACCTCATTTTATTGATGTATGCAAACCTAAGATCAGAATGGGCCAGTCTAACCCCGGAGTTGATCTAGAGGTTTACTGCCAGGACTCAGCTCACAGACTCGAGTACATTACAGACTACTATTGCGACGGTAACCCTAAAGCTCTAAGGGATACCCGTTTGTCTTTTATGTCCGGACACTCATCCTATTCAGCCTACTCGGCAGCATTTGCTGTGGTAAGTTTTGCATAATTTGAAGGAGATAGATTACATTTGATGAAATTTATTAATCTAGTTACATTGTGTTTTGGTTGTAAAGTTCTATATACAATCAGCAATGGATATCAACACTTTCGGGATGGTAAAACCAGCATTTCAAGTCCTTATAACCTCAGTGGCATTCTACACTGGCTTGACACGAGTCTCTGATTATAAACATCATTGGCAGGACGTCCTCGCAGGTCTAGCACAAGGAACTCTGGTAGCCTCGGTGGCCGCTCTGAAGTTATGGCCACAAGTTCATCAGGGTTATTTGAGGATATTCAAGGGTGCGAGGGAAGTGGACAACCAGGCGGGAGAAGAATTAAATCGCGTGAGCTATTGAGCTAATAATCTTGTCTAGAATATGTTGCACATCCTGGTTTATAGTAACGGGAGAACCAGTCGAAGCTTCTATTGGCATGTTCTTGGTAACCTCTGGTTTGGAAGTTGATTTTGTCTCACTTGTATTGGGCGAGTACTTGGTGGATACCGCATTAGCCTTCGCTTGCAACCGTAGGGCTGATTCTTGCTGCCGTCTCACCTCCTGAGCAGCTCTAAGAGTCTCCAACTCTTTCTTTGACGTTGTTACATAGTCAGACAACTTCGCGGAGAACTTCTTTCCATCCTCGATAATCTTAGCCTTTTTAGCATTAAATTTTTCATTTAACTCTACAATCTCATCGTCGATTTTTTTCTGGTATTCGGTTAGGCTCTTGACCCTCTTTTTACAAGCTTGTAGTTTGTCACTATCTGAGGGTTGCTCCTGATCAACAACAACATCGCTGAATAAAACATTTATCAGTCGATGATTACGTTGAAATCTAGCTGCAGCTAAATGTCTACTGAAGAAGTTATCGCTATCTTCGTCTTCCGTCGGTTGAACTGTGATCTTGCTTTCCTCAATTCTCTGCTTTCTCCTTGATTTAGAATCTGAGCCTGGAGTTCCTCGTTGGCTTGTTTTGAATCCACCAATGGATGCCGCCCTGGATTTTTGCGGGAATATGTTGTATTTTGGATGTCCATACTTGGAGGGAATGATGGGGCTCATGGTTTGAGGGTTCTGTCAAAAGGTCTTTTCGGTGAGAATAATCTGAGATTACTTTCGATCAGATCTGGAATCGAATCGGTTGTTACTGAGATGAAATTGATTTCAATCACGAACTCTGAACACGCTCTCACAACCGAGCAATGGATAATGCATGCGATCAGTTTTCGCACACAAATACGCAGCTTCACTATCTGCAGGTAACACAAACATTCTTAGAATTTTCTATTCACAATCTTTCCAGCAGACTCAGAAATAATCCCACACCCTTATTTAGATTTGTTTTTGAACCACCAAAACTGACGTCCTCCAAAAGCAGCATCACCGTTGCAACGCAGCCATACTATGTAATCAATTAGTTCTGTGGACATGTTGTGACAGACGTCAACCTGGCCGTGAAGGATGCAAGACCAGCGATTAGAGTGGCTGCGGCCTAAGATGGACACTTTGTTCGAGTTCAAGGCCCGGCAAGAGACTAGAGGCAAGGACTTCAATAAAAGCATCCAAGCTGGCCGCGAGTATCGCAATCCAAGGATCTGTGAGAAGTTGATTGAGACGCTCAACATCAAGCAGTACGGCACCAACTTCACCAAAGATCGCTTCGACCCGGACGGCTGGAAGCAGAAGCAGGAGGCGTACTATGACTCGCGAATGTACCGGCGACTAGCGGATCGACGCGAGCGCGA
>Ga0268249_1000657_pt1:0-7500 | contig 12075 bp, 10 predicted proteins | sample AgamicAtPe_FD_200257 | JGI IMG/M metagenome (GOLD analysis project Ga0268249, IMG submission 200257) | Agave microbial communities from Guanajuato, Mexico - At.P.e (v2) (version 3) | ecosystem: Host-associated > Plants > Phyllosphere > Phylloplane/Leaf | place: Guanajuato, Mexico... | reverse complement strand
CCGCGAACAGGTCGCGACGTCTGCGTTTGGCGACGGAAATATCAAACGACCGACGCGCCGCGAAGACACGCCAGCCATCCTGAATTCCGCCGCCCAGATTCACGGGCTCTGTCCGTTTACCCCCGAACGGTTTCACGTACTATTGAACTCTCTCTTCAAAGTTCTTTTCAACTTTCCCTCACGGTACTTGTCCGCTATCGGTCTCGTGGTCGTATTTAGCCTTAGATGGAGTTTACCACCCGCTTAGGGCTGCACTCTCAAGCAACCCGACTCTTAGGAGTGGCTCTCCCACCGAACGTTCGCGATCACTACGGGCCTGGCACCCTCTATGGGTCGTGGCCCCGTTCAAGGGGGACTTGGATCGCCAACACTCGGCAGGATAACGAACCCTCCCAAACACCACATTTCCCTCGTGCGGAACGAAAATGTCCCGCGGGATTCGGTGCTGGGCTTCTCCCGTTTCGCTCGCCGCTACTCAGGGAATCCTAGTTAGTTTCTTTTCCTCCGCCTATTAATATGCTTAAATTCGGCGGGTAGTCTTACCTGATCTGAGGTCGGCCGAGAATCGTTTATGTATTTGATGGCCAGCGCGGGCACCGTCGCGCTCTCACACGCCAGCACTGTCTACCTCGTCGGTCGCGCGTTGTCACTACCGTTAATTTCTTATAACAATTGCGGTTCGTTGACAACGGCCGGAGGCAAACGTACTCGCGCACTCGCGGAGAGACGCATCGAGCACCCTTGAACACCCGATGAGTGGCGTACGTGAGACGGACACACCGCGCTCAGTGACACTCTGACGCGCACAACGACCAACGGTGTGGGAGCGTGTCCGCCAAAAGGCGGACGACGCCATCGCCAGACACCGGAGGTGAACTGACGAGGCTGTGGCGTGGAGTGCCGCGCGAGTATGCCATACCACACGCACGGTTAACCCACTCGATCGAGCTCCGTTGGCCGAATGTCGCGGAACGGTATTTTACCACCATCCCAGACGTATTTGGCAACGGACTCGGATCCGATACTTCGGCGTACGCTCCGCGACGCGCACACACGTGTGTACGCGCGCCGCCGATGCGAAAACGCCACATTCTCGTGTTCCTCGGCGTGTCCCGCGAACGGAACGCATCCGAGGACGCACGCTAACATCCGAGGTGGCGAGACCTCGGATGTACGATCTGGTCTGTCGTGCTCGCGTCATCGAGGGCGTGCTTCGGCCCCACTCCGAGAAGCGAAGACGAGCACGCGCGACAACGACGCGAGACACAACCCGTTTGTACAACGGTAACCGACCCTCAGACAGGCGTGGCCCAGGACTCATTGGTCACAAGGGCCGCAATGTGCGTTCGACTTGTCGATGTTCGCATAACCTGCGGATTACACGACGACGCGCAGTTAGCTGCGGTCTTCATCGACCCACGAGCCAAGTGATCCACCGTTCGGGGTTTTCTGGCAAGACTGCCCCGAATATTATCAAACACACTACGCCGAAACGTTGTGTGCGCGCGTCGCCGTCGCTGCTCGGGCGACGACGAGGCGGCTTTTTCCGAAATCGTTCGACAGGGACGACGTGGTTATCGCACCGCAGAAGAGCGCGACAACAACGTGTCCGTACGGGTGCGTTCGCCGTCATCGGATCCGGATGAACTTACAATTTCACCGCGGCATCGGACGACGAACGCGTCGACCACTAGCGCCGATCGTCGGAGAGTGCGAGAGAAGAGGAGACACTTCCCCGCTCTGCTCGCGCCGATCCAACATTCGCGGCCGACTACCAAGCGGTGCCGCGCGCGAACGCGACACACAATCGGTAATGATCCTTCCGCAGGTTCACCTACGGAAACCTTGTTACGACTTTTACTTCCTCTAAACGGCCGAGTTCGGTCATCTTCCCGGCGATGCAAGCCGGCACGAATGCCGTCGCACCTCGGTCCGAAGACCTCACTGCGGTCGTTCAATCGGTAGTAGCGACGGGCGGTGTGTACAAAGGGCAGGGACGTAATCAACGCGAGCTGATGACTCGCGCTTACTGGGAATTCCTCGTTCACGGGGAACAATTGCAAGCCCCGATCCCTAGCACGAAGGAGGTTCAGCGGGTTTCCTGGTAAAGCCTCTCGGCCCAGGAAGGGTATACACGCTGATTCCTTCAGTGTAGCGCGCGTGCGGCCCAGAACATCTAAGGGCATCACAGACCTGTTATCGCTCAGTCTCGTGCGGCTATATTTGTCCGCCGCCTGTCCCTCTAAGAAGAGTTTAAGCTTTATCAGCCGGCGGTAGCCCTATTGGCGGCTGAAGATCGCCGGCGACGCCCACCACCAACGAACCATCCGCCACGAACGGCACCCGAAAGCACCGCCGCAACGAACAATCTGTCGGCAACAGACGCCGTGAACGACGACCGACCGCGTTCGGGGATACCGGTTCGTCGGAGACCGCAGCACGCTCGGCACCCAGAAGGCACCTCACGCAACCGCGGGCGACGAGGAACCCGCCTAGTTAGCAGGACAGAGTCTCGTTCGTTATCGGAATTAACCAGACAGATCGCTCCACCAACTAAGAACGGCCATGCACCACCACCCACCGAATCAAGAAAGAGCTCTCAATCTGTCAATCTTTCCGGTGTCCGGGCCTGGTGAGGTTTCCCGTGTTGAGTCAAATTAAGCCGCAGGCTCCACTCCTGGTGGTGCCCTTCCGTCAATTCCTTTAAGTTTCAGCTTTGCAACCATACTTCCCCCGGAACCGAAAAGCTTCGGTTTCCCGGAAGCTGCCCGCCGGGTCATCAGAGGAACGCCGGCGGATCGCTAGCTGGCATCGTTTACGGTTAGAACTAGGGCGGTATCTGATCGCCTTCGAACCTCTAACTTTCGTTCTTGATCAGACGAGAACATACTTGGCAAATGCTTTCGCTTCGGTTCGTCTCGCGACGATCCAAGAATTTCACCTCTAACGTCGCGGTACGAATGCCCACGCCTGTCTCTGTTGATCATTACCTCCAGTCCCGAAAACCGGCCAACAATCGGGGTGATTCCCGACAATGCGTAACCCGCGCACGGTGACCGAGTCGCAACCACGAGGGAAGGACCGGGCGACGCGGACGCGAATGCGGGGCCCCGACCGGCGACCCGCGCACGGAACGGCCGCGAGGGCTACGTTCACGCGCTGCGGGACAGCGTAGAGGCGGGACCGAGGTCTTGTTCCATTATTCCATGCGACCATATTCAGGGCTGTACGACGAGGCACGCGGAGCGCACCCCGCCACGTTAAAGCCTGCTTTGAGCACTCTAATTTGTTCAAAGTAAACGTGCCGGCCCGCCGTACGAGCCACGAGGGACTCGCACGCGCAGATTTAAACGGCGGCCGCCTTCCGTGCGACGCGAGGCGCCACAACGGACACGTGTCCGCCTACCGGCAGGACGTCCCGCTGACACGCCGGGAACAAACACCTGGCCGCGCACGGAAACCGTGGCAGCACATGGTGGTCCGACGTCGCGAGGACACAGATCCGACTACGAGCTTTTTAACCGCAACAACTTTAATATACGCTATTGGAGCTGGAATTACCGCGGCTGCTGGCACCAGACTTGCCCTCCAATTGATCCTCGTGTGACCAAGGTTTTAAAGTGTACTCATTCCGATTACGGGGCCTCGGATGAGTCCCGTATCGTTATTTTTCGTCACTACCTCCCCGAGCTGGGAGTGGGTAATTTGCGCGCCTGCTGCCTTCCTTGGATGTGGTAGCCGTTTCTCAGGCTCCCTCTCCGGAATCGAACCCTGATTCCCCGTTACCCGTTACCACCACGGTAAGCATCGAACGTACCGTCGACAGTTGATAAGGCAGACATTTGAAAGATACGTCGCCGGTGCGAGACCGTGCGATCAGCTCGAAGTTATTCAGAGTCGTCAAGTCTTTGCGCGGGCCGCTAACGCTACGCGAACGTGGCGCTTGGCCGATTTTGATCTAATAAAAGCATTCCTTCCGAACGTCGCGAACGGCGAGCCGCCACGACGCTGGTCGGAACTCTGTCGGCATGTATTAGCTCTAGAATTACCACAGTTATCCAAGTAACGTGGGTACTATCTAAGGAACCATAACTGATTTAATGAGCCTTTCGCGGTTTCACCGTACAGGACGGCTTGCACTGAGACATGCATGGCTTAATCTTTGAGACAAGCATATGACTACTGGCAGGATCAACCAGGGAACCGCCGTTAGCGCTGACGCGCGTCCCGCGTTCGCAACAACACACACCGAGTGCGACCCGATGTGACGTGCGAACACGCGTCGCACGCAGCTCAGAACGCGAAGAGTCCCGCATGCGGGATACTCTCCGGGGCTCGACTCTCGACGTTGCGCGCGGCATTGTGAAATGCACGCGTGCTAGGCCCGAGAGACCGAACGCACCCGCTGGTTCGAGTTTTGCCCCCGATCTCCGTTATTCTTCCCCCGGGGGGGGGGGAGTCACGGAGTCGGGAACGGGCGCGATGGGACGACGAACAACGCCGCAATGAGAGTGCGCACCGATGTCCCGCATCGAACGTCCGGATGAGAAGTAACAGGACTGCAGACGATGCCGCGGGAGGAATGACGCCGCCGCCCGCCAGTTGCCGCGAGCACGCGACAAAACCGAACGGACGCACCGCGCCATACACTTCCACTGCTCCACCGTTGCTTTCCCGCACCTCTTTCCCGGACGCGCTCGCGAGGCGAACGGCGACACACCCAACATAGTGCGATGTCCGAACGTCCATCATCGCTGAAATACTTCAACTTACGCTTTACCTTACTCGCGTATGCGCTCCAGGAACTCGGGAGGGACGCGTTGCCGGCAAAGGCAGACGCGTCTTCTCATCGACGTGTCCCGGAGCGGACACACTGGTTGTCGCGCCGTTACAGTGCGACAACTACGATAGGCGAGCCGCGAGAGTACGCGACTGTTATCGTTCTCATCCACCATCTAGCAATGGCGAACGGAGTTGACGTTAAAACGACGAACGCCGCGCGTACGCGACGGACGCCGCTATATCACCCGTCATTACGACGGGTGTGCCGCTTGCCTACCACACGGGTAGACGTACGCATCACCGCACGGCAAACGCGCGAAACGCTACCCAGCAAAAGGCCGGACGCTCGCACTACCGAAACGGGATACGCGGCTCTGCTTTGAAGATGCGTGCTGGACACCCAACACGCATTGTTTTGTCCGGGCTTGCGGGCCCAAACGAGCGTAGACGACGGCGGATCGAGCTCCGACATTGTGCGCCAGAACCAACACTTCTCTGTAGTCAGGAAACATTGTTTCTTGCTCGCACAATGTCGATCGACCAACTCATCGTCTACATATACCGCAGTTATGGGTCGCAGAGCTCTGTTATGCTTGCTCAACGCGAGCCTTTCTGTGCACCAAACGCGGCTCTAGATAGAACCCGTTAACTCTACCCTGCAACCTGGGCACCAAAGCCACATGCATGTAGCCCCAAGAAATCGCTCCAGCAGCTGTGGTTCCCGCCCATTACTTACTACAGGGTGTTTAAAGAATCACTCGAGTGTTTTGTAAAATCGTTCGCTACTTCCGCGTGATTGTAAAAGAAATAAGTTCATCAATTTGTATTCTTATAGTGCACTACTTTCTCATATAAACAATGAGAATTCCTTTTCTTCTGTTTTTTGCCCTCACCTAACATTTAGAAGGATGCACAAATGGATTAAATCACACTAACTCACACACACACACACACACACACACACACACACACACACTTATACACAACACACAGATTCCTTAATTTTGTTTTTTCACCCAAGTTCCAGGTGTACATGCTTATCACCAACTAACTCACACACACACACACACACACACACACACACACACAATATATTCTATCATAACAAGAATTATTTTTTGAAGGCCACGCCAGGTAAATTTGGTTACAGATTCTGGTTTCTGGAAGAGGTGCACAACCCCTTCAAATCCCAACAAAATGTTCAGAATCCACTTCAGGAATCCCAGCAAAATCACTGCAGCGCAACCTCACATTTCCCAGAATTCCAGCAAGGAACCCTGGCCAGAGCAGCAAAAAACCCTACTGCATTTGGAATGCGATTGATCATCTTATAAAAATAATTCAAAATTCATGATGGTAGCGAACAAGGCGTATAGAAACAAAGGTGCGCTCATTCACGCTGTACACAGAACGCAACACGCAATAATGTGACCTCACTGGCCTAACTCGGTGGCGCGTTGTATCTATATATTATATTCAAATATAGATATAGTCGACTACAGTTTGAGAAAGATCTTTTGTATTTTGTTTCTATCTCGCAAACTAACGTTGCTACCTGTATGACACCCGCGACGTTATTTTTCGCAAAGGTTTGATCTTCAATTTAAAAAAAAAATCATCTCATTTCATCGAGTGGATCTCAAGAAATCCCCATAAGAACACGTGACTGTAGGATAGTCCATCATTCCACAAAAGAATGCATAGCGAGTGAAGGTCAGTTCAAACACGCGCAGCTGAAACGCGCAATTGGACAACCGCCTGATCATTATTTTCTTATACGCCGTGCGCTGTGGGTCGTTGTCCAAGCGAGGTGAATTTTCATCCCCCCCTTCCCCCCGCTTCCGGCCTTCGTCGCTGTCTCAATGCATTCTCTTGTGGGACAGCCGACTATAGTGAGGCTATTTTCTTAAGGCGCAAGCCTTCAATGAGCGCACCTTTGTTTCTATACGCCTTGGGTAGCGGAGCTGTGGTTCAACACAGTTTGGAACTACTACTACTGAAGTGGATATCCGTCTTGTTTAGACAGAATTTCAAGGGCTTGGAAACGTTAATTTTTTTTTTTTTTTTCATTTGTATAAAAGATTCCAGATCTTTTTAATTCTGGGAATGACCAAGTTTTCTAAGTCCTAAAGCCTCTTCAGAGAGGGAATATGGGGGGAAATATGACAAAATATGAAGGGAAAACGAGCTCGGTATTTTTCCAAGTCCTAGAACTCATGTGATGGGGGGGGGGGAATGTGAGCTCGGAATTTTCCCAAGTCCCAAACCCTATTATAGGGAGAGGGGGGGATATGAAGGAATAAGTTCTAGAGCTTATATATATATATATATATGTATATATTACCTATGAGTGAATTATTGAGAACAAGACCCCGTAGCTAGCTCGGGAGGGAGACTTTCTCTTAACGCCTGTCTTCATTGTCTCTGCACCAACTGGCAGAATGTATCAGAACTTACTTGACGAAATATACAAATACACAGGCGACGTGTCATGACATCGTACAGAACTATATATATATATATGGTGGTGAGAGCTCGGAATTTTTCCAAGTCACAAAGCCTCTTTAGAGGGGCAAAGGTCGGAATTTTTTCAAGTTCCATAAGTATTTTAGGTTCCGGATCTTTCCGGTTCTGTGCTTTGCGCTAAAAAATTCCGGGTCTTTTCCTTCCTGGGTATTAAATACTAAGGATAGAACGTTTCAGGTTCTTTCAGGTTCC
>Ga0268249_1000656_pt1 | contig 12102 bp, 10 predicted proteins | sample AgamicAtPe_FD_200257 | JGI IMG/M metagenome (GOLD analysis project Ga0268249, IMG submission 200257) | Agave microbial communities from Guanajuato, Mexico - At.P.e (v2) (version 3) | ecosystem: Host-associated > Plants > Phyllosphere > Phylloplane/Leaf | place: Guanajuato, Mexico | collected... | reverse complement strand
GAGTGGAGTTAGCCTCACAGTGTAATTTAATTAACGTGAGCTCGTAAGCTCGCAACAATGGACTCGAAAACTCTCTCGTCTTTCGTGGCTTCTCTCTTGGAACATTTGCTGTCTCCATGGATCCTTAGCTAGGGGCGATCAAATCGCGATTCTCGTTGAAGCTCCTGGCGCCCGACTGGGGGTTTGCATAGTTGAGCAATTGTTGCTGGTTTGCATGTCTAGTCTCAATCGGATTGAACGCTGGCGAATCGTCCAGTCGTCTGCCCATGATGGCGCCAGTTGGTGGCGGCGGTGGCGCCAAGAATCGCGCCTGCACATTGCTGTCCGCTCCAGCCAGCTGGTCCCTCCTCTGGAGCGCCTGTTTTGGCGCCAGAGCGGCCGAAGCAAGTTCGTTGTTCGAGTGATAGGTGAAGGATCTTTGTTGACGATTGCCGTTGTTATTGTTGTTATGGTTGGTGTTTGCGTTTTGGTTGCTTGCTGGACTGCCCATCAGGATGGTCGCCTGTTTGCTGCTCTTTGCCGAATTGTCTGCTGGCGCAAGACCGTGAGCCAGTGACGAGCTTGGGAAGCCAAAGAGGGGTGAGGCGGGAGAAGTGAAGGGATTCTCCAATTGACTGCCCGATCTTGCAATCGGTTGCGACGTCTCCAAGCTACCAGGTAACTTTACCGGCTCTATCAAACGAGCGGTTGGCATCGGAATGGCATTGGGAGGGGAATCCGGTTGCTGTGTTGCAATCGGTTGCAGCGATTGGCCCCTTCCAGCCGCCAGCCTGTTGGCCATATCTGGCTCCGTCTGCTGCTGGCTGGAGGGCCTCTGCTCGCCCACAGCTCCACGATGTGAGCCCATTGAGAGCACCTGATTTAGCCGATCCTCCATCGAGTTGAGTGTGTCCTCAAAGGTGGCCGCCGCTGGGCCTTTTTGCTCGCTAGGCGCCTGGTTCAAGCCAGACGCTGGCCTCTCCGCCGTCCGATCCCTCTCTTGGCCCAAGTCGGACATGGTCAGTTGAGTTGGTGCCATGAAAATGGAACCACCAGAGTCGAGAGCCGGACTAAGGCTAGATCTTGGCTCTGCCAGAGGTCTCACACGAACTCGTGCGCTCGCAACTCGAATTTTGGGCCACAAGTGGGACATTTTAGGACCAGTTTGTGATGGGGCCGCATACTCGTCGCTGTTCCCATTCGATTCGTGTTCCTCCAAGTCCTCGTCAAGCGAGTGATTTCTAACAAACTGACCACGACCTCTCGGGCTCGATTGATCGGATCTTCGCGAGATGTCAGCCAATAGTTTGCTGATAAATCCAACTGCTGGCGGTGCAAAATCATCGCCGTTGGGCCTGCTTATCATTGAGACGCTAGCTGGAAATCTGGCTGGAAATCCATGAACACTCTCGGTCTCGTCCACGTCAGACCGACTCAACGATTGCGACCTGACTCCAGGCGCAACCTGCTGCACTCGGCCAGATGGAACCTCAATGATCCGTTCCACCGTCATTCCTGGCCCTCGGATTGTTTGCCTGATGGTGCCGGCCACCATTCCAGACTCGAGCTGCCTATCAAAGGGCGAGGCAAAGGCCGGCGCTTGGTTACTTTGATCGAGCTGGAGGCTGGACACAAAGTCCGGCTGCTCGCTCGTGCCCGAATCCAGCTCCTCATCTCGGTGTCTGGCCCTGAGGTTCTTGCTCGATTGTGTTTGGGCCTGCTCGTCCCAGCGATCGCTCGCCTCGTTTGGATTCCCGCTCGCCCACTCCTCCTCAAGGTCGCCGCTCGACCAGGTGCTCCAGTTTGGCACCAAGCTTGAACTTGCGCGTGCCGCACCCTGAACCTGATGGTTCCGCTCGCCGCCCTTGCTCGCGTTGGCCGCCTTGTTTGTGGGCTCGCCACTTGGAGCGGCCTGTTTTGCCGACAGCTCCCCGAGGACGCCGCCAAGGATGGAGCGCAACATTGGACTGAGCGGCCCACCGCCCGACTGACCCTCCAGTCCGCCGGCGCCAGAGCCGAGCAGAACCATCTGATGAGGCGCCATGCTCATGAAGGGGGGCGACATCAGGCCAGCTCCAAAGGGGCCGCTCGTTTGGAATGGACCCTCCAATTGGCCAGTCGAGCTAAAGATGAGCATTGAGCCCGAGTTTGGTCTTGCTCGAGTTTGGTACAAGTTGTGCATCTTGTTGTAGTTGTGTTGGCGACTCAAATGGGCCACATCCACTGTCTCAATCTCTGAATCGTTGCCCGAAACTGACGGCTTGGTTACCGTTTGGGCGCCAGTTGAATTTGAAGTTTGACTAGCTTGGGCTGTTAGGGTTTCACTCTTGTTGTTGCTGCCGCTTTCTGGGGTCCTCTGGCTCTCCTGCTTGGCCGACTCGATCACACTTGAGAGGGCCTGCGCTCGGGGCCCCAAGAGCCGTTCCTGGCTCAGTTCCTCGTCGAAGGTGGTCGCCGCCATTGGGGCCAATTGGTTTGCCTGCATGAGCATGCTGAGCAGGCTTGGGTGCGGCATTGCAAAGGGCAACGCTTGCGGACCAAACACTTGCGGGCCAAAGCTCGACTGCCTTGACAGTCCAATTGGTGGAAGTTGGGCAGGCGGCTCGCCAATGAACATGCTCGGATGATGGTGGCTTGGTTGGCCATTGAAGCCGGCAAAAGGCGAGCTCAGACTGGCGAAGGGAGCCCCAAATGGGTTGCGGGCGGTCGCAGGAAAGGGGAGTGGCTCTGCTCCGATCGCAATGCTGGCCGAGCCAAGGAGGCCGCTCGCATTTCCGTCGCTCATAGTCACTGAGGGTCGGCCGAGGCTTGAGAGCGACATCGGCCTCAGAAGTGGCGGGAGGAGTCTCTCTAGGAGCGAGGGCAGCAGTGCTGGCAGCGATTCGTTCAGAGGCGACGACTCGTTGAAGGTACCTGAGCTTATAATGATGGTGGCCCCGTTCCTTCCGCGCCGAATAATCGATCTGAGCGAGCCAGGCGAGCTCCTGTTTGTGGCGCCGCCGCCACCAGTTGCCCTGCCGGCCAGCGCCCGCAACAGGGGGCCCATTTCAGAGTCAGAGAAGAGCTGTTCAACGAGCGAGCCAGCTGAAATTGGAGCCTGGAAGTCAGGTTGCCTGCTTCTGTTTGGCTCAGGCAGCTCCTGGTTGTAAGTGTCACCGTTTGCCTGGCTCGGTGCTCCGTCTTCGGACTCGAGCTCGCGCTCAATCACATTCGCTTTGCTACCAGTTTGACCGTTGCCTTGGTTGCCGAGCGCTGAATGCTCGGACTTGCGTCTGAACTTGGCCGAGTCTTTGCGGGAGCTCTCGTATGATTCCTCGTTTGGTTGTAATTGGTGCGAGTTTTCGCCCGAAAGAGCCGCCTGCAATTCCCTCGAGCCTACGAGCTGCTGGCTCTCGAGCGAGTCGATGGTTTCGCCACTGCCACTGCCACTTAGCTCGGCGGTCTCGCCTGCTTGGCCTTTTCTCGCAATCAGCCCGCCGCTGGAGTTGCCGTTGCCGCTGCCGCCGCCGCTGAACAAGAGGATTGTGACCAGACAAATGAGAGTCATCACAAGGCAGGCGAGATTCATGTATCTCATCTTGTTTATGGACCAAAACTCGTTGAATCTGCTCGGTGTTACGCAAGGGCAGGTGAAAGAGAGAGAGAGAAAGAGTTTAGAAGTGGGAATTTTCGCTCAGGTAGGGGCTCTCATTCTGGGAGACGCAGGTATCGGATTGCCGGGCGGCCAAAGTGATGAGCGGCCAAGTTTGGTTTGGAGAAAGTTGTGGCTCTCGTTTGGTTTGTTCAGGTAGGATTAGTGCAGCCAATTGCAATTTGACAGAGGCAGCTGCAGCAGCCGATGGGAGCGATTTGGCGCCAGATTTGGGTCAATGATGGAGCCAATTGGTTGGCCAGCTCGCTCGAATTGGTTGGTCGCCTTGCAATCGGGGGATTCCCATTGGCCTAGCCAAGGAATTGTGTGTGTGTGTGTGAGTGCACTTGACACTGATTCAGCTGGAGCAACGCAAACCGACGCAGCAAGGCTCCACTTGAATTGGTTTGCGCTCAAGGAGTCGAAATGGAGCAGCACTCGACTGGAGACTGCAAGGGTTCGGTTTAGCAATGGAAAAAATCGCAGCCTCTCTCTCTCTCTCTCTCGGGTGTCCACTGAGCAAGTTGCCGTCGCTTTTATTGTGGTTCAAAGGCAACAGGTTTCAACGCTAGGAACAAAGGCCAAGCCTCGCGCGCCAACATGAGACTCTCGTTCTCATGTGTGCGATGGTCAGCTGTGGCTCGAGGAAGCCGGACAGTTTGGTTTCGAGAGAAGAGTGGCTCGCTCGTCGATTTCTCGCCAATTTTCGGGCCGACTTCCTGCACTAATGGAGGCGACTTGCGTTTGCAACAGATTGTTTGCTGGCCGCGCTCGCTTGCCGGCCCTCGCAAACGAAGGAGGATGGTAAGCCGAGCTTGGCCGTGCGCTCCTCCGCACCAACTTGTTTGCTCGCTGCTGGCCAGGCTCGCAAGGGACGGAGAGCGGGCCAACCAGCCAGTTCCGGCTACCAAGCTCTAGCGTTCGGCCTGGTTTTTGGGCGAGCCACTGCTGCTGTCGTCTCTGCGGCTTGTGTCCAACTTGCGGTTGGTTTGCAGGCTGATTAGGTGACACAATTACACTAGCCAAGCGGGCGCTTTTGTTTCAGCCGGCCACTTGTGTGCAATGGCCAGCCAACTATGCAGAGACTTGCTAGCTAAGCTCTCGGCTCCTGAGCCAGGCCAAGTGGCTCAATGCAAATGAGCATCCACTTTCGCCAGCCAACAAGCTCGTCCACTCAATGCGGCCAGCACACAGCCGAGCAGAAAGGCTAAAAAGGTCAACGTAAACAAAGGCCTCCAGAGCTTGGGCTTGCAACGCCCGCAACCAGGCGACTCTCGGCAGCCCCTCGGTCTAGTCCAGTTTAGCCCAGTCCATTCCAGTCGAGTCCGGCTGAAAGCAGCGCTTTCTTGCCAGACCCGTTGGCCCGGCATCGTCGGTCGGCGGCGACTGAAGGAAACTGAAGTGGCCTGTGTGAGCTAGAACAAAACCTCCACTCGAGGCGCCGCCGACCTGTTGCGTCAAACTTTCGGCAAAATTTGCATCCACCAGCTGCGTCCGCAAGAGGGATGCGCTCTTGTTTTGGTTGCATTTGTAATTGCAACTGCGCCCACTCGCCGCAGACTAGGCCAAAGCAAACAAACTCTCCTCTGGCCACAAAATGCAAGCGAAATTCAACGAGCAAAGACATAAAACAGCACTCACCTGTAAGCTCTGAACGCAATCGACTTTGCAAGGCTGTAGCCAAGACTCCTGGCGCCCTCCTCCTCGTGCTGGCCCTTGGCCGCCGTAGCCGGCTTCTCCTTCCTGGGCGCGCACTCTGCCAGCTTGGCGGCCTTCCCCTGTCGACCGGCCGACTGTTGGCGCCTCGGCCCGCTGGCCCCAAGTAGCCTGTTGGTGAACTCGAGCTGCTGCTGTTGCTGCTGGCATTGGAGCTGTGCGGCCGCGATGCTGGTGGGCGCCGGCCTCCTTCCGGCCGACGAGTTGCGCACCAGCGGCGAACCGGACGAGGCTGTGGAGATGGCCGAGGGCGAGGCCGAGCTGCAACGCAGCTTGTTCATCTCCTCCTCCCTCGCGGCCGCCCTATCGTCGTCGCTGTCGGACATGTTTCAAGCTGGAAGCCTGTGCCACTTACAAGCCGCCTATGCCAGCTGCAGCTCCTCTCTCGCTCTCGATCTCTCGCCCGCTCGCCTTAGTTGCTCGCCTGGCCTCCCACCTTCCGCCTGAAATCCAATCAATGGGCTTCCGCTCCTTTCTTTCGCTCTCCCTTAGAAAGACACCTGCCTCACATAAGAGAGGGAGAGGGCGCAAAAATTCGTGCAGTTTCGCTCCTTAGCTGCACCCGCAATACTTGTAAGCGCCAACTTGCATCACCAATCTCGCCGACTTCTTGCACAGGATTTTGTATAGTCCTCGAAGTTGCAATCTTTACGAGCCTTCAGCTGACTCCTCTGCCCTATTGGCGCCCCAATCGCCCCTCTCTATCTACTCTCGCTCAACCTGCTTGTCCACTTGCAAGCTCGGCCTCAATCACAGTTGTTGTCAGTGTTAGTGTTGCTACTGCTATTGGAGCCCCTGGATGACTTTGCGGAGCTTTAATCCAGCTGGTCCAACTAGCGCTCAAACAGATCACAATTTGTCGGCTGCAAAAATGTTGAACGCTTGCCACTAGGAAGTCGCCCTGCTCCGTTGACTCCGCTCTCTAGTGTTGGCGCTCGGCCATGCTGCTCCAACTTTCCACCTGGACAGGTAAACAGACGGGCGGACGGACTCGCTTTCAAACGCTGACACTCGAATGAGTGGAGACTGGACACTGGACACTGGAGAGTGGCGATAAGTCGGCTTGGTTGCGTAAAATAAACGCGCCCCTCGAGCGACAATTGATGGCTATGAATATCAGCATACACTATCTGTTGGCTTACTTGTTTTCCAAGCTGCTCCACCTGGCCGCTAATTTCACTTTTCGCTCTTTGGCTATCGCGCAAACGCTAACTCAAGCGGGTGACCATTTCGCATCAAACAGAATCGAACTATCTGCACAATCACAATGACACAAATTCCACCAGCCTCGCCGTATCCTTCGCCCTACCTGTCGCGCCCTCTCTCTCTCTCTCTCTACCTTACTGGCTCACTGAATCTCATACAAAGACACAGCTTAATGTGACTACTCTCAACCAGCAGCCAGTTGTCCCAGTGGACGGGCAGCACTTGTCGTCGGCGTCGTTTTGGTCTGCAATGTTGTCGTTTTCGTTGTTGTTGTCGTTGCTGCTGGTGCCGCTTTTGCTCTCTCGTCGTGGCTCTGGATGGCAGCTCAACCATCCGTTTTGCCGTAGACAAACTACAGGTTTGGTGAGAAGAGGAGTTTCCTTCGGTTGCCTGAATGACGGCGCAACTTTCAGCCGGGCGCCATCCACTCCACTCCAATCTACTCCGCCCGCCCGCCCGCCAGCCAGCCAGCTAGCTGCCTTCACCAGGCTCGCAGGCTCGAGCGTCCATGCAACTGGACAGCCGGCTAAGTGCCATTCTCCCGCTTCAATCGGCCCTCCAGTCGCCAGCCTCACTGCGCCTGTCTCGTAGGCCCAGCCAGCCAGTGATGTTGTTCACGATAAAAAGACTAGCCCTCACATTATTAACTCGAATACAGACAATTGGATTGGAGCAAAACTCTGCCCGGCTGCTCCCACACTAGGGAGGATGAAATCCCCGAGCGGGCGGAGCTGCAACCGGCGGCAATACAACCTGTTCGGCATCACCAACCCGACTCTAGCCTGCCAGCTCCCCACCTATCTGGCCGCCTACATTGCTGGCTGGCTGGCTCGCTTGCCGGCTTGCTGCTCGGCCGGCCAGTCCACGCGCGCCCTGTTCGCTTGGTTGGCCATCTTGGCTGCCTATACAATGGCTCAATGGCAGTGTCTGGCCGACAGCCCCGCTTCAATCTGCTCCACTGGGCCGAGAGGCTGTCCAAGCCCGGCTTTTCAGCGCCTTGACGCCCTGCACCTTGAAGCCTTTCGGCCGGCAGCCCAGAGCTAGGCGGCCCGCTCTTGGCACGGTCAGTTTGCGCGCCACAAACGGCGCCAAACAAAAACAAGACCTCAGTTATGGGTCCACGCCGTGGCTTCAAATTGCAAACAAGCTCTCCACTCCACGCTTAGCCCAGCTTAGATCGCTCGGCCGCCGACTCCTGCTCCCCTCCAGCCAAAACTGTTCCATCGCAGTGGTCTTCGCCACCGTCATATCATCGACGAGCCACACAAATGTCCATTATAAGCGGTCATCGAGCCTGTGTCTTGCAATTTACATTTTCATCCTCTGTTTGAAGTTCAGCCCCATTGATTCGGCAGTCTTTCGCCAGTTAAGCGAGCAAAACACTGGACTCATCTGCAATGCGTTATAAACTCGGCCAGTCCCTTCAACAAGCAACCATATTTGCGGCCATTGGCAAGCCACACCAGGCACAGTGGAACCGCAAACTGATTCGGAAGTCAGATAGATGTTGCGCCGGCAAACGAGGAGGATCTCTCCACTAAACCCTCTGTTATGCCGCCACAACGATCTTTCTTCACTTCCCTCATAACTACAAACATGAGCCGTGCGGCCTCCTTACCTCTTAGCCAAGAACAGATACTATCCAATCTCATGCTCTGAGGATCTCGATCAATCTGCTCTGGCTGCTCACTCATGGCGCCATGAGGGCGAAATCCGCCGTGACTTTGGGCTCTAACGTGACGAGTCTCTGCCAAACAGGTAGATCGGACGTTAGCCGGGCGAGATGCCAAGTCGAGCAAAACAATGGATCCTTAATTCCATGAACGAGACCAAGCGGCCAAACAATCGATCTGAACCACGCTCACTGACCAGCTGAACCTGTTGCAGTCGGCTATCAGGAACTCTCGCTCGACAATTGTCCACGACGAAGAAGGCTGGCGCCAAAAGCAGGCTCCAAATCCAAGGGCAGCGGTTAGACAACTACCCGCATCAAGTCTAATGGCTAGTGTCCAAATAGAGGCGACGCTTCAAGCGTTTCAATTCAGTCTGAGTGAGTTGAGCATAAGCAAGTTTGCGAGTATGCAAAGTTATTCTTGGAATGATAGCTTGAGGAGAGGAAAATCACGAAGCGAGGTTAGCTGCGGGTAGAAGTAGCGAAGGCGGCTAGTCAGTCGTGAGCGATCCGTCACCTTCGCAGCGATGAGATTAGCCCGCTCAGGTGACTTCTGGAGGGAGCAAAGGGGTTGCCAATGGGATGGCCGATTTCCATAATGCTCCTGCCGAGACTAGCCACTGGCGGCCGATCTCTGCGGTTGCTGGCTCATGTTATAATGCCAACGACAGACCGGCCGAGATTTTGCCCGCCTATCTACAGCTACTCTCGTTGGAATCCACATCGTAGTGGCTAGAATTAGAGACTCGCAGGCGCCAACACAGCCGCTGCCATTACCAATCCCACCATGCTCAGGTGGATAAATTGCTGACAAGCTTGTTTACGATGATTCGCCGGCATCTCCTGAACATAGGTTGGCTAGCTAGCTGGCGAGATTGGCCGTCCCATTGAATTGGGCGAGCAAAGCAAAATGGTGCACAGGTTTGCCAGCTTGATTTATGATCGTTAGCGCCTGGATTGCACAGCTAGAGAGTCCCGAATTCTCTCCGAGCGATCGATCTTGCCTGTCTGGTTTCAGACGGAAATCGCTGTTACACAGGTAAATCAATGAAGATGTTCAAAATTTAATCTAATCTCCTTCAAACCATGATGAGCTTTGTAGTTTTCTGGCACTCACAGATATCATCCTGCCTTGGTGTCGATATACTTGGATAAACGACCAAGCGGGATCCAGTGATAGTAGAAATTTCTTAGAAATCTAGTCGCCTCTTCTGTATGCAATTCATCGGCCGCCAGATATACATTAACCCGATCGAGCAACTCTTTGGCCAAATCTGGCTGCTCTTGGTAGAATCTTTTTAAATCGGCCTTAGCATTTGCATAAATCTGCTCTGTTGAACAATCTGGTACTATGAAATCAAGGGCTCGCATAATCGCTTTGCGCTCTCGATCCACCAGGTCCTGTGGCAGCTTCTTTAATTCGGTTTCATAGATGAAAGTGTTGATCTTTCCGTTTAAATTCAATGAACCAACGTCGTTCTCATCCAGTTCCATATATTTTTCCATCTTGTCCAGCACCAATGGATCATAAGGCTGCGATTTGCTATCTACGATGATAGCCAATCCTTGTTTTCCAAAGAAGCGAACTAAAAGGTCGTTCTGGTCAGCAATACTGCGTTTGGCATCTTCTTGAGCCAAAGTAGTATAGGATGTGGCAATCAGCGCGACGATTCCTAAGCCTATTAACAGCATCTTGTGATGATATTTCAAGGCTGCCCCAGTTTTTAGCGCTGTATAAGTAAGAGCTTGATTAAAATGAAAACAACAGGATGCACGGTGGCGGAAACTACATTGAAACTTAGGGACCCCACGCCAACATAATCGATGGTGATCTAGTTGGAGTGTTGACTCAGTTTGCAGGGCCAGCTAAAGCTTTAATGACTTTCGACACGACACTTAGCTACTTTGAGATTTAAACGCTCACATTTTGGCCGTTAATTTTTGCGTAAAAGAAACTCTTATGCAATTCCTCATCGACCTTTTCATTTATTAAAACAAGAACAATTTCTTTGTCCTGTAAAAGATCTGAAACTAGCAAACGTGTCTTAGGCAGTTTGATGTGAGGCAGATCAACAAGTTTCCTCTTTTTAACGTGATCCTCTTCATCAGCCTCATCCTTACTCCAGATTATGATACCTGAATCGTCGTCCAGGCCCAGATCTGGACACACAAAATGGAATGTACCAATGACGATCTTATCGACTAAATCGGCCAAAGTTGTATCTTCCATTGAGAGGTGGATTTCAACTTCTGGTCTATTGCCCTTGGCACAAGCCAAACACGATGCTATGGGTGGAGGGCATTCATATGAAGCAATGAGATCTTTCCTAGCCATTGAGGTATAATTGAGATAAGACAACCTCCCAGAGTCTTTCATGAGCTCATTCCGAGCTGAGTCTTCCAAATTTCTGTATTCATCCCCCACTGAAATAGATTTCAGAAGTCTAATCGCTTGGAGCACAAGAAGACCTCCAATTATTGAGTTGGTGGAGGATATGGCTGGGACTATATTGCCTGCCAATGATTTCACATCGAAAGGTGACTTTCTTTCAATGTTAAAACATTTGCTTCTTAGGTTTGAGGCGGCGACGACGAAGTTCATGGCAACTTCATCGTCCTTGTCCCATTGTTGGTAGCCTGAAGTTTTCATTCGTTGATACAGTTTTCCAACACAATCGCTGAAGATTTCAACGCATTCTCTTATACTCCAAAGGAGTTGGTTTCCTAATTTCAGGTTGTCATTATTAATAGTTTTAGAGCACTGAGGCTCATCACTGGAATCATTGATGAGCTTTGAATATTCGAGGGGGGTGGGCTTTGCGCGTTCTTTCCAGAGATTGTCCATGGATAGAAGGTAACGTATATCATCATTGTAGAGTTTTTGTATCAAAAGAGCTGGATTATAAGCGTTATCAGTCGCCCACTCTCGAGTGCTCATAGGACGTGAGGGGGTTGGCTTTTCCTCCGTTACACCATTGCCCGGTTGCGAGGAAGTATGGCTATCCCTGGCTTTTGGAAGACCATTGCTACTATTGATGTCAATTGAAGGCAAACCCTTACCGGTGACTGCTTGTGAGCCGTCGCTGGTGTCCATCTGAGGGCTCACATCGTTATCGGGATCATCTTCGCCAAATAGCTGATGGAATAGGTGCTTGGCCCAAACAATACAGTGTATAGGTTGCGAAGGAGTGTTTCTGATTGTACAAGTTGCATAAGTTCTCCCTTCTTTCTGGATTCCATCACACTCGTAGCACGCAGTTAGAGAGTTCTTGATAAGCTTGGATTGACCGGTGTAACCAGCGGTTCCTGATTCTAATAAAGGTATCTCGGCGGAAAGGCACATTCTATTGACATGACTACGGGCCGCTCGATTGTCTAGGGCATTAATGACGAAGGAGTAATGTCTAAAGAAGTCGACATCAAACTCGCTCAACATTATCGACTTGTGAATAGCATTTAGATTAAGCCCATCAGTTGACAGGGCATATTCGCGCTTTGCTATCTCAACTGCCACTTTGGCCTTACTCTGTCCAACGTTCGATTTGTTGAATAAAAATTGACGGTTGAGATTGCTGACATCGATGGTATCGAGATCCACTGTGTCGATTGACTTGAATCCCGTTAAAGTTAAATTCTTCAAAACTTCGCAACCAATCCCACCGGCGCCAACGAGCAGCACCCTGGATTGCTCGATTCTTTGCCGCAACTCAGGTGAAATGGACATCTCAAAGGTGTAGAACTTGGTCCGGGAATAGTGATTTGCTTGACGTAATTGATCTGTGAATCGTCATGTCCATTCGCCCAAAGTCCGTTTTTCTGTTTGCGAAAGACCACGAGCGCTCGGTGATACAAATCTCGAATCTAACTGAAATTTTATTCGCCGCCGGGCTTCCATAGG
>Ga0268249_1000655_pt1 | contig 12111 bp, 5 predicted proteins | sample AgamicAtPe_FD_200257 | JGI IMG/M metagenome (GOLD analysis project Ga0268249, IMG submission 200257) | Agave microbial communities from Guanajuato, Mexico - At.P.e (v2) (version 3) | ecosystem: Host-associated > Plants > Phyllosphere > Phylloplane/Leaf | place: Guanajuato, Mexico | collected... | reverse complement strand
AGCACGCGGAAGGCTGAACCAGTACAAGGAGTTGATCCAAATCGAGAGGATTGTAAGAGGACGCAAATTTTGCCACGTATTACCAACTATCCAACCAACTGGAATCCAATAGTGAGAATTGAGCACTTGAGCACTCGGACAAGTGTAATCGAAGGAACGGATTTGCCTTAAGATGATGGAACAACAGAGGAAAGGTTCAAAATACCAACTGTTCGCCAGGGATAGCAAGTTGGCGCAAGAGTTAGGCTGCCAACCGAGTAGTGGTGCCGGAAGTAGCGGATTAGGTTCTAAAGGAATGGCTTTAAAGAGGAGTCTGGTTTCTAGGTTAGGATTCAAGTTTGATGTAGCAAATTTTGACATTAACGCGGTCTCGCCGACCTCGTGGTGAACTTTAAATGGCCGGCAAATAATCCCGTTTGCCTGACGAATCTGATTGGCCAATGCCGAGAGCCTAGGGAGATGAAACAGATGTTTTCCAGCTAAATTTGAGCTGTCAAAAGGCAGCAAGTTTGCTCTGTACAGATTGCCAAGCATGTTGTTTATGTTTGGTCGGTATTTCATATCAGGAGACAAAAATCGCCTCCTAGGCGTCGACCGAACGACCGATGCGTGCGCAACAAAACTCGCACGCAAAGGCTCGCGCTTTCAGTGAATAGGTATTTTCTATAGAATATATTCCATTAGCAATTATAACAATAATAATAATAACTATGACACCAGATAGATATGTTCATGAAGTGAACAAAATTGCACTCGCTAACCATTGACGCCAAGGAAGGACGTCAAACTTGCGAACATAGTAGATATTCGAGCATTGCCAGTCATAGTATAGAGCAGCTAGCTTATCAGCCATTTAGTTGAACATCCAGCTAGCAAACCAGCCTGGGACCAAACGAGAAGTACAAAAAGCTTCTGAGAACATTAGCGTCCCATTCAAGTGCCGAACCGCGAGCACTGCTCGGCTAGATTGCGTCCGCAACCCTCTCCACTAGCTTAGTCAGTTCGAACACGGTGCTCGCGGAGAGCTGAGATCAAGCCCACAGGGGTGGCTAGAGCGAGAGCGAGCTAGGGCCTACGAAGCTTGTAAGGGAGGAAGAAAGAGAGAGAGAGCGAGAGAGACCGATTTCAGTTGCAGCACGATGACAGTGCAACTTAATAAAACTTATTTGATTGCGAGCCTGATTGGAGCGGATGGTTGGCACTGGTGATGGTAGCAATGATGATGAAAATATCACCATCATTGCCATCGCCCAAGTCGAGTCAGCCCATTCAATCCATTGATGGAATTACTCGCCCTCTCCTTACACTTTCACTACTCCCCACAACCAGCTATGCAACCGCGAAACCTCTCGTCAAGCCCAACTCTCGATTGGCCACCACGCGATCTACAGCTAGCTGGTTAGCTTCATACATAGACTCCCGCTGCCAAATTTTAGTTGGTTCTCTTGTTTCGAACAAGCAGTTCACTTATCAATACCAAACGCGGAGAGATAGAATGCGCAACAAAAGGGCCACCCCGAAAAATTATCCAGAATGGTGGCCAGAAGGCGTGAATTTAGATGATAGAGATAAGCAAACAAGTACGATTGTTTCGCTTTGGGGTTTGGTTCAGTTCAATGTGCACTAATCGAGTTCGTGATACAAATGCATGCCAGCTAGTTGGACACTAAATGATAGCTAGATTTGGCGCGCAAAGATGGCTCGCGTGAGACACAACTGGAATGGGATGCTTTAGTTCAGTTTAGTTTAGTTTGGTTATGAACATTTTGTTGGCTCACTTGTCCTCCGCCAAAATCGTCCTGCCAGACAGTTGATTGTTCCACTAAGCAGGTTGGCGAAAGGCAAACAGTTTGTCTTTCGTCAACTCTCAGATCCCCAAAGCGCAGATATCATGTTGGTCAAAGCAAGCAAGTGCAGTTATCTCCCTCCCACTGGCAGAGCCATTTTGGGAGCCACGGGAGCCGATCGAGTGCTCTCGTGGCTAGACGGGCAACGAAAGATGTCAAGTGCGTTGGGCAGGCCGCTTGGTGTTGACCTGCATCAGGTGCCCACAATGAATGGCCGAGGGTGGGGAAAATCCGCCGGGGTCAGTCGATGGCGGGCAGATTTTTCCTGCCATTCAGCTGGCGTGTGCCGACCAAGCACCTGTCTAACTGTGCCTGCTTTGCCATGCCACCATCTCCTCGTCTAACTGCTCCTAGCAATCACAATTCCTACGTCCCCCAACCATAAAAGCCGAAACCCCGAAAGCCGCCGCCGCCGCCGCCGCCACCACCACCACAAGCGGGCATCATTGAACCGGAGAGGCGCCAATAACCTCCATGATTAACGGTCTATCATAAGACTGTGGCCTAGTTATAGTGTGCTTGGCTCGCTTTGCGTAGGAGCACATGATGCGCTATGATCATTTGATTCACAAATGAACAATCTAGACACTCGAGCAGCCACAATCCAGAGTTTTCCGGCAAATTTCGTTTGCCATGATAGGGCAACAGGCTCAGTTTGTCTGCCAACTGAACAGGCAAGACTCCTCCTGAAACACGTTAGCGGCCGCTTGATCCGTAAAACATGCTCCTGAACAGGCCGCCCTCTTTCTCGAGCAACCTCTTAGCGCTGTCAAATTCAACTATCTTGCCGGCGTCCATGACCATCACCCTATCGTAATCGAGTACTGTGTCTAATCTGTGCGCAATTGTTATGATTGTGCATTGGGTAAAATGGCTCCTTATTGTGCGCTGTATGAGAGCGTCCGTATCTGAATCAACATTTGCTGTTGCCTCGTCTATGAGCAACACCTTTGGCGCCCTTAGAACGGCTCGCGCAAGACAGATGAGCTGACGTTGACCTGCGCTAAAGTTCCGTCCGCCCTCGTTGATAATATGATCTAGGCCAGTTTGGAGGCTTTGCGCAACAAATTGGCGCAGGCTAACAACTTCAAGGGCATGCCAAATCTGGAGGTCGCTATAAACGGCGAACGGGTCTAGGTTCTTGCGCAGCGAGTCGCAGAACAGCACAGGATCCTGCGGTATAACACCTAGCGATGAACGCAGCTCGGCCAATGGCAAACTCTTTGTGTCCACGCCATCAATTGTTATAATGCCATCATAGCTGTAGAGTCGATAGAGTACACTTATAATGCTTGATTTGCCAGCTCCAGTTCGACCAACTACCGCAACTCTCTCCCCGCCCGCAATTTCAAAGGTCAGCCCGTCTATAGCTGGCCTCTCGTCGGCAAAGTACCTCAGCGTCACCTGATTGAAGCTAATCTGTCCCACTTTCCACTTGCAAGCTGACTCCTGATGATCAGCAGTAACAAGTTCAGCCTCTGGCTCCAGTTCAGTATAACGTCTAACACTATTCACCGATATCATTGCGCTTTCGAGCGAGAAGCCATATTCCATGAGCGCAGGAAATGAGAAGACTGCGTTGATTGCAATTAGCAGGAAGGTGCCAGTTGTTGAGACGTCCAAGTCTTGCCAGTAGACTCCAATCATTATGTATAGCATTGTAGAGAACATGAGCATTGTAGCTAACCTCAAGCTTGTTGATGTGCGATTCTCGAAGATATACGATAGCAAGGTCATTGATGTCATCTTGTTTTGACTAGAATCAAATTTCTGCCTCATGCAGCTTAAATAGTCCTGATCTGATCTGATAGTGTTCAGCTCCTCAATTGACGATGAAAGGTTTGAATAAACGGGCGAACGCAAATCCTTGCTCAGGGCCATCAGTCTCTTTAGAATTCGATATCTCTTTGCTGCCAATGGGCAACAGACTACGTATAAGCCAACGAACGGCATTATGTGCAAAGGATTGATAATCGCCATAGGTATGAAGGTGGCAAGTATCGAGACTAGGATGAGTGCGACCAAAAGTATTAAGTATTGGAGTGTATGATCTATTGTAGCAAAATCGCCAGCATACCTGGAGCTCAGCTCGCCCATTCGGCAAAAGTCATAGAATAGCATCTTTGCATTGAACAATGAGCTCACCATCTTCGCATGGAGCTCACTTGAGGCTCTTTGCAAGCCCAAACATAGCTGTTGCGCAAATAGGTAAGGTGAAATCGCGTAGAGAAGGATAATAAGCATGTATATGAGCCAATATTTGAGGAGATGCGCGCTAGTATCTTGTTCATCAAAGCTTTCGGTATCGCTCACTTCCAAGACTTTTTTTGACCAAATTCGAAAGTAGTAATCCGATAACGCGCTGATCGCTACGTAGAGGACCGAATTTAAGGCAAGAAAAACGAGACCAATTTTCGTCCAGCCTTGAAGCATTATGAAACCATAGGATGATTCTCTGTTTTTTCCCGCCACATTGTTGCTCAACAAAGATCTACAGTTCTCTGTGTCAGTGCTTGATTTAATCGGTAAGATTATCAGCTTTGGCGAATCATTTAATTCCTCTGAGGTTGAGTGTCTTTCTTTGCAATCATTGAGCAGATTTTTGTACTCTTGTAGGTGCGAAACCTCATCGAGAGAACCAAAGACGGGTGCCGAATTTCTACTTAAGATCACAACCCTTGATGCGAAGCTCAAGAATTGAACCTGATGAGTGACCATCACCACCGTTTTACCTGCTAAGAACTCCCTGATACACTTTGTCATAATATGTGATGCGACTTTCGTGTCCACTGCCGACAGGGGGTCGTCGAGCAAATAAACGTCGGCTTGCGAGTAGATCGCTCTAGCTAAACTCAATCGGGCTTTCTGACCACCGCTCAATGACACTCCTTTCGGGCCAACGATAGTTTCGTCACCTTCAGGTAAAAGATTTATATCATACCAAAGGCAGCAGGCGTGTACAACTTGCTTGTAGCGCTCCTCGTTCAAGGGCCGTCCAAGGAGAATATTGTTTTTGAAGGTGTCCGAGAATATACAAGGCTCCTGAGAGGCGTACGATATCCGCAAGCCTTCCTTCATCTCCAGTGACCCACTACTTATGTGTGTTTCGCCCAGAAGTGTTAGCAAGAGAGTGCTCTTACCCGAGCCAACCTGGCCGAGCACAAATGTAAGATCACCAGCTTCTATCCTGATGTTGAGTCTATCGATTACACTGATGAGTTGAGTGCTGATTTTGGTTGCAGAGAGCTCAGAGATTGAAAATTTGGAAGCGACTGCGATGGTTGACTGATTGCTATCGTGAGAAACGCATAGATTTTTCAATTCTAATAAGATTTTCCCGCCCAAAGTATAGCCTATGCGACGATCGTCCTTGGCGTCATCCAGCAACAGGTATAACTTTATGTTCTTGCAAGCGATTTGTACGTCAGTTAGGCATCGTATTGATTTCGGAAAATAGAATAACATGTCGAGGCGAGTTAGATTATATACGATAGATATGTTGAATAGAATTTCTGGGTTCAATTGGTTGTAGGTATAGATATAGGCTAAAAATATGATGGCGGTCAATAGTTTTGCCATCAATCCGAGTGATATCAAGTCAAATATATTGAAATTGTTCAAAAACTTAACTTGTTTCAACTCCTCCGTTCTAAACTCGTTGACTTTTTCCAGGAACTTTGGTTCCCAAGCATACATCTTGACAATTTTGATTGAATTCAGGAAGGTGTTCATAGTGTCGATCCGTTTGTTTGTTATGCTTTTCCGCTCGCGGCTTATTTTCTTGTACAACTTGGGCATGTTTAACTGTATAGCAAGATAGAGGATCAGAAGAGGAAAACTGTATAAGACTGGCTGCCAACCAACCTGAGTGTATACAGCCCAGAATGTGCACATCGAGAGCGAAAGTGGACCCATAACCATATAGACAATAAATTTGTTCGCCTCCTCAATAAAAGTAACCTCATTTGATATTAAACTCAGCGCTTTGATGCTTGATTCACGAATGCTCGTCGCTAGGTGTAGGCGCAAGGACTTCCGCTGAATTAGTTGAGTCATGGCTACTCTACATTTGAGTCCGCATCTAGCCAGTTTTAACTTGAGATGAGCTATCGACATATAAAAGAATAGAAGGGAAGAAAAGTGGCATAGAGTAGAAAGTATCACCCGCTTGTACAAATCGTTGAAGTGGGGATCATCCATCGATGGTATTACAAGCTGTTGAATGGGATCGGTCGCTGAGATTAAGGTTATGTTATGAGTTAAATTAGCTACCACTGAGCTGTCCCTGAATTCTGCAAAGTCCGCTACTTCTTTAAGAGTTCGTCTGAATGTATCAATCATCATAAATATGAATACTATTCTAACAAAGAAAGCGGTTGAAACGCAGCTCAAAAAATCCCACAATAAGCATCTAAACAACACCCAAGTCAAACTAGCTCGCCCAGGTCCTTTAAGTTTCAACTCTTGCAGCCATCTCTCCTCCATCCGTTTACCCAGGCGACTGCATTCTAAGTCATCTGGTGGGTCTGATATGTGATCGTAACAATCTTTATACTGGAAGTTGGTGCTTTTGCCGCACAATTTGACCAGTTTAACCGCATGGCTGCATTCGTGCTTATATGGTATGAGACTGGACATTTCGAAGACATTTTTCTTGCCGGTTTCATCATCCATTGTTCCTTTCTAAGATATCGAATCGCTCAAAGATACAGTCCAAATGATCGCTCTGTGAGTGATGAGCTTCCGTAATTCGCGAGTCTCATTTCCCTCCGGCAGCCGGTGGTAGAGAGTTTCATATGACGTTCAATATGACGTTTATGGCTTATTAGAGTAGTTCGAGCTGATTAACTATTACATCTAGACGAAATCTGCTCGAGCTCAATGATAGCAAACACTGCTTTTGCAGTAAATGGCACTAATCTTTGGACTTAGACTCGCTATAATTGGCGTTGGTCGATTATATAAGAGACATTCAGGTGGCTTTTTATCGTAAGGGATTTAATCGGACAGTCTTTTAATCTTTGTACAGTAGTCGATGCAACAAGGGTATACAAATCACAGTAGCTCAAATTAGAGAGAGTCTTACGAACTAAGGCCGCGATACTCTCAACAATAAATCAAAAAGCTCCGGTCCGGCTAGATCTTCTGTGATGCCCAAAGTTGGGAGATAATTTTGTATAGAAAATCGACTCAAGGCTGTACCTGGAGCATAAGTCTCTTTGCTTGATGATTTAGATTGCTTAGCCATCTCTACCAAATTTGCCCAATCTAAGCCCAACGCATTCAGCAATTCGACCTCCGACAAACTTTTTGCTCCTTCGGTCAGCTTGTCATCATGCACTATGTCTGTGATCTTCTTATCACCCATAAAATCATCCAAGTCCTCATCACTTATCGTTTCGTAGTCCATGGAATAATCCTCCCGCTCTAGAATCCTTTTCTTTTTGTTTGCGGGTGACTCATAATACTGATGGGCCTCCCTATTTCGTCCAAAGGAGGCCGGTGCCTGCTTTGACCTACTGAGATAATCTGCCTCGACAGCAGTGCCAACTCGACCGGCAGTTCGAACTGACTCGCTGTCATCAGATGAATCCTCATCATCAACTATCTCTCCGTCACTGATATCTTGGGGATCGGTTTTAGTTGCCCGCTTAGGCTTGGATAAATCTGTATTTGATGAATCCTTCGTGCTCGTGGTTGACTGAGTATCGGAGGGACCGTTTTTTTTACTAAGCTCTGTTGATTGTCTGTTTCCTACTGGTCCACTCTTGTTGTGCGCGATCTCTGATAGGCTACTATCAAACTTCGGTCGATTATCTGCCTGCTGGAGGCTCGATTTAAGGGAATCTGTTCGCGAGCTCGATTGCGCTGTCTCACGATCGAGGTTGATGATGACATCTCGTCGCTCTCTCCATTTGGTATATCTTGGAACATCGCCCGGTTGTTCCAAGTGAACGAGTGGTTGAGGTTTCAGCAATTGCTGTTGTTGTTGAGGCTGGATCTGTGGTTGTTGATATCTATGTGCCCCAGGTGGACTTGACCGGCCGTCTTGGATAATACGCCCGCCATGCATTGGGAACTCAGGCTCCATGTTATCCTGCCAACGAGGAGGAGGATAAATGCCACCTGGTCGCATGGGTGGCATATCGTGTGGTCCATGCATCATGGGGCCGGGCGGCATAAACGTCCGAGGGGGTGACATGCCTGGGTGGTGGTCCATTGGCCCCATTCTCATCGGTCCCCCACGATCTTTGTACCCTTGGAAAGGATTCCCGTGTCTGTCGTATTTTGGTGACGACCTTTGCTGGTGCATGGCCATGGGCATGTTTCCCGGAACCATGAGAGGTGGCGGTGGTAGCCCAGGTTGGGGGGCGTGGTATGGATTAAGGTGAGGGTAATAAGGGGGCTGTCTGCCGCCGATATCTATGTCATAATGACCCATCGGCGGTGGTGGGGGTGGCGGGGGCAATTGTTGCGGGTGTCTATCTCTCGGAAACGGGGGCATGAGCCGTCTCTCGTGCTGATACCGCCATTCTAATTCTGCGTGTGGATCGCGACCATAACGACCAAAATCCCCTTCATGCATCGGTGGTGGGGGCAAATATTCGCCATATGGTCCTGGCGAAGGTCTTCGTTTCATTTGTTGTCTTGCGTCTACTTGACGTCCCAATCGTTCGAAAACAGACTTCTTTTGATCGATTGATCCAGGTGATTGGCTAGGATTAAGAACTTGTTGTCTCATCATAGAAAGGGCCGACAATGAACATGCTCGCTCAAACCCTGTCTACTCTTGGTCAACATGGACATAGTTTGTGCTGCAAGCCGATAGAATAGAGGTGGAAACTGACATGAGCTTATTGACTCTGACGCGTACCTGTTCATTTGATACATGTCACATTCGGGAGGATTTTTCGTTATTGTGAGTATGTTTCCATGCTCTCCAAGAATATCATTTATTTATTTTAGTCACGATTAAAATTAAATGAGTGCTAACTGTCTAGTTCGGATCCAAACCGGCCTCAGTAAGCCTGCAGGATCTGTCTTCGATAGCTTGGCAGGAAGTAGGCAGGACGGAACATGGTAATTGTTCGTGCATCTATGATAGAATCGATGATGCTTCATAATCAGGGTTGCTGGTATCCAAACCTCAGAGAACTCAACTCAAGCCGGGACTAACTGCACTCGGATCATTCTTTCCGATAGAAGAATTGATCAGTCTCTAAGCTGATCCTTCGCACTGGAGGTTGGCGGTCGGTCACTGAACGGCACCGGTGAAACCGACTGCCTAGATTAAACTCTCTAGCGCCATCAAGCGGTGTCTCTTGAGGGTTAAAGTGTTGACACCATGGCTTGGAAACTGCTACGAGACATATCAAGCAAACAACTTAGGCTGATATAAGGGTAGTCGTTCTATTCGCTCTGATTGAAAAACGGATCGACTTGATCATGTTGCGAGACTGAACTCATAACATAGCGATCGATTCTCACTTGTTATCTGCGTAGACTATTTATTTTACTGAGATCAAGATGCTTCATATTTCGTGTGCATCAGATGGCATCATCGAGGGATATGTCGTTGTAGTCTACAATAAGATCGTTTCTTGGATCACTCTCAAGCCGAGATCGTGGGGCAGGTTCTCTCACAAAGGATTCCATCTTACTGTATGCTTCAATTGTTTGTTGCAACAAATCTGGGTCCTCGCCCATCTGACTAAAGTTGGATATTCTAGCAAACCTATTGGGACATATCTCAATCAATTCTTTCGGAGGGCATGGATCGATTTTGGTGGGGTCAAACAGGTATGCATTAAAGAAGTCAGTCTCCAGCTCAATGGCATCGACTGCCCACCGGTGCTTACTAACAAAGTGACGACCAATATCAGTGAGTCTTTGGAATATGCGAGTGCAATGTTTGCATTTGTAAACTTCCTCAGTCTCACTGCTTTTGGGCTTTTGAATTCTCTGGGCGTAACTTGCAAGTTCGTCGGTGATTACCTTCCCATAGCTTTTATAATTGAATCGTTCCTCATCTCTCGTAACATATTTCTGGGCTTGAGACTGGTTGAATCTCTCTAGCTCCTGTGCATCTTGGTTTAGGTACTCGCTAATTGATGCAATCGAAACGTCTTCTGGGAGATTACAGGCATCGTCGCGAAGGTGCACAACTCCTAATCTCAAGGTTAGTTCGTCCTCAAGTTTGTATATCAATTTCTTATAATAGTCGAAAGAGTGAACGATTCTGAGATACCATAACATCTTGTCTAAAAATTTTCTGCTCTCATCCAAAGTACAAGGCAAGTTCTGCGTAATGAGTTGAAGAGTTGTAAGTTTGTCCATGTCATTCAAGTCTAACTTTTCACATGAGGCATTGTCTTGCAAATCTTTTGGAACCTTGGATAGAAAGTATTTGGCGCTCGACGAATCTACATATTCAACCAAGTAAGTGTACGCTCCTTGTAGAATGGGATTTTTGCTGCTATTTAACTCGTTGACCTGGCGATGGAGGCTCAAATTGGTGTTGAATTTGAACTCGTATAGCTTCTTCACTTCTTTTTCTTTCTCTTCGTCAAGCGTGCTGATATCAAAGGGTTTTTCCTCATCTTCCTCATTTGCACTTTTGTTACTTCCAGGGGGAGATAGTGGGGCGACGTTATCTATGCCGTCAACACTTTTATCATGGAAGGAGTCTTCTCTCTTGACTGTTGTGGTAGAGTCCATAAGCTCTTCAGTGCCACTTTCAGAACATTGTCCTCTCTTCCCGTGCAATCCCTTGAGCTCATCAAAGTTTAAAATTAGTACAATAGCATTGCGAATATCATTGACGATAGATAAATGATGGTTTGCTATGGCAGGGACTGTGTGAATCCGTTTGGTGAGGCATTTGTTGATGCGCACGCTGATGGACCGATTGTTCAGTTTCATTCTACTCAGCCTCCAGCATACATTTCTAATATCGACATGGCTTTGATAGACGGCAATCACTTTTCTCCTTAATTGCCCTCCCTCGACGTAATAAGGCTCTAGTTGAGCTATCCTAATGAGGTCCGAATGAGCTTTTGTGCATACATCATGCAGGTCAGCTAATGTCGCCTCAATGCTGATATCATCAATAACAACACTAGTCGGCCTCGTTGGCACAAATTTCTCTTTAAGGCTATAATCAATCTTGGTATCCTCACGCGATAGAAGCGCTTCGACCAGATGTTGTGGGCCGTCTTCGAGCTGCACGATGATGGCATCCATGAGATTGATTACGGCGGATGAACTTGCTGAGGAGAAGGGGAGATTGTCGAAATAATTTCGATCATTCAATTCATTGAAGATTCTCAATCTCTTTAGGAAGGCTAAATTTTGTTTTTGGACAGTCTTTTGGCCTTCAACAGGATGATATTTCAATCTAAACCATTCTCTATCTTTGTTTGCATCGAAGAACCGGCCAACCTTGCTTTGTGACAGGTTAGCCATAAAGTCTTTATATTTTTTGCAGGCAGTTGTTTCGTCGACATTATTATTAAGTGTTCTAACATAATTTTGAAAGCTCATCAACTGCTTGCCCTTAATTAGCGATGAGGAGGATGCATAGGCGGATGGTATATAATCGTTGTGTCGGACGAAACGCTCACCCTGGTTAGGGATGGGGTTTGAATTGTAGTCGCGTTTCATGGATGCTGACAGGCGAGTATCTTGGAGTTAAATTACGAACAATAATATTCAGGACCGAATGGGCTCCCGGTGTACAAGCGAGCCAATTGTGGTCAACCGAGGATGATTAGCTGAGGGGAAGATCTGTAAGACACCTCTGGATTACGCAATAAGGGGAGGTGGAGCGGTAGTTCTGGGGCAGATAGATTTGATTGGGTGTAATTTTGGGATGCCCAAAACACTTGAAGATGAAGCTATCGCCATCAGCTGCGAGCACGCCATCCTCCTCAAAGGCGCCGCTGTGACTCCTCCGCCTGTGCGCTCTGGTTCAATCAGGTTGGATGTGTGCGAGCGCGGGCCGGCGGCGTTGCAAGCCCCAGCGTCTGGCGTCTCACTGGGCAAATTCGTTCGAGCGGCTGGGCCTAGCGAGTGGCGTTTCTGGCAGTGTGGTTCAAGGCATTGCGCTACACTGCTGCCCCCACTACCGCTGCCGCCACCGCAGCTGTCGGAGTCGCCGCCGATGTAAAGCACGGTAATTCAATGCCTTGCAGTACATTGTGAAGCCTCAACACGACGCACACACGCACATACAGACACACACACACACACACACACACACACA
>Ga0268249_1000649_pt1 | contig 12245 bp, 10 predicted proteins | sample AgamicAtPe_FD_200257 | JGI IMG/M metagenome (GOLD analysis project Ga0268249, IMG submission 200257) | Agave microbial communities from Guanajuato, Mexico - At.P.e (v2) (version 3) | ecosystem: Host-associated > Plants > Phyllosphere > Phylloplane/Leaf | place: Guanajuato, Mexico | collected... | reverse complement strand
CTCTCTCTCTCTCTCTCTCTCTGCAACAAGCCGGCTGCCCAGAGGCAGGTTGGCGTAGGGGCGGGCGAGCGCGCAGGCGCGTCCACCTTCTCCGCTCCCTCCAACTCTCCGGCTAAATCTCAAACCTCTGCCCCTCCGCTCATCCGGCCGGCCTAGCCTCTGGGCCTGCTCCATTGTTGTGCACGACCCAGCTACAGAGAGCCGGCGATCCGCTCGAAAGGAAACAGAGTCAGCGCCGCCGCCGCCTCAAGTCAGGCAAGAGCAGGCGCGCCGAGTAATGAGCGCTCGCAAGTCGCTGGACTCGCGAAGCTGACTGATGCGCGCACTTCACTCCTCGAGGGGCCATTACGAACGCGCAAGCGAACACTCATGTCCGCCCTCCAGCCCACTCGCCGCTCACCTGCTGCACAAACAACCTGCAACCAGAGCCTCCAGCAGCCGTCCAAACGGCGCTCGTTGCTCAGAGGAAGCCGAGCGGCTCCTATTTGCACGGCCACCAGCCAGTTCGTGCCGACTCGCCTGCCTCACCTGTTTGCGCCCACTCGCAGTGGACTGGAAAGGAGACGCCGGCAATTAGCAGTGCTCCTCCAACTGCCCACTTGGACTCGCGAGAACTTCACCGAGCACGAATGCTGCCATCTGTTCACGAGAATACGCAATAACTCGACGCAATTCTGTCTGATGCTCAGCATCTGGATTGGGAATGGAACTGTCCCACCTTGACTAGATCGAGAGTCTAGTCGCTCAGTTTATTGACATTCGAGTCCTCCGCGGCCAGGCCTCCGCTAGCCTCCCCTGGAGGAGCTCCTATTCCGTCGCTCGAGGGCGCGCAGAAAGAGGAAGACGAGAAAAGGGTAGCTTAAGTAGAACCAGTGCATTGGTGTGATATTGATCAAGAACTTGATACAGCCTTGCGAAGGCCCCAGGCTCCTCTCATTTCTAAGCGAACCAGCTCGGGTCCCTTTGACGTGAGCTTGCTCAGCTACCAGTTGGAGCTCGCTGACTGTCTGTTCCAACCTATTTTCGATCACACCTAGTCTTGACCTGGTCTCATCCAAGCCGTGCTGAAGCCTCAAAACGGCCTCCGCGAACTGATCGCTCATATCACCAGTAAACATATCCTTGAAGGCCAGGCTATTTGGCGTTTTGTATCCGTCGCCCGCCGATTGTGTTTCCTCTAACATAGACATGCTAGAGCCACTAGAGCTATTGCTTTGAGTGTCGTTGACTCTGGAAGATTTGCGATTTCTTGCCGTCTCTCCACTGGGGTCGAGCGCCATCGATTTCAACTGTTGCTTTCTGCCTGCCTCGTTCCACTTTGTGAACCCTAGAAAAGAGTTGGGGTGGATCGTTAGTACGTTCCTCGATAACTTAGACAGTGGTGACATGACATCACCGAGCAACTGTGAATATGGACTTACGGTAGACTTACAATAATCGTAGAACTTTTTCCCTAACACATCTTCGAAGTGTTGGCTGTTCGGGGAATATTTGTCATACCCTGGCATGGAATCCATGATAGCTTTTAGCTCGCAGATGTAAGCCATCATGGCGTCCTCCCTACTCATATCACCCAGTTTACGCCATGCCTCCCATTTGTAGGCCTCAACGATCTGATAAAACCTTGGCTTTGGTGTGTCATTTGGGCCATGAGTTGCTTGTTTGAAATACGCATAGAGCTTCAGCTTGAGCTCGTCTGACGGTTTTATTGGCCCTTCTTTTGGGAGATTGCGAACGATAGTTACAGCAGATTCAAATATTTCTTTAGTGGTGAGATTGTCTTCCATTTTCTTTGTTAGAATCAGATTGATGTACAAGAAGAAAATAGTTCTCTATCTAACAAATGGCTGCCCCTGGATTGAGCCCATAATCAGCGAGTTTCGCTGCTGCGCACGCCGAAATCTCATTATTTATCGTGGTTAAATACCATCTTCCTTCGCACGGCCCATATGCCCTATTCTCTCACATGTATCACTCCTTTGTTACTAAGAACTGACTTGATCGGTCGGCTGATCCTCCGAACTCATTTGTTCGTGAATCTACACTGCCCACTGAGAATTGGCCCTCAAATTTCCTAGATATTAGCTCAGCCGGCAAACTTGGACCTTCGACGGTGTGAATAGACAAGGTAAACAGGGGGTTAAGAATCAGAGATTACGTACTAAAAATTCAATGAGTGCCTCAAATACGAAGCCCTCCATCCCAGGTTTAAACCTCGAGTCTTAGTATTGCCATAGACAAAACTCTGTCTTCAGAGTCATGTCGCAGCAGCAGCCAACACAGTCCCCCAACTCCACCCCATTGCAATCTATCCAACAACGTGGTGCCGATAAAACTGGCTGTTCAGAATCTGACAAGGGGTGGATATTTCATCGGAATAGAGAGCAGCCAACGCCCGACTCGAATGAGCCTCCTTTGAACCAAATCAAGTTCTACCTGGACAGGTATAGAATCAAAGAGGCTTTACAAATTTTCTTCGACGAAAACACACTCAGACTTTTGCACGTGGAATCCGATTTCATGTGGGACATAATACCCATCATATGTAAGAGATTGCGTGGCTTGTGCCAATACAGATTCAGAGTATTCGAGGGTTGCGAAAGGATGCTATGTCGCATTGCAGTCGAGGAAAATTGCAACCCAAAAGAAGTTCTGATAAGTCTTCTCGCCGAAGTGAGCCAACACGATAGATCAGAGGATGATAATGTTTTTAGGGCTATGATAAGGCCTCTCGAGGGCACCCTTCTCAGAATGACTTATCCTTCTCCTCGTGAAGAAAACTTCAGGTGGGTTCTGAGCGTTCTTATGCGACATCTTAACGATATTGAGGTTCCTCAGGAATACAATTTGGAGGGCAAAAAGCGCCTAGCTCTATCGAACGATCCAAACGTTAAAAGATTCATCGAAGTTCTACCTCCTCTCCTGAGCTTCATTGAGGAATTCAATGATCGCCCTATTGATTACGACAAGTCCCCAATGCCCGTCCTTACAGAGAGTCAAATCGATGAGGTGTTCAATGGAGAGCTCATCGACGATGATTTGATTAGCGACTGCAACCCTTCACGATTAGATAGCTCAGATGCATCGGTGGTAGCACTGCTCGCGACCATGCATAGACCCTTGACATTTTTGGATCTGACAACATATTGCAATGATTTGAAGTTGTTTGCCAACAGGTGCTTGAACATGCTACTGAAACTCCGTCCTAATCTGTTTTCACCAATTTACAGTCGCATCAGCAAAAATTCAAGCCATAATGATGCGGATTTTATGGTAAATGGAACGATTGGAGCATGCAACGAATCAGCCATGTCGTTAGCAACTTGTTCGTACCTATACCAATGTGAGCGAGTAGTCACAACAGGATCAGTCCAAAACTACCCTCAAGTAATCACACATGAATCTATGCTTTTGTGCCATATCCCGTATATTGTTGGACTTCTTGAACGCTCTGAGATACTTGTTCATGAGAAAGGGCTCATGTTATTGGAACATTTCTTGAGAAAACTTGAGAGTAACTCTCTGGATCAGAGTTATTTGGAGGTTTTCAAAAACTCCTCACTAGATAGCCAATTATTCAGAATAATGGTATTCTCACCTTTGTGCTCGAACCGAAGAAGAGCTTTTGATATGTTTACTTGCCTTTGCGACCTGTTGAATTATGAATGTAAATTGAAGATGTTCAAATATGTCATGGCACAGAGTGATCTAAGACCTTGCATTCGAGCAGCAAGTATAGACCTGTACAGGAAATACTTGACCATTATTTATAGAGATTTAATCACTGTTCAACAAACATCGCCCCAGTCGCATCAACTTGCGAGCTTGCCGGACTCAGATGGCTCCAATTTTTTAAAGATGTCGATCGAAAAATCTGATACGAGCAGAATATGGGAAGCACCGACATCAAACAATGAGTGCGGAGAGGCAAGCGAGGATGCCTCGAATCAACAGCCCCATAGGGCAGCTAACTCAGCCATTGGTTCCAAACTCGACCGAAGGGCAAAAATCCTTAGAGCTAGATACAATGTACTAGGAGGGCATGCCCTTGTCGAATTCTTGGAGCACTGCGTCGAAGCCTGTCTTCCGGACTCACAACACACTGACATCATAGAGAACTATGAACTACTACTAGCCACACTCACCATGTTTAGATTCCTCAAACTGCGTAAAGGCACTGTCAAAAACCCTTTGGAGGAGGAGTACCTCAATGATAAAAAATTGAAGAAATTATTCTTCGATCCCATCCGCAGCGCTATCAATTTGATCATGAGTGAGTTGAAGCTACACCATAAAGAGGTTGTGGAGGGTCATAGAATTAAGAGTATGAAACCTGCAAGCTCCATTTTGAATCAATCTAGGAACGAGTACAACTTGTTGTCAAGAGTCTTGGGGCCTAAATTGGAGGAATTAATTGGAACCCCGGGAACAGAGTTTGGCGAAAAAGATGAGACCGACTGTCTGAATTGGGCGTTATGCAGACTGGATTTAGTTGAGAGTGTATTAGTCAGAACTTGTGATTTATTCGATTGGTGATCGAAATTTTTAGGATCGCAAGTCAATAACATTTACTTCTTGAGAAGTAATCTGAGTTACGACAGATCATCTAGTCTTGCATCGCGTGAAATTAAAAATTTTATGAACGATGCCAGGTTTGCTTTTGTTATAGGCCTATGAGTCCTCCAATCTAGTCATGATCGATGAGTTGCAAGCTGATTTTCTTTGGGCTTCTAAACAGTTTGAGCAATAGTGTGTTACAGATTTTGCAAGGAGACAGTAACCTGGAGGTTTGAAATTGTTGAGACACGGTTCAGAGGGAGGGTTTCCGTTTCAAGAGTTGAGGGTCTTCGATGGGATGAGGACTACCACAAGAGTAAGATTATATGTTTAACCAATCGAACTCGTTTTGAATTTGCTTCTTATATAGCATGGTCAGATAATTTCGCGCGCTTGATGCATCGAGTTTCAATAGTAGATTCGGCCTGGTCTGACGGTTGTTTCAGCAACTCTTCGCTGCTGTGAGCGGATATTGAGATATCTTTAGGAAACGGATGTAGTTTAGCGTCACTATAACTATGTAGGGACAATGTTGATAGCCACTTTAACATTGACTTTTCTTCGATCTCCGTGTTGACGACATTCGGATATATGTGCTCGTCTTTGAACTTGTCAATCTTGTCATTCTGCTCCTCCCATTCGATTGGCTCGTGATGCCCATCACCTCCAAATTTTCGATTATATCGATCGAAATGAACGTCCTCCAACATGAGTCCGAGACCGGGTGCTTTCGGTATGTCCATGTAGGGCTCCTCCATCGATTTTTTTAGATGATCTTCGGTCGCGAAACCCTTGACGACAGCTATTGCTAGGCCTATCATTTTCCTTATCTGATGCATCATAAAAGATTGGCCCTTGATTCTAACCACAACAAACTCCAATTTGTCTTGGTTGCATGGAAAGAAAGGTTCACTGCAATTCACAAATCGTATAACCCTTACTGAACTGTCTTCCTTGAACTTCTTTCCTGATGTGAAATTGTGAAAAACGTGAGTGCCCGTGTAACCCTCTAGTGTGGTGTTGAATAACTTCAAAACATCCTCTGTTATTCTATAGCTCTCAGTTGTTGTCTCTGATAAGGGGCACAGGGCGAAGCTTGGCATGAGGTAGGAATATGTTCGAGCATCACAAAAATTCTTGGCATCAAATGATTGGGTTACCCTTTTGCAGCCCATCAATCTGATATCATCAGGTAAACGATCGTTCACATTCTTGAGACTGTCGACAATCGATTCTGATATTTTAAGTGAGACAATTTGTTTGATTGCGGACACACTCTTGTCTGTTCTAGCTGCCCTTTGGAAATATATCAATTGTGGCCGAACAAAACTCTCTTCAGAGATAAGGCCGGTGTCTCTTAGAGCCACAAGTAGACATTCCTCGATAGTTTTTGTTCCGGGGTTTCTGGATTTAGATATCAGTGTCTTAGCCTTAGTGACTTAGTATGATAGTACATGACTCGTTATTTCACTGATTCTGAGAAGCTATCTGACTAATGAATAAGACGACAAGCGATTTACTCTTAGCACTGTCAGAATGTGATGGTCTAGATAAGCGAAGATAACTTACCTCTGCATCCCGAGATAATTCTTGCCGCTATAACTCAGTAGGAGACAAAATCTCCTAACTCTCACTTTGGCACTCATTTTGGCATGAAATAGTGGTCTTGGTTGAGAGAAGCAATCAAATGATAGGATAGGTGGTATGAAGCTCCTTGAATCATATTGATGACTATAGTTTTAAAATGATTGGAACTTTTGGTGGACCTCGCGAGTTGTGATAATTCGAACATGTGTGGCTGATTACAAATGCGCGCCTAGAGATTCGAATTTTCAGAAAGTATCTGCAGCTGCGCCGAGTTGTGCGTAGAGTGTATCTTTTTCATCGAAAAAGCACATGTTGACCATGCCCCTCAACTCGCACCGGTGAAAGCGGACTAACCCTCACATAAACAAACGATATTCTTGACACAGAGTTGCTATTACATCAACCAAGGAACAACTTATCCATTTTAGGCATGACTGAAGTCGCAAGCACTCCAAGAGGTGGTTTCGGAGGTCGAGGTGGATTCAGAGGCTCACGAGGTGGAGGCCGCGGCGGCAGTTTCAGCGGACGAGGAGGCTTTGGAGGAGGTCGAGGGGGATATGGAGGCGATGGAGGGCGATTCAGTGGCGGTAGCGGAGGCGGTTTCACACCTTCCGGCCGCGGTGGTTTCAGAGGTAGTCGGGGAGGGTCGTCTAGCTTTGGCGGGCGTGGCGGTCGAGGTGGTGACCGTGGAGGTGGCTTCAGAGGGAGAGGCACACCGCGAGGAACTCCACGCGGAGGAGGCCGAGGAGGGCGCGGAGGGGGCATGGGAGGTTTCAAAGGAGGGAGGAAGGCTCTAGTTGAACCACATCCACGTTTTGGTGGTGTATTTGTTGCGCGCGGTAAAGAAGATGCACTAGTGACCAAGAATTTAGTGCCGGGAGAGTCTGTATATGGTGAAAAGAGAATCTCGGTAGAAGACCAGAATGGCAAAACTGAATACCGAACTTGGAACCCATTTAGATCAAAGCTCGGTGCGGCTATTCTAGGTGGTATAGGAGATATCCACATAGTACCAGGATGCAAGGTTCTTTATCTCGGAGCTGCATCAGGCACAACAGTTTCGCATGTCTCAGATATGGTTGGCCCAGAGGGTCGTGTTTATGCCGTAGAGTTTTCCCACAGATCTGGTCGAGATCTGCTATCAGTCGCTCAAAAGCGATCAAACATTATACCTATCATTGACGATGCAAGACATCCTACCAAGTATAGAATGATGATGTCCATGGTTGATGTTATATTCTCAGACGTTGCCCAGCCTGACCAAGCACGAATTGTTGCCCTCAATGCCTCTCACTACCTCAAAATAGGAGGTCATGTTGTAATGTCAATCAAAGCAAACTGTGTAGACTCTACTGCCCCACCGGAGGCCGTCTTTGCCTCGGAAGTCAAAAAACTACAGCAAGATAAAATCAAACCTTTAGAACAGATCAGTCTCGAGCCATATGAGCGAGATCATGCAGTAGTAACTGGAAAGTATCGACCCGAAGACTTGGATAAATGAACATGTGTGTTATTGTATTAATTTGTCCAAGCATTTGAAGTGAAAGATTAACATTTCAACCAGATCTTCAAAATTTCCATGTATAAAAATCAAATTGACACGAGCAAATCCGTTCACTGATGAGTAAATAGAGAGAAGAAGAGAGATGTCTCACAAGTTCTTGTATGATTTGCTTGTCTTGAATAATCTTGCAAGATTGTCCGCTACATCATCATCTGTATCTAGAAGTTCTTGCGCTACTGCGGCCGGATGGTTCTCAGCGGGCGTCTTAGAAATGGCTTTAACGGTTTGATTTGGTTTCGTTGCGGCCCTTTTAATGAATTCCTTCATCTGGGTATCTGGATTAGATTTAAACACAATCTTGAGGGTCTTCGCCTCATCTGTCTCAGCCTTGAGAATTTTCTTCACCACTTGGGGCTGCGGTAGCGGTTCCTTCTTTATGTTGGGTGGCGGAGATCCAAGCTGTGGATCATCCGGTCCCTGACTCGGAGATTGCGATTGCTGTTGGCCTTGCGTCGGCTGTTGCTGCTGCTTTGTGCCTTTCTTTTTCGGATTTTTGGCACTCTTCCTGCCCGTCATTGGGCCTATTTAACAATCCTTGTAATTCTAGTCTAAACTATGGTCGATTGCTGAGACTAATCGGTGGTCTCAGCCTAAATTGCGAACCAGCTTCCATCGTACAAACGAATTAATCGCGACCTCTAAGCGCAGCTTTTGGCTCGAGGTTTTGCGCGTGAAATTGATTCCTCTTTTACTTCTGATTGCAATTAATAACAAGGTCGAATCTAGAAGCAACTTATCGAAATTTGTCTGACCAGTGAAACTTCTATAATGGTCACGTTTTCTCGGAGCACTTGATTATTCGGTGGCCATCCCCATTCAGCTGTTGCGCCACTAGCGACATGGAGGGTAAATCCATATCATGCATTATCGGCGCTCTTTTGATCAACCTCACCTTAGGGACATTTTATTCGATCAGCAATGTAATACCTTACATTGCCTCCTACATGCGACGTAAGGGGAACCCAGACGTAACTACAGAGCATGGAGCCTGGATCACAGCAACTTTTCTTCTTGGTCAGGGTCTATTCATTATAGCTGGCTCGTTAGTCGAGCAAAAATTCAATAGTAGGATTGCTTGCATTTTGGGATGCGTATTACATAGCTCGTCAACATTTCTCGCAATTTGGGCACTCGATCAGAGCTTCCTCATATTTGTATTAATTTATGGTCTGGGCTCCGGCCTGGGTTGTGGCTCGGCCTATATGGCGTCAATAATCGCAGCACAAAAGTGGTTTCCTCAGAGCAAAGGAATAGTCACTGGTATAATAGTTGCTGGTTTTGGACTAGGTGGCCTAATTTTCACCAACCTACAGACACTCTATATAAATCCGGATAATGAGCCTCCGAGCTCGTCTGGCTACTTCGGGGAATCAGTCTACAATAAAGTACCCAACTTATTCTTGTACATGGGTCTCATCTTCGCAATATCCCAGACAGTAGGTTGTTTTTTGGCTTACCCTGCTCCAGAGACAACTCAAACACCAAAACCGACATCGCCGAGCACCAACCACGTGACAGTCAGCGAAGACGGGCTCCCCAATATCAGAAATTTCTTGTCAGTGTTCAAGTTTAGAATCTTCTATTTGATTGGCGCCATGATGATGCTGGTAGCGCCTGGAGTAACATTCGTGAATAGCCTAGGAAAAAGATACGGACAAGCCTATATCGATGATGATCGTTATCTAGCGACAGTTGTGGCAATCGCTGCGGTCGCGAACGCTCTAGGTCGTCTAACTTGGGGTTTACTCATCGACAAATTTGCATTCAGCACTTGTTTCACTATCAAGGTATTACTATTTTCAATTTTGATAATATTATTCCCATTCTCATTCATATTAGAGTCAAGAACTCTCTATCTGATTTGGATGATGGGTCTGTTTTTCGGTTTCTCAGGAACTTTCGTGCTGTTCCCAGTGTTCATAGAACAGGTGTTTGGAGATAAATACCACGGTATCATTTATGGTACTCTCTACCTATTTTTAGCATTAGCATCCATATTAGCCTCATTCGTCCTTCAGATGACAATCTCCACAGCTTTGAAGGAAAGCAGAAATCCGGACGATTCATTGATGCTCCGCCTCGGGCCATGTATGATGATCGCAACCCTTTACATTTGTAGCCTAGTTCTTTATGTGTTAATGACGCCAGTTGCAAGACTGGAGAATGCAATCAGAAGGAAACGAGAGATGCATGTGGCTAAATCTAGGAATACGTTATTCAATCGGCAAGATTTATACCCCTTAGACAGAGGGACCCTAGCCGAGAGAACTGATACTGAAAGCACACTACAAAGGGAAAACAGTTTAGGTTCAATTGTCCGATTCAGAGAAGTACCACACGACGATAGGAAGTTATATCAGTTACCTAAATTGAACTAGATAATCATTTTTACAAAATATAAATTATAGTTATTATTGACTCTCAATCTGCCCATACTTCTACCAATACAGTGGATGGACATCATTATCTGAGTCGCTATCTAGGTTGGCTGCTTTTGAATCGCGCTTTGACTCTCCCAAAATTTTCGCACTACATTCTTCACGTATAAGACCGCCTCCTCTTTTACACTGGGGTTCCAAGGTTCACAGTTGGCCTCTTTGTAGGGAGGGCTTATTATCACTGCATTCATCACCACTATTTTGGTTTTATCTTTCCATACGATGTCGGACTCTCTGTTGTAAATTTTGGTGAATTCCGTAAAAAGGGAGATGCCGTCTTGACTGACACCGTTACCGACTGCCTCAACAATTCTCAATCTTTCGCTCAAAGCCGTCGCCTGCTTCTCTTTAATGTATTTCATTTCGATGCATGGTAAGTCTGTGGTTGTTTCACCGTGAGGTTCCTCTAGTATGTCGACATCTGATACACTATCGAGCACTAGAAAGTGTAGATCATGGTTCTTGACGGACCCAGATGAAGCTGGTGAGCGTAGGATAAGTATTTTGCTGTTCAGGTCAAAGGCAACAACCTCTCCCTTGAAAATATCGTCGAATCTGGTTTTGCATTGGACTTGCTGACCCGGCTGGAAAGCAAAGGAGTCCAAGTCGGTCATATTCGTATCCTAGTGTGTCAACTAGTAGCAATCTTATTGAATAGGGCTGCCACTATCAGTAATATCGACGATGGGATGGCCTTCGACGTGAGATTATTTTTTTGTCGAGCGGGGCGTTCGGCGGCGTGCGCAACGTCTGCATAGCTTTGTAAGCCAACAATCCATAGATTCCTTTGGTCAACAAACCTCTTATCCCTTAATTTTTTATCGCTTTTTTAGTCAATACAAATAAAACCATGAATCCATATGTGTTGTAGGATTGCACCAATTTTTCCATCAACTTTATTCCCACTGTTAGGTCGCCTATTTACTAGTTGTCCCACATGCAGGCACAAATTGACTTCTACGACGAGCTGGCTCGGCAGTATGACGATGCCCGTGTTAGATTACAAGATATTAAGCAAGAGCTGGCATCCTACGAAAAAATAATGTCGATCTTGAAGGAACACTTGAACGAGAATTTAGTCGTCCAAAGACGGCTAGCCTCGAACAAGGAAGACGCCAGAAAGCAGGCGATCGTTAAGGAATCGTATGATAAGTTAGAGTTAAAATATGAGCGTTTTAGGGTGGCGAAAGTCGAGAGAGAGGACGATTATAAACGACAGTTGACGGAGAAAATCCAACTGGAGGGTCATTTGAACTCGATGAAGACTCAGATAGCTAGCATTAAGAAATTGCAGGAGGACCAAGAGAATCAGCTGCAAGGTAGTAAGTTGGAGCCTGTATTTGACTATGACGTCGAGACGATAAACTTTCTCAACGAGTGCAATTGGAATCTAGGAAAGTCGTGTGACAGGACTCTAGCCGAGACATTGTTGAGCTGCTTCCCCAGTGGCACCTTCTTAGTGCGATCTTCCAAATCAAAGCCAAACTCGTTCGCTCTGTCTGTGGTGGCAAATTCAAAGGTGAGGCATTGTTTGATCGACAAGATTGGAGATGAGTATTGTTTCCATCCACACAGTCCTCAGCGTCAGACCTTCCAATCTTTATGTGAACTGGTTATGGATTACCGGCACAAGTCACTGGTTACGCATAATGCCGAGTTAGACACGAACCTGATTTATCCTGTACTTTCCCAATTGAAGAAGACCAGCAAAGGATCCGGCGGGTCGACGAGATGAAGAGTAAAGTAGGAGATACATGTTCAATCCATTCTTGTCAGCCAAATAAATTATGAACAATTTAATTGATTCACCCGTGAGATTGCCATCTATTCTTCGGTCATAGTCTATTTTTTAGAGTAGTAACGCTTGGACGTTCGTCGGGACAAAGATTTCAGTGTGCCGTCAGCGCGAACGATAATCGAGGGGAGGATTTTAATTTTCAGTTTCAGTGGGACCTTGATTCTAGCGGCCCGATTAGGCCGACTTGAGTGATGCAAAAGGATGTTTCGTTTGAGACGAGTAGTGAGTTAGAGCCGAAAGGAGGAAAGTGAGTGCTTGTGTGCGAGAATGTAGGATGGGGAGGTGAAGCGGAGACGAGCGC
>Ga0268249_1000648_pt1 | contig 12263 bp, 5 predicted proteins | sample AgamicAtPe_FD_200257 | JGI IMG/M metagenome (GOLD analysis project Ga0268249, IMG submission 200257) | Agave microbial communities from Guanajuato, Mexico - At.P.e (v2) (version 3) | ecosystem: Host-associated > Plants > Phyllosphere > Phylloplane/Leaf | place: Guanajuato, Mexico | collected... | reverse complement strand
TTTAGCTCGGCGCCCTTTTTCCACCTTGACTGGCCGGCCAGCTCGGACTTGGACTTGGACTCGGACTCGCACTTGGAGCGCCGCTCTGAGCCTCCATTTCCACTCGAACTCCCCCCTCCTCTCCATTTCAACTCCACTTCCAGCTCAACTCGGCTTCCAGCCTGAGCTCGAGCTCGAACTCGAAACTCAAACTCCGACTCGAACCGGAGCCGACATCACAACTTCACGCATAATATTTACATTGGCTAATCTGGCCGCCGAACGGTCCATGATGGATGATGGGCGAGCGCCTTCTGCGCCGGCACAAAGGGAGCGGCCGGCGGCGGAGAGCAAAGGGGCCCATCTGCGCCGGCTGTTGCGCAAGTGGGCCGCCGCCGCCGCCGCCGCCGCAGAGCCGGGTGGCAGACCGGCCGCGCTAACAAGTGTTTGTGCGGCCAATGCGCGCGACCTGTGGCGCCCTCGCTCGGGGCCAGCGCGCGCGCACGCTCGCTCGCCGGCCAAGCGAGCAAACATTAATTGATTATTCGGCCGCTTAAGGGCCAAACGGGAGCCGCGCGAAAAGGCCACATGGATAGATGGATGGCTCGCCACTGGCCACTCTACCCTCTCCACCTGCCGCCGCCGCCGCCGCCCCCCCCCGCTCGCTCCTTGGCCGCGATGGTTTTATTAAAATAATAATTATTTTTCCGCCAGACCGACGGACGGCCGCGCAGAGATGGGAGGCTCATTATTTAAATGCTGCCGCCGCCGCTCCACTCTAGTTAGCGGCCGCCTTGAACAACTAATGGTCAATCGGCACACAATTGGAAATCGCGCAATAGCAATCGCCGATCAGAATGGTCGCTGGCCGCTCGTCTGCATTAGGGGCAAAGTCAGGTGGATTTTTAATTAGCATCACGTTGTTGTTGTTGCCGCTCGCTCGCTCGCTTTGCCCTCCAAATTGGCGCTCGCCACTCACGCTCGTTGGTGGCTGGCGCATTGCTGGCGGCGAGCGGCCGCCGATTGCGTAAGTTGGTCGCCCGATTTGCCCGATCGCAAACCAGATCGATTTGCTCGGCTCGCTGCTCCTTAAAGCGGTGGCGGCCAGACAATCGGGCAGCTCAAACACCCTTAATTGCTCGGCCTCTCCATTTGCATCCCCGTCGGCCGGTTTGTTTTATTTTATTCACTCGAGCGAGCGGCAGATCCATCAATCGGCGCAACGCAAACAAGCGCCGATGGTTCGAGGTGGAAACATTGTACTTGGCACTCAGCTCTGCTCTGCCCGGCTCAGCTCTGCTCTGCTCGGCTCAGCTCAGTTCAGTTAAGCTCAGTCCAGCTCGGCCGAGCTCCGCGCGCCGGCCGCTCATATAGGCGCCGCTCTCGGCGCAACAACCCACTAACCACCTGTCCACCCGTTCGCCCGCAAGCAGAGGAGCCAGGCCGGCAGGCGCGCAGCCAAGCAGGGCCAGCGCGGCCCGGCGCAGAGTCCGCTGGACTTTTCGCGCAATAACAGATGCACGGCCACTCAATTGGAGGAGCAGCGCTTGGGAGCCGCGCGCCTGGAGCTCCAATTCCGCGGCTCGCCCTCCCCGCAGAGCGGCGCCTCCTGCTCGAGCTCGAGCTCCAACTCGGGGCCCTCGAGCGCCTGCTCGGCCTCGCGCTCGCCCTCGCCCTCGCCGCCAGCGAGCGGCCAGAAGGAGGCCAGACAGGCGCCAAGGCCGGCGACGGCCGCCAGTCTGCAGCGGCCAGCGCAGGCAGCGCGCCGCCCGCAAGCGCCCATGGCGCGCGCGCAAAACGCAGCCCGCCCGCCAAGCTCAGCGCTAGCAGCCCCGCCGACGCCGGCCTGCCTCGGCCAGCAGCACCAGCAACTGGCGCACAGGCGGCTCCTTGCAATTGCTCAACGCTCGGCCGCCGCGCAACCCGACACACCGCAGCTGCCACAAAAACAACAACAACAACAACAGAGCCAGCCTCAGCCGCACCAGCAGCAAGCCGGCCAACCAAACTACCTGGCCCAACTCCACTCGCCGAGCCGGGCGGCAAGACCGCCAGCCGCAGCCACAAGGAACCCGAACAGGACGAACTGCCTGGCCGCCAACAGACAGGCGGCCAGCTCCTCGGAGGCGAGACAACCCGAACAGGGCGCCTACCTGTCGCCGGGCGCCGGACAAACGGCCGCCGCGGCAACCATCTACGCAAGTCTGCTCCAGAGTCTCCAGCAGCAGCAGCAAGCGAGCGCGAACCAGTTGGCCGCCTGCCAACCGGCGGCGCCCGCGGCCAACCTGCTCGCTGCGGCCAACCTCGCGCAGCTGCTCGCCGGCAAGCAGCTCGACCAGTTCGGCCCCCACAACCAGAGCCACAACCACAACCTGAACCAGAACCATCAGCAGCGCCAGGACAACTCGCTGGGCCTGATCGAGGCCCTGAACGAGGCTCTCGCGCGCCAGCAGGCCGCCGCCGGCAGCACGCAGGACACTCAGCTGGGCGCGCTGGTTGGAGGTGCGAGCCGAAACCACCAGAACCATTCCTCGCCAACGGACGCGAGGCCGCTCGGCTCGCCCAAGTCGGCGGCCGGCCAGCAGGTTGCGTTCGGCCGGCAGCCAGCGCTGGGCTCGGCCAGTCCGCTCGCTCTGGCGCCAGCGCAAACCCTGAGCGGCCAGGCTGAGCTCGAGAATCTCATCAGAGTCTCAATTGAGGCCCAGCAGCAGCACCCGCGACTAGGGGCGCCGCTGCCGCTGCCCGCGCAAGCACAACACGGAACCTCATCGCCCACTAACCAGCTGAGCGCTGCGCTCAGCTTTCGCCAGCATCTCATCCAGCAGCAGCAGCAGCAGCAGCAGCAGCAGCATTTTCAGCAACAGCAGCACCAGAATCAGAGCCAGCGCCAGCACCAATCTGCAGACGAGGAGCTGATGCAGAGCACCGTGTTGCAGATGTACGGCAAGCTTGCCGGCTGCTTCGGCCAGCCTGCCCCCGCCGATGGCCCACCGACCCCGAGCTCGGGCGGCGGCGACTTCCTGCTGGCGCTCATGCAGCAGCAGCAGCAGCAGCAGCACCAACAACTCCAGAATCCCACCTCCTCCCTCGAGCACCTGCTCGCGGTTGCGGCCGCGAGCCAGCAGCAGAGGGCGAACCCGAACAAGGCCGACCTGCTCAACCAGTTTGTGGGCTCGCTAGCCGCCCAGCAGGCGAGCGTGGCCGCCATCCTCGGCGCCCGGCAGCAGCAGCAGCAGCAGGCGTCGCTGCTCCACCTCGCGGCCCCAAGCCAACACGCCCACCAGCACCTGCTCGGCGCAACCCGCGCGCAGAGTCCCACCCGCCTGACGCCCAACTTGGGCTCGCCGGGTTCGCCGCCCCAGCAGCAGCTGGTTGCAAGCATGGCCGGCAACCTGCTGCTTGCGGGCAGCGGGCGCTCGCCCCTCGGCGGATCTCACGAGCAGCAGCAGCAGCAGCAGCTTGGCCAGCTCAACCAGAGGATCGGAGCGCCAAAGGGACTGGCGGCGCCCCCGAGGAAGGACCAGCAGGCTGCGAACAACGGGGCCAAGAGGGCGGCCAGCATGAAGGGCGGAAGCAACCTGAACGGGACAGCAAACAGCAACGAGATCGTCACCATCACTAGCCAGAACAAGCTGCTCGGCGCAAAGATCATCCGCCAATCGAAGCGAAGCGGCGAGGGCGGCAAATCGCACATAAAGCGACCGATGAACGCTTTCATGGTTTGGGCCAAGGACGAGCGGCGCAAGATCCTCAAGGAGTGTCCAGACATGCACAACTCGAACATATCCAAGATCCTCGGCCAAAAGTGGAAGGCGATGAGCAATTCTGAGAAGCAGCCCTACTACGAGGAGCAGTCGCGTTTGAGCAAGGTGCACATGGAGAAGCATCCAGACTATAGGTACAGGCCGCGGCCAAAGAGGACCTGCATTGTGGACGGCAAGAAGATGCGCATAAGCGAGTACAAGGTGCTCATGCGCAAGAAGCGAAGCGAGCTCGGCATCGAGGGCGCCGAGGGTCTGCAGGAGTTCGGCCTGGAGGCTGAGCGCGGCTTGAAGGGCGAGGAGGGCGAGGAGCTGATTGAGGAGGAGTTGGAGGAGGAGGAGGAGGAGGAGGAGTTGGGGGAGGAGGAGGAGCTGGAGGAGTTTGGGGAGCTGGAGGAGCCAGAGGAGCCAGAGGAGCTAGAGGAGGATGAGGAGGAGGAGGAGGAAGAGGAGCTGGCGGCTGCGAGCGAGGACGAGCTGGGGCCAGGTGGCGGCGGCCGGAAGCGAGCCAGGCGGCGGCAGCGGCGGCGGCGAGTCGGCGGCCAGGCGCCCGCTGCGGGCCTCTTCGACTTGGCCAAGCTCGGCGCAAAACGGGCGCCAGCTCAGACTGCGGGCCTGCTGCTTGCCAAGCGCACCTCTGAGGGCGGCAGCGATCCTGAGCTCGACTTTGAGCTCGAGGACGACGACGACGACGAGGAGGCCGAGCAGCAGCAGCAGCAAGAGGGGCGGGCGGCGCCCGCGAGCCAGCAGGCGGCGCTCGGCCGGACGAGCGGCCACGAGCTCGCAGACAACCCGAGTCGCATCAGTGCAATAGCAAACAATAACAATAACAACAACAACAACAACAACAACTCCATTGGCGCCCACGGGGTCTCGCTGGTGGTCGCGGCCACGAAGCGCAGGCTGCCCGACGAGTTCGCCGGCGCCAACAAGCGCAAGCGCAAAGCCTGAGCCTCCCCGACACTCAAAGCCCTAAAACCGACTGAAAAGCGAGGAAAAGTTGCAATATTTTCTGTTTGCCGAGTGTAAATTATTCTACCTTTTTCGGGCGCGCAATTCCGAACGAAAACGGAAGCGCGCCAACCGCAAGCCACCCTTCGAACTGGAGCCAACAATTAAATAAACCCAACCGAAACAAATAAACATGCGACACATAAACCTAATGCCTGCCATTCACACGCCCATCGCCACTCGTAAGCTAATTAATGGGTTAGCCTGGAAAGGAATCCCGCGCTTCTTTCCCATTGGACTTGTTGACATGGAAGAGCGAGCGGCCGAGACAAAGGGCCCAAAAGGAATGGCTTGCTTTGTTTGCTTGCGTAACTGGTTTTACTGCCAGCCTCCCTTTTAGCGGCCGCGCTGGCTGGTTTGGTCTTGAGATTGAGATTCAGATTTAGATTCAGATTGGGCTTCAATTTTAGCCCGAGCCTCGCCTGGAACCTTGGCGCAAGCCTCGCCTCCAAAGCGACAGATAGCAGCCGAGATAAGTGGAAGGTGAGAGCCGAGCTCAGCTGAGCGCGGCCGCCGCCGCAGCAGCAGCAGCAGCAGGAGCCGCAAGAGCGCAGGCTTTTATCTCCGCTCGCCGGCCTGCCAGTCGGCCGGCCGGCAGCCATCGGCGCTCACAATGGGCCAGCCTGTCCGATTATTGCCATTATTAGGGCTACTGTTATTGGATAATCGGGCCGCAGAGCTGCGGCGAGCGAAGCCGCGCTGAGGGCGCATTTGTATTCCGCTCAGGCGCAATGGAGCCGGCCTGCCCATTAGCTTGCGGCCGCGGTGACATTGTAGCGCGCGGCCGCGCCAGCCTCAAGGTCTTCGCTTCGGGGAGGCGCAAGGTCGGTGAACTTGGCGCGCCGGCCGCACCTGTTGTGGCGGCCTATAAGCGCCCGCCGATCTCTCTTCTTGTCCGTGCGCTGCCGTCGCCGCTGATGCCGCCGCCGCCGCCGCCGCCGCCACCGCCGCCGCGCCTCTGCCGGCGACAACTTAATCGCGGCCGCAAATCTCCATCAATGGAGGCTCGCTCGCACACACATTGGCCCTTGGCGTCGGTTGAGCGCGCCCGTCGCGCCCTCTAGTGGCAACGCTTCGCCCAACTTGTAATCCGCTCGCGCGCAAAAACTCTGCCTTCCATTGGGGCAAAGTGATCCCGACTCAATTAAGGCCAAACAAGCGCGAATCTGGCGCCCAGCGGATGTGTTTTAATTTTGAAACGACACCAGCTTGTTGGCGCCAGCACTTGGCTCGTGCATCTGGATGCAAATGAGGCGCGCGATTGTCGCGCTGCAGGTGCGCAAACACGAGCAGCCAGCCCGAAAGATGGATGAGCTCATCGGCGCCCCAGGCTGCGTGTCTTTGTGCGATTGGCCGTTGTGAAACACGAAGCCGGCTTTCGCAAGAGGAGGGCCGCGATAGCGAGCGGCAGGCAGGTGGGCGCCAGGTTTGGGGGTGGCTTTGCTGGCGAGAGATGGGCGATTAGGGGCTTGCTGGAGCGCGTGCTCAGGTTGCCCAACGCGGGCAGCACAGCTCTCGCTGCGTGCTTGTGCGTGCCGCTTGGCGCGATTGCGCCCGATTAGATGGGCGCAGATAGGGAGGAGGAGTTTGCGTAAGTGAGCTGTAGGCAGCAAGCTCGGCCTGGCAGCCAACTGGCGCTGCTCGCGCGGGCTAAACGGCTCCCGAGGCCGGGAGCTCGAGCGTTCAGCTAACGGGCGCCCATTGCTTTGTTGGCGAGACGGCGACGGCGCCAGGCCGACCTTCAGCCAGGAATGCGGCTACTGTTGGCCGGCCGGCCGGCCTGGCCGAGCCTCGCGCGCCGCACAAAACAGTGATAAGCGCAATCGGCCGGCCGAGCGGCGCATTCTGATTCAGGCCGGCCTTTCAATTCCACTCTCAGGGGCTCAGTGTCGCGCCAGGTAATTGAGCGCCGGCCGTCCGCTGGCGCCGGCCGCCTTAGTCGGCGCTTATCTCCGGATTCCATCGGCGGCCAGGCGGACGGACGGGCGGACAGGCGGGCGCCCACTGGCAACAAGTGGCCGGCCGAATCCCCTTCGCCGGCACAAAGGCCGCCTGATTGATTTGCGGCCCTCCGACGAGAGTGGCTTTGCGGCCGCCACCACAACAATGCGGCCGAGCGGCCACTTGTTGGCCCGCCGACCACCAGCTGCTTCCAGGACAACCCCAACCAAGCTGCTGCTCGCCCGAGTCAAGCTGCGCGCGCTGACCCCGCGCAAAGCCAATTGTCACCCCTAATTTATGGCCCAGCAGCGGAGTGGCTCTCAGGTGGAGAGGCCATTGTTGTGCGGGCGGCGAGATTTGCGTCGCGGCCAATCAAGTCGCCGCTCGTTGCTCAAAGTGGGCCAGTTATATAAAGCTGCTTGGAGGGGAAATGCGCGCGGCTGCACCGAGGGCTGGCCGCGGCCGACTCTGCTGGCCAGCTGGCCGCCATCATGGTGACATATGAGCGCCGCTCAGATTGCTATCTGGCCGCCTCCAAAAACAAATAAACGCAAACTGGAGCGCGGGCCTGGCCGCGACGGACGGCCACAGGTGAGCCGGCTCTTAATCGGCCAAATGGGCCCATTAAAAGGACACTTGAGCCGCAAAGTGGATCCACCTGCTGGCGCGCGCAGCCCCTATAAGCTGGCCCGCTCTGCAGAGTCCAGCATTTGGCGGGCGCCAGTAAGTCACTGGCCGCGCCACTCGGCTCCAGTTTAGTGGAGTCGGCGCGGCCAAGGTCGGCCAGTTGGCTTGGGGCCGGCCGCTCTGCTGGCCAGAAGTGGGAGTGGAAGTGGGAGTTTGAGTTTGAGTGGAGGGCGCCGGGTGGAGTTGAGTTGAGTTGAGTTGAGTTGAGCGGAGTGGTGGCCTTTGTGGCGCAATAAAATGGGCCGAGCGCCTGGAACAACAATAAAAGTTTGCGGCGCCAAAGTTCAATCGGCGCTGCGGGCTCATGGCCGCGGCCTGCGCACATTAAACTGGCCGCTCGGCCGCATTGGACAGGTTGAGCGTGGCGGAATTTGCGGCCGGCGACAAGAGCGGAGCTGGCCGGCCGGCCGGCGGATGCGCACGCCGGCCAGAAGAATGCGCCCACAGAGATACAGATAGCTACGCCCGCTCGTCCCTCCGCCAGCCGCAATCATATCGATGATCTGCGGCGCCACTCGGCCGCGCCTCGGGTTGGCGGCGCTCGGGGGCGCGGCACTGCTCGCTGGTGGGCGTGCGCGCGGGCGGGCGCGCGGCGCGGAGTGGGCGCGAGGCTCAGGGCACTTTCTCACGCTCGCTCTTGGCCGCTCTCTCTCGCTCTCTCGGTTGCGCGCGGGGCCACCACCAAACCGGGCGGCTTAAACTGGGCAAGCGGGCGGCGTTCGAGAGCGGCGCTCCGGCCAGCCAGAATCAGCGCGCCGGCCGGCCAGCTAGCAAGCTCGCCAATTAGGAGGGGCCATTTGCATAAATCTGGCCACCGGCTGCAGAGCAAGTGGGCGGCCGCGCAAGAGATAGAGAGTGCGAGAGGGAGGCCGCCGCCGCCGAGTGAGAGCGGCCGCTCGGGCTCGGCGGCCGGGGGGAAGGGGGCGCGGCTTTGGCGGCGCCCGCAGTTTGCGCGACAGTTTGCGGCGACAATGTTGGGCGAGACAATGAAGCTATATGTCGCTGGTGTTTGTCCGCCCGCTGCCAGCATCAGGTGAGCGAGCTCTGTTGGCGCCTGCGCAGCGGCTTGAACGCGCCCACGCCAAAGCGGGCAAGGCCGCCAGTTCGCCAGTGATGCGTGCGCAGCCTTTTGTTATCGGGGCCGCGAACTGCCGCAAGTGTGCGCCGCAAACTGCTGAGCTAATCTCGGCCAAGGGGCGGCGAGATTGGCGCTGGCTCCAGGGGTTGCAGTGGCGCGAGCGCTGTGTCAAGCGGCGGCGGCGGCGGCGGCGGCAACATGATGATCAAGCACAAAATCAATACGCCAACTGGAGGCTCCTTTGTTGGCTTTGTTGCAAGCGCGCGATCGACGGCCGCCAGCGGGGCGAAACGGCGAAGACAGGCGAGCGGTTAGACTTGGCGCAAGCAGTTTGAGCGAGCTGCAACAATCGGCTCTGAGCGAGAGTGAGCGAGCGATCGAGCGAGCGAGAGACAATTCAGTGCACTGTTTTGGGCCCTCAAATGGGAGCTTAGCTGCCAGCTGAGCGGAGAAGAGCTGAGGCGCCGCCGGCAACAACAACAAGTGTCTGAGCGAGTTGGCACTAAATCGGAACGAGCGGGCAACACTTGTTGGCGGGCGAGGAGCGAGCGAGCGAGCGAGCGCAAAGGTGAGGAGTTGCAGCGAGGCAGCGGCAAGACAATATCGGATTTCGCTTTGTGTTTCTGCTCACAGGCGGCCGGCCGGAGCTTTCGTGGGCGCTCGGCCAATTCGAGCCGCGAGCGAGAGTGGCTGCGGCGCCGCAGAGAACCAGTGAACGGGGAGAGCGAGAGCGAGCGAGCGAGCGAGCGAGCGAGCGAGAGAGAGAGGAAGGGCGCGATCAAGAACTCGACGGAAGCAAAGGGAACCTGTTGGAAGTGGCCGGCGCACTCTCTGGCCCCGTTGCGGCTGATGGGCGGCGAGCGAGCGGCTGCGACGGCGGCGGCCGCCGACGAGGCTTGGCCGGCGGCGGGCGCGAGCGGCCAGCTGGCCGGCCGCTGGTTTGGCGCGCGCAGAGCCCAGCAGGAGCGGCGCCGGCGCCGCAACGACGAGCAGCCGGCGCAAGGGGCCCGCGACAAACAGGAGCCGGCCGCAGGAAGCGGAAGGCGCGCAGAGGTGAGTAAGAGTGAGGAGTTTGGAGTTGGCTTTGGGGCTTGCTCGGATTTGGCCGGCGGCTTGCGTCCGATTGGGGAGGGCCGGCGCCTGTTGGCGCTCGGCCACTGGCCCTCGGTGTGCCGCTAATGGTCTGCGCGGCGGCCAGATGGATGGAGTTTGCGCCACACGAACGCGCCCGCAAGATCAAGTGCAAGTGGGCTTGTTATCCCTTCGCTCTGGGCCGCGCTCTTTGGGACGAGTCGCAGATGGGAGACAGACGCACAGGGTGCCCGAGTGCGCGTGTGTCTGTGTGTGTGCGAGTGCGAGTGCGAATGCGAATGCGAATGCGAATGCGGCCCATTTGGCGCCTCCAGCTCGTCGCGGGGGCGGCCGCGCGCACATTTGCATAGGAGCGGCGCGTATAATTACCAGTGTCATCGCCATCATCAATCATCGCGCAGGAAGCGGGGCGGCCGAGCCAAGCTGCCGCCTCGGCTTCAAACTTGGCCGAGCGCGGGAAGGAGGGCGACAGCGGCGAGGGGCGGCGCCGGCCTCTCGGGGCGACATTGTTGGCCGGCGCTCGGCTGTTGCGTGGGCCCGTCTTGCGCTCGCTTGCGGCCAACACTCGGCTTGCTGGCTAGACGCTCGGCCAGACAGCCACGCCAGCCAGCCAGCAGCTTGGGCCTGATTGTTTGCAGCGCCAAACAATTAACTCGGGCGGCCAATTAAGGCGGCCGGCTGATTTATTAGCTGCGACTCGGCTGCTTGGCTGGCTGGCTGGCTGGCTGGCTAATTAGGGCGACTTTGGCCGCTCGCTTGGGAGCCGCCGCTCGGCTGCGGCTGCAGTTTGCGCGCCAGCCCGCCCGCCCGCTCTGGGCCCCCTCGAGGCTGGCTCACCTGCGCGCCGCCTGGCTGGCTGGCCGGGCGAGCGCGGCGCCAGCTCCCCCTGGCGGCGCTCGCGGCCCGCTGACCCCGAGCGCCGCCACTCGAGCGGCCCTCATTCCGGCTCGCTGGCCGCGCGCGACACTCGACGCCGGCGCCGCTCGACGGGAGGTTAGAGTTGGCCGCCGCCGCCGCCGAGCGCCAAACAATGCGAACAGGAGGGAAGAGGAGCGCCAGCCTTAGGGGCCAAGCAGGACCGTAATCTGTCATTATTATTCACTGGCCACCGGAAGGCGCGGACGCCCATTTGCATGTGTGCGCGTCCTCGCAGCGGCGGCCGGCGCGCGCATATAGGCACTTGCACGTGCGCGCCGGCCGACCGTCAGCGCCGGAAGTGGGCCAGATAACAATCAATTAAGTGGGCAGCGATTGCGCAACTTGGCCGGCGGGCGGGCGGGCAGGCAAACCTGGGCTGGGGCGCGGCCGGCGCAAAGATTTATTTCACGCTGCGCGCAGAGCTCGCATTAGCCGGCGCTGACCAACCGGCGGCGAGCGCGGACACTCCCGCACCAAAGCTCACCCAGCCGCCGCTCTCGCCAACGCCAACGCCAGACCCAAACTCAATCCCGATCCCAATCCAAGTCCCAATCCCAAAAAGCATGGAGCCACTCATAATCTCGCAATTAATGGGCCGCAATCAGCTGATCGCGGGCCGGCCAGTGGACAGTTGGAACTGGCGCCGCCTTGAAAAACGCCCAGCTCCCTCCTGTCCATTCAGCGGCCGCCCTCCTTGCCGGCAAGCGAATGATTAATTGGCATTATTAGCGCAAACGACAAAAGTGCCCACTGGCGGCCGCTTTGTTTTCGCGCGCCCGCCCGCTCGCTCGCCACCCACGGCGCCCATTTACCTGCCCACCGGCCACCTCGCGCTCAAACCCAAAGATCCAACTCTAATCGGGCCCATTTCTCTCCAAACAAACCAAAAAACCCCGAGCAGCAGCAGCAGCAGCACCCGCCGATCTCAGTGGCGCCGCTCGACTTTTCTCGCAGATCCTCGGCCAGCGAGACGCCTAGTCCGCTTTCGCCGCGGCCCCAATGCCCACACCTGCAGCAGCAGCAGCAGCATAGCCGCCAGCAAACAGCCGAGCAGCAGCAGCAGCAGCAGCAGCAGCAGCAACAGATGGCGACGGCGGCCGCCATCTATGCAACCCTCATCCACTCCGTCCGGCGCCAACAGAGCCAGGGCCTACTGTTGGCTGGTGCTGGCGGTGCCGCCGCCGAGCTGCCGGCCCAAAACCCCTTCATGGACGAGGCTCTCCTGCTGCAAGGCCTCGAGCGCTTGGTCGGCGCCCAACTCGAGCCAGCCTACTCGCACGAGACAGCGCCCGCTGGCGGCCAGGCCAACAACCTGCGGTGGCCGGCGCACACAGGCGGGCCCGCAAAACAGCAGCCCCGCAACCCGAGCCATCTGCTCCTGGCCGCGCTCATGTGCCAGCAGCAGCAGGAGCAGCAGCGGCAGCCGGACGCCGGCCAGCTCGGCGGCGAGCTGCGACAAGACGGCCGGCCGCTCGGCACCACGCAGCTCGCGCACCCTTTCGCCGTTGGAGGCGCCGCAAAGAAGGAAGTGGGGCAGACGGATGAAGAGGGGTTGGAGTTGGAGGAGGAGCAGCAGGAGGGGAGCTTGGAGGCGGTGAGCTCGGGCAGGTACAAGCTGCTCGGCGCAAAGATCATCCGCCAATCGAAGCGAAGCGGCGAGGGCGGCAAGTCGCACATAAAGCGACCGATGAACGCTTTCATGGTTTGGGCCAAGGACGAGCGGCGCAAGATCCTCAAGGAGTGTCCAGACATGCACAACTCTCAGATTTCCAAGATTTTGGGCCAGAAGTGGAAGG
>Ga0268249_1000647_pt1 | contig 12275 bp, 8 predicted proteins | sample AgamicAtPe_FD_200257 | JGI IMG/M metagenome (GOLD analysis project Ga0268249, IMG submission 200257) | Agave microbial communities from Guanajuato, Mexico - At.P.e (v2) (version 3) | ecosystem: Host-associated > Plants > Phyllosphere > Phylloplane/Leaf | place: Guanajuato, Mexico | collected... | reverse complement strand
GTCGAGGTAGTCGTGGTAGTTAAGCCAGTTGAGTCAGTCTAGGTAGTCTAGGTAGTCCAGGTAGTTGGGAGCCGACCTCTTCATTTCGATTCGATTACCAAATTTTGACGATTCGATTGCAATCTCTTGCGGCGAAAAGAACAGACTTGATCCGGCCGTCATTCGTTCAACCGGTTTTATCTCGCCACTGGCCACTCATACAACATGGCTGAATCATCCAAAAAATCATCTTCGGATAAATTCCGGCCGTACGAGCTGTCAGGAGTCGAAGAGATTCTTGACCGTAAGACTATAGACTACCTCTTATAAGCCTACACAGCGAGTTTCAGCTCAATCGGAGCGCGGCCGAATTGTAAAGAACTACCAGAGGGCGGATTGGAGTCCGCTTTTTAGTAAAGTGGAAAGGATACGAGATAAAAACTTAGGTAAGAGCTTCTTACCTCAAAGAGAGGATGAGGATAATCACGTCTGACTTGACTGTCGATGACTGTCGACAACAAAACGATGCTATTTCTGAGCTATCAAACGACTTGTATTGCTAAGCTTTTACCTCGTGCACCTAGTGCTCATGATGGTGAGATCTTCCATTTCGTTCAAAACTTTATTCAACTCGACTGACGCTCTTCCGCCTCCAACTGTCCTTTAGATTCAAATGTGCAACAACAGTTGAACTCGCTCGATCTTTTGCCTGATATATTCGTTGTTGTTTTCGGCGTAACAAACACCAAAAGCAAGTAAGGCAAAGAGGATGGTGACGCCAAAGTACAACACAATGGCGCCTCCAAGTGAAATTCCGTTGCTCCTGATCTTGGCCTCTCTGTCGGCCTCATATTCCTCCTTAGTCATGCTGCCCAGCGCCAGTTCTCGCAAGTGAGCCTCGCTGCTGTCGCGGCGCAACGAGAACAGGTGACAGTTTTCGTCCGGCTTGAAGAATCTACCCTCAAAGACAGTCTCGCCGTTCTCGTTTTGGCTGACAACAACCCGATAATCGTTCGGATCGCCAGTTGGCTTGCTCTCGATCATAGTGCAACTTTGCATTGGTCCCGATGAGCTTGGGTCGAAGCAGAATTGGAAGGCCGTGCAATCGATGAGCTGGCCGTCGTCTATCTTTCTGTATTCAATGCGAGTAAAATCGGCCAAATACGAGCGACTGTAATGGTCGCATCCAGTGCTCTTGTTTGGCGGCGCCATTGAACCTGCTTGCGGCTTTTGCGAGCTCCTCCCGCTCTGTTCGCTTGAGCCGGCGCTGATTAGTCTGTCTTGGAGGAAGAAACACGAGCCAAGCCGATCGCCGCCAGTCTCGCTCACGGCCGTCTCGCAGTAATCGAAGCCGAGACAGGTGAAGTTGCTCTCCACCATGCAGGTGTGGGCGCACTCGGACGGGTTGAAGGCAGTTACTGTTTGTTTGTACACGCTTGGCCTGTAGACGTTTGGAAACTTGTTGAACTTGCTCAAGAAGTCTGTCTGCGTGATGAAACAATCTGGATCAGCCTCAACCAGTATGTCGATAGAGGCGCCGAGGCTGTAGATGTCCACCGCGAGTCGCCATCGATGGCCCATTTCTCCAGCTAACCATAGCGCAGCTCTCGCGCGCAGCAGCTGCCTGTATGCTCAGCCGCACTCAACTGCAACGAAAACCACGACAATAACAACATCAATAGCAGTGACCGAAGATCAACCTTTTGACAGGGTCTCTTCTTCACCCTGGATACGGCTTAGATAGGCAATGACGTCCATGTATGGTGAGGTCCAGCGCCAGGACTGGCAGGACAGGGACTTCATCGAAATAATATCAAGAAACATCAAGAAGATCTCCGACTTTCTCAACAACTTTGGTAGGTCCATTTGTCCGCTTAAACTGGTCCACTTCGATGTAACCAGCCCGCTAAACATTGAATGAACAACCTTCTCCCAACACAGATCAATCGTGTCGAGGCAAACTGGCTGAATTAAACGAAAAGGTTAGCAATCTCGAGAGACAGATGGATTTTTTGGAGGCCGCGATCAATGGTCATGTTGTACACGCAGAGGGCCTACAGCAGGACGCAGAAAACAGAAGCTCTAAAGATCAGACACAATAAACACAGCAACGTGGTGCGCGAAAGCCAGGTTGCGAGTTCATCACGTGTATCAAGAAGCCTCAATATCTAAAGTCGTTGGCGGGTCTATTTTGTCGGATCAAAAACTTGTCCACATTTATTCAGCATGTAGAGAGTGGCTCTGATTCAGGTCAAGTTGTCCTCACTTGTTTGCGTTGAGGGAAGATGTTGCGCGTCAATAAAAAGGATTCTTGCATGTCCCTTATCCGATTGATGGCAAACAGGACCAACCGACTTGTGCTCACGAAACGATGCATCGAATCTATACAAATTGGATCTTTGAGACAGAAAGACTTTCACTCACCTCCCTCCAGCCCAGGCCAGCCAATCAAGAAGCAAGTAAACAACCCGCGGAAGCCGATCGATACCGACGGACTGAAGAAAGTGCGTGAGGCGCAAAGACTTGTCGCCCAGCAGCTAGACAGGCGGCGACTCGGCCAAAGATTGACCCTCAACTCTTATCTTACCGTATGCGTTGACGTTGGCCAGATCAATAGGGCCTTCAATCTTCTCGTGGAACACTCTAACCCGGCACAACGATCTCCGCTTGTCGAGGTTGCCCATTATAATATTGTGCTCAAGGGTTGGGCTAAATTAGGTTCTGTTTCTCAAATAGTGGAAACGAGAATGCACATGATTAGGAATAACGTCGAGCCAAATGCGGAAACCTTTGCCAATATACTTTTGGGCTACTCAAAGAGTCAAAACCCTCACGCTATTGGCTTCAAAATCAAGAAACTAGTCCAGGAGATGCGATCAAGAAACATAGATCCAAAGTTGTTGTTTCAATCTACTTATCTCAATGCTACTGAGCGTAGAGGAATCAAAAGTCTGCTAAAAACGGTGGATCATGGTTATGATGATACTTTCTGTGATGAGCCAATCAAATATGATTGCAATTTACTAGCCAAAATCCACAAGATCCAGCCCCGACCCCATGATATTGCTGGTGGAGCTGACTCTAACAAGCTTGCGTCTATGGCCGACCATCAGAGGTTTGTTGAAAGACAATCGAGTATAACTATCAAATCCATAGCTAGGCAAACGAATTCGCCTCTAGTTGCAGAAAAATTTGCTGGCTTGTGGAACAAATATTACGAACTATGGCGAAAAGGACTAAGTGAAGCGCTGGATAACAGTTTGGATGCGCTCCAAAAAGAATGCACAACCTCTGAGAAAGTGAACCTATACCCCTACCTATGTTCAGTAGATAAAAATATACTGATTCACCTGTTGTTAGATGAAATTGAAAACAACGCCACATTCTCCAGCTTTAGCATGTCGACTAGCACTTTGCATCTTCAATTCGGCGACAAAATCATGAAAAGATACCTTAGGACAAAATCCTTGACAGATGGTTCATACTCTGAGGTGCAACAAATTTATCGCCAGTACCTAGTGGAGTATTGCTCAAACCCTGAGTTAGTCGGTAAAATGACCTCAAGGGAATACATCCAAAGGAAGGCAATCGAAACGAAGAATTATGCTATTTATAAGGACAAGTATTCGCCAGTGGAACAATGGCCGCACCATATAGTTGGCGCAGTTGGAAAATTTCTCTACGGCATCCTACTCAGAGAAGTTAAATTTGATCCAGACACAGTAAGGAGTCCAAACAAGGAAATCAAACAGAGCAACCTTGTTCATGCTTTCTATACTGCCTACCTGCAAATAAACCACACTCATAAGATTAAGGAAGAATTCAGGGCGCACCAAGATTTTGAAACCCTCCACAGAAAGTCATGTGCGGCTCGGTTAAGATTCGACTACAGCTATCTGCCGACATCGAGCCCACCACTTCCTTGGTTGAGTCACCGATTTGGCGGATATCTTACCAACAAATCAGATTTAGTCAGAATGTCTACCCCCTTTGCAGAGAAGATGTTCCATTTGATGGAGAGAGTCCGGAATCAGAAGTTGTACCCCAGTCTGGACTCGCTGAACTCAATCGGACTTTGTCCTTGGACTGTTAACAAGGAAATCCTTGATATAGTCATAACTTTGTTCCGATCTGGAGGCGACGCAGACCTTACAGTGCCCCTGGAGGAATCTAAGATGCTTGATTCAGCGCCAAAGCTGGCCGAGGGTGCGAGCAAAGCTGATAGGATATTGTACAATAGGGAAAAGAAGAGGTACGACCAAAAGAAACGAGAGATGTATTCCCTTTGGCGAGATTGCCTCTACAGACTATCCATTGCCAACCACTTTCGCGATCGAGTGTTTTGGTTTCCTCACAATCTAGACTTCCGTGGCCGAACCTACCCGATTCCGCCTCATTTTAATCATTTAGGTTCAGATCTTGCGAGATCTCTGCTGCTTTTCGCGAAGGGCCGGCCGCTCGGCGAAAAGGGTTTAGACTGGCTCAAAATACATCTAATTAACCTTGTTGGTTGCAAGAAAAAAGCTCCGCTCTCTGAGCGATTAGATTATGCTAATTCAATACTTCACATTGAAATCCTAGACTCGGCTGACAATCCTTGGGATGGGAGGAGGTGGTGGACAAAGAACGACAGCCCCTGGCAGGTGCTAGCTTGCTGCAAGGAAATTGCAAAAGCTATCCGGAGCAGAGACCATAGGCAATATATTAGCCATTTTCCCGTCCACCAGGACGGCTCTTGTAATGGATTGCAGCATTATGCCGCACTAGGTCGCGACACAGGTGGCGCAATGGCAGTGAATCTGATACCTTGCGAAACGCCGCAGGACGTTTACAGTCGCGTTGTGGATATTGTCGAGAGTATGAGGAAGCGGGACTGTGAGGCGGATGTTAAAATTGCCAAGATGCTCGAGGGACACATCCAGCGGAAGGTAATTAAGCAAACAGTCATGACAACAGTCTATGGGGTCACTCACTATGGCGCCCGCTTGCAAATCGCCCGCCAACTGCAGGCCAGAGGATTTCCGGACAAGGAACTCTGGCAAGCGGCTCTGTATTTGTCGAGCAAGACTTTAGAATCAATTGGTCAGATGTTCAACAAATCGCGCCAAATACAAGATTGGCTGAATGATTGCGCCTTCATCATATCGTCCAAGTGCAAACAACCCGTTAGCTGGGAAACTCCGCTAGGATTTCCTGTCACCCAGCCCTATTTTCTAAAGAGGCAAACAAGCTCAAATCGACTAACCTCGAGCCTCGGAGCTGGACTACCATCATACAACGATCCCTCATCCAAATTGAATGCTCCCAAGCAAAAGACAGCCTTTCCCCCAAACTACATCCATTCCTTGGACTCTTCGCATATGATGCTAACATCTCTTTTCTGTCAGCGCAGAGGTATAACGTTCGTTTCAGTCCACGACTGTTACTGGACTCATCCGGATACCGTTGATTCGATGAACAATATTTGTCGCGAGCAGTTTGTTGCCTTGCACTCGCAGCCTCTCTTGCACCTGTTGGCAGAGCAGTTTTTAAGGAAATTTGCTAGCAATTTGAGGATTGAGGACGAGAGCCTTTCTTCGAATAGACAGACAACACTGCAACAGGTTAAACATAATCAAGTTCAGAAAAGTTCCTATGGGCACACACAGTCGCAAAGCGGGCAAGCTGCTGACGACTACGACACACTGGTTGATCTCGACCTAAAGATGCTTCTAGCTGAGAAGGCCGACAGGGATGATTCTGACTCGGAACACTTGTTGACAGATGATCTGCAGGGTGCTAGTCAGTCGCTTATCAAGATGTACGAGAAGGAGCGACAGCTCTCTAAGGTTAAAATACGCTCAACCTTCAAGGATGTGCCAAAAGCGGGCGACCTGGACTTGAGAGCCGTCCTGAAGTCGACCTACTTCTTCAGCTAATTCCCGGCTCTCGTTTTGCCCGTGTTCCTTGGGCACAGTTGTTACAGTTAGGTTAAAGTAAAAATTGACTCCTCACCTGCAATACACTGATTGCTGGCCCCCAAAAAGATACACACCAACTTGGCTTCCCAACTAAACACGTTGGTTTGTATTAATTGATTAATTACAAAAATCATATAATCGACACTCTCTAACAAAGCTCGTTAAATTGTCCACGCAACTAGCCACCAACTCGCTCTCACAACTCTTTCCGGTCTTTCCTCCTCTTGACCTGAGAAAGCTCGTCCTTGTTGTCGCTGCCTGCTCGGCCATTTTCTAAGGCGGCCACTCTCGGCTGCCAGGCGCTGTCGTTGTTGTTGTTGTTGTTGTTGTTGTTGTCGTCCTCAGCGCTGAGCTTGTCTTTTGCTTCGAGTCTCTTCTTGCCATTGCCGCCACTGGTTCTGTATGATTTGAGATAGAAATCTACAAACAGGAAGATAAAGACGAAGGAGAAGCCGACCATGATGAGGAGGAGGGCGCGCGGAAACTTGCAACCCGGAATGACGAGCGGCTGCAGGCAGCAGGCGATGATTATGAGAAACTGGATTATTTGCATCTGAGTTAGGTACTTCTTCCAGCCTAAATAGGGTCGCATTGAGGGGTAGGTGGCAAGAAAGTAGTAGGTGTACATGATTGAGTGGATAAAGGTGTTGATGAATGGGAATATGGCCGAGTTTCCGCCTGGCGCAAACTTGAGGAAGAACCAGGTGGCCGTTGGAACGCTTGAGTGGTGGAACACGTGGAAGGAGGTCACCTGGCTGTCCTTCTTTCTCAGCACGAAGAAGATTGTGTCTGCAAACTCAACAAGCCGCGAGGTGTAAAACATCCAGCCATAGTAGATCTGGTTGAGGGTCTTCTCGTCGCGCTCGAAGGGGTCGGTTGGCCTGCAACCGATTGTTTCGAGTCCGTAGTTGACCAGCTGGCAGGCTGTGAGGAAGCCGAAGCCGTTCCAGGTGGCCATCAGGAGGTTGTAGGTTCGAATTAGGGGCAAAATTTCGTAGGCTTTGCGGTTGCGCATGAGCCTTGGGCCGGCCGAGCGCACAAACCAATAGTAGACGAGGGTTGCGAGTATTGTCGGCCAAGGCGTTCGCATCAGGTGGTAGTTTGCCACCCTCGGGTCGCCGTGCTTGTCGAACACGCCGACCGTGTAGTAGTGGGCCGCCTCGTATAGCACCTGGCCCGAGCTCGCGGGCGCCAGCTTGTGGGCGGCCGTGGCCATGTTGCTTCTGCTGCTTGCTTGCTTGCTTGCCTGCTTGCTTGTTGCTCGGCGCCTTCTGACAGTTTCCCTCGCCGCCACTGAATGAACCGCTGACTAGAGGGAGCCCAACTGTGCGATCGTCCGATGAGGCTCTAGTGTCACCCGGCCGGCCGCTCTTATTCAACAACGTGCTTGAACTTGAAGGTGGTCGACTGGAGGTGGTCGACTGGATGCGGTCGACTGAACGCGGGCAGCAAGATGCGAGCTACTTTATATTGGCGGCGTCCTCGCTCGCTCGCTATCTTGCTGATTATGGTCGTTTGTCGCCGAAGCCGCAGCCGCCGCCGCCGTCTCGCCAGATCTGATTCGCGCAAGAGTTGCCAACCTTGGCTCGCCAAGCCGCCGAAGCAGAGGAGTTTCCCTGGACAAAACCCTCCAGCGGCCGCTCAAACTCCCCGACTCGTCCGTATCAACATCCATCCCAGTGAGCGCAACCCTGCCTACTAGCGGCTTCCCCGCTCTCAGGCGCCGCGCTTCCACTTGCACCTGCACCTGCGCCTCCATCTCAGTCTCAGTCTGCAGCGAGAGAAACCTCCTCCGCGTCGCCGCCGCCGTCTCGCCATGGCAAAGCACAGGACCTTCGCGCAGCCAGAGCCGTCTAGCTTGACGGCCGCGCTCGCCTGTTGCGCGCCCGCCGCCTCCCGATGGCCGCTGATGGCTGGCGGCCGTGCAAACCAAGACCGCAATCGGACGCCGATTGTTTGGTTCCGGTCGGCTCGACTCGGCTCGGCTCGGCTCGGCTCGGCCAGAGGAAGTGACCGAGGCTGGCTGTGTCCCATACAGCGCTTTGTTTGCACCGAAAGTGCTGCGGCCATAAACAATTTGCGTATTTGTTTGCCTCCAAGGCGCGGGCCACTCGAGCTTGAGAGGCTAACGGGGGTGCAAAGTCATTATTGCTATTGCCGCCTCTGAGTCGCCCGGCCAGCCAGCCCGCCCGCTCGATGACAACAAGCGAGCCCCTCTCACCTCTGCGGCCGGCCGACTAACGGCGGCCGCTCCAGCTCTCGAGAGGCGCCACTTTGGCCGCTCGCTCGCTCGCCTCCGACGGAAGCGGCCGCTGCTTCCGGGCGCCGCCGCCTAGGTGGCGCGACGGGCGCCCTGGGCTCGCAGCTCGCAGCTCGAAGCCGGTTTTCCGATCGGCCGCTCGTTTTCCCCGAATCAGCGCTCAGGCTGCCGGTAAGACCCGCTCAGTTTCAGCGCAGGGGGCAACTTCGCTGCTGCTGCCGCTGAACCAAATTTACCGCTCGCCTCCTCACTCGTCAGCGAGAGTCACTGAAACTCAGCTCGCTTTCAGGCAAACATGCCACTCATTCAGGTGCGCCGAGCAGCGTGCGCAATCCTTGGCACCTGTTCTCATTCTCGCCCGGCTGCACTCTGAAGCACGCGCATCCGAATGCAACCGGATGACGAAATGTCGCCACTTTGATCAGTTTGCCCCGATGCTGTGGCACCAACTTGCGAGCGCGCTCTTTTCCGCTTTACACTGGGAGGTGGCGCTCGCCGTGTCGCTTGTTTGGCTTTGCCGCGGCAGTCGGGCTCGCCACCTTGGATGGATGGTGGCGCAAACGCAGGCGAGCTTTCCTCACCCCATGCTCACATGTTGGCTCCCATATTTTCCCTATCTCGAACGGCGCCAGAAGCCAGCAGCTTGGGCGCTTGGAGTGGAAAGATTTGGAGCCAACAGTCGGCGGCCATGGTGCGCTGGCCAACTGGCGCTACCGCCGCCGCCGCCGCCGCCGCCGCAAGCCGGCAATCAATCAAGAGTTTGCCCGACTAGACAGGCTGGTCAGCGCGGCAAGCTCGAGCGCGTCCAGTGCCGTTTGTGTGGCCGAGTCGGCCGGTTCACCTTGTGCCCATTGGCTGGCGCGCTCGCTTGCAATGGCGCCGACTGAACCAAACGAAACTGAACTGAACAGGCCAACCTCGATCAATGCCAAACTCGAGCGCGAGTCAGCCAGCCTCTGGCAGGAGCAAAGCCTCATCGTAATTGAGCTCCCCGTGTCTCCTAATCAACTTTAATTTTCAACGTTGACAAACTGAACTTGAACACTAAAGCGGCCAGACCTTTGGCGGTTTTATTTACACGTAGACGGCGGCGGCGGCGGCGGCCAGCGCTGGCAGGCAGCCGCAGCAACCCGGCCTCAGCTGGTGGCGCCCTCGCTGCGCCGAAAGGCGAAGGTCGCGGCCCCGAGACTCGAGTGCAAAGGCCCCCGACTGTTCGAGTTCACGAGCTCCCTTCCGACGGCCTCGTTCTCGGCTGCCGCGGCCACGGCAGCGGCGGCGTCATCGTCGTCCTCGTCCTCATCCTCCCCGTGGCCGAGGTTTGCGTTTCCACTCTCGTCGGCGCTCGCATCTCGAACGCTCGTCGTCGTGTACAGTTGGCCGTCTCCGCTCGCGCCACCTGTCGCCTCCATGGCCAGCTCGTCGATCACCTCCTTCACCAGCTGGTTCGTGTCCGCCGACTCGCCAGGCAAAATGGGCGCCTCTTCGCCCTCGGCCAGCGTGCTCGTCCAGCCGGGCGGCCGCGCAAAGGGGCCGCCCGGCGCCGGTGGGGCGGCCGCAGCGGTGGGGCCGCCCGCGCTGCCGCTGGCCAGCAGGAACGGCGCCGCCGGAAGCTGACGAGCGCCCAGCGAGCGAGCCAGCCCGGCGGGAACGGAAGTCTTCAAGTTGTACTGCTGGCTTGCGGCGGGCGCGTTCTCGAACAGCACGCTCGCAGGCTCCGGACCCTCCAGCTGCTCGGCCCCCCTCGGCCCGTACAAAACCTGCTCTGGCCCCGACTGCGCGTACTGCAACCCGCCCGCCCGAACTCCGCTCGGGCTCACCATCTCAGGCTGGGGCTGAGGCTGGTATTGCGGCTGCCGACTCTGTCTTGGGCCCACAGGTCCATTGTAGATCTGCACGCTGACTGTGGGCGGCGTCGTCTCGCCAGCCGCCCGCTGAGCACCGAACGCTGCAGCCTGCTGTCCGCTCTCCTCGGACCTCAGAGGTCGCCACTGGTCGTCGCTCTCGCGCGCCCACAAGTGCGCCGGCCTGAAGGCGTCCGTCCCTCTCGACTGCGACTGCGCCCTCAACATTTGCCGGCCAGAGCTCGGCGCTCGGCCGGTCGCGCCGAGCTCGACTGGCCGCTGCTTTTGTTGTGGTTGTTGTTGCTGCTGCACTTGGTCCGCCTGCTGCACCGGGTTAAAGTCTATCAGCATCATGATATTGTGCGTCTTCCCTTTGGCCGCTGGCGCCTGCAACGACTCGGCCGGCAGCCTGTCCTTGGGCGCCTCTCGCTTCTCGCCCTTGGCCGGCTCGGGCGGAGTGGCGGAGGTTGCGCCCACGTCGGCGCCATCCGACTTCGCTCGCTTGTTGCTCGCGGCCGACTTGCCCGAGCTGGCGCCAGTCTCGCCGGCCGCGGCTCTCGCCGAGCTGGTGCTGCTCGTCTCCCGCGCCGCCTCCCTGCCCTTGGGCCGGCCGGTTGTCGTGCTCGTCGTCGTCGTCGTCGTCGTCGTCGTCGCCGGCTCCTTCAAGCGTTGACTCGCCGTCGCCAACACAACCCGCTTCAACTCCTCCACCGGATCCACCCTCTCGCTGACCCTGCTGCCCGTTGGCGCCGACGCCGACTTCTCCCTGCCGCCCAGTTTGCCCGACTCATCCCGCTTCGTTGGCCGGCCCTCGCCGGCCGACTTGGGGGCGGGAGTGGACTCGGACTCGGCTTGCCTTGCGCGCGCCCTCTTCGCCGCCCGCTCTCGCTCATCGGCCGGCTTCTCTGCCGCCTCAGCCGCCTTCCTGCCCTTCTCGCCGGCCTTGCTCGATTGGGCCCCCGCTTGGCCGCCCTCCTGAGTCTGGCGCTGCTGCTTTGGCCTGTCCCTCTCGTTCGCCTCCTCCCTATTGGCCCTCTCGCCGCCAAACTCAGGCCCCCTGCCCTCCAGCCTGCCGCCCGGCTCTGGTTTTCTCGCCAACCTGTTGTTTTGGCCGCCCTGCTCGCCAGCACTCTGCCGCTGGCCGCCCGTCTCGCTCGCCTTGGTCTTTGGCAGCTTCGAGTTCAACTCGTGAAAGTTCATCAGGTGCTTGCCGATCTGCTGCTGCTGATAACTCTTGCCCAAATCTGCCTGGTTCAACTCGTGCAACTTGGGCCCATCGCTCGCCGGCCTCTCGTTCATCAGCATCATCATCTTCATGCTGTCTGGCCCAATCTCAGCGCCTGGCTTCATTGCCTCCATTATTTCCTCCAGCGAGATTCCGCCGCCGCCAATGCCCTTCACTTTTGGCATTGCCTCTGGCATCTTCTCTATCTCGGCGCCGCCGCCGCCGCCATCGTGCATCAACTGAAACTCCATCAGTTGCTTCTGGTTCATTCCGCCGCCCATCGAATTGTGCGCCTTCCTATCCAAGCTCATAATATTCTTCCTCTGACCCAAACTGAACTCCTCAGGCCGCTCGTTCAAGCCAAAGATGGTCTCGTGGGGCCCCTGATAGAACTCGCCCAAATCGTCGCCCTTTTTGCCGTTTCCGCCAGCCATGAACAGGCTATGCGGCACCTCAGTCCGGGTGACCATAATCTTCTTGATCTTTCTCGGCCCCTTCAACCTCTTTGGCGTGTTCTCGCCAAAGTTGCTGCCGCCCATTCCCTTGCCGAAGCTGCCCACGCTCAAGCTCGCCGGCGGACCCATGAACTTCGGCCCCTTCAACTCGCCAAGATCCACCTCCTCGGGCCCAAAGGCCTCCTTAATGACGACCGGCTTCACTCCCTTTGGCGACGGTGGCGGTTGCGCGCTAGGCACGATCTTGTACACAGTTGTGATGGTCTTCTTCTTCGACTGGGAGGTTGTGGTTATGGTGGAATCGCTGACCACTATATTGTGCGGATCGCCGCCACTCCTCACAAACTGCTCTATGATGCGGCGCCTGAGGCCAGGCGGCAGTGAAGCGGACTTGCTCACCACCTTGGCCTTCTTCTTGCCGTCGCCAATGGTGGTCATGGTGGTGGTGCTCTTGCTTAGCAGCGGCCGCTCTTCAACCTCCCCTGTTGCAGACTCCTTCGTCAGCCTCACCTGGCCGGCCCCATTCTCGCTTGCTCGCTCCACGGCGGCGGCGGC
>Ga0268249_1000645_pt1 | contig 12350 bp, 12 predicted proteins | sample AgamicAtPe_FD_200257 | JGI IMG/M metagenome (GOLD analysis project Ga0268249, IMG submission 200257) | Agave microbial communities from Guanajuato, Mexico - At.P.e (v2) (version 3) | ecosystem: Host-associated > Plants > Phyllosphere > Phylloplane/Leaf | place: Guanajuato, Mexico | collected... | reverse complement strand
AAGTCGGAGTGAAATTAAACTCATTTAAATTCCTCTCTCTCACTCTCGACTTTCCACATAACTCTCACTCTAAAACTAAGAGTCCGGTCTCGCGTAATTCGTAGGCCAAAGTCATAATTTTGGCTACCCACGGCCACCCACGGTCGCCGTTGAGAAGAATTGGAGGGTGGAAATGAAATATATTTGAAATTCTCACCCTTCAATCTCGACTTTCTACACAACGTACTTTTCCGGTCTCTTAAACAGAAAATTCTCGTCACACATCACTCAAACAGCCTTATTTTGTCTCGAAAAAAGGCGCCCGGTCAAACCTTGGAGGTTAAAGGATGCTAAAAAGAGCGCACTTCGAAATATTATCGAGCACATGTCGCAAAATAATATTTCATCCGGTTGAACAATAGAAAACCAGCCCGGTCTGGCCATTTGGGGAAATACACAGCAGTGCAGTACACACTACACCCGGTTCTGTACAGATTGTACAATCTTCATCCGGTTACGTTCATTCCGAAAAAGAAAAGAACGCCGGTTCAAGGGAATACCCTAAAATTGAATCCACCTATACATATATACTACTGCATAGTATGGTAGGTGCACTGTAGAATTGTACGTCAAGTTTGCACACGGGTCAGCAAGCGGCGACAACCATGTCCTCGCTTAATCTGCGTGTAAAAACGAGAGTGTTCAGCGTGTAACCGGTTTCCTGGCGCTCTGATTGGTCGAAAAACGATGTGCTGCTGCATCTACACTGTATGGTACCCCGGATGTACAGAAAGTACAGCGAAACCCAACTCCGCTGTACACGGAGCTCGCACTACAGTTCTTTGCCTCTGAAAAGAAAGAAATCCATGCGTTGTGTTCTTTGACTACCTATATAACAAAGTATAATAATATATGTGTATAGTCAAACGTTGTGTTTAATTTCGGGTTAATTCTGATTACCGTACCTTCTAATTGTGATTCAGGTAAATTACGTTTGAATTTTCTAATTATTCCGGATAAATTTTGAAAATTTTTCGAGTGATGTTGATGTGACAATTCTGTGAATCCTGCTAGTACCTTGTGTCGATGCATTCCTTCGAATGCACGGTTTGATCCTTCATGGATTACATTTTCGGTTCAATTCTTCTTGTTAACTTCTGAAACAAAAAGAAAGATTCACAGAATTACCATCAAAAGTTCGTCGATGTGCAAAATATCGAATTAGTGTTAATTGGTGTTGATTCATCGCAGATTTGTTCTTGAGTATGTGATTTTGTTACGCTCATCAACTGCTCACCGTCATTCGCCAAAACTTCCTCTTTTTTCCCGGTTAACTGTAAGTACAGTTCTCTTCTTTGGGACTGCAAATCGTTACTTTTTTCAATAACTCATTAAATTGGGCTTTATATGAAAAATTCTCAGGATAGGGCAATGGCTGTTTTTGCAAAATGCATACGTATTCCCCTTGATTTATGAATTTGGAGGATAAATCAGAAAAAATAACATAGGCTCTTATGGAGAAATCGCGGATTTTTTAATAAATCGCGCGATATTTTAATATTCGTTCATTTTATCAAACATTTACAAGAGACAAAATGTCTTCTCTATAAAATTTCCTTTCTCGTCGTTGTATTTTCATAATTTTAGCTTGAACCCATTCTTTCATTTCCTTTAATTTCCAAATGTGCGCCGAGAAATGCGAATTCCTGAAGACTTGCGTTTCTCGGCACAAATTCGGAAATTTAAGGAAATAAAAGACTGGGTTCACGCTAAAATTATGAAAGTACAACGACGACGAGAAAGGAAATTTTATGGGGAAGAAATTTTATCTCTTGTAAATTTTTGATAAAATGAACGAATATCGAGATATCGCGCGGTTTATTAAAAAATCCGCGATTTCTCCATAAGAGCCTGTTATTTTTTCTGATTTATCCTCCAAATTCATAAATCAAGGGGAATACGTATGCATTTTGCAAAAACAGCCATTGCCCTAATCAAACTTCCATAAGAAACTGCACAGAGACTGCCATCCAGTGAGAAAAAGTGCCATAGCCTTTTTTTGTTGGTGAAATTGTGTGTGTGAGTGTTATCCTGCTTTCACTTACATCTGTTGTCCTGCGTGTTCTCATTTCCCGCGCAATCTCTGTTTGGGTGGTGCGTGTGCCCCGCATTACCGCCCTCGTGTACGTCATCCACGTTGAACCGATTGTATTCGCTTTCGACTCGCATTCCGTGCATTCCCATCTCGTCGTGCTTTACAGGAGTACGCCACCGATGCCTCGACGATGGGTACTTCTTAATAGCGAATTATTAATTTTTCACGTGTCTTTTGCGCTCTTTTCTCGCTTGTTTCCGGCTCAAAAAATATTTCTTAGAAATATTCCCCTTTTGTTTTATCGACGTGATCGTAAAAAAAATGAATGAATAATTAAAAACTTCAACTTGATAAAAAGTAATAAAAGTGTTCGATGGGATTTGAACCTGCGCGTTCAATGATCATCACCGAGCGTTTGGGAAAAGAAAGTGAAGAAGAATATTCGGTCGAATGCAGTACGTATGCAAGAGTCATCCTTTGAAAAACGGGTAGTTCTCGTGCACTGTTGAGGGTGGGGAAAATTGTCATTATGATGATGATTATTGTTATGAATATTATTATTATTATTATTATTATTACTATCATGTTTTAATCATCATCATTATTACAAAACTGGGTTTTCGCGCGAAAATGTGCGTCAGATGCGAGTAATGTTGCACACATCATGAGTTTCATTGGAGATAGTGTTTCAGCACCCCATTACCACAGAAGCCTTCGGGTGCCGTGGGAATGTGGGAGTTGTGAGGGCGGGAAAATGTTTGGCGGGAGGGAACATACAGATTGACGCCGTTGTACCCCAAATATGACGCAAAGGCGCAATGAGTGTTGATAAGTAATTTTCTGGACGGAATACGAAGCACGAGGTCCTAGATTGATGGTTTTACAAAATTAGTCCGTTGTAAAATACACAGAAATACTCATTCTGACACCTGCGTTGTAAATTGGCCATCAAAATTATCCACAAAAAAAAATGTTACATTTGAGTATACCTCTCCGTTGTGATTTTCACCTCAGTTGCATTGTGATGAAGGACCAAAATACGAAGAGCATGTTGGTTTGGAAAAAATGAACTACTTTTTGAAATGCTTCACAGAGGTACACTAAATGAAAGTAGCGTGATAATTTTCTGAAATATTATATATTCATTAAGTGCATACTTTTATCGGCTTCTGTATTCACCGAAGGTATTAAATGTACATTTAAAGCGTTACTATTAGTTCATCAGTTGTTCATTTCGGGAAATAATAAAAGGCCCGCAAAAAAATGATTGCACGGACGGAAAAATTTTAAGAAGTAACGAAATTTTTAATTAGATGAGACGCTATGCCAAGGCGCACGGAACATTTAAAAAAAAAGTGCACAAGCAAAAAGTACAGGTATTTTTTGAAAAAAAGTGCACGGTATTACCTTTTAAAAAAAGGAGGGTATTTTGTAAGAAAGGGAAAAAGAAAGACTGGTATTTTTACTGTCTCCTTGCATTTTTTATCAATAACAGTTTTTACAATTTCAATTGCACCGCGAATACAAAATGTACAATAAAAAAAGAGATGAGAGAAAGATGAAGAATGAACTAGATAGAAATGTGAAATAAACGTGGAGTGATTTAATGTGTTTTCGCTGGGGATGACAATACAAGTAGAATTGGAAGAAAGGAATGGATTATTCGCAGACTATTTCAAATCGAGACTTGTGTTACAGAATATTCTGTTCAATAGCTGAGGTATATGGTTCGTAAGATTAGTTTTACAGTTAGTTTTACGCTATTGTTGTTTTTTACTGCATTGTTGACCGAAACGAAGAAATGACTGAATGGTATTGCACTGAAGAATATCGCAGTAGGTGTCTACCCTCCGCGAGTCTTCCTATTCAGTATAGGCTTGTTTTACGTTCTGAGGGTGAAAGAAACAATATACGGTATTGGAATTTACTTCGATCGACCTCGAATTGACAAAAAGAAAAAGTTATTCGATGTATAGCAAATAAAAGAAGGTAAAAAGGAGAGCACCGTGAACTGGGTTCGAATTTGGTGTGCGACGATCAGAAATAACGAATAGAATTTGGCGCCAAACCTTACTGGTGGTTTGCTTTTTCGGCCGAAACTAGTAACGCATTCTGAAGTTTTTCGGGTAGCGAATTTTTCGTCTTTTGGTCGGATTGTGCAGAATCCGCTTTAGAATTTGCAGAAGTTTGGGGGGGGGGGCGGATTGTTCCGCGTCGGCAGTCGAAACCGGTGAAGATTCATAGAAAATTTAACATGGCTTCAGTCGATCGATTGAGATTGGTGTGGGTTTGGATCGCATAGCAAGCGTGTAGTAGTGCTTGTCATTACGGTCCAGAACCTTGAAAGGCCCGTAGTAAGGTGCGGTAAAAGGTTTCTTAACACGGTCATCTCGGACAAAAACGTGAGAGCATTTCGGTAATGCGGGAGGCAAATGAAAAACACGTTTCGTGTCATGATGAGTGACGTTATTTAAGGATTCGGTGGCTTGTAAGACACGACCGGAAATTTCCGCTGGCGTTTTCGAAGGATTAGGCGTAAATACGTCGCCTGGTAATCGTAATTCCTGGCCGTATAACGCTTCGGCGGGGGAAACTTTCGTGTTTGTATTGATAGATGCACGCAGGATTAAAAGAATGATGGGTAATTACTGTGCCCACAGTGTGGGGTTTGAACCAGAAGTTATGACCGTTTTTAACGTACGATGAAAATTTTCGATCAAGCCGTTTGATTGCGGGTGGTAAGCGCAGGTGCGGATACGCTTAGTGCCGAGACTTTTTGAAAATTCATGGAAGAGGTTAGATTCGAATTGCCTTCCTTGGTGAAACTTCATTTCGTCATCTACGGTTTTGTTGAGAACGAAAATTGCCTCTTAACTGCCGAAACCAGGACCCTGGGTCCCGTCGGTTGAACTGAGTAACCGGAAAGTTGAACGTTGTTTGAGACATTGCAACTGGATTTAAAAGCTCACCGGAACTAACGTTTTCACTCACGATTTTCGATTTCGAGATAGGCGAACCTTTTCTTTTTGCGATTTTATTTTTCAATTTCGAATTGTCTACTATTTTCTTCAAGGCTTTATCGGGGGTCACGGAATTTTTGTACAATTGCGACCGCGTACGCACCATAAGAAACGCTCGGTAAAAAAATGAATTTGTTCAGATCACGTCGTGGTGACCAATTTGCGGGGCTGTCGCAAACGCGAGATGAAATATAGAGAGAGAGAAGCTACGTGTAACACGTTTATTATACGACTAGTAATGTACAGGTTAAAGGCTTAGAAAACTACCCTAACCGAGCGCGCGTAACGTGGATCGTTCGAAACCGGTTGAAGGTTACGGCGAGGGTAAGTTTCGCGGGTGCGGTCGCGGTCTTACGAGGGAAGAGTCACCGCACTTCTGCCGGACCGGATCGTCTTCGGATGATTAGATAGGGTCGATTCGGATCAGAATCAACTGATGCGAAATTTCGAGCCAGAGTGGAATCTCTGGCGTGAAGAGCAGCGTCAGCTTGAATACGATCGTATGAGAGCGCGCGAGCGAGCACGCGAGTCAGAGCTTCTTCTCCGGGACACGCAAAAACAACTTGATCTTGCTGAACATCAATTTTCGAATCCTCCTCGCACCGCGTCGAGTATCAAAACCCCTTTCAGGGAATCCAGTCGCTCACCTCGTTCAAATTGGGGTGGTCGTGGGGGCACGCGCCCTTCCGGTAGAGGAACACACCCTAGACCTCGGGGGATGATTCCTCAGTTTGAGTCAACCCGGTATTCACAAACGGTCAACCCGGGTGCACCTCCGCCGTATAGCGCGGAGCCAAGCCCGGTGCCCGGTGGGAATGGAAATGTCCTGTCAGACGATGACTTAGACACGTCTACATCTACACCGGAGGTTAACCGTACGGCCTTCCGTCATATAGGGGAGCCTAGTCTAGCTTCTGAGGTAGAGTCAGCGACCGAATCAAACGTTGATCGCCGGCTCCCCTTATTTACCGGACGACAACCTAACGTCAACAGAGCGAGCATTAACCCGATTCCGCCCGCAAGAAATAACCGCGAGGGGGTACCGAGTAATGCTCTGCCCGCGCCGGTAGCACCTGTCGTCCCTCTTCCTCCTGTCGCGAATGGTAACCCGGTTCCACCCGCGAGAAATAGTCGCGTGGCGGTGCCGAGTAATATTCAACCGGTACCGATTATACCACTTTCTCCTTCAGTCATAAATAATCGACATGAAGGAGTTTGGGTAAATCATCCTCAAAGCATTCCGGTTCAGGGAGAGAGAGACCCACCTCCTCCCCCCGTACGCAATATTCCGAGTTCAAGAGGAGCGGAAATTCTCCCTCCTCCTTCTCAGAATATTCCGGCGGGAGGAATTAATGCGAACGATTTAAATCTATTCGTAGACCGGATTATCGACGCAATCAATGCTAAAAGGGCTCAAAATGTCCTTCCGGTGGTAAATCCAATCTTACACGGGCAGGGAGTTATTCCTCCCCCTCATCCGGCGCGTAATAACGCTAACTTTCCGGTTATACCTGCGAATGCGGGGATTGTTAGTTCCGGAATTGCGTTAAACCAAGGAGAAGGAAATCATCTTTCCCCTCCTTCGAGTATTCCGAGTGCTAACAATCCTCACCGGCACACACATAGATCGCGATCTGTGGCTTTCGAAGATGAGCAGATCGAGATGAACTCTCCATCTGCAATCTTTCCGTAAAGTCGTCATCTACCATCTGATGATAGAATGGCGATTCCTCGCAGTCAACTACGTTTTGCCGAGGGGGTAGGCCTCCTAACCCACCTGGAGGAGACGATAGTGATGATGACCGGGAGAACCCAGACCGGCGACGAAATCAAAGTAATGATAATCGGTCAACCTTCCGGAAACCCAAATTTGAATAATCATAATTTGAGAAACCAAAATCGTCCGGACTTAGACGGGATAAGAGTAAACCCTATCCCGGACCCGATACCTCAAAATCAAGGCGGTGGTGGTGGTGGATAAAATCCTCCCCCTCCCCCGGTCAATAATCAAGTTCTGGTACCAGGTGCCGTTCAAATGAGCGACGTCTTAGTGCAACAACTAGCAAACTTAGTTGCTGCACTACAAGCCGGTCAACCTAACCATCAACCTGGTGGTCATCCCGGTGGCCCTGGGCGTAACGGACCAGGGGCAACCCTCCTGACCCGAATGACCCACCCCCGGGTGGTGCGGAAAATGGACAGGTTAATCAAGCGGACAGAGGAGGGAGAAACAATCCTCCCCCTCCTCCTCCTCCGGACAATCTGCCGCCACTCTTCCACAACGATGATCTGTTGAATCGGACTATAGCCCATTTGGGAGATCATGAAGAGGAGTATCAGCGGGAGAAGCCTCCGGATGCGGCTAGAATCGCAGCAAGTATCTTAGCGTGGGACCTATTTGACGAAATGGAGACTCGCGATCCGTTCGAATTTTTAGCGGAATGCAAATCTACCATTGAACGCCAAGTCCCACGGTCGGCTCCTGCTCAAATGTTAGGACAAATACTCGAACGATACCCGCGCACAAAAATGTGTGGTATCGAAATCCGGAAGAATGCTCAGAACTATCCTAACTTAGTTCAAGCGTCCGCCTACGTAGTATCCCGGTTGTTCGCTCAGACCATCCAAGATAGTCTGAGAGAGAAATTCTATTATGGCCTTTACGAAAGCAATAAAAAGAATGGACCGGTCGCCACCTATTGCAATAGGTGGTATAACATCTTAAAAAACATCCGGTGGGGAGAGATCCGAGGAGAGGCTGATTTAGTTCAGAAAATTCATGCGAAGCTCCCCGAGCAGTTTAGAAGAGTTGTAGGAACTCGTACTCTCATGACTCGTGCCAAGCTAATGGCCCAAGTTGAGGAGTATGAGGTGAACTTCGAGTTGAAAGAGGTTGTCAGAGAAACTGATAAAACTCAAGACTACAACTCAGTCGGATTCCTCCCCAGGGGAAAACAAGAATTCGAAACCCGGTTATACAAAAGGAAAACCTCTTTATCGTAGAAATGAAACTTCAAAGGTTCACTCAGTTCAAGTCTACGAGGATGAGCTTGACGCAGCTGTCCTTGCAGAGAGCGAGTGTATCGGAAATCTGGAAACCCTGTCACAGGATGAAAGGCAGGTATTCTGCGTTAACGTCCTGGGCCGGCTCGTTCGAAAGAAAGAAGTGGAGAAGAAATCCCCACCTCTTCCGGAAGGAGCTCTGAATATCACAGTAATTCCGAGGTCCATAGCCGTTGAACAGAGGGAGGTGAAAGAGTCAGTTGCTCCTCCATCCACCTTTGTTCCCGGTCCTTCATCAAAACCGGTTAAATAATCAAGTCAAACTGAAGTGTTTGCTTGGGGACAAAATCCCTGAGGAAACTCATTCAGTCCGGAACATAGTTCGCCTGCCTAACATGATGCAGGACGCACCCCGGAGTAAGCGCTTACGTAAGTGGCGTGAAAAACAAATAGGAACTGATGAGCAATATCGTAAAGAGCTCACCAGCAAACTCCCGGTTGTCCAGTTCTCCGATCCTGCTGAGAATGAGATACTTCGAAAGTTGCTCATTCCCAAAAGGCGGGGACGGAAGAGAAAATAAGTTGCTCTCGAGGATGACCGGAAACGTCGTGAGGAATTTGAACGCGTAGAAAAAGACGCCGAGTTAAGACGAAGTCGCAGAGTAAAGGGGCTGCCTCCTCTTGTGGGTTCGATTGCCCCGGGCTCTCCCCCCCCACCCTACATAAGCTCTGGGTTCCTTTATATTTCTTCAATATGAGATGCTGCGTTTGAGTGAGGTTCGAAGCGACTGGAGTTGAGGACTTGAGAAGATGTGTATGAGCGGCTGTTAGGTTTTGTTGGTGGCAATGGGGGTAGGATGATGAAGTTGGGGATTCGGGATTGAGTAAGTGAGTGAGTGATTCTTGTATGTCCTATCCTCAGTCGAGTGAGGATAACTTCCTCTCTTCTTGAATCTCTCAGGGAGGACATCCAAGGTGTGAGCGTTGTTTAGTGGGAAGAAGTTTGTTGTGTTGTTGGTTTTTCCAGAAGGTGTACCAGGATTGAACAACGAGTGATTCATTATTAATTGAGAACAAAAAATGAATAAGAAACCAGAGATGAATTTTTGAATTCTTGAGAACTTTCAGATTCTAAGTTTGAGCATCCTGACTTTTTAGAATCTGAACGTATGATCAAAATGATTTTTTCCTTTTACGGGATTTTGCATGCAAAAAAAAACCCATCGATACTGGATTATAGGAAAGATTTTGCTTTCGAGTTACCAGAAATAACAAGATGTATTGTCTTTCTACCACCTTCTGAAGTTGAGAGGTTTTGAAGCAGCTGTAAGCAGCGGTTGGATCCTTGCCTCGGGTCGCGATATTATACAATATTTTGAAGAGACGTGGATGCAGCCAGTCTCGAAACTGTATCTGACGTGCCCGAGACGCGTTCTTAAATTGAGGAAATCTTACAACAGTTTCTTGGAGAGACCGCCAAAATTGAAGCCCGCCATCGAGGCTTGGAAACAACACTCTTGACACATACCATCCACATAGCTATAGATTAATTGAAGCGCTAGAAAGAGAACAGTCATTGTGATGAAAGCAAACGTTGCCCGTACTAAACACTCATTATAGTGAGATTATTTCCAATGAGCGTTGTTGGAGAGTGAACAAGAGGCTTTTGATTAAATTGGAGACTACGAAAGTCTTCAATTTTGTATAAAAACTAGATTACTTCATTGAAATGCAATCGGTGTAAAATTGTTGGATGCAAACAGTCTGCAATCCATTAAAGAATCTCGATACTCCCTCTCCAATCTAATAACTTCGCAAAGATTGAAAGTAGGTAATTGAGTTTTTATTTTTCCTTTCAGTCTTTATAGATGGACGTCTACAATAAAGAATCGAGTCGGAAGTTGCTTCTGTCGTCGTTCTTGTCCGGCGGATTTAAAATTAATGCGCACTCAAATCTGTCCGATAGCGAGGATGAAGACCCCATCAATTCAGGATCGTCCGGCCGAATCAACGCGGACGATGACGAGAGTCGCAAATCCAGCGGTTATTGCTCGTTGTGGGAGTATGACCAGTCTAGCTCATCATCGACTGAGACGCGTGCGCGTCGATTCAGTAACGGTAGAGCTCGAAAGATGATGGTAAATTATTGAGAACTATTTTAGAAAACTTCAATACTTTATCTACATTATGTGCAATTACTAAAATATTTTAATCGTACACATATTTGTAGAGAAAAATGGATTATAAAGGAGGCGGTTTAGGTAAGTTCGGTCGAGGACGTGTTGGTCCTAATATTGAAGAGTCAAAACAGAAAGGTCGTCGAGGCTTAGGCTTGGTTTTGGCGGATGTCGACCGCAGTCTCATTAATTACGATCCTACAGAAGAGGTAAGAGTCGTTTCATTTTGAGGGTGTCTACTGGCCTGAGAAGTTGCGATGTTTCAATCAAAACTGAAGAGAACTCGTGATTTTTCATCCTCGCCAATGGGGTTGAAAGGTGGACTCCACCCCCTTCACGAAGCGCGAAGTGTTAAATTTTCCACCCTGTTCGTATCTTCCTTCGCGATGGTTATGAAAAAAGCTATAGAAAGTTATGATTCATTGTTCTTTAAATCCAGTAGACGCCCTAAATTGTCTAACCACTGCATGCGAATACTCTCATTGGAAATTCAATGCTTTTTAGACAAAAGATGTACACGAGGAGCCTTCTTGGTTTGAAAGTGGAGCTGAGATCAAACTATCGAAAGAAGAGTTACGGACGTGGATGAGTGTCGGTCGAAAAAAAGTAATGCTGGACGACGAAAGACATTTCTGTGATACAGAAGTGTTAAACAGGGTTCGAATTTGCAAGGTGTCGTATCATGTATTCAAGTATTTTGATTGGCGTCGTAGTTCTGGCTTTGCCTAATTAGCTTGCTATTGCAGAGTGCTTTCGACAAAATGACTGGCGAAGAAATGAAGAGAGCTCGAAACCGAGCTAATCCCTACGAATTAATAGGACAAGGACCGTTTCGGAATCGAGCGGCGATGAAAATGGCGAATATGGACAGCGTTTTCGGTGAAATGTTCACAAATCCAGTTGATGAGGATGGCGTATGTTCTCTAATAATTACTGCAGTCTAGAGATTTAAGTAGGAATTTAAAATATTTTATCTTCTTCATTACCTACTTAATGTTATAGAATTCTTTGGTAAATACCGGCGAAGTATTATATTTTGCCGATTTTTGCACTGGACCCGGTGGATTTTCTCAATACATTTTATCGAGGAAAAAATGGCGAGCCAAAGGATTCGGTTTCATTTTGAAGGGCGATAATGACTTCAAATTGGCCGATTTTTATGCCGGAGCTTGCGAATCATTCGAACCTTATTACGGTTAGTTGTGTGCTCCATAAAATTATATTATATGTTGACCACTCTTCCAGCAAAAAGCAGATAGTATTCATATAGCTTTTGAATCCTTTTCGCTGATATTTTGAAAATAGATAAATAAATCCTTTCTTCATATTACAATTTCATATCCATTCGCAAACCATCTAGCTGCTCTATGTGCTACCAGGCGTGACAGATAGTACAATCGATCTGTAGGTTTATTCCCATTTTTATTGATCATAGGCCTACATCTTATATAGGTATATGAATATGGATTACGAAAAAAATGAATCTCTAATCATAATAGTTAAAATAAGGTAAAACTAGAGGGTCCTTGCTGCTCCGCAGCAATAGCAAAGTGTGAGGAATGAATTGGTGGAAGAGTAGCCTGTTATTGTGAACCAAAAGATAATACTTTAAGATCGGCTTACATAGGTAATTACTACCCAACTGAACATACTTTTCCTCTGAGTGGATTTTGATTAATAACGACATTGTATAACATATTTTTTGAGTGGGAAGCTGTGCCCCCAACCCCCTTTTCAAAAAGAAGTCATCGTAACCTAACCTTACTTAACATACTTGTTCGTAGGGGCGGATCTTTGTATAACATATTTATTGAGTGGAGGCTATGCCCTCAACCACCCCCTTCAATAAATGAAAGTAAAAATATGAAATCTTTAGACAATAATAATGCAACGAATATTGCAATGTTCTTAATAAGGTGTTACCAGAAGATGAGTGTTTTGAATTTAACGTAAAAAAATCCCCATAAGAAATGTACAGGGCGAAATCGCGTTTTTTTTATTTCTCAAAGCCGATGTCCAGGAGAGCTTAGCCAATCCTTGATGGCTCATCTGTGGGGCATTACGAATACACTAAAA
>Ga0268249_1000644_pt1 | contig 12378 bp, 8 predicted proteins | sample AgamicAtPe_FD_200257 | JGI IMG/M metagenome (GOLD analysis project Ga0268249, IMG submission 200257) | Agave microbial communities from Guanajuato, Mexico - At.P.e (v2) (version 3) | ecosystem: Host-associated > Plants > Phyllosphere > Phylloplane/Leaf | place: Guanajuato, Mexico | collected... | reverse complement strand
GCGAGCTTGACCAACTTGAGCCTGACGTGACTCGGAAGCCAACGACGTCTCTCTTTACTTCGCCTCCCTCTAGCTTACAGAATGTCTCCACAGATCAGAGGCTCTTGACCTTAGCACTTCAGAGCGTCCAGTTTGCTCGAAGGAGAAGGGAGAAGATTTGGCTCAAATTCGCCTTGGTTTGCGAGCCCAGCTGGCGCGCATATAAATAGTTACTATGCTGTCCCCATTGGCCACTTTGAATCTCCACCGTATAGTTTATTTGGTCGACCCTTCATCATTATGTATGCGTAACGGGTGGCAACACTTGCTCGCAAGGCTTAAACGTCACCAAATTTCACCTCCATGAGGGGCGATTCCAAGAGTTGGAGGACCAAAATCTGGTTTGCTCGCCACGCTGAGCGCAAGGTTTCGAGGCGCACAGAGCAGAAATTGACGCCTCTAGACCAAACTCGACCCTGGTCAGCTGTCATCGCCGCTATTCAAGCGCTCGAGCTCGAATTTCTCGACCTCCTCTCTGCCAGAATCAAGAGCTTTGGGCTCAGGAGAGATTGACTGCGATTGAAATCGCGAGCGCCGCCGAAACTTCAACCAAAGGCCCTACTTCAGCCACCAAGCTAGAAGCCGATAAATCAGTCAGAGTAGAGAACGGAAATCCATGGGACTTTGCAAGCCTAAATTGTGGACGCGCTACGCTAACTCGCCGATCTGCAATCACTTATAACTCGGATCTGTAGGTGGCGGTAGCAAACTAATCTAGTGCGATACTTCGCGCTCGATTACCCTTTATTGTTCGCACGCCCAACACTCTCGCCGAAACTAATCAATTGTCTGGCCAACCTTGAAAGAGCTCAATCATACGTTACCATTCCGATCATCATCCAACTCGAACGCAACTGCCGCCGCTCATCCATTACATAGAAGCCTAGAGGAGGGGACTGCAACTTTCATCCCGTCCAGTAGGATTACTTGAGGCTAATAATGTTGTAAATAATGGCAGTAATGGTATTATTACACCATTTATTTGGCCCAAATAGAAGCATGCTAAATTGGTGTCCTTGTCTGCCAAAAGTTGCTGACTTTACGGGCACCTTCAATCCAAGGTAGATCACGTCGTTTCTTATTGATTACCCTGCGACAGGAGCGACAGCAAGGTCTTGGGATCATTATTCCTGTTGAAAGGACGACAAGGGCTCAATTTGACCATAGAATCTATGGTCACATGAAAGGGTCAAGTCCAAGCCAGCCAATGCGCCTGTGCGAAGTTCCTTCGAGCTACTTGCTGGGCCACGAGCACAGCGTGCTCGATTGTCATTTATCACAACTGCAACAAAATTGAGCCGTTTAAATGCCCTCTTTTTGAACTTTTTAAATCACCATTTGCCACACAAACCATTCCCTTTTTAGGAAATTACCAATATTATGGACAATAAATTATATCCTTAAATTGTTTACATTCACAGATGTACTCTCTCCAACATTGTGGCCGAAAATTTGACGACTAATTAATCGCGCCTAACACAAGGACTTCAAGATTCCAACTGGCACCATGTTCCACAGGATGATGAACTATGGCGAAATGGAAGCTAGGCCAACTGTAGTGCTGACTAAGGACACAATCAAAAAGTTCTTGCCCAAGTATAAAAGGCACGACGATTTGATCATAATTCAAGAATCGGCTTGGGAAGAGCTCAAACGATCCGTTCCCGTCCCCGTTGTTAGCGCTGAAAACAGTCCATTTTCCATAGATGAAGACGAGCTAGCCTCTATTGTTTGTCAAACCATTCAAAAGCCCGTATGTCGCCGACTAGCTATTGATAGAGGAGTGAAAGATGATGATTTTCGATCACCAGATATTGAATTAATTTTAGGCGACAACGGGATTGTCGAGCACAGAGAGAATCATATATTATATCGTTTTGACATAACAAAATGTATGTTCTCTTTTGGAAACATAAACGAAAAAATGCGAATGGCCGATTTGGACTGCTCGAACGAGATTGTTGTCGATCTCTTCGCTGGCATCGGCTATTTTACATTACCCCTACTTGTTCACGCTAAAGCCAAACACCTTTACGCCTGTGAATGGAATCCAGATGCAGTCAGAGCTCTAGAAAGTAATCTCAAACTCAACAAAGTTGAAGCATGCAGGTATACTGTGATCGAGGGTGATAATAAATCCAACAAACCAACGGATGTTGCCCAAAGGGTTCTTCTTGGCATTCTGCCAAGTTGTATGGACTGGCTACCGGTCGCATTCCAGTGTATAAACAAGACCACTGGGGCTACTTTACACTGTCATGATTTAGTGGAGTCTAAACCGCGCTTGGGTGATAAGCGAACGTCAGTTTCATCTTTGGGAGCATCAACAGATAAACCATCATCCGCTAGTCAATCTTCCCTCCTGAATCAATCACTCTCGTCAAGCTCATCGACAATAGAGAAGTTATCCGCTCCCTTCGACGAGAGGTCTCCTTCGAGCGAAAGTGATAAAGATACCAGCTCTCCAGTAATGCTGGAGAGACCATCTGACATACTGAACGAAACCGGTAACAATTTGAACGACACATCATCATTATCATCTCAACATGACGAAAGTATTAGCGGTTCCACGAATATGTCAGACCGTGATTTGAGTCTCTATGAGTCCAGAGGACAGACATTGGTGGCGCGCATCGAGGAATGCGCCCAGGCTCACAATCTCAAAGTGACCTTGACGCATATTCAACCGGTCAAATCTTATGCCCCTCATATAACCCACGTTGTATTTGATATAAGGGTAGAGCCCGAACAAATGTCGCAACATATCTCGAGCGTAACAAACCTCAAGGTAGAGAACCATCTAACGGGTACATAAATGTGACCTAGCATGTTTAAAACTTTAATAAGTTGTTGAGTTCTTTCTAAATTTGATTGTGCGCAACAACCGGCAGTGATAGTTCATGTTCACGATGAAGGCATCCTAAATTATCCCGGTTCCGGCATAAAATTATGGTCTAATCGCCACTAGTTGCTTTAGCATAATACCTCAATCAGCGTGTTGCACCGATAGCTTTCAGTTGATCGAGGGATAGCCTGTGTTTGGTATGTTGACACCAACTCACATTATCAACACTTCTCAGGTACATCTGTCTTGGCTTTCCACATGACTAGACGGAAGGCTGCGCTGGCGTCCTCTTTACTGTCATGTCCAGCATCTTCTTGAATTATCACTCTTAGATTCTCAACCATTAAAGTTCGTAAGGCTCGTTTGTAAGGTAACCCCCTCTTGTGAGGGAACAGTTGTGCTGTGTCGATAAACTTTTTGTGAAATATTTTGAGTGCTTTCATATCACTATCGAGACTGTGTCCTACGAGAATTGTTTTGGATGAAAACATATTCAGTAAATCTTGTTGGACGTCGCATAGGCGAGTCTCGATGTTATCCAAATCGCCGTCTTTAATACCACTATATTTTGTATTGTAATCTAATATTTGATTAGCAGGTCTGACTAGTTTTTCATAGACGACCTCTGACTTGAAGTTGATCACAGTAACACGGGTAAGCTCTAACCCGTAGGTCGTGTAACACATTTCACAATCTAATGCGTAAATTCCATGTTTGTTCGGATCTCGATCTGGTTTAGGCTGAGTCTCGACGTAACCTCGGAAATTTTCAAGCTCCAGCTCGCCTCTATGCACATGATACGGATTAGAACTACAGCCACCTGCCGAAGGATCACCTTTACAACAAGAGTATCTTTTCTCTAAAGATCGGCTTATTCTCTCATTCCAAAGATGACCAGGATGGTATATACATTTTCCAGTCGTGGAAAGTTGCATACCCTCCGGATCCACCCTATAAACCTTGGCACAGCGCTCACAGGTGTAGGTTGATGCTAACTCAGGCCTTAGTTGTTGTTTTTGCCCATCCTTACCAAGCGGCACCTTCCTTAAGCAAGGTTCATCCGGATCCCGACATGGATAACCATAGGCCTCAAGAAGCTCACTCGGCAGGATATATCTCTGCAACCGATCATAAAGCTCACATTCACTAAGTTCTGCTGGATCGCTATTCTTACGCTTTCGTTCAATACTAATAGTTCCTATAACTTTTCCCGTAATTATTTCGCTATGTGATACAACCTTGTTCCCGCCAACGTATTTGGGATCATCGTCTTGGCGCACGGTGGAAACCCCAGCCGCTTCACGTATTCGTTTCTTCATTCCAGCTACCAAATTGATGTAGATGGACTTGTTAGCGGCTCTATTTGCGAGATTTTGCTCCTCTTTGAGTGCAAGTTCATAAGATTCTTCCTCTCGATGGCCAGTATTCAAGTATTCATTGACTAAAACCTCAAGATATCTAACACGAAGTGCTATGGGTACTTTCTTCGAAGTACCCAGTGGTATACGTGGCTGTTTGTTTTTGTTCTGGGCTACAGTTGGCTTATGCGCCACTCGTTGCTTCACAACCCGAGGTGACTTATATTTTGCGTACTCATCCCCTTCGTCTTTTCCTTTGTTTTGCTGTTGCTTTCCCTCAGATCCTTCTTCACTTTTGATTGGCTGTATCAGCGATGGCAACTGAGGTGACCACATGACGGGTTGCTCTGCATAGGCCCGTTCCGTATATGCCGAGGTAGATTTTATCGAGGCTGCGCGATCTAAAGTGGCTTGTTTATCTTTATCGGCTTGCGAGCTGCGCCTTCTAGCGACAGCTTGAGCTAGAGCGCCAGAGACTGGTCGTAAAGCTGTACCACTACAGCTGGTTGCAGGTCTCTTGGCAGGGGGTCTTGAAATTGCGGACGGTGTCGAACGCTGCGCAGCCAGTTGTTGATGTGAGGGATGATCATGATCTGCTAGTGCAACAACTGTGCGTCCCACCACACTCGGACTGGGTTCCAAGAGAGGTGTATAATCCGCGTGAGAGTAGCTATCGCGAGCAGATGGGTTAGAGTCCCAAGGGTCCAAGCTTGGGCTGGTGGGTCGGGTTGAGATCGGCGTTGGAGTATAGTCAGTGGAGTAGCTGTAACCCATTGTGCTGGCTCGGGCACGCTGTTCAAGGATGTGCAATGGTGTCGGTGTATAGTCGGGAACTGGGTCCATCTGCGGCGAGCTTTTGCGCCTCTTGGTTGGTGTGGGTCTGACTCGCGAGTCCCTGGGAGGGATGACGGCGACTTCCTGGACATCGCTATCGTCGCTTCCAGTATCATAAGTACGAGGTTTTCCTGCCATCTGTTTGAGCGGGACTAAATATTGCTTTGCTATTAATAATGAGGATTTCAACCGAGGGGAAGCTCGAGCGTCTTGAACATGATCAGATAACTCAGCCAAATGACTGCTTATATCCTGGCTTTGGGATGTCAAATATGCTGCCGTCCAAATATAAATATGATATGCCGCTCGATTTGTCAGCTTAAAATGTGAGCAATCTGTCTATTCTGTGTATTGCGCGAAATGTCAAGTCTGATAAGAGTTATGAAAATGAGCGCTAGTTGTTCCATTCGAGGGCCAAGTTGGGCTAGTTTCATCTTTGAAAATATTTATTCCGTGCAGTTCTTTCCCTTTAAAGTGGTTGCCTGCCTGACGTGGAGCCAGCATAACTCAGGTCAGAGGATCGCCACGCGCAGTAGGAGTTGAGCTGTGGGATTGCACGCGAGCCTGCGCCGCTCGGCCAGATCTTGGTGCATTTCTTGAGTGCAGATGTCGCTGGGATCTTGCGGCAATCCCCTTGGCAGAACTCAACCTTGTGCTCAATTTTATTTAAATCTGCGGAAGCTTCTAAACATCAAGCAAATGTTTCAGATCTTCCAAAGAGCATTGAAGTGCAAATTTCCTGTCTGATGTTTGCAATATTATCCAAAATCTGTGCAAAAGGCACAGGGCTGGTTCACCTGATCGAGCCAGATCTTGGCGATGTTCAATCGAAACAAGCGTGTTCGCTTGGGCCTATGATTGATGAATGTTAAAAGAGCGAACGAGAGAACGCATCCAGCCCCTCTCTTAGTCGCAAGCTAGGGGGGGGGCTGAAGTTGATGAAAAAGGAGCCGGAGGAGCCGCAATTGTTTGGCCTGCAGCGGCATCGGCAGCTGACTTTGCCAACAGCTCCTATTTGGTGCCTAGAGAGGCAGCGAGGGCAAGTGGAGGGTTACAGTGGATTAAATCGCGAGCTCGGACCTAGAGACCTAGTGCGAGAGTATTACCTCAGCCCGCCGCCTCGGGCTATGTATAAGTTCGGTGTTTGGTCCTTTTTTGAGGCAACGGCCTCTAAGCGTTTGCAGATGACCGGGTAGACAGTTAGGCCATCATTTGATCGTTTTTCCGCCAGCTAGTCTCGCCTAAGTTTTGTCCTTCAGCTTTGGCTCTGGATCATCAATTACTATCGGAATGGAGTAGCGAGCCGCTTGACAAGCCGCAGTGTTCTCTTGGGCAGGTGTCAGGGGAGGTAAAGGAGGGGGCGAGTAGCTGGGGACGGGTGGTGGCTGTTGTTCTCCCCTTGGCTTGATTTTTGGCCACCTCGCCACTCCAAAGTAATGGCGTTCCGACTGAACTTGCTTACCAGTGGGGTAGCTGCGCCTCTCTCGATTGGGACCGCCAAACTCTCTTTCCGTCCCTCTCCCTTCGTTGCCGGCTAGCCGACCTCCCCGACATCTGCAACCAAAATTTACCTTCCAGTTCGTGCAATCCCAAGGGCTCAGAATCGGCTGGTAAGCATGCCAAAGCAAGGCCAACCACCATTAACCTTAGCTCTTCTTTCCCAAATGTGCCGAAAACACTGATGCAAAACACGCAAATTAGGTGAGTTGATAGAGGTCTGGGTTTTGCGTTGTGGTGCCTTGAATGGCGGATTGCACTGCGGCTAGAGGAGCATAGATGGAAAGGAAGGGTGGACGACCACGGCACTTGAATGGGTTGATGTGGACCACTTTCGAGTTGATCTCGTTGTAGCTGGATGGCAAAAGTCCATGATGGCCGCAATGGAGCCTGGACCTGAGCGGCGCACTCCCTCTCTCTCTCTCTCTCTTCCTGCCTCACTCGACTTGTTGATGACGGCTTCGGACTAGCCAAAATCTTTGCCTCCCTCCTTCGGCAAAACAAACTTCTGCTCGAGCTTAGAATGGAGCTGCGAGGTTGAGGTTGCAAGCTGGAGCAGTCTGCGACCTCAGGTGAGCATACCGAGTGAGGCGCAATCTCTACAGTGAAGCGGATAGGCAAACTCGAGAGTTGGGAGCAGCGACCTGAAGAGATTCTTATTGGATCTTGCGGCGCCCCCCTTTAGTTCTACATTTTTCACGCCCAAACAATGAAAGAGAGTCTCTATATTGGAGGAAAAATAAATAGATTCTGCTGACTAAAACGGTCGCTTGCGCCCGCAAAACGATCGTCCTTTGTCACGTTCCGGTGGGCGCGCCCCTCTGTTGCCATTGTGCGCAAACGGCCTCCATCGGCGCCCTCTCGCCGATCCAATCCCCAGAAGCTTCCCATTTGGCCGCAAAGAGACAGGATGACGAGATGAGACGGGACGAAGGGATGCGCTCGCCTCCAGCCGGATGAGGTTTGTTCCATGAAAAGTTGGCCTGCTAATGAGAGGGGTTGGCCAAGGTTGCGGTCTTATATTGCCCTACTCTCGTTAGTAAGTTCTGCTTGATTCTGGAGCGCCGAGCTTTGGCCGGCCGGCCGGCTTCCGTCGCTGTCAAGATAGCGATCGTTCATCGAGATTCAGCCGGGTCTGTTGCTGGTGTCGCCCGCTAACATAACACCACGCCAAGCAGCGGATGGCTCGTTGGCCCACCGACCGAAGGCTGACATGCAATAACAATGGTTCAACTTGCATGCGATTATCCAATTACGCACCCAAGTGCGCCAACCAACCAGCAAGCCGGCCCGCCAGCCTTCGGGCCCCAAATCTGGCCGCAAATGCGCACTGCTCCTGCGAGGCGAGGAGACGGCGACGAGGGCGGCCGCGCTCGCTGTCGGCGGCCAGTGGTGCTAGTTAACTAGCCGACCCTGGGGGCTGCAAATGGATGCGCCACCGCGAGCGGCGCACATCTCGGAGTGGCCATGGCGGCCGGCTTTCCAAGTTTCCGGCTTCACGTTTGCCAATAGAACTTTTAGGCCGCTCGCCCGGCCAAAGGCGAGCCTCTCGCGCGGCCGCAAGCCGAGGCTACGAGCCGCAAGCGGGCGCCCATTTGTGGTGACACAAAACGGGCGAGCGTGTCTGAATTGGTTAGGCGGGAAGTGCGAGATTTGGCACTTTAACGCGCCAGTCAGAGCCTCAACTAAAGCTCGAGCGAGCGAATATGAATTACAAATTCTGGCCCCAGCTAGCATTGTCGGCTTGCGAGCCAGCCAGTGGGGCCGGATGCACACGAGAGCAAGCGAGTGGGCGCAACTCCTTCGAACTTTCGCTCAGCTTGGCCAAAGTTGCACCACGTGAGCCAGCCAAGTGGAGCGCGTTGGCAAGTCTAGATTGGAATCAGCGAGCCTCAAGGTGTTGATGGATTTTGGTTGCCGTTCAAGGCGAGCGCACTCTCGCTTAAGGTGGCCACCTCTGGACAGTCAATCCGAGTTGCTCAATTGCCGAGGGCAGGCTGCTTGGTTTAGGCCGGCGCGCTGGACGGTTGAGATTTCAATTCAATTACAACCCTTTGCTTGGCTGACAAATAGTGTCGCCCAGCTAGAGCCGGGAGCAAGGAGAGAGGAGAGTTCCAATCCGCTTCCGATGGGGCCCATTGGTTTGCCTTGCCGGCCCATTGGAGCGGCCGGCGCCGAGTTCAGTTGGCCCGATCCGCTAGCTAGTGCGGCCATCCGGTTGAACCGCCGCCTCCAATGAAAGGGGCCCCAAATGATTGACGACGACGACGACGACGCCGCCGCCAACTGGTAGCAATTCAACGATAAAGATTTGCGCGCACTATTGGCGCGAACAACGACAAGCGAGTCTAGCTGTCGGCTTCGGATTTGAGCGCTTCCGTTTGCGTCCGCTCGTTATGCTCCAATTGTGACGCTTCAATTACTACAACTCAACGATGAGCCGCTCAATGAAACAATGAGACTTTTGCGCCCGGCGAGCAACCAGATCGGGCGCGACTCTAGCAAACAAGCTCATTTAGTTTGATTCAGTTCGAGCTCCTTCCGCCCCCCTTCGACTGCTCCAGCCCCAGTGGCGCCATTACCAAATCCGGCCCGCAACTATCCGAATGCCACCATCGGCCGCCCCCCTCGCAAGTCCAAAGGTGGTGGCGGGCGCATCAGCTGAACGTGGAACTTTTGATTGCCAATGGCGCGAAACTGCAACTGGCAGTGGAGCGATAAAAGGCGCGCGCCCATCCCGGCTCACCTGCTCGCCGAGTGGAAGTTGGAGCCCCTTGCTTGCCTTTGGGGCGCAAACTTTCGTTAAAACGTGTCGGCCAAAGAGGCAGTGCGCGCTCGCTCGGATACTAACTCGATCCAGGCGTGACAAGCGCGGGGCCAGCTTGAATTGACTGGCTATCTCAGGTGCGACAACTTACTCTTGTGTCGCTGGCTCGTCTCGTTGCCTCAACTCTCGCCTTCGCCACTGCTGCAGCGAGATAAACTCAACCCGTCGGGCTGGCTCGCCGCATTGAGTCCCTCAGCAGGCGCCAACCGTCGACGGCGCGAGCTTGGGCCCAATTTGGGAGCTTGTGAGCGACTTCCGCTGGCCCATTGGGCCAGCCAAAGCCGCTTGCCTCTCGAGAAAAATGAGGTCTAGATTTAAAATTGGCCCGCTAAACCATTCATATGGCGGCGGCAGACAAAAGTGCGCTCAAGTCGCTCGCTCCCAAGTGGGCGGACATTTGTCATTTGGAGGCGCGAATTGGGCCCACAGCCACTAGACTCAAGCCAGTGGGCCAAACGGACTTGGCCCTGACGAGTGAGTTTGATCGCGGCGCTTCGTTGGCTCTTGTTGATAACGAAACAGTGACAATGCCTCCACCAGGATCAGTCCCCACTCCTCAAGAGGCCGACGGGCTGGCGCAGTTTACGCTCGCTTTTATCTCGTGGATCGGAGCTAGCGTAAGATCTGTTACTTGTTTTCAATCAACCTCCTCCAAGCTATCACGAGCACCATAACTCAATCTTGTTGAGTCAGTTGGCAAGCAGAGCAGAGCAGAGCAGAGGAGTGGATGCGTCTGCTTGCGACAGATCCGCAAGTTGGATCTTGTTTTGGTCGAGCGAGTTCTAAATCCAATTCAATCAATTTTAGGCTTGCGTTTTTCTTTCCAGGAAACTTTCCAACCATTGGCCAAACTGAAACACGAGTTGCTGGCCGACTCGTCCGCTTGCCCAGTCTTGGCCACGCCCGCCCAGTGTTGGCGCCGCAGCCACATTTTGGCGCCTACATCTTGGAAATCTAGCCGCTGGCCCATTTAGCCATTGTGCCTTCGATTTCAATTACACGCTTGTCAATTACATTGAGGACTCAGCGTGTCTCTCAGCTAAATAAACGGACTCATCCAAGGCGATTGCATTGGAGGAGCTGATTTATTTTCACTCCCCGCGTTGGAGATGGCAAATGGGCGCCAGTTTTGTCTTAAGTCTAAGAAGAGGGGGTTGCAGTGGAGGAGGAGGAGGAGGAGGTGTTGTTTTGGAAGCCAATATACTGGCTCAACTGGCAGCCGAGCCGAGCGAGCAAACAAAGATTTTCGTTGCCTTAGTTTGTTGAACGCAGAGCGAAGCCACTAAGTTTGGAGGCGCTGCTCTTGTATGGTGACGTATTAGCTGGGAGCGTCATAATTTCTCGCAAACGGAGGCCGCGTATAGGGGGCGGCCGCTTGCTGTTTGAGTGGCAGGCAGAGAGAGAGAGAGAGAGGGCGCAAATGTCGCTAGACGCTCTCGCTTACTGGCGCGCGCGCTTCAATGCAAGCGACTCAATTTACGACCAATCGGCCCCTCCAGCAATCGGCCAGCGGAGACCAATTTTGAGACTAGTTTTGAATAAACCTGGCCTTACCTTTTGGCCGCCAGATATGGAACAGTTCTCGTTCTGGTTAAGTGCGAATCCGCTTCCAAGTTGTAAGCAGTGCTAGCAGGCGGCTTGATGGACTTTGAGCCCTTGACTGGTTGGCGGGCTGGGAGGGGCGGAATATATAATTAATGCCTGCAGTCGCCATCCTTGTTGGCCAAGTGGCGCGAACAACAACAACTGAAAATTTGAGCACTACACTAGAGTCATGCAACCAGACCGACACAGCCATTCTAGCCAGCAAACAAACCAGCCAGCCAGCCAGCCAGCCAGCCAGCCAGCGACATTAACCTCAACTAGTTTTCCAACCAATTTCGTCCGAAGTGAGCAAATCCATGCGCAAGCCTTCATCTCGTTGGGCCAGTTTGTGTGCTGGAATAATAACGCTACGATGATTATGCATTCAGCTGGCAGTGATCTAGAGCACAGTGGAGGCTCTGCCCGCCTCCACTCCCCTCTCGCCCCCCCCCCAAACACGCCCAAAAACGAGCCCAAAAGCGCTCCTGGAGGCAGTTTAATGGGCTCTTGGGCCATGCGTTTGGCCAATTGGCGTCGAGTTCGTATTGGCAATGGTTGGTTTTGTTCTCCATGCGCCCGCCCTCAACTGGGCCAGCCTCAGGTAATGGATGGATGGGGGGGGGGCGGAGGGGGCATTAGTTTGCAAAGTTTGTTAGCGGGCCGCGCTGTCTGTTGCGAGAGTGTGGATGGGTGGCCGCAAGCTGCCGCCTTTGCTCCATTTGGCCGAGCTTGCAAACTTGGGGCTAATCGGCCACAAGCGGGCAAGGAGTTTATGCATTGCAGAGGGCCCATCTCTTCGCCTTACACACAATCAGCGCGGCTTGGCCCCCTGGCTCCAGTTTCGTGCACGCAAATTAGTCTGGTCGCCCCCGCCTACCTGGCCACACGCAGCTCGTCCGTCTCGCCTGGCCGCTCGCTGTGCCCGGCCGCGGGGCGCAGGCGCGCCATCGTGGCCAAGCCAAGGTGCTGGCCGCGATGACCCTCGTGGGCCTCCCGCCGCGCTGCCCGCCGCCATTGTTCGGGCTGGCCAACCCAACACCCTCGAGTTGGGCCCAAAGGCAAGACAAACGGGGCGCGCAGATTGACACTGTGCCGGCCGTAATGAGTTGCGCAGTCGTTGCAAATTTCAAGTCACGCTTGCCTCTCACTTTGGACCAGCCGAGCGGCCGAGCTCTATCCGCGCGATGGTCTAGCCAGGGGTTGTCTTGCCAACATCTCGATGGCTATCATCTAGTGGCCACGCACTGTCCACGCAAGGCTTGTCCTCGAGAGAGAGAGAGACAGAGAGCGTGTTTGGTCGGGCGGTTTGCTTACGTTGAGTTGCCGAAAAGGTTTGCAGATTCCCGAACAGACTAAGTTGCCTCTGCGCTGCGGATCTATGAACGAAGCAGTCA
>Ga0268249_1000642_pt1 | contig 12424 bp, 13 predicted proteins | sample AgamicAtPe_FD_200257 | JGI IMG/M metagenome (GOLD analysis project Ga0268249, IMG submission 200257) | Agave microbial communities from Guanajuato, Mexico - At.P.e (v2) (version 3) | ecosystem: Host-associated > Plants > Phyllosphere > Phylloplane/Leaf | place: Guanajuato, Mexico | collected... | reverse complement strand
AGAGCGGACGACAAGAGGCCGAGTGGCGACCATTTCGTTGACGTCGCCAAGCTCCAGCAAAGGCAGCAGCGGTGCCAGCAGAACCTCGAGCGCAAGCCCGAACTGACAAACGAAAGGCCCAGTTGTAACAACGCAGCCAACAAGGATGCAAACATCCCTAATCCCGTCCACTCGCTTCAGCCTGAGGGCAGCTCCAAGGTGGCCAATGCCGATGGATGTGGCTTTGCCGAGCGAGTTGCAGCAGAATGGCACAAACAATCACATGGTTGGCGCCAAACTTCGCCATCGTTTGCTGGCCATTGCAGTGTGTCGCTAATGCCTCCATTCTCGGCTCCCATACAGAGCCAAGAACCATTTGGCCGGCAGTCCGCGCACAGCCAACAGACTGGCCTACCTGCCAATGGGCCATCAGTGGCTAATAATAACACACCAAGTCAGCCCAATTCTGGTAGTGGACAGCAAACGAAACTCGCCTGCACATGTTGCAGCCCGGCAACAGCAAACAATCTAATGGTCGATTTCAATGCCACCACCAACACAAGCGCTAGCGAGCCAATGGGTCCATGTTGCAATTCGTGGCGCCAAGCGCTGAACCCAACCAGCTCAGGCTCATACAAGGTCGCCCAGAAACAGCAGCTCATTGATATACCCATTTCCGGAATGAGTGGCGGCCAATTCGTTGGACAGGAAATAAGCGGGCGGCCAGCAAGTGAGCCTTTCAGGATTAAAGCTGGACGAAAAGTTTCACGATTTTCTAGGCCAGGAAGGAGTCCAATCTCCTTGCAGCGCCAAACTAACGCCCGACTGACCAAGCATAAGATCAAAATCCAACAGCAGCGCCAAGAGCAGCTAGCTTATTTGGCAATCGGAGGGCAAGAACAATTGAATCAACTTGATCAAAATTGTGGCTCCTCTCATACAAATGACCAGCAGACGCTCGATCTGAGAGGTGAAATTGTTGAGAGGAGGCAAGAATTAGAATCAAATGTCCGCACGAGAGCCCACGAGTCCCTTTACTCGATTAATGGGCTTATAGATAGACTCTCGCTCAGCGACACTCTTCAACCTACTAGGTTAAATCTTCCAAATAACACGCCCAATAATGTTTTCATCAATCAACGTGAACAAGTAGACGACAACCTTGCTAGTCAAACAGATAATAGGCTGGCGTACGAAAACCTTAGACACCAACACTGGGCAACGGTCTCAGCTCAAGCGCCCACAGGAGCAATTGAAATTTGTGATAGCCAGCTGGCTAGTAGCAGTAGTCGAAGTCAGCCGAGGGTCGCTTCGTCGAACAGCCAGAGAATATCGACTGGGGGTGAGTTTGAGGAAGTACTATCAGTCAGATTCGGACAAATGAACCTTGACGCTAATAGAATCCGATATCAACCCAATGCAGGCAATGTGATTGTTTACAAGTCCATCAATATGCTTCGCAACGAGTCGTCTGACCTCGACTATAACTGCGGAAACAACGGCGGCAAAGGTCGACAAGGTGCCAGGAACCTCGACGAGATGATTGAATCCGATGCACAAACTATTAGCTCAAGCACCTCAACCTTGAGCTTGAATAAACCATTCTGTAAAATTTGTCACTTGGGAACGACGAAAAACGGCGACAAACTAATATCTCCATGCAGATGCTCGGGCACAATGCAATATATCCACTGCGGTTGCCTCTTAAAGTGGTTGGAAATCTCTAATAGGACCAACGAGAAGCCGATGAGCTGCGAATTGTGCGCTCACGAATATACCTGGCACAAGAAATTCAACTACAGTCAACTGCGGCTTCCACAATGCACCTTTGGAGACGTAATCTTGCATATTATCTTCCTTTTGGCCATAGGAGTTATGCTGTTCTCTGCCCTAGCGCCAATGATCTATAAGAATCCACACGAGCCCACAGCGCCAGGCTCAAGCGCTAGCCAGACTACAACTAGCTACAAGGTGACTCCAAACAATGACCCAAATCACCTCGTTCCAAGTTCATCATATCATCATCAGTCCACCTTTGGTGGTCAACCAAGTCAATCAGCAACAGGCCGTCTGGCGCATGATGAAAAATTTATGCTTCTATGCGCAGCCTCCTTCTTCGTATCCTTCTTTTTAGCCATCTATGTGCAAACCAAAGCCCGTGATACCTTGTATGGGTTAGTAGTCAAGTTTTTGGGCATGAATCAAACTTATTACATCACTGAGTATGATCATGGACAATTGAATGGCTATAATAATAATTCTATCAATAGTGTTAGCAATAATAAGCAGCAACAAGTTTGCGAGGACTCGCGAGCTGTTGGTAGGAAAAGTTCACAAAAGAGTTGATGATAATAAAGCTAATCGTTAATGATAAGTTTCGACACTACTCAAATCTTGTTACAATCCTGTGTTGATTTAGATAAACAACTTCACCGATAGAAGCGCACTGAAGAATAGATCGCTTGTGGTGCTGATAATAATGGGAATATTGATTACTTTAGTGGCTATTGGTCTATTTCGTGCTTTCGACTGATGTTGCTCAAAGATGTATGTGCTCGGAAGGATACCAACAATAGACTGTCATCTTGTAAACAACAGCATTGATTGTCTTCAGTGTCAATCGTGCTCAGCCAGTAAAAATGAGTCGCAGATTTTGTTGCAATTGCCGATTGCAGCCTTCCTAAGTTAGTGTCCTCTTATCGTCCACTATTTTTCTAGATGTTGCCTGTTAGGTAAATGGATGGTTCAGACAAATAGCTTTCAGAGTGAGAGAGAGGGGCAGATATGAATCGAGCGAGTAAGAATCTGTATGACTCTGGCTGAGCCATCGTCTCAGTTGAAACCTCCTCCCCTGAGGTCATGGAACGATAGTTATGGCGATAGGCGTGAGTTGAAATGACGGAACAAAACTCGTCGACACTGTCAGGCACAGGAAAGTCATCTTACCACTCAGAGTTAGGCTGCTATTTGATTATCTGACTGATGGTATTAAATTTTGGCCAGTGGTGATAAGCAACTGCTTTTGCAATGTTAGTACAGCCACCATAGTGCGAAATCAAGGCGAGATGGAGCGAATGTATGATTGGGCTACGATGTTCCTGGGATAAGGAGACGTTAGATCAAGATTATCCTCGCAATGGTTTAGTCGATGAGGTTTATGCTCTGCTGGATTATTAGTATATCGTGAGTCAGATAATAATATAATACACTTATACACATGCACCCGCATAGGCGTATATAATTTTACGTATAGGCAAACAAATGTCTATAAATATTCATATTTACATAAGGCCCTGAATAGGCTTGTAAATCTTGAGCGAGAAGCTCGCATCTTGGGGGAAATATTATTTCATGAGAGATGGTCAACTACAGATGGCGCCCCAGTTTGGATCAAATCCATGTGGTCTGGGAAAAGGTTTGATTTTTCCATGCTCAGTTGCCAGAAACGGGTTGTGCGCACAGTTAGCTGGGGGAAGGCAATAAGAATCTTTGATTGGCTCCACAGTGCATTGCGATTATCCAACTGGGGAAAAGAAGTGCTGGAATCATTTGGAGCGCCAATGGGAAGATGATAATTTTACCCACCTGCGCGAGCTTGCACTGTGAAGGCCGCAAGCTCGATGGGTGAGGGGGGACGACAGAAAGCGAGCGAAAGAAACTGTCCAACACGCAACCAAGATGGAGCAAGTCGCTTGTTGACGAAAAGATGGATAACTTTGCCTGGCGGATTTTGTTTTTCTCCGAGAGCGTTCTTTTAGAATTCGAATGTCGAGCCAGAAACTATGACTAATATGCTTGTTAGATGGGCTAACACTAAGTTATTATACCTGATACTCATTGTTGTCCGGCAACGAACGGAAATAAATTAAATACAAAATTTATCCCATCATCTATTCGTCGAGCATCAAGTAGCTGAGCACTGTTGATAAAAGAATAGAATAGGATTGATTTGAATAGGGGAGAGAATATCGAGATTGTAGGCGAAGGTTGAGCGGACTAGGATTGAGGAGATAAATTGTCCATTTGATTGTCTAAGAAAAGGTGGCGGGCGGACCAGCGCGCGGAGAGTCAGTCGAGGTAACGTGAAGTAAGTTAAACAATAATGGACACTTATCAATCGCCGCTTCAAATTATAAGCCAGCAAGAGAATCATCAAAGCCAAGTCAGCAGTCATCAGCACAACCAACACCATCAACAGGTGTACCTGATTGAGTTTCAACCCCAGCACATGGCCGCGGCCGCAAGCCTTGACCATCATCTCCACCAGCACCACCAACACCATCAGCCATCTCAGCAGCAGCAGCAACAACAACAGCAACCACCACCACCGCCGAGCAGCCTCCAACAACACCACCAAGCGCAACATCATGAATTGCAACCGCAGCTCACCCAGCTCATGAGCTCGGGAGGGGGCAGCGGAGGCTCGCACCTGATTGGTAATGGCGGCCCACTGCTCAATGGGGCCGGCGGCCAATCACACCTCTCCGCTTCCCACTATTGCCAAGCTGGCGCAACTCTCGTTAGCTCTGCTAGCGAGCTGAGCGGCGCTAGCGTGGACACAAACGGCTCAGACCAGACCTCAGGCGGCGTGCCAACTTCGGCCGCGGCCACAACCATAGGGAGCCTCATGATCGATCCCTACAGTGGTCATGCGACCCACCACGCCCACCCCAGTCTCACGTCCACCGTGTCGCTGGCCGTAGCCCCGGCCAACTCTACTGGCTCGCCTGGCGATGTCGGAGGACTCCAGTCCGCAGCCCAACAGGAGCAACAGCAACCTCAACTCAACGGCCATCTCACGCCGCAGCAGCAAGCTAGCAACGGCATCCAGCCTTATCAAGCAGCCGGCCATCAGCATCTCTACCAAGCGCATCTCCCCTTGCACCAGATGCAGGATAACTCAAACGGCCATATGATAAGCACAAACAACACCCCAAACGGCAACAGCAACAACAACAATATGATGGCCTCAAATCACAATCATCACAACGGCATTATGATGAAGTCGGCGCCAAACGCAAACTTCATCAACAATAACAATCAGGAAGAATATAGTGAGATTATGACAGATTATCAGCACCAGCAACAGCACCATCATCATCATCACCTTCAGCAGCAACATCAAGCGCTGCAGGGTATCCATTTGAATCACGCAACGAGTCAGCAGCAACTCACTACCTCGCCCAACCAGCAGCTTCAGCAAACTATGCAATTGCAGCATCCGTCGCCAAACGAGCTGCAACACGCGCACCACCAGCACTTACTCCAACAGCAACAACTTATACAACTTCAACCTCAGCAAACAAACCTGGCCAGCCTAGTAACTACGGTCGCCCAGCAGCAGCAGCAGCAGCAACAGCTCAACAATATGCACTCGCATCATCCAAACATGCAGCCCCAGCATCACCTCCAACAGCCGATGGCGCCCACAACCACCATCACTGCCACCAGCACCACGCCGAGCAATCAGCCGGTTCGAAGGAAACGAAAGCGTTGCGGCGTCTGTCCAGGTTGCGAGCACAAGGACAACTGCGGCGAGTGCGGGCCCTGCAAGAGTGTTAGGAGTCACCAGATATGCAAAATGAGAAAATGTGATAGGTTAAAGCATAAGCGTCAGACTAGTAAGAAGCAGGCAGTTCTTGGCCAGTTAACTTGATCTTAACAGGCAACAAGAGCAATATCATCTGCACTTGCAGTTGCAACTTCACCAACACAAACAACCAACAATACAAGACTAGTAATAGTGGAACCCGGACTGAAACTTGCAAGCGAGAGTAAATTTTTCTAACTCAATTTTGAGAAACATTCTACTTGATTACCACCAAAGCCTCTACTTGCTTCTACCGCCAGCGCCAGCTAAATGGACCCTTCTCTCTTCGAAGTGAGAAAGGGAAATTATCCAAAAACTTCCGCCAACCATTAGCTGTTGGTTGGCTGGCTGGCTGGCTGGCGCTCGAGGTGGCAGAATGTGCGAGTTCATTACCATTAGCCCCACGTTAGGCTGACGACGACGCAACTCGCTTGCGCCTCCTCCTCTTAGCGTCCATTCAGTGCCTTTGTGCTGACTCGCCTCTTGTTCGACGCGCTAGTCGCTGTCAATGTTGGCGATAATTTATCAATTTGTTGCAAATCTAAAACGAGCTTACTAATGCTCGCCCTCAAAAAGGCTTGTTTTCCGCCTAACTTGCTCCCAATTGTCTCTTCAACCCTCGAACGGCTCCCGCCTCTTGGCCAGTGTTTTCGCATCACGCGCACTCACTAGAGATGCTCGATCTCTCCAACCGAGAGGCTTTGGGTCGGCTCCATCCATTTGAGTGGCTGCATCTCAGCCCATAATTGTCTGCTCGTGACGCGAGCTCCAAACGCGAACTGAGAGGCGGGCCGACGAGAGTTGCGCTCGGAGCCAATTGCGTCGTGTGTGGCTAGTGTAGCAGGTTGGCCTTGTCGCCTCGTTTGTCGGCCGGCCAATCTGATTCCAATTTGAGTTGGATTAAGCGGACCAACTCGCTCGCTTTGATGAAACAAGATCACTCTAAATTCAAACCCAGCGCTTGAAGCCAGACCATTAGTGTCCGTTTTGGACTCCAGTTTGCTGTTGGCTCCACTTGGAGCCATTTATAATCATTCGCAGTTTTGAACTAGAGCACTTTGCCGGGACTAGAAGCGCACACATTAGCGAGCGATCGAGCGAGCGAGCCTCTCAATTAACAAGCCAAACAGGCCCCAATCTCGCCCCTGAGGCCCTCGCCTGTTTTGTGTCCCAATTGGATCCCTGATTGCATCCGTTTTGGGCTTGGGGGCGGCGGCCGGAGTTCACCTGTTCGCGGCCAAAATAGGCCGACAAGCGACGGGAGCCAATCAGTTGAGTGGACTTCTCCGCCTGCCTCAAGCCCGCTCGGCCCGAATGGCCGCTGGCTGAAAAAAGGTGGCTCAAATTGGCTAGAGACAAACCTAGACAACAATAAAGTTTTACTCTTCGGCTTTTTGTCCCTCTCAAACTCTGTCTCCATCTCAGTCTTGCTCTTGGTCGTCGTGGTCTTCGTTGCTTTTCTAGCCCAACACTTGCTCGTCAAGTTGGCCGCCGTCGCCGCCGCCATCTTGCAGGCGCTCGTTTTCGTTTAATGCCTCTGGCAACGAGGGAAAAAAGCCAATTTTCCATGGGCTTGCAAGGATCCAGAGTGACATGAAAAGTTTCGCCTCAAACGGATGAATCGGCAAGAGTCGGGCAGCATGAGCTGCTTCCCTCGGCGCTGGAGCTTCTGGCTCGCGAGCGGGGGAGGCAGCGGGCGAGCAGGCAGGCAGACGGGCGGCCATCCTGTGTGTGAGCTAGATAAGAGCCTTTGGGGGCAACTTTCGCCCGGCGCGATACATTGGAAGCGCCTGAGGCGCTCCGCTCGAATCGAGCGCCAAGCTGGATGCTGGAGCCAAGAATCAGGTTTCAATTTTTGAAGCTCGCTGCTGCCTGCGCGACATCGGCCGATCTGGCGAATGGAGCTGAAGAGCGCAAATTGGAGCTGGAGGAAGTGAAAAAGTTGCCACTTTTCGGCCACGTAGATGGGGCGGCGCAAATAATCAATTGGCTCCCCCGTTGCTGTTGTTGTTGTTGTTGTTGTTGTTGTCGCTCCTCTGGATGCTGCAGCGATTATCCGCTCGGGTGGCGCCGATCGGCTTGGCTCGGCTTCCTCTGCGCAACACTCGGCCAGGAGCGGCGAGATTTTGGCTCAGCGGAGACGAACTCAAGCGAGCCTCTCGTTCATTCATCAATCTCAATCTGCTCGTTAACTGGGCCAGCCTAATTGGAGCCGGCGCCGCGAGGCCGGAAGCGCCCTCGCAACCGGCTAATTGGATTGGCCGCGGGCCCCATCGGCGCTCGGCCGCTGGCGCTCAGCTCGAACCAGCCCTCAGCCAATTCGAGCCCCCCGCTCTGGACTCTCCTCCTCCTCCTCCTCCTCCTCCCCCTCTTCTGCCTCGGCTTGCATTGTTCGGCCGCCCAGAGCTGACAAGCCAATAATTTATTCCGGCTAATCGATCGCGCAGGTGAATGCAAACAAGCGCCGAGTGCTCTCGATTATCGGCGCCTGTTGGACAGGCAGAGCAGAGCAACCAAGAGCAAGGCAAGGCAACGCAACCCAAGCGGCCAACAAGAGTGCGGCCCAACAGGTGAGGGCCCGACGACTCTCGGCGGCTCAGCTTGGCCAACTGGAAAGGTCGGCCTGTTGTTTGTTTCGCTCTAAGGCCCTGAGTCTCGGTTCCACTCTCAGTCTCAGTCTCAGTTTCAGTTCAAGCGCCCTCCTCTGCAGGCTAACTGGCCGATGTGCAGGCGGATTTGCGCGCAAAGCCAAGCCCGTCACGACTCAACAAGTGATCTCCGCCCGTTTGTTTGTCTGCCATTCAATTTGTTCCGCGCCGTCCAACTCCAGCCTTGCGCCACCTTCAGCTCCAACTTCCTCCCTCAACAATTAAAAGAGAGAAACATCCAAGTTGCACTGCAATTGGCTCAACAATTAGACCATTGGAAGCCATTCGACATGCGCAGCTCTATTTGCCCGTTTCCCTTTGGAGGACACGAACAGGCTGCTTGCGAGTATTTAAATTTTAAACTTTGACAGGAGGGGGAGCTCGCCTTTTGCTCGGCGGCGGAGGAGCAAGTTTTGCGAGATAATTAGACGCTAGGAGCGATCCTCTGGACGAAACGAGTGCCATCAGGTTCCAATGGCCGCCTATGGCCGATGGCCGATGGCCGATGGCCGACGGCCAATGGCCAATGGCCGATAGCCGATGGCTGGCCGCCTTAATTGGCAACCAGGCCGACGCTTTTCCGGGCCGAGAGGTGCGCGCTGGAACAATTAAATTAGCGCCCCCAACGCTCCATCTCCCTGCCTGCCTGCCTGCCTGCCTGCTGCCTCTCTGAGCGTCGAGCAATTTGTTTACAATGGGCCCATGATGAATGGAGGCGACGAGCTCAGTGTCAAGTCGGTGGCGCTGCTCATGCGAATGCGCCGGCAAACTGGAGGGAACTTGTTGCTCGGCAAGCCGAAACCTAAGCAGCCTAATGATCCTACCTGCTCGCCGCCCGCTTCCAACAATTAACTCGCCCCCGTGAGTTATGTTTCTCGTGCGAGCCAATTCTCGATTGAATTATCATTATGATAATGGACAATGCGAAATCGTGCAACAATTCCAATGCCAACTGGAAGCCATTTGCTCGCTCGGTGGGAACCAACTTTGCCCCAATCTTTGGGGGCAGAGCGCGCCAAATGGGGGGAGGGGGAAAGGCGGCCGTTTTGATGGGGAGCGGGCGCGTTAAAATGGGAATTGGGAATTGTTGGAATGGGAGAGAAATCGATTTAATGATTGCGATTCGAGCGCTCGGGGGGAAAGCAGGCTGAAACTGTCCCACTTATGGGCCAAAGTTTGTGCCAGCCAAGATGGGCTTTTTGCGCGCCAACCAAGCGAGCGAGCGAGGGAGCAAGAAACTGAGCTGGCGCTTTTTAGGGGCCAACACATTGGGCGCATCAATCATCGGGTTTGTCAACGATGGCAGCAGCAGCAGCGGCGGCGGCAACTCTTTGCAGGCTCCATTTGCGTGAACTATGGCGGCCGTTGGACTTGCCATTGGAAACAACATAACAAGGAAAGAACATTCAATCATAATTGGAATCTCCAAGGCTCATGCAGCTCGAGCTGCAGCGGGGCGGCGCATTTACGGTCCTTGGCGGCGATTGCAGCGGGCAAGGCGATGATGAGAGAGCTCTAGCTGCTGATTATTGAGCCCGTTTGCCGCTCCAAAGTGTAGAGCAGTGAGCTAGACCTGACTCCAGCCGGAGTTTGGCTGGAGTCAGGTGGCGCTGGCCGCAGTTTTGCCCCTATCACGCTCGCCTTAAAGCTGGCCTCTCGCTCCATTCGGCCAGTTTGCTCGCCCGAAGCTGGCATTGCAAATAGCGAGCGGCCGACAGGTTTGCCTATCATCTAGAAAGCATAGAACAGGACTAGGCTAGACTCGACTTGAGTGAACAAGCAGCGGAGGTTGGATTGTCCAGAGTCTTAGGCTTGCGGCTGGATGCTTGTCAGCTTGGCTCCTAAACTGCATGCAAATTCAAGGCGAGCAGACATTGAAATTCAATTTGGACAGCCAGTCAGGTGGCTGTAAATTGAATCTCATTGCCGCAAATGAGATTCAATATTCAACTCGAGCTTTAAGTTCACTGTTCTAGACGAAACTAAACTAAATTGAGCCGAGCAGAGCCGAGCTGGAATGGACTGAGTTGAGACTAACGAAAAGCAAACCAAACTAAATACAACAACAACAACAACAACTGCTACAACTCGCCCAGCTTTGATCGGCGCAAGCGAGAGTCAGTCAATTTCGGCCAGGTATAAGCTTTGCTTTGCTTCCATTTGGCTGGCAAAGTTTCGCGCGTTCATTAGGATGGAATAGTCATCATGATGGTTGTTGTTGTTGTTGTTTGATCTTGCGCTTTTGATAAATGGATATTGTGCCAGGGGGATGCAAATTAGCTTTGTCGCTTTCTGGGGGCCGAGAGGCAGGCGAGTTGGGGCTTTTGCGCGAGTTGTTTGGGGGAAAACGGGGTGCTGGTGGCGGCGCCCATGAAACGGCCCTCCGCTGCTGCCAGCGCCCGTTGCAACAATTCCCACTCCGTCTCCCTCTCTTGCCCCGTTTTACCCAGAACGCAAACTTCCCCCGCGCGTGAGAGTTATGAGGTTTGAGCCGGGCGCGCAATTTGGGAACCCTTTGGCCGGCCAACTGGCTCTCACCTTCACAGGAATGAGAGTTGAATATTTCAAAGGCAACGCAGAGAAGCGGAGACGGAAGGGAATTAAATGAACTTGAATGCCAGAAGGTAAATAGACGGACGGGCAGAAGGAGGAGAAGAGATTCCTGCGTTTTGCGTCCGGTGCGTGAGCCTGTTGCGGCCTCGAGTTCGAGCTCTTGGAGGCTGCGGCATTTTTGGCCCGCAATAGGATTGGCCTAGCAGCAGGGCGAAGGGCAGGAGGAAGATTGATCGCCCAGATGGATGGCAAATCCTCTGGCCCCCATAAACAAAGGGCCGGCTCACAATTGGTCCTCTCGCTCTGGCGGCCAGATGTGACTTATCCACGGCCGTCAGCTAGTGCGCCTCTGCGTCCGGAAGCCTGCGCGCCAGTGCGGCCACGGCAAGAGCGCAGAGGGAGCGAGAGAGCCACCCTTAGCCGGCCCACTTGTTGGCTCCACCTGGCTTGCGTGCGGGGCCTCAGCGCGGGTTGGCCATGGCGGCTGGAGCTGAGGCTCGATCTGGAGCCATGCGAAACTCGAATCTGGCCGCCGATTGTTGCGCCCCCAAAGGCGGAATTGTTTTCACTCGTTTGCTCGCCAGCGAGTTTTCATGGAAACTGCCCGCAACCAAAGCTCCTCTCTCTTTTATCCAATGGACGGCCAATGATGCATCGGCTGCCCTCACTCCTGTTGTTGTTGTTGTTGTTGTTGTTGTTATCGTTGTTGTTATATAATTTGCGCGCCAGGTGAGCTCCGGAGGAGGAGGAGACATTGACATGCAATTCAATAATTGATTGATTTGCTCCCTCGTCGGCCGGCGCGAGGCTCCATTTCGAGGCGCGTCGCTGGCGGCGCACGGGATGCGTGCAAATCCCATTTCGGCTGAGCGAGCGAGCAAAAATGGGCAGGAAGGAGAGGAGACTCTTGAGTAAAGCACATGCATTCGAATGTCGCGGTCGTCCGCCCGCGAGATTTAGCGCAAACTTGCCATTTACGAGCCCCAAACGGGCGAGCTCGCTTGAGTCGGTCGCCCTCTCGACGAGAGCGCCAGCTAGGAGAGAATGATGAATTATGACAGCTTAATTAGATTGGCCGCGGTTGCGCAACAGGAGCAGAGGGCCAAACAAGTGGCCGGCTGCTGCTCGCTCTGTGGCCGGCGAGCAGCTCGGCCGAGCGCCAACGAGTTCACTCCAGGCGCCTCCCACTTAACCTGGCGCCAACTCCACCGGCCGGCGAGCCCATTGCGCACTCGGCGGCCCAAATCCTCGCTTGGCGACAGATGGAGATGGAGATGGAAATGGAAATGGGGATTGGGATGGAGATGAGGCATAAAAGGCAGGGAGACAGAATGTAAGGCGACTTTTGGGCAAGCGTAAAGTTTTATTTATTTTATCCATCCACTATTTTATACTTATTTTTATTGCCTCAGAGTTGGAAAGCGGATTTGAGCGCCTAATTGGGGGACATAAATGGCGCGCGCGCGCAGGCCAACTCTGGCGAGCGGCTGCGGGCTGCTCCGTGCCGGCGAGCAAACGGGCGTCCAGCTCGCAGCGGCCCTTAAATCCACATAGATAAGCGGCCACCTACACAAACCACTCGGCCGGCCAACTCAGGCAACTAATTGAATTGAATTGAATTGAATTGCCTTACTTTGCTATGCTTTGCTTTGCT
>Ga0268249_1000640_pt1 | contig 12457 bp, 11 predicted proteins | sample AgamicAtPe_FD_200257 | JGI IMG/M metagenome (GOLD analysis project Ga0268249, IMG submission 200257) | Agave microbial communities from Guanajuato, Mexico - At.P.e (v2) (version 3) | ecosystem: Host-associated > Plants > Phyllosphere > Phylloplane/Leaf | place: Guanajuato, Mexico | collected... | reverse complement strand
AGTCGAGTCGAGTCGAGTCGAGTTTGCTTGGGCCGCAAATTGATTCCGCCGAGCTGAACTCAGGCCAGCGGAGAGCAACAATGCAGAGCAGCCGGTAATGATCAATTCTCGGCGGAAACTTTCATCCTCTGGCCTCCTTTCGGCTCCATCAGCCCAGTTGGCCGGCCGATGTCAACGCACTCGCAGCCGCCGGCCACCTGTTTGCGCCTTGCCGCTCCTGCTGCTGCGGCGGCGGCGGCGGCCTGAGCAGTGCCACAGCTGCGGCCGCGCAGACTTGTTCCCACCGGCGAGCTGGCACACTTTTGATCGCGCGGACGCTCAATTAGGCTAATTAGCTCGCCGCCCGAATCCAGGACACTCGGGCAGCTCGGCGGCCGCAAGGAGAAGGCACCTGCTGCAGCTGCAGTTTGCGGCCGAGGATGCGCAACTCGCGTGTTGGCCGCGCATTTGCCAGCTTCCGGCGCCGAGCGGCCGCCGAGCTGGAGCTGCGGCCCATTGCGCAAGTCCAGCGGCCGCCCCAAAGGAAGTCATGAATCAATTGCAACTGCCGACAATAATCGCCAACTCCGAGCAAACATTCGGCGCAAAGGTTGGTCCGAATTGAATTGTTGTTGTCGGCCGCCCGTCATTGTTCTCCTTTGTTTGTCCTTGTTTGCCAACTCCGGCCGACTGCAGTGGCGGCGGCGGCGGCTGCAGCGGCGGCAGAAGCAGCAGCAGCACCAGGGACACACTAAGACGGCTTCTTAGTATCGAGTTTCCAGAGCGCTGTCATCGCTCGCCGGCGGCCAGCCGACATCCGTCCGCCAGTTTCAAGTTCATTGTTGTCCTAGCCGTCCAATCCGGTTGCGGCCGCTGCTGCAGCCCAGTTGGCCGGCTTGTTGCGCCGGCCCGCCAGCTAGCAAGGAGCTCCTCGCCCGCCGAAGCGGCCAATTCGAGCCGGACCAACTTCGCCGCCGGCCACTTTGGCGCCTCAAGCTCGGCGCCGAAAACTGAAGCGAGCAAAAGCGACTGTTTCGGTCTCTGAAAACATTTCGTGTTTCATTCTAATCAACTGGTCGGCGCTCAATCGGCTCGTTTGCGCCACAACTCGCCTCTCTCGCTTCCGACTTTTGCCTGGCCGCCGGCCGCAGCAGCCAGCAAAGTGGCTGAGAAATTCCCATAGCAGCGCTGGCCGCTTGCCCAAATTAAAGTTGCGCTTGAACTCGGCTTAGATCCGGTTGCTGGCGACGCTTTGCTCTGCCTTGCGCGCCCTCTGAGGGTTCGCGAACTTTTGCGCGCCGGAAAGAGGCAGGCCGAGAGGTGGGGGGGGGGGATTGATTTTGCACGACGGTGACAGTTGCGTGCTCGCAACACTCGGCCGCTCTTGCCCGTCCCTCTGGCGGCCCAGCCGACTGAGCGCGCACTCGAGAGCTGCGGCCAGCGTGAGCGGCCGACCTGTGCGTCCTGGCGAGCAACAAGTGCAGACAGGGGAGGGCGCATCTGGCTGGCGCTCCCTTTGTAGTCCGAACGACGACGACGACGACGACGACGACAGCAACAGCCGCAGCGCCAGACAAAATCAACAACCTCTGCTCCAGATTCCTCCTCCGCCGACCGAGCGGGCCGCCATTGTGGCTCAGCTCGCCCTTGCAAGCTCAATGGGCGCGCTGGCCCGCCATTCGAGTCGCTCGAGGCTAACGGCAACACGAAACAAACAAATCCACCCCAACTCGCCCCTCTAAACTTGAAAAATTGTTTCCAAAAACAACAAGGGAAGCGCCCGCAGTGCTGTTGTCCGTTGAAACTCCAACACTCGAGCCTGGCCGACATTCGGCCGCTCTTGGCCCAAAAGGCAGCTCGCTCGGCGGCGCTTGGCCCTTGCGCAAGAGGATCGAATTGCGTGCAGAGAGGCGAGAGCCTTACAAGCCAGTTGGCCAGCGAAAGTCACCTGTTGATTGGAAGTTGGCCGGGCGCGCAGGTAGCCCCGCTCGGCCCTCATTAGCCGGCCGAGAATAAATCATGAGAAGCGAGGAGGCGAATTATATCATATTCAAATGCTTGGCCGCAAGTTGGGCCGAACGGAGCTCAGCTTGGCTGGTTTGCTCGGCGAGCAGCTCGGAGCCAGCAGGTAGCCGGCCAAGGTAACGGCCGGCAAATAATTGGTTGGCTCGGCGGCGAAACTTTGATGGAGCGGCGAAGCTCGAGCTGCGGAGGAAGAGATGCAATGCAAAGATAAAAGGACGGAGCTTCGAAGAAGTGGAGCCGAAGTGGCCGCCGCCGCCGCCGCCGCCGCTGCTCCAGCCGCTGCAACGGCATGAAACCTCAGAAACAACTGAACTGGCTCTCCAAAAATCGAACTCGAACTCGCGAGCGAGTAAAACATGGAAAAAGAGTTCAAATCGAAACCCTCTACCTTCCACCTCCGACTCGCGCCGACTAAAAGGGGATGGAAGCCAAGTCTTGCGAGTTGCGGCCATCAGAGGAGAGCAATCATAATAATTACCCCCAAGTCGCCGCCATGACGCCGACTCGATGAGAACTCGCTCGCCGTCCGCACTTGTTTGTCCGCAAAAACATGCTCGCACGGAACGGACGCAGCCAGGTTGGCTTCAAGACAGAGAGGAGCCAGCCAGCTCGCCCGCCCGCCCGCCGGGCTCGCCTGCCCGAGAGGCCGGCCGAGGGAGCCCGGCCGTCGCTGGAGCTTGTTTGCGGGCCGCGATTAGGCCAACGCTCGCACCTAAGCGGCTCTTTCGCGCCCACTCAGAGCGGCGGCCAAACCGAGAGGAGCAAATTTATTCCAACTTGCGTTCGCACGCTCTTGACTTGGCCCACTTACCTGCCTTCCGCTTTGCCCATAACCATAGTGTTCGCCGCCGGCTCCTCCGCCAAAATCCTCTCCCTCCTCTTCGCTCTCCTATCTCCTATCTCGCCGCCCAGCTCACCTCCTCCAATGGCCTTTGGCGCCCAAGGTTCGCTTGCTCTAGATTTGCCCCTCGCTTGCTCACTCAGAGCGGCTTGATCTGTCGTCTTCCCCTTCTTCTTCTTCCTCGCCACCAACTCACACCTGGCGGCTCGAGTCGGCTGCCATTGGAATCTAGCGACAAGTGTTGCTTGCTAGCTACGCGCAGCTTTGTTCGCTCGTCTTTGGTGAACTTCGCAAACTGGAATGAAACGAAATCCGAACTCGGCTCAGCCGAAGGCTCGTGCTCAAGAAGCGCAAACAGTTACTAGGACAACCCAGTGCCCCTTGCCCTTCCCTCCCCCCGCATTCCCACCGCTCACACTGCAGGCACACTGTGCGCCGACGGGGGAAAGAAGCACGGAGCAGTTGCGCAACTAAACCATCCTCCCCTCTCGGGCTCCTTTGCCACTCTAGGCTCTGGCCAAACGAGCGCCACCTGTTGTCCTCTGGCCAACTCTTCCACTTGGATCGAGCTGTCCGATTTGGATGGGTGACATGCACTTGAGAGGACGTCGGCAGCTTCCTGACCGACTGAGTGAAACAAGAGCAGAGCTCCAACTGAGACGGGAGCTTCTATTTCTCATCATCGATCGCCATACTGATCCAAGGTGACAAGACCAACATGGAGTGAGCCTGGCTACCGTATGGGCAATTTTCGTACACACAACTGGAGCCACTTCCAATCATATTCTCGTCGCTTGAGCGTCTCATTCCTGGCAAAATCTGACACCAACGAGCTGCCTCCTCTCACAACTCAGGAAGCCACTGGCTCGGTGAAAGCGCTCATGTTTGATAGTTCTGAGGCTCAAACTAGCTGTAACCGAGAGCCATTTCTAGTGGCTCCACCTCGTGTTTGGCTCGGTGCTAGGTTTCAACACAGACCGATAAGCATGTCTGCAGGGAGACCGCACTCTGGGTCTCAAGGATGAGAAAGCAGCCGTCCAATTTGGTGCCAGACAGATGCGGGGGTCGCCGCCCCAATCTTGGGTCCGATATTCGTTACAGCGAGGAGCTCCGACTAGCGAGATAGGTGTCACTTTCGATTTGTTCCATCTGGGAACAACAAACAGTGGCCCAAGTGTTGGAGAGCGTGAAAGTTTTATCAGATCCATTAGTCTAATTGAGAGTTCGAAAATGTAAAAGCCAGGTTGCCATGGATACGAAGGTACAGAGCTCTGGGCTCAGCCTGAGCCGCTCAGGTTCACGCGTCAGCGCGCAACACCAGCATGTTGCTTTGGTCAACTTTTCCCATCTCGTAGCGGGTTTATGCCTGAGCCAGCCCAAGGATTCGAGAACACAAACAATCCCATCTCGAAAATGAACTATCCTCTTTTTGATTATTTCACCTAAAACAGTTGCTGTTTGGTACGGCAAATCTGCCCACATTCGGCTTATTCGTTTATCTGTTTAGGTACAACAAGTATCCCTCGCTGTTCCAGATGCCATAAGAGAAGTAGATGAACAGGCCCGCCGCCATCCAAACTGTGAACCTAACCCAGGTCAAATAGCTCAGGTTCAACATGAGGAAGATGTTGATTAAAATACTCAGTGTTGGGACCAACGGAACAAGAGGAACTTGAAACACATCCTCGGATACTCGTTTTGAGGTTGGCAGCCTGGAAAGCATCAACATTATCACCAACAACGCGACAAACAAGATAAAACCTGCGACCGTAAACCAGACTCTTGGATCGATGTGCATTTGAGCCCCTATCGAATCGTCCTCGAAAGAGGGCAGAGTTCCAAACACAGCGATAGCATTCAACGCTATGGACAGAATCATGATGGCAGCGATCAGTATCTTTGATTGACCACTTGAGTGATCATTAGGTAGCTGATCGGTTGCTTGCTCATCCCGCTTCCACGAGAGAAGGAGATCGAGTAAACCTCTCTCCTTCGCCTGTTGCGCTGTGGCAACAGAATCGATTCCTCCTGCAACAATATCATCCATCTCGGCCGACTTGAACCAAGAATGGAAGCCAACGCTCAGTTGGGGCACGATGGCTCTAGAACCCTTTTCCCTGATTGGTGTTGAGTGTTTCGCTGTCAGGCGTGCCTTCCCCTGTACATTGGAGGCAAAGTCCTGTTGTTTGCCTTCCTCTCCACTCAGTCGATCACCAGCCATGCTCCTAAACTTCGGTAGCCCTTCTATCGTATCGCTCGGATCCTCGACAATAGTTGGGCTGTTGTTGGCCGTCAAATCTGTTACCAGGGTCAAATGGTTGCTCAGGATTGTTGAATCGTCGACTGCATCTCGTCTGTCCTCGTAGCGAAGTATCAAAACTGACAATGAAACAAGAGTGTATGCTGCTAATGTTCCTATCGAGACCATATCGGCCAAATCCTGAATATCCAGCAAACATGCCAACAAGGCGACAAATATGGAGCCGACTATAGTTGCCCTGACCGGTAGTTTCAGTCTTCTATTTACGTTCGACAGATAGCTATAAATGAGCTTGTCATTCGCCATTGAATAGATTATACGCGGCAACGGGTACATGCCGCCCAGTTGAGACGAGGCTAATCCCGCGATAGCCCCAACGAGCACGATCCAATAGGTGATTTGCATATCAAGTTTTCCAAATATATGTGGCAGAATTGTTGGTTTGTTTTGATCATAATAAGGCCACAGGAGCGTTTGGACAATTGCAATGGCCATGTAGGCGAGGAAGGAGATAAATAGAGATAGAATGATCGACAGGGGCACGTTTCTCTTTGGATTCTTGGCCTCCTCTGCACTTGAGGCGATGGTATCGAAACCGATGAAACCGAAGAAACAGGTCGCGCTACCAGCTAAAACTCCGGACCAACCGTATGGTATGAAGCCACCATTTCCATAACCGGCGGGTACTTCACTCCTGTCCAACCGCCAATTGTGCAAGTCCAGGTAACTGATGCTACTTCCAACCACAACAACCACCACAATCAGATTCAAAGTGGTAAAAGCGAGGGTGACGTTCGTTGACTCTTTGACGCCGAACAAGATGAACAGAGTTATCACAAAGATTATAATTACTGAGGGCCAGTCAAAATATTGTACGACATAGTTTATGATTGTATTGTACCAGGCGGTTGAGTTTACCTGACTGATTGTGGCAACTCTAACTGCTTGCTTGATCATCAAACTAGAGTTGTTTTGTGCGAGACTAATACTAACTGGATGTCCTATTCGGAATGTGAAGTTACTCTTGGGGTTTGTAAGGTGCAGTAGTTGTTGGTCATGGCTAAAACTTAGCATGACATGATTGAAGACGTAGCGTAGATATTCACTGAAGCCACGCGCAACCGACGAAGCTCCAATCACGTACTCCAAAACTAGATTCCAGCCGATGACAAATGCTACAAACTCGCCTACTGTAATATAGCTATAAGCATACGCGGACCCAGCTCGCGGCACCTTACCTGCAAATTCGGCATAGCAGAGGGCCGAGAAGGCGCTCGCTAAGGCAGCAAACGCGAACGATAGTATTACTCCTGGGCCGGCCTTATTGCTCGCAACTTGGCCCGCGAGCACGTAAAGTCCGAGACCAAGTGTTGACCCAACTCCTGCAATTGGAGGCACAGAATTAGTTCATTGTTGCTGATCCATCTCATCAAATGGCTGCAATTGGTTACTAGTTACCTAGTGCCGTTAGGTCAAGCAAGTTCAGACACCTGTTGAGATCTGTGTCAGTGCGACAATCGAGAGGCTTCTTCCGAATCAAAGCCTCAAAGAAGCAGGTAAGCGGACTTGGTTGCTGGGCCTGCTGCTTGCTCAAATGTTGCTCATGTTGCCTCAGCGATGCCTCTATTGCTCCCAGCTGGCCACTACTGCTAGTCTCGCTACTGGATCTACTGGTGCGAGAATCCCTAGGCACTTGTTGCCCTGATTTTGTTTGATTGACCATCGCAACGGGCTGGTATTTTGAGTGTCGCTTGCTGCTGGAGCACGTAGAAGAGCATCAGTGGCCACTACTCCTGGCCAACAATACTGAGCCCCTTAGATGAGTCAATGTCCAAACAAAACACGAATAGGCTGATACCATTTGCACAAAGCCTCCTCTTGATTGCTAAGCCTCCGTATGGGAAGTCGTCTTATCTAAGCGCTTCTTCTTATCGAGTTTGACAACCCAACAAATGGGACGAAAGCAGTCTAAAGCCCCATGGGCTTAGGCTCTCTATCTGAACTCTGTCTAGTTGACGTAATTCACACTTCTCCGCGAGCTTAGCTGACACTTTCAAGTGCGATCGATGGGCATCTGATTAGATCTTCCGACAAAGGCTGTCAGGTCTTCCTGGCCACTATCTAGCAAGGAGGAAGCTTTCCTTCCTCTTCCTCCTCTTCTAGCGGCACTCTCCGGCTAAACTACTCTCCAACTCGGCGCTTGGAAGCTTGAAATCCCGCAACTGCTGTCGATCGATCTCGCACTTACTCGTCTCGCTTGCTCTTGTCAATAATTACAATTCACAGCTTGACACAGATCCATATCGCATTGTCTCTATTCATTTGCGGTTGTTTTGGTTTCTATTTAGTTCGATTCAATCCAATTCTTCATCGTTGGCTGGCGGTTTGTGTTGAATTTGCGATCTACCTTTTGTTATTGATCTTGGGCCAGCAAATGGTGGATTAATTAGTTGACAGGCGTGAGAGAGAAGCGCGCAAAGAGACCCCCCATTTGACCCACTATCTGTGGCGAACAAACAGTGCACACTGTTCACCTGTCGTCATTTATGCAATTCATCCATGACTCAATGTAAATAATGCTCGGGCTCAAAACTCACCAAGACTGTTCCGCGGATCTCACTTCAACCAGGCTCGCCAATTCTCTCGCTTTTAAAAATATCTGATATTCGATTAATCCTCATGACAATTGGCTTATCTTGGTTCAAACTGGCCACCTTTATAACGAAAAGCTACCACTGTGCCAACGAACTCTCTTTCTAGATTGTTTGAACTCGGCCCAGAGGCTACCTGCTCTACTCTCCAACAATTTAATTGAAGTATCAGACTAACAAGCACAAGTGGCTCGAATTTCGAACTCGGACGAGCGGCTCCATGGAGCCAGCGCCAAAAATCGTGTCCGTAATGTTGTAAAACTTTGCCCCCTACTATAGACCAAACTTAGCGCACTTGTCCTCTCTAATCGCCACAGTTCTACGCCCGACAAGCGAAATCTTTCTCGGTACCTCGAACTAGATGAACGAGGACCAGCGTAGCAACGAATTTACTGCTAATTTTACAAGCTGAATTGGTGCAAAATGGTCGACTGAGCGCAGTTATCAAACTAGTCCGGCTGCACTCCTGGTTGCCTGAAAGGTGACAGATTTATGGCTGCAAGCTCGGGCTGGTTCCAGCTGTCGTCCTCATGCCAACTGACTATGCTCGAGACAGCCGAAGGCCAATAGACTCACCTATTGCAAGTTCAATCTCGATCACGAGTCAATATCGGTAAGTTGGTTGGGTCTATATCTGATCATAGTCTCAGCAATCACGACACATGAAACTGCGGACGCAGCGCAATTCAAGTACGACATCCAGGTCAAAGAGAATGAGTGCAACAGTTTGAAGCCGTAACGCGGCCGATAGGTATAATATTCCGCTATAAGTAGCCAGCTCGATTTGAGCTCTGGCGACGCCTCGTGAGCCATAATACTGCTAATAATTGGATAGGAGCTCCCGGTTTGCTTCCTCAGCTTTAGTAGAGTGTAAACTGGACCTGAGACAGCCAGGTAGCCAAACACTTGGGTTAGTTGGATGGCAAGTCGGCCGAGGGGACTATCCATTTTTAACATCATAAAGGTTGTTACCGCAAAAACGCTGACCCAAACGAGGAATATGAAAGATATCAGCATGGAGACGTACTTGTCGTATGACTCTAGTTGCGCAAAGAAGTCTACGATCTGAGTTTGTAGAATCTTTACCTCTGTTTGTAATGCTGGCGCCCAATTTGCATTGTTGTTTGACCTTAGTCGAGCATGTAGAGCATCCAGTTCTCGGTTTATGTGGCGCCAATAGATGGCCAAATCTGTTTTGAGGATGAACGCAAGGGAGCTTGGGCAGAGTAGCGCAATCAGGTCGTCAAGAAAGGTGAAGAAATTGATCAAGACGTCAAAGGGCATGCAGAGAGCCCGATGACCGGAGAGGCTCATGGACCAGGAGGAAATTGCGCCCCCCTCGATCAGTTGCTCGAGGTGAGGCGAACAACCTGGATAGTTTTTGACGTAATTAACATCGAACAGTACGACATTTAAAATGTTTGCCAAACCTACTGTGAATAGACCAACGAATATTAGCCTGCACCAAGGTAGCAGGTCCTCTAGCGCCTCTATGAGTTCCTTTCTGGCTGCTGGCGTCCTATTTGGCCTCAGGATATAAAGGTAACTATTGCGGTCGAGCTCAACAGTGAGAAACAAAGCCTCCATGAGATGGCGATTCAACTGTCTTCCCCTTGAATCCCCTAGAATTGAAACTCGCTTGCTTGATTCGAGATGGCGCTCGAGTGTTGATTGGTCAGCAAGGAGAAAGAGAATACAGTCAAGCTTGTACATCTTCTCGTAATAAGTGTTGAGGAATCTGTACAACACGTGTAATAAGTTTGAAACAAACTGGAAATATGGGAGCAATCGGACCACAGCAACATGGAACGAGATTCTCCCCAGCAGGTAACAATTGAGGCTCAGGTCGAGCTGGAAGGAGTTTCTGTAGATCATGAGCAGGCTGGCCGAGTGGAGGATTCCGGCCCCGTGGACTGCGGTCGACATTTGGTAGTAGGCGCGAAAAATACCTATCATCTTGGGCAAGCCGAGTTCAGCTAGGAGGTCACGCTTCAGGTGGACGCTTTCACTATCCCCGAACTTCCGCCTAAGCTTGCTAATGCGCGGTTCAACGCTGGTGCTCAATTCATCGTTGAAACTTCCGAGTCCTTGTTTTAGCTTCGCTTGATCCCTTTCCAAGTAATAGCGGCGCACTGGATCATGGACGTAGGAGAAAAGCATTATTAACACAACCTCAAATCTTGTTCGCCTCATCTCGCTCTATTTGTTCGCGGCTCTTGTGCTGAACATCGAAGTGGGCGGGGTTGTGGCCAAAGAGTAGACAGCAACTGTCGCCATCGAGAGGTTTAAATGAAGACAGAACGTAACAAATCATGTTGTCAAGAGAACGGCGAGTTAACCTGCGCTCTTCGCCACCAACTGCTCGATGGAAGGTGATGAAGGCGGACAACACGACAGAGTCTGACAATCGTTGGTTGGTGAAAATTTTAATGCTTTAAAATTCATTGCGATGACAATTACAAGGTTGAGTTGAGTCCGTCTCGTCTAGCCCATGGAATCCAGTTTGCGTGACTGAGGCTGGCGAGTCTGTCGGCGGAATTGGGGCCGAGTTGGTTGGACTGGAGGCCAGACTTCCGTGATGTGCGTCGCAAATGTTTGCCGTGCCAGACAGGTTTGTCTATGCAAATGGCTCGCTGTCCTTGCTGTTTGCGGGGGACAAAAGATGGATGAGTAATTAGCTGGGGGGATTTGCGGGCGAATTGGGTCAGATGGCGCCATGTTCGCGCGTCGGTCTCATCAAGCTCTCCTCGCCGCGTTCAAAGATCTGCGCGCAACCAAAGCGGCTTATCCGCTCCTTGGGCCGAGAGGCGGGAGGTTGAGTTGAACGAACTAATCTAGCGCAGGTGAGCTTGTTTTGGTCGCGTCTGGGCGCCCTTTCGGGAGCTTGGAGCTGGGAGGCTGGAGCCAGGCGAGTTTCTCGCGCAAACGAACCCTTCGCCCGCCCGTTGGCCTGGGAATTGGGGGCCAACTTGGCCACTCGGCGCGGCCAGCCCGGCGCAGTCGGCAGCCACTCGCCGCGGGCCACCACTGCTCCCTATAGGTGAGTCCGGGCCCATTCGAGCGCAGGTGCATATAGATCATCATCGCGCGCGCTGATTGGCGGGAGAGGGGCGCCCTCTGCGCTGGCTACGTGTTTATTGAGCCGGCCGCCTGAGTCTGGGAGGCGAGCGGGAGCCAGTTTATTGGCCATTATGCGTTTTGCAGATTCATTTGGCCGGCGATAAAAATAAACAAGGCACAAAGTGGAGCAAGCGGGCCGACAAACTAAATAAGTGGCGCTAATTGTGGCCGAGGGGAGGCCGTCATGAGGGCTGCCGTTTGTCCCCTTGACTCTCCTCGCTCAGTCGCCAGTCGCTGCAGCGCCGCCGGGCCGAGATGTGCAGCTAGCGGCGGGCGCATAGAGAGGCCTCCGTGGGCGAGCCGCCCATTAACAAGATGAAACCGATGCTCTCTATGTAAATGGGACTCCTCCTTGGCTCCTTAAGCACAAACAAAAGTGCGCCCCTCTGACGCAACTCGAGCCGACTCGGACGGAAGTCGGCGGCCAAGTTGGCGCCAGTTGGCACAATAATGGTCCCAGCTCGGAGGCGCAATATTTGCACGTGCCGGCCTCCTGTTTGCTCGAGTCGCGCTTATCTCGCCGGCCGAGCCGCCCGCTGGACCATTTATTTCCGGCGACGAGCGGGCCACGAGACGGCGGAGGCAGCCGGGCCGGCCACGCCCACACGCTCGCCTGTCCCGGCCAGCGCGCGCGGAAAGGGGGGCGCCGCCAAACGTCATATTGTTTCGCCCGCAAGACTCACTTTCGAGGCGGCCTGTCTGGCGCTCGAGTGGCCGTCGGCGGCCGCGGCGACAAGGACGAGGATGAGGATGTGGACGAGGATGGGGCGGCTGCGGCCGATTGTTTGCGTTGGGCGGCCGCTCGCCGCCCATGATCGATGGCGCCGCCTTGAGAGCCAACTCTTTGGCCGGCCAGACAGAAAATTGAATCTGGCGCCCAAATCTCGTTGAGGGCCGGCTGGCCGCGAGAGGCGTGAAAGGCGCAAACACGTGACGCGCGCTGTCTCAAATGTCGCCGATTATCTCGGGGGAGCCGCCGAGCGCGAGTTTGCCGCGCGAAGGCCGATTGTCTGCGCCGGCCCCAAGCTGTGCGCCTTCCGCCGCCGCCGCCGCCGCCCGCGAGCGCAGCGCCCCCACTCGTGGCGCCCGGAGCCAGCGAGACGGCGAGGCGGCCGCCCCGCTAGCCAACGAGAGCTTTAAATAAACATCATTAGGCCAATGAGAGTCGCCGGCCGCGATAATAATGATCATCAATCGAGTCCAGTCAAGTGTCTCCCGGCGCTCGGCGCTCAGCTCGGCGGTTTGGCGCTCGAGGCCGGAAGCGGCCGCGCGCGCGAGTCGCCAGAGCGGAGAGACAATGGGGCCGGCGCTGATCCATCATCGGCTCTGATCATTAATAATCGATACTCGCTCCGGCCGCCCGTTTAGCGCCCCCTTCCGGCGGCCGCGCTCGCAGCCGGAAGCGGCCGACATCAGATGGGCGCCCGCAGTGACGGGCGGCGGCCGCGAATCCTTTGGCGCCGAGCAGCGGCCAAAGGATTTGCCTGCACGTGGTGGGCGGGGCGCGAGTGCAATCCAATTTGGCCCGCGGCCACGCCCACTCGCCCAATTGGCGACGACTGCCGCCGCCGCCGCCGCCGC
>Ga0268249_1000638_pt1:0-10000 | contig 12529 bp, 8 predicted proteins | sample AgamicAtPe_FD_200257 | JGI IMG/M metagenome (GOLD analysis project Ga0268249, IMG submission 200257) | Agave microbial communities from Guanajuato, Mexico - At.P.e (v2) (version 3) | ecosystem: Host-associated > Plants > Phyllosphere > Phylloplane/Leaf | place: Guanajuato, Mexico... | reverse complement strand
AAATAAGTGGCTCACGAGGAATGGAGAGACAGATTCTCTATTTGATCTCGAAGTCCTCATATAACACTTCTTCCAGTCGGATCACTTGTTGGAAAAACATAATGCTCACACATGTTCCACACGGGCAAGGAAGCATAATCTAATGAAAGCCGGATGATATTCTTTATAGGGATAGCGGGTTAGTCTTTTTCTGTCTTTAGAGTTTGATTTGAATTTTTATAGAAATGCCTCCTAGAAATGAAATAGCTGAATTCTTTCTCCTTAAAAGACTGGAATCCCTCCAATGGGACCCACTTTTAGAAGAATTAGCGTCCGTCACTCTTGTTACTGCACAAACGGATTTTGCAACAGCAGCGAATTATAACCAATTTTGGTACGATATTATGCTCAATTTTTATTTGGAGCGTGTGACCGTTTGGGAAAGGTACATGCTATTAACTGATAGGCTTCATTCCTATTATAAGGATTTATCCATTCCTGATCAAGTTTTCATTGAATGCCACAATGGCTTATTAGGTAAAACTAGAAAATTGGCTTATAATTTGGTTTTAAATAAAGTCAATTTTGGTTTCGATTCTTTGGCGATCCACTGTACTCCCCGCACTATTCTATGGAGACTCGATTTTATGATTAATGAAATTGGACTCAATGGGGATAGTTCCCCACTAGTTATAGAGTATTTGAATAACCTCTTTCTTTTTCCTTTTCCTTGGGGTGGGGTCGTTTTTTTGGTCTAATCCGTTTTAGACTCGACTCATCCGAGAGGGCTTGGTAGTATTAAGAGGGGAGGGGGTCTTTGATGACGAACGAGGTCAACATACGAATGAAAGCAGATCTAGAAAAACCCCAGTCTTTTCCGAACCTTTTTTACTTTACGATTTTGGAGAGATCCGCATGAGTAGTAATTTTAGAAAAGGAGGGCGTGACAGTACTTATTCGTGGTGTAGGTTTATCATAGGAAACCGAGGCCCCTACTTACCTACCGGGTAGGTGGGGGGAAGAAGAGTGGGTCAGCGGGCTTCTTCCACTTGATTTTGGTTGGTATACTTTATTATAGTTGCTCAATCCGTTGCTTGTTCTGTATCACTAACCTAAAAATCCACGTTGACGCAATCTCGTCACTTTTTGACCAGCAGAGGAAAGGCACACGGAGGGTTCAATTACATCAAGAACGAGGTGGAAGGAGCACGTATTTGCATAAGCTCTTGTAATAAGTCCGGTTTTTTGGCATCATCTATGGGGCCGTACACGTTAGATAGCGGGAAGGTATAACATCTGCCGGTAGGAAGCCCATCTGGAGCGGTTTGGTTTGGTTTACGAGCATTTCTGGCATTATTTAATATAGTTGAAAGTTTTGTTTGGCTGTAGGCAGAAGTCTTTGGTTCCGCTTTGTTAACAAACGTGCCTCTCTTTGCTTTCTCACTTTCCCAGAACTGCTACTTTCCTGCTTTTAGTACATTGCTTTTCGTATTATCTATGAGAATTCTCGTTTCAGAAACTCCTCAATATAGTCGTTATGGCAATTCTAACCATGTAGATTTTATTACCAAATTGTAGTTTTTTCTTTGTCTACTGTCCAAGACTGTGCAAGATACCTCAAGTACTGTTCAACTAATACTTTCCAATTCTGCCTTTCATTGCGAAAAAAAGCTGTCCAAGTATAAGTATCTGTCTTTGCTGCAGCACCTTTCCTCCTTCCATGGATCTCTTCTTCGGGTATCTATGTCTTTCTTTGAGTCAGGCGACAAAGGAAGGTACAACTAAACTGTAGCGGTAGGAATAGACCTTGAATCTGCGATCAGAACAGATCCTCGTTTTCTACTTGCTAAAGGGAAGACTAATGCTTGCTGAACGTAGAAAGAATAATGTGAATGGTACCACTAGATAAAACCAATGGAAGGAAAGTTGTAGAATAAGAAGGATAGGGTTTTCTGTATCTATACCGAAAGTGGAATGTGGCTAGTGTGCTTGGATAGGCCTTTGAAGCTTCCATGTTCTCATATATCTGGCCGGGTATTCAGTGTCTGATCCAACAGAAGGGAAAGCCTACCTCATATAGTATTGCCTTGTAGCTTGCATCTTCGCAGCCTGCTCTTGCCGAGTACTAACTCCATCCCTATTCAGCTTACCTAGAGCCTGCCTGTTGGAGTTGCGTTCTCTACTCTAAATGGGTTCATTTTTTATTTTTAGACACCTTCTCTCCAGCTATATACAGCCTGGATTCATCTACTACAGAATCCAAATCAGGTTCGTTGCTATTGCTTATAGCGATTTGCATCCAATATTGGGGAAGAATCAATATACTTCTAATGTCGAATCAGGATCAACTAAGAAAGAAATCAAGTTAAGTATTGGGTGGAACTCTTACAAAGCTTTTCAAATATTGGAGAAGTGGGCGGTAGAACACCATCTGAACTAATTGGCATACAGGTTCGGTACTACTTGGCTACTACTTGAACAGATGGGTTTAGTCCCTCGAGCACCTAAGTCCCGAACTATGGTTCAATGATTCGTCCCGAACCTTCCATCATCCAGGTCCAAAACCTGCATCGTCCTCTTCTGCTTGACCTTACTGATCAGGCCCTGTGCCGCCATTTCGTTTATTGCATTTTGCCATTGGCACAATTCGTTGATTGCTTTGTTCGCTTTCCGGTAAATCGTATCATGATCTATGCATCGGACTAGGCTCTAGGGTTTGCCAAACAACTCCCTTTCCTAGTGACGAATCGGAGGGAGTCAACTGTTCCTCGAAAGCAAGGAAGCTCATTACTAGTTTACGGATTGACAACCGAACGAAAAGACTACTTCTATTGATTGCTTCCATCTTTCTAAACCCTATCTTGACTAGTGACGGGTCAGGGAAAGGCGAACCCTACCATAGCTTTCCTTGCATTGATTGACGGAAGAGAAGACCCGTTCCTGCTTGACCCTATCTTCAGAGTGCTTTCTTTAACCTTCCTTCTCGACTGCTTCCTTTCACATGATTTCTTCGAGCTTTCGTTCATACATAATGGTTGGTCTAGCATTCCTTGCTTCTTGAAAAACGGCCTGAAGTGCGCCATTTCCTTGATAGCATTTATCCATTGCCTCGCTCGAGTCCAGGTTTCGATAACAATTTCCAGTGACCATCTTTGCTCCAGCGAACAAATGAATTGATTGCTTTTTTCAAAGGAAGCTTGCTCCTATCTTTTATTAGCTCGGCTGCGCCTTAATATCCATGATTGAGTCATCCCCTGCCAATCTCTGGAATTAAAAGCGTAGGGTGCACCCTGGCGGCTACTCTGGTTAATCGCATTACGGTGATCGTTCTTTCCTTCAGGTCTCGTATCCATGCCCATGCTTGTTTCTTTGCGCACTGTTCGTTATGTCCTTTGCCTCCGCTTCTAGTAGGATCGTTATTGCTTCCCCCAAACCGTGGGTTCCTCCTCAAGTGCTTTCTAACCGAGCGAGGGTGCTTCCTTTTTCTTAGCTTTTGCTAATCTGAATTTGTTGAAATATGTTCATTGATGAATCACTTTATCCGTTGATTACGATCAAACGAAACATTTCATTCGCCCGGTAAGGCCAACGCACCTTCAACCTTTATGCGACTTATGAACGATGTTCGCCCGGCCTTATTTCGATTTGATTCCTTCGATTTGGTACTCTTCCTAAAACCATAGCTAGTTTCGGGTTTTCTAAAACCTTCGCCTTCCTACTACCTTTTATTTTATTTTATTTATAGTACTAGCAATCCTTCCTCTGACATTTATTCGTTGGAAGGAACAGGGAAAAAGCGAATATGGGTGTCTCCGCTTTTCAACAACTCATAGAAAGTGTAGTTTTCGTTATTCATGGAAAAAGTACTTTTTGTGAATATCATATTTAGTACGATTTCTTTATAAAGAAACGATTGGTTCGGAGCTGGGCATATTCACTTAATAGAAAGAGAAAGAGCATAGATAAACGTTTATAACAAAAGAAAGAGATACCTGGACAAAGAGACATGCTTTGCCCTCCCGGATGGATGAATCGGTGAACTGAGAGATGATCGAAGCACAGTGGTTGGTGTGGTTCGTCAGAAAGAAATACGTTGCTTCTTTCCTACTTTTAGGTCCTCGTAGAGATGAGCTTAATTCAAATATGAGGGCAGATGGCATTGACGGGAAAGATCAACGTTCTGAGACTTCGTTGAGCGGGACTTCAATAGGCGGGGTTTCCTAATCGAACAATCAAAGGATTCCCTCTACCAATGCCACGTTGTATGAGCCATCACCCTAAAAAAGTAGGAGCCAGGAACCGGAGCCACAGAAGCAACATTAGAAAATAGGGTATCCTAAGCAGCTAGAGGAATCACATCAGGACCAGGTGACACAACGGAAGTAAAATACATTGAAATAAAGAAAGTTCAACAACTAGTAGTAGCAAGAAGAAAAGGTGGATCCATTCGTACAAGAGCTAAACTTATGATATAAAGCAAAGAACACTTACTTAATAGGAACTTCCCAAGAGCACTACTCCTTTTCCAGAAAAAGAAATAAAACGAGTGATCTTCGAAAAATAGAACTCGAAAGAACGATCGAGGATGTAAATGCACATATGAGATTTCACTCTTTACGATAATATGTGTGTGAAGAAAAAAAAGTGAAAGGATAAAGCGGAACAGACGCTTCTCTCAAGATTTTTTTATTTTACTGAGCTTTGAAAGGCTTGATCGATCCAACCTTGGCTCCGCTCTTCTTTCTCCAGCTTTGGTTTCTTTCTCAGCCACCGTCGGTGTCGTTTTATTCGGGAAGGAGCTTTCGTTCACGAAGTCAACACCTTTCAGATTGTTTCCATAGTCTACTTGGCTGAAGGTCTGGATAAATATAAATCGCGGGTAAGTTCTAGATTATAGCCCCTAAAATCTTCGGGTTGGCACGCATCCATGACGGAATGGGCCCGTCACAGTCCGAGTCGCAATCGGAATCACAAGAGGAGAGGGGCTCTGGCCTTGTCACAAGATTTGATCTATCAGTGAAAAGCATCGTAGGTAGTCCTTTTGCAGTCTAACTTCTTTATTCAAATCAAACCTGGTTAACTGCCAAGCGTGGGTAGCACACGCATACATGGTTACTTCTTCCCTTACCTCCCTGAAAGCCATTACATAACTCCCTTTGTAAGTGGCCTTAGATACCCGGAACCAGCTTAAGAACCATTTGTGAGGCTGCCAGGATCAAGATATGCTTGAAGCTTGGAGATTGTGAACTATTTCTGCGGATCAAGATAAGCTGTTTCAAGTGAGTGTTCCTTGCAAGCGCCTGCGAGGCAACCTTTTAGAAATGAATGACTTCTGGCTTCGGATTTGGCCAAAGGAAAGAAAGAAGCATAGTTGTGGTTGAAAGAAGCATAGTTGGTTTTCTATTTAAATAAGAGCCGATTCCGCCGGCAAAGAGAAATCAACTGAAGCAGATGCAGGATCCGAACCAAAGCAGGTTGCTATTGGAGCTAGAGAAATAAGAGAAGTTAGATCCGATCATGAAGAAGAGATATAGTGGTATGCGAACTACCCTAAAAAGGAAGAGTGAATCTTTTAGGCCAGAAGAAGAAGCAGAAGCCGTTAACTAAAGAAGAAGAGGCATAAGTTTATTTCTTTAAGGCAATACATGAGATATCTCTACTTTGAGTCCACACCTGAACTTGATAGATGAGATATCCACACCTGAAAAGCGCCATACTGAACAATACAATACTTATGCTCACTACACTCTTGTTCATACAGTACCAGCTCCTCATAAGTGAGACAAGAGAAGTAGAAGCTAGGGGATTCACGTCCGCATTATTATTAGTATAAGCTAGGGGATTCACGCCCGCTAAGATAACCTCTTCTTCTTTAGATCCTGAAAAAACCAAACCAGCCATAAGTAAGAAGGAGCAGTAGTAGTAGGAAGACTTCAGTGACTTCGTTCATTTACGTTGAGATAGACGAGAAAGCTCTTACGGCATATTTTAGTTTCCACGGTGGATAGCCATCACGATGAGCGATTGCTGTTCTTCCAGCAGCGCCCTCTTCCGCATTTCAAGAATGCGGATTTGCCTCCGAACATCCTGTGTATGATTGTGTATCCAAAGTTGTGCATTGGGCATCCAATGTTGTGGATCGACGGAATAGAGAAACAGGGGGTCCTGAAGGAAATCTAAACTTTGCAGTAATGCAAGCTTCTCGTTTTCTAGAGCCTGCTGTTCCTGAGGTATTATGGCGAGTCTTGCTGCGATATCCATCGCTTTGACTCGGCACGGCACTTGTCCCGCAAAATGGAGAGTGCGCCGAAGCTTCTATTTATAGGCGAGCCTATTCTTTAGCGGAAGAATTTCTTATTAGAAGTCCTTTTTTTAATAGACTTACACATAGATAATTTGCCCGGCACCCAGCAAGAGGATGCGCCGCAACGGCTTGATAGCTATCAAGAAATCCTGTTCAGAGTAAGAAAACGGATGCGCTTTAGCTAGACGGCTTTCGCGCTAGAAAGAGATAATGAATGCGAGCAAGTGAGTAACGTAGATTCTACACGTTATACGTTACTCATTTGCGTAGAACATAAGAGAGCCCTCCATTAGTGCAAAAAAGAATGAATCCCTTGAGTCTGGCCCCCCCGGGTATCGACACGCGGCTTAATCCCGATCACATCCTGAGGCAATAATAGAGCGAATAATTAAAAGAGTACTCCACCACGAGCAGCGAAAGCACGCTCAGCCAATCCTCACTCGACGGCTCCGTCCTTGCTTAAGGAAAAAGCCGAACCACTCGCAGATGGATCTTTTTTTTTCTACCTTTACAGCTCACTCTGTCAGTCCACTAACACCAAACATATTCACGTTATGAAAGAATAGATTCCAGATAAAAAGTATACTAGCACATATTCACGTCATGAAAGATTAGATTCCAGATTTTGGGTATAAAGTATACTATCACAGATTCATCCTTGAGTGCGTGAAGATAGGGCAAGGTAATGCGGAGAATGCCACGACTCTTATATGTTTCAAATCGGGATGGCATGTGTCATTTCTTATAAGGGTCAGGGGCGTAGCGAGAGAGAGAGATAGCTAACCTAGCCATTGGCGGAGAGAGGGAGGCAACTGAAGCTTTTAGAGTCGGGTTTAGGTCTTCTTTTTGCTTGCCAGAATCCATCAACAGGGGCTCCACAGGGAGGTATTTATTCCATAAAGTTATCAAGTTATAGTGGAATTACCAACCGGACTGGCTTTCTCCAAGAGATTCTATTTTTTTTCTTTGCGCGAGGAATCAGTCGATCCAACCCAGCTACCTTGTAAACAACTATACCTTGACTTGTTGACCCAGTGAGTAACTACTATCGTAGCGAACCAAAAGCATTCACGCTTACCTTTGTAAACTTTGACTTGACTTGGATATGGAGCATATCCATCCTTCCCCTGATCGTTCGACTTCCGTGGTTAATAAGATTGGATTCCGTGCTTCTAGTTCTTGCTTTCATAGACAGATTTCTCCTATGTTTGCTCGCTTCTGGTTGGGACTTCCCTCGCTATCCTTGGGTTCTTCCTAAACTTCCTTCTTTCCGAGGGGTGGACTACCTGACCTGGGCCTGGTCTATTCACCCTGTTCGAAGTACCCTTCCTAGTCCACAGCTCGACTGCTCGTACTCTTCTTTTCTTTGAACCCATGAAAGGTCTGTCTCAAAACTTAGATTTAGATATGCAAGCACGAGATTCCCTACTTCCGGATATAGATACATTAAAGCCATTCCATAGTACATGCCGATTGAAGGATGTAGACTATATGTTGGCGATGAGGCTGCAGAGAAGAGTTCAGCCATGAGCGATAGAGCTCGGGTTGGATAGAGAAAGGAAGAAGCAACAGGAGTGATGGAAACAATAGGTCGGCAGAGAACGAACAAATGCAAGATCCTCAAGAAAATGGATTAAGGTGGGCTTCGGATTACCGAAATTGGATTTCCTTTTCGTGCCATATGTCGCTTAGACTTGACCTTTTCTCCCGCCCCCTATAATCTTCGGCTCCTCGTTTTTATGCAATTATGAAATTACTCATTTTGATGGAGATTTGTAGCATCATTCAAGTAAATACAAATTGAGATCGTAGAAACATGAGCTTGTGATATAGCTACACCTAATTCCAGACCGGTTAATGCTAGAACTATAAATAAGGGACCAAGATCTCCTATGAAATAGAAAATATTATTCAGAAATAGCATAGTCCAAGCAAACCCACTTAAAATCTTTACTGAACTATGACCGGCCATCATATTAGCAAATAAACGTATTCCTGAGCTTAATGCACGAAAACAATGAGAGATTAGCTCAAGGAGTACTAAAAAAGGTGCTAATGGCAGTGGGACTCCCGCAGGTAATAAGAAGCTAAAAAAATGAAGCCCATGTCTTTGAAATCCAACGATCGTAATGCCTATAAAAATGGAAAATGAAAGAGCCAAAGTAATGAGAAAATGACTTGTCACTGTGAAGCTAAAGGGTATCATACCCTGGGGATTACGAAATAACGAAAAAGTAAAAGTGACCGAGATGCAAGGGAAAAACTTTTGTTTCACATTTCCTGAAATACCACCTATTTGTTCGTTTACCAGGTTCGGCACAAAATCATAAATAAGCTCTACCAAGGATTGCCATGCATTTGGCACTGACTTTCCCCCTCCCTTTTTCGTAACAACAGAAAGAAGAAGTAAGACCAAACCGAGAGTGAGCAACATAGACAAGGAAGGATTTGTAAATGAGAAATAATAGTTGCCCATATGAAGATCCAGAATAGGGTGAATCGAAAATTGATCCAAGGGGCTTTCAATTAGTGCAAGTGCGGATGAGCCCACGGGACTGCCCATTTCTATTTCTGGTGAGCCCACGGGACTGCCCATTTCTATTTCTGATGAGCTCGCGGGGCTCAAAAATTGGAACACAGAAGCAGGCGAGGGTGCCTGAGGGAGGGGCTCGTTAATAATGGGGCTTGGGGGCGGGGACAATACTTCCGCTTCCCATAAGAATAAGACCCGTTGGAAATTTTCTACTCCCCCTAGCCACGTGAAACTATCAAAATGGTGGTAATACAAGTCCAAAAAGGTTGAGAGTAAACCCGGACCATCATCAGATACGAAAAACATCTCCACGAATTCCGCCATGGTGTACGTGGGGGGCAACGGAAGGTTTGCTTCCTCGAAATAGTCATTTAGAAGAATTATTAGTTCTCCTAAAATACTTTCTGGAGGGACTCTCTCCCATATCCCAAAAGTGTTCAAAAAATTTGAAAGCTGCAGCTGCGGCTCGTAAGAATTAAATTTTAAATAATTGTTTTTCCCATAGATCATTTTAAAAACTTCGCCTGCATCCAAGTTTTGAGGATTCCCAAAAAAAAAGATGCAAGAGTGCACTGCGGAAGTAGTAGATCTCATCATACTTGTCCATCTTTTGCAGCTCTGCTCCCGGCACTCTGGCACGGGAGACTTTTCTTTTTGGTGGCGTGGGTTCTACCCAACGAAACTCTTTCTTTACTTTAGTAGCGATCACATGAGAGATAGACTTGACACCGACCCAATACCCACGAAAACGACACTTTTTAGTCTAGAAAACTGGCACTGACCTTTTCGGGTCATCTTGGCATGGAACACGTCGCTTTCCTTTCTATATGCAATTTCTAGAACTGGCCCATCGCCCTCAACCACTGCTACTAAGACTTTGCCCAGCTACTGGTTTCGAATCGAGATTACCTAAGCTAAGATATTCATGGGAACGGAACGGCTTGTGGCTTCCCCCGGATCCCCGAGGCTGGCACCGAGTAGGTTAGGTCCGGGAGTGCCCGATTTCTGAAGTTGGATTTCTGAGGTCGATTTTACGAGAGGAAGTACTCCGAGTTATGGAGAGAGGAAGTAGTCCGATTTCTGAAGCAAAGGCAATGCTTCTTTTGTAAGGCTTCGTACTGATCCAATCTTCTCTTCCTGATCGGCCAATTCATGGAGATTTACATAGATTTATCAATCTACTG
>Ga0268249_1000636_pt1 | contig 12537 bp, 8 predicted proteins | sample AgamicAtPe_FD_200257 | JGI IMG/M metagenome (GOLD analysis project Ga0268249, IMG submission 200257) | Agave microbial communities from Guanajuato, Mexico - At.P.e (v2) (version 3) | ecosystem: Host-associated > Plants > Phyllosphere > Phylloplane/Leaf | place: Guanajuato, Mexico | collected... | reverse complement strand
TGAAAAATGTTACCTTTATTTAGCTAATATTATATATCAATAGTTAGGTATTGATGTAAGGAACACGATTCGACAATCGGATGCGTGAAATTATCATTCTAGCAATAATGCAGTAACTTGGAAAAGACACAAAATTTTTATCCTATAATGAACATAACTTTACTTGTATTGTGAATTCGGTGATTTTGATTGAATGGAATCGTATTCTGAAGTAGTATAGAACACTATACTATGATTTCTGACGTAATTATCACGATTATGAAATTGGCCAACATTTGGTTCTCACATTTTCCTCTAATTTTCCCCTTAAATAGGTACTTCTTATACAGGTATTAATTACTTATCTAATCTATATTCCAAAGAACTTAGGTAAAATAAAGACTTACGTAAGTATACTTTAGTTGGCATCCTTGAATTTTTTTCTCTTTTTTATAGCATAAAATTGTGTACCAAATGTTGGTCAGAATATCTTGGAAAAAAGGGGAACCAAATCTTGACCGGTCAAGAGTTGGCATTTTTAAACGATTTTTTGAAGGCTCATAACTCTGGTGTCTGATGCTATTACGTCATGCGGATGGAAGATATGGTCATCTCATGACCTTCACTATTATATGTATATGCTGGAAGTATAAAATCTTCACTGGCCAACATTTGAAGGCAGTCTCCAAATGTTGGTATTTTGGACCCCTTTTTGAACCTCCTCATCTTGGCGGGGAGTGGTTCTTTCAAAGCATTTGTTCTCAATTATGATACTTCAGGGTAGTGTCGAAAAATTGTGTCAAAACCACTCATAGGGTGGTACAAAATACAGTAAAAAAAAAGTGGCCAACAATTGGCATTTTACCTTACGCGTAAGACAATCTAACTGTTTTATTAGTGAAAGAGTAGATAGCAGATAGTAAGGAATATTTACAGAGAACAAATATTGCCATCGAGTGCGGATATAAATCAATGTTGCCGCAGTACTTCTCCCTAAATTTTGAAGAAAAAAAGTTACAAAATTGACACAAGCACAAAACAAAACAGACAGGCAACAAAACATTAACACAAAATATAAACAGAAAAAATATCATACAAAATGGACACGTTTTGAAATAACATTTTGAAACACTTCTGCTTGTTAAGAGATGAATTGTCTCAACCCTAAGTTTGACTGGCAGGAAGGCCGGTTTGAGCTGATCAATGGAGAGCGTCTTCTCCTCACCATCTAAGTCAATTGTGAAATGTTTCTTGGTTCTGCTGATTACACAATATGGCCCTTGATACGGTGCTTTTAAGCCCTTTTCCAGCCCTTTTCCATCGGCTCTCTGCGCACGAACACGTGTGTGGCAGTGGGTAATTTGGCGAGAGCAAAAACGGGTGGTCACCCATGGGTACGCTCAGTCCCCAACAACGACTGTATATCCAACTTAAGCTAACAAACATATTCTGATGCTTTAGTAATTTCGACTTTATAACAAAAAAAAAAATCTCCAGGCAGTCGCAATTCTAGGCTAAGGGCAAACTGTGTTGGTGAGACTCCATTGTCATTTATGCACAAATAGATGCCTTTAAGGTACAATGCCAGCGCTCTACTTTACCATTAGAAGCAGGGTGAAAACAAGTCGTGCCCACCTTTTTTGCACCCAAAAGTTCAGATACTGATCTAAATAATTTGCTTTTGAATTGCCTGCCCTGATTGGATTGGATGAATAACGGTGCACCAAATCTTGAGATCCTGTGTTTCACTAACAACTGAGCAACCGCCTCAACAGTAATACGATTAGTGGGTATTGCTTCAGGCCTGGCAGTGGTGCGATCTATTATTGTAAGGCAGTACTGCTTATTTCTGGACTGAGGTAAGGGGCCAACTATATCAACGTGAATGTGCGAAAAACAAGGGCTTGGCGCAAATTTCCCAACAGGACTTTTAGTATGCCTGCTCACTTTAGCACACTGACAATCTATACAACATTGCGCACAATTAGCACTATCTTTTGCAATGCTCGGCCAGACAAACTTTTGGCATAACAGTTTTGATATTGCTTGTACAACTGGATGTGGAATATTGTTAACAGCCTGAAAAACAGAATGACAAATTTTTCCAGGGATATATGGCCAGGGTGTCTAACAGGTCATTTAGGTCATTTAAAGTCATTTATTTTGAAGGAAGGTCATTTAAGTCATTTAAAGGTAATTTATTTTCAATCATGGTCATTTCATGGTCATTTAAAAAATGAGAAATCAGCGAACTTGTCTATACTTTATGCTCTTTTAAGAGAATTTAAGTAGTAAGTAAGAAACGGATCATTTCAAAATATAGCAAAAATGAATAAAATGTTGATTCATAACTTTGTAAATTTCTGTTCCTCCAAGTAGAGTTTGAATCAATAACCTTCTGTGTACAATGCATGTTGCCAGATTCACCAATTCACATAATGAAAATAACTTCTATAGAAAACTTTTGAATTTAGAAAAAGAAACATTATTTGCAAAGGATCAAATAAGAAAGCAAAGTAATTCTATAGCCTATTATGAAGGTTGTGAGTACAAAAATGCTAACATAAAATAGTAATTCTCTTGAAGGCTATGCGCTTATGATAGGTGAATTTTCCGAAATTTTTCATCTTGTACATTTTTCAGAATAATTATCTCGTGACAAGCTTTTAGACATTAATCTACAAAGGTTTTTCAATGCACTTAATGAGTTCAATTATTATATTATTCTTCAAAATTTTAATAGAATCGGAATTCATTCTTTTTACAGCAAACATTCTCACTTTATATAACTTCTTTACAAATTTCCTAAAGATTCAGTGATTTTTCAAGAGTTACAAAGTTTGCAACCTAATCCTCATTTTCTAGCAAAAATGAGCTACAAAGTTTCATGAGATTATTATCTTGAGAAATATCAGTTCTGAAGTCGTAGAATTAGCGTCATTCAATCCGCTTTCCTTTTTACTATAAGATAGCACATTTAACTCAATTTCGTTGAAAATTGATGTTGCTGGAAAAAAAGGAGAAAAAAAGGGAGAAAATCTGGAAAATATGAGCTCTCTCTCCCCCCTCCCTCACATAGGCCATATGAAGGCTGCAAGTAAACCATGAAATGGAGCGAGGTGCGAGTCGTCAATCATACGCCCAATCAATGGGACTTGGAAGAATTCCAATATCTTCCCCTAACCCTCTATACAGGCCTAAGGACTTGGAAAAAATCCAGCTCTCCCCTGGTTTATATATAGGCTGTGGATCTACTTTTATAATGATCAGTAGAAATATGTAGGATATATATGTAAGAATATGAGAAAAATTTTAAGTTGTTATATGTGCACCGTTTAAATACCTTGGGATTCCAGTCTTTTCGGTTCAAGAAGTCATATCCATGATTTTTCACATTGCAGATGCCCGTTATACCAAAAGCACTCAATGAGGCTTTTTGTCGCTATTTTTGTGAATAAAAATATTTGCGTTATTCGCATGAACTGTAATTCATTATTTGTGATGCAATCTCACAAATGCGACCCAAAGTCGGCAGTACATATCTGAGAAAAGGTGCTACTTGGCCAGTTCTTCAAATTCAAAAATCATACAAAAAATTATTTTTTGTTGTTGAATTGGGTTATGTTCAAAACTGGCCAAGCAGTACTTTTCTCAGATATGTACAGGCCGACTTTGGGTCGCATTTGTCAGATCGCATCACATTTAATATAATGACCACCACATTTAATATTCATTTTCAATTATTTACTTTTAATATATGCGGTAACATATTAGTCGCAGATTTTCTCAAATCTAATTTTCTTACCTATCTAGTTACTAATATTCTTTTTTTTTACTTAGTAGAAAAGAGAATCAAAATTGTGGGAAAAAATTTCCTCCTATTTTCCAATCCTCAGATATTGCCGAAAAAAGTCAGGGAAAAATGGACAAATTAGTCTGGAAAACCGGGAAAAGTCAGGAAAAATGAAACCTAGAAAAAAGTGGCAACCCTGTCAAAAAAGGTCATTTAAAGGTAATTTATTTTCATTATCCAATTTTGTTAGACACCCTGTATGGGCAAACTCGGCCGTCTGACATATCAGTAAATTTGTACGTCAGAACCAATTGATGGTACCAGTTTTAGCTCTATTGATGTTCCACCTTTAAGCAACGCCTTAAGCTTGTTGGAACGCAATCTCCTCATATAGAATAGCTGTAGGGACACAAATAGTTTTGATCCTCGACATAAAATCAGCCACCACATTTTCAGGGCCCTCAATGTATTGTATGTCAACCGTGAACTGCAAAATGAAGTCAAGTTAACGAAGTTGTTGTGGTGAACAGTTTGTATCAGATACTTTCCTGAAGGCATGGATTAAGGGCTTATGGTTCATATACACAGAAAAGGCACAGCCCTCAAGCTGGCTGCAAAAATACTTGATGGCCGCAAATATAGCTAACAATTTGCAGTTGTACACACTGTAACCCTTCTCAGTGTTGGTGAGTTTACAAGAGAAAAACGCAAGTGGCTTGGAAACTGAATCGCAAATTTGGTGTAACGCCGCGCCCAACGCAACGTCAGTAGTACTAACGTCAGACACATCCGTGACTAAAATGACTGGCAAATTTAAATTATTGTTAACAGTTTTTAGGCAAGGGTATTGGTGTGTCTGTATCCTTTATTTTTGTGAAAATTCCAGCAATGACATTGTTCTAGCGTATTTCTTTTATCATAGGAATGGAAAGGTATATTTTAGTTTGTGGTGATGGTTTGAAATCATGGTTAAAATAAATTTTCATTTTCTTTGTGTAAGTCAATTTGTATTTCAATATGAAATGACATAACACATTGTCTCATCAATAGAGTAATAATTTTGAGTTGCCACAAAATTGTGTTATTTTATTTTTCTTTTGAATTCTAGTTAGTGGATTCTCCGGAAGAAGGTGCTAAGGATAGAGTTTCATCTACATCAGAATCCACTGCCGAGGGAGTTGGGTCCAATTGCGATGTTGTAAATTTACTTTCAGATGATGAAGATGATTGTGATACAGATGAGGCAGTTAATGTATCTCAAGATATGACGGCTACAGCCCTTGATATGGATCCTGCCAACAAAGGAGCTCCTGGAGCAACAGTCACAGAGAGAATTTCAACCCAAACAGAAGGTAATTGATAGTGAACTTTTCACTCTACAAACGCTTTGGAAATTCAAGAGGAGTAAGGCTAGTGTTTTTATATGATTTACAGCAATAATTGATGACATGGTGACTGGAGAGTCCTGCATGAGTAATTTAAGTGAACAAGCAGGAACAAATGAAGTACCGCAAACTTTACCAACAACAATGCCGGATACATCGCCAACAACAATAACAAAGGTAAAGAGTCGTCAAGCGGGTGGTATTATCTCATTGGATAGTCCATCACCGCCAAATCCCACAATGCCGCCAACAAACAATCTCCATTCTTGAAGTACTAAACTTTTTCTTTGTACAATGTGGTGCATGTTTTTCTTCAGAAGTTATTGTGTTTTGGTTTGCTTGAGAGAGAGTGAACTGTGAAGATAAATCAAATGGATGTTCAGATTACAAAGTACTTTTTTCCTTCTATTATTGTCAATGGTGTATAATGATTCATTGCGTTCCAGTATTTTGCAACTTTCAATTACTAAATTTGGAAGTTGCATTTGATACTGTTATCATAATAATTGATGATTCAAAGTTGTTTCTTCCTGTAATTAATTTGCATTTTGAAAGGTCTTTTTTGTTTTTTGACAAACTTCTAGTTTGATACCTTTTGTTTTCTAATATCCTTTTCAGTGAGATTAAAATTTTCACCTATTTTTGTCCAATTGTCAATGCAATGTAATGTCCCACAACACCATTTGTTTTTAAAGTGAGCTATTGCCATCACTTTCACTTGTTAATAGATATCCAGTTAGTTTTCAAACTAGTGTTTCCAAACATGTAATGTTACTCTTTGTTTGTTAGGATGACAAAAATTGAACTGTCATCATAACTAGGTGTGCCATTTCATTTGTGAAAATCCAAATTTTTAAAATTAATGCATCAAATATCATCTAGAAATTAGTATCATTTTGTAAAAGCTGTGATTTTTTTTATATTCATGTCATGGGATCCTTATGAAGGTATTTTTCTTCCTGATACTTGTTTTTGGTGGTACACTTATGGTCAAAACCAAAAAATTGAAAATTTTGCCATAAAGAGTGATGAAAATGAATTTATTTCTATTAAATTACAAATGTCAAAGGGATGGATTATACCAATCTATCACATTTCACTGAGAAGGAAGGCGTCTGCTGCAAAAGGGTGTGGAAACAAAAAGTACTACTGGAATACAGTATAAAAATTTATAACGCTTGGTATTTGAAAATTTTGATATTAGGCTAATTAAATTTCTGTGTTTTTCATGAACGTTGCACTGAGCAGAACACGTTTTCAAAATACCTATACTCTCTACAATGAGAAAAGTCACAAAAAATCCAAAAATTGAGCAAATATCAGATTGAAAAAACTTTGTAAAACATTTAAAATTTGTCACTATCATTTTATTACACAAATTGGTTGGAAAAATAAAATATTTAAAAAAAAATGTAACCGACCGCTATGCCGCGCAATGCACCACATTATACTTGTACACAATCATACCAAGAACTATATTAATACTTACAAAAACCTAAAAGTACAAAACAAGACTTTTCTCTCAAAACATTGCATTTAATATCAAATTCAGTTATTATAGCTAATCAATTAAAAATGCTGAAAAAACTTCAACTAACCTTACACGCAGTCCCTGAAATGTGCAATAGATATTGAATACAAAATGGCTTAGACTAAAGCAGCGACCGAATGCAAGGTTAGTTAAAGTTTTTTCAGCATTTTCAATTGATTAGCTATAATAACTGAATTTGACATTGAATGCAATGTTTTTAGAGAAAAGTCTTGTTTTGTACTTTGAGGTTTTTGTAAGTATTAATATAGTTCTTGGTATGATCATATACAAGTATAATGTGGTGCACTGTGAGCGGTCGGTTACATTTTTTTGAAAAAATATTTTATTTGTGGAGTTTTTAGTGTAATCAGTCATACAGAAAAATTGTTCACCTGCAATTGAGTTTTGGGATGGAAGTAAGTTATTTTTGGGGTTGTCAACAAGCTTTTCACATGAAACAAAGTAGGTAGGTTGTTGGATTCTCAAATAATAGTAATAATGAAAATGAATGATAATTATCAAAATTTGTCGCACGTGTCTAAAAAATAACAAATCTATAAATTTGCAATAAAATTTTATTTAATGATAATAACTTTCAATTAATCAAGGAGGGATGTCTCATCAATTTGCATGAGGATGCAAAGGGTGCGCTGCCATGCGGAAAATTTGGGGAGCTTGTCTAAGGGGATTTTTTTGATTGTTGCCATGAGAAAAAACAGTCATCATAATTTTTCTTCAAAAAGTTAAATGTAAACCCTGGTTGGAAATATTTCTAATCAATGAAAACAGACATCACTCTCAAATTTATCTCATGGGCCCAAAGCTGTATCTTGATTATTCAGTTGAGAATGATTTTTTGCATTTTCCATACCATGTTCAATGAATTTTATATCCCCTTTTCAGCCACTTGGACACTAGCGCTCTGACCATTGCATCCACATGCGAATAGGCCTATCAGTCAAATAGTGAGGCAGCCATGTAGAGTATAAAAAAAAGGTCAACAATAGAAGAACCTCTCTTGAAGAATATATTTCAAGCCCCATGTTCTTTTTTTGTTATAAATGCAGCGGAAGAACGCTTTACTGTGGGCGCGGGCGCGTAAATATTTTGCAAGTCCTAGGACAGAAAAAACTACGCGAAAAGTTATTCGCACACCTCCCACCACAGTATGCGCGAACGGCGCGAAGGTAGGTTTTTGCTACTAAAATCCCACTTACAAAAAACGTTCTTTTGTTGCATTGAAAAAATCTAGATGATGGAAGATGGAATGAGTGGCGTTCGCATGATGCTGTAGGCATGGGCAGCGTGGACGCGCCGCATGGTATGCATGTGTGTGAAGTTTAGCCGACTACTACTACTCGACTACTACTACTCGCCATACTACTCGCCATACGTATCTCAAAACGGTATGTGTTCCCAAAGTGCGGACAAGATTTTTTTTTTATTTCCGCCCCAATTGAAGTTAGGAATGTGAAATTATAAATTTTTCAAGAAGAGAACAAAACAAATAAAATGAGACTGATTTGAAGAAAATCGGTCAAGAAATGACGGAGTAATCGCGTTAGTAACAGAAAAGTATTACCCAGACAACAAGGTAACTACATAACCTTCCTTCTGGCGGCGGTTAGTAATAAAAACTGAGATGGTCGGAAAATGGTGGTACAAAAAAAAAGAGAAAAAAAAACATGAGAAAGTCGGAAAATATTGAAGTATGTAAGGTCCGAGACAGGGTTTGAACTGGGTTACTTCGGTTCAAATACTGCTGTTAAATGTTACATTGACGTGTAGTGGCCAGCAACAACACTTGATGCTGCCTAACATTTTACATGCTTCCAAACAAACGCGTGCGTGTGGTTACAAATGTACCAAGAACATATCCCGTGACACAAGTACCTATGGGGAGTCACAAGCTCAATAAACTGAGAAAGGATACAGTATTGACCTTGCATTAAAAATCAATAAATCAAGATTGTAAATTGAAATGAATTGCGCTACTCAAGAAATTATCTTCCCCAGATACAAATCACTGTGTGTGATTCTCAGCTTTAAAAAGAACACGCATGCACCTACAAAGGATGCAAAAAAATGTGGATAGTGGTTTTCTTATCTCAGAATATATTTCTCAGGTAAATTGTGTAAATGTAATGAATCATTGAAACTCGAAAATAAATTACTAAAATTCACTATACCTAATCAACTTTAAAAAACAGGGGAAAGCACGGAATTTTGTCAACTCCTACATCATATATGAGGTCAGTTCCAAATAAAAACTGCAAAATGTAAGTAATTCTCAATAATCAAAGGCAACGCGATGAATTATGAGAAGAGGAGATGGAATGGTTGGAGGCGGGTTCTGTAATTGCGCCTTGCAGCCCTCTTTTGGAATAGAGTTTGAGAATTTTTCCAAGTTTCACCGCCTATATTTACAAATTTTTCTAAATCTTGTGGATTGTGATGTCATTAACGGAGGGGGGCGAGGGCGTATTCAATAATGAAAAAGAAACTTTCAATAAAATAAAAATGAATGAGATTAAAATAATTAAAACTTGAAAACCAATTATTGAAGTATACTATATGAAATTATAATTGATAAATTCATATCAAAACATTAATAAATTTACGTTAATTCAAAGTCAAATGAATATCTGAGTAAAATAATGAATTTCTTTAATAATCTTAAATTCATCGGACTATCAGTACTTTTGAAAAAATTTGAAATATAATATTGTATTATATAAAGAGAACATTTTCTCCTACAAATTATTGAAAATCCATTGTTTGTAAATCATTAAACGAATATAAAGTACTATTATAATTTGAGCTTAGATCAATGTTAAATTAGATTTGGTTCAATCTCTTTAGTTAAAAATTATTACAACCCAAATCATCGCAAATCATCCTAATTTTGAAATAATTGAAGGTAAAATAATAGAACGACTACCTAGCTGAAACGTTCCTATAATTGATGAATTGTTTTAGAATAAAAAAACAATATATATCGTCGTAGTACACCATTTAATTCAAAAAATGTTTGGGGGAAATGGTTACCGGTACATTAATTATTTGTTAATAATAAAAATAAATGATAAAATTATTAATTACTATTCAGATACCGTAATATTAAAATTCGTTAGGTAATTATAGGGAAGTCAAAATATGGCAATTCTTAATTTTAAATCTGTAATCAAAAAAATATAAATGAATAATAAACTACCTATGCTCTATAAACTGAATTAACTAATATTCTTTTTTAATTTATTCAAAATTTATATAATCCAAATGATCTTTTCAAGACCAACATGTTTTCCAATTAGTATTCCAAAGTGGAAAAACCAATTTTTATATCCACGGACAAATTTTGTAGTGCATGCACATTAATTTTACTTGCCGCACCACTTGGTACATAATATAATATTTCCATAGCAAAGTTTGGCATAATCAAGTACAAACACTTCCACTGCAAGACGCGGCACAATTTTTTCATTCCCATTCCACATTTTGCAACGCATAAGTCTATGCAGCCGATTACAATTGTCTGTCCACAAATAGAATTAACTGATGTCATCGTGTAAAATTAGAATTGCGGTTGTGCATTGGTGACATACTAACGTCTATTTTTTTTTATACAATGACGTCAGTTAATTCTATTTGCGGACAGAAAAGTTTGTGTTCCATTCCATCAAAACGTTTGCACTGCCGGCAAAAGTCACGCAACTGAATGCGGCGGAAATGTTTGTACTTCATTCTGCATTGAACTATTTACGCTGCAGACTGAAGTCGCGCAACTTGAGTGTAGCAGAATTGAAGCAATAACAGAGAAGCGCACGTCAAAGTTCAAAAAAGCTATATGCGTCTTTGGAGTCTCGAAAAGCAGTACCACTTTGATCAGTGTAACGGAGAAGAATTACTGCGGCATTAAAATCTCGCAAGTAGGGTTGTACCGCAAATGTTGTATTTCTCTCTTTAGCAGTTATGAGAGAACAGTAATGTCATGCTGCATTTAAAGGATCGACACAGACATCAGGTGAATTCCAACAATGAAGAAATAATTATTTATTTTATTCTGCGTCAATTTTATTCACAGCCAAGCATGGTGCCTAATATTTGTGACAGCTACAAGAACATCCCTCAACCCCACTGCTTCACATTTATGATAACAATGAGAACAGAGAATACTACTTCGAATTATCGTTGTGGTTATTTGTAGATACTATATCTACAGCTAAAACATTATTTGTAGATATAATTATGTATGTAACTGTCAATGGTGTACTCCACCAAAGTTAATAAAATTACTGCAGAGGCATGCTCATTCACGGGTAAAATTCCTCCAAATGAAACTTTCAATACCACTCTGCAAATCAAATTTATTTCACGATGTATTTCACAGATATCTCAGAGAACGGTATTGATGCTAGCGCCGGACGGACCCAATTTTCTTATCAAGAGACCACGTCAAGAACACCCAATTCACAAATAATCCATAAATTATTGATCAAAATTTTTATTCTTCTTTAAAATTTACCAAGTTTTTGCGGGCGGTGTTTTATTAGTCTTGTGGCTGCCTGCAACAGAAAAAAGTAAGAATGTTTTCAAAATTATTATTATTATCATCATTATTATTACGCTTGTTTATTTTTTGAGGTGGTGCCAACAACAGCCCGGAGCCAATTACTGCCCAGCGACACCTGATAAAATTATTGCATTACAATTCATAATAATCAATGAAATTAAATAAGATTAAGGGTGTGCTCTACCTACGAAAAATATGCGCAAATATACGAATATATAGGTTTGTACGCGACTAATTACGGCCGAAATAATGATCAATTTTCATGAAACTTGGCAAAATGTTAGTTGAGAGTATCATACAGAGTGGAAATTAGCTTAAAACTTGTAATATCATCTATTGTTCCAGTTATTGTCGATGGAAAAGTAGTGAATTTTACCACTTTTTGATCGACAATAACAGGAAGAGTAAATGATATTACAAGTTCTAAGCTAATTTCCACTCTGTATGATACTCTCAACTAACATTTTGCCAAGTTTCATGAAAATTGATCCATTATTTCGGCCGTAATTAGTCGCGTACAAATCTATACATTCGTATATTTGCGCATATTTTTTGTATGTAAAGCACACCCTTAAATAAAATAAAACAAAATAAAATTTCCGGTCACATTTACTCAGACAAGTACATACACCCATACTCTCCACCAAAAACATATAATAATTTTTCCTGATTTCCTGTTCCCCTTTTTATGGGAACAAAAAACAAATGCCCAAAACATTCATTTGCGTCAATTATAATCACTAAATCAACCTGATCGCCAAAATATATCCAAATCGTTTGAAATCAATAATGATAGACTTATATACAATCAAAAACAGAGTTTGCATCATTGGAATAAAAAGATGTTGAAAATTTTTTAGAACGTGCTTCAGAAATATACCAAGTATATTGAGGACGAGTAGAAACGTTAAGTGCTGGGAAATGATCCTCATATACATTTTAATCTAAGAAATTGTATGTGATAGTAGGTATATGTGAAGCCATTGAAATAACAAAAAGTTTGAAACCATAGATCTTCTAGGGAGGTTCTGAAGAGATTGAAAAATTTGACAACATAACTACAACGGTTGAATCATCAAATTTTACATCAAAAAAATTCAAAGAATTCATAACCCGTTGAACCATGTCGACCGTCGATTTTGAGTTTTGTAACATATCGACCAAAAATCGACTTCAAATCGACGTCGAATAGGCATCTTCTTCCAAACCAGTCGAAATGGAGTCGATTTGAATCCTAAATCGACACTGAATTGATTGCTAATTGACGTCGAATTCA
>Ga0268249_1000634_pt1 | contig 12606 bp, 11 predicted proteins | sample AgamicAtPe_FD_200257 | JGI IMG/M metagenome (GOLD analysis project Ga0268249, IMG submission 200257) | Agave microbial communities from Guanajuato, Mexico - At.P.e (v2) (version 3) | ecosystem: Host-associated > Plants > Phyllosphere > Phylloplane/Leaf | place: Guanajuato, Mexico | collected... | reverse complement strand
CAACAACCAGACGGTGGGCTCGCTGCCCGCTAGAATGCTGGTCGGGGCCACGAATGCAGTTCCGCTGGGCAAGACAAGCTGGGAGAGGATCGATAGGCAGCTTCTTGCCGAGGATATAAGGCGCGTTTGCTCGCAGGCCGAGGTTGTTTTTAAGCGCGAGTCTAGGGTTGTTGGAGTCACTTCGCCTTGTTTTGTTCTAGGAGATATCCACGGGAACTTGAACGATTTGCGCACCTATGAACGCATCCTGTGGCCAAACGCGCCAACTTGCGTTGCTGGCTCCTATTTGTTTTTGGGAGATTATGTTGATCGCGGTGACTATGGGCTTGAATCAATCTGCTATCTACTGTCCATGAAAGTGCTAGCGCCAAGAACCTTTTTCCTGCTAAGAGGGAACCATGAGGTCAGATCAATCCAGCAAGCGTTCACTTTTTTCCGCGAGGTTTGTGAGAAATTCCGCAACCAGCAGCTAGGCATCTCAGTTTGGGAGATTTTAAACAAAACCTTTGACCTAATGCCAGTGGCTGCAACCATAGACGATCAAATATTTTGCTCGCACGGTGGCATCCCAACCTCGGCGCTAAGGATAGACGAACTCTACAATATTCCAACGCCAATGCCTGACCCAGAGAACCAGTCGCCGGCTGCTTGGGAAATTTTGTGGAATGATCCCGTTTCAACGACCGAATACTCTGAATACGCCGACCTTCTTAGAAAACAACCCGGTGGCCAGCAGGCTGTAGCCAATATGCAAGGTTATCTTCCAAATACAAAACGAGGAACAGCCTTCTTCTTCAGCGAAGAGGCTGTCAAACGATTCTTGCACCTAAACAATATGAGCCATATTATTCGGGCCCATGAGTGTGTTCCGCCAGGTTATGCATTGCATTGCAATGGCAAAGTTATAACAATCTTCTCGTCGTCGCACTACTGTGGCGCAACAAATGATGCCGCCTGCATACTGGTGGAGCGCGAAAAGCTTCGCATTATCCGTTTAGACACGGACTAGCGCGAACAATGCTCCTAGTTAAAATTTTTGTAAAACAACAATCATGTTTATTAATTAAACTCAACTTTTGTAATCAGGGCTAAGCGAAGCGAGAATCCGCGGTCAAGGCAATTTAGGATTCTTGCCGGTCTTCTTCTGTTTTAGAAGCTCTCCATACTGAGATATAGACTTGACTCCGCCCTTGTTTTTCATCAATTGTTGATAGTATGTGGAGCCTGTGGATTCACTCGAGCCAATTTTCTTCTGTTGCTTGATGGCCAGTGGGTTAGTTGGAATATTTGTTTGCTGGTGACCATAGGTTTGCAGCTGATTTGGTTGGTGATCGTAGCTTGTTTGTATGGTTTTAAAGTTTGCTGTATGCAGAAGCGGGCCCATCATGGTTGGCTGATTGTACACATTTCCGCCATTGTAAGTAACTGGCGCTGGCACCATGACAGGTACCTGTACTGAATTTGCACCACCGACTGGCCAAGATTGTTGGTTTGGCGACTGATGGCGGGTGATCTGATTGGTGCTCTTCCCGCCTCCATAACGGTAGCCGGGCATGCTTTGTCGGCCTCTCACCTGAATCTCCTGGCTCTTCTGATAACTAACAACCTCATCGGGCATCACATATTGTTCCGAGCTCTTTGGGTTCATAAGCTGGATCAGCCAACCAGCGAGCCAGGTTATAGTTCCGAGGATGGAAGCAACTCCAATTGCAACGCCAATTGATGTGCCCCAGGCGTTGTATCGATCCGGACATATGTACCTGTAAGACTTAATTGTTGAATAAATCCACAATGCCGAGGCAGCTCCGATCAATAGGGTACACGAAATGTAATAGCAGAAGGCCCAAAAGCCCAAGCCAATTCGCAGAGAGTAATAGTGTTTGATGAGAAATCTAAGCAACAAACCGATGGCGAAGACGGCTGTGAATGAAACTAGCCCCACCATGGAACCCTTTGAGATAGCGCTTAGAGTATAGATGAATGAATAGCGAACTAAGTCAAATGTGTTGAGGTAAAAGATGATTCCAACGAGTAAGAAAACGAGGATGGTTGAATCCACCCAGGACAAATAGGCACTGATTGATGAGAAGTCAGCCTGGCTACCGCCCATAGCGCTGATTGAACCGGAGTGCTCCAGGTCAAAGCAAGCGTTCGGCTTGTTGACTGACCCATAAGCTGTTATGTAGTTCATGACAGGGAAGAACAATTTGTATTTATCGCGTTCGTTTGTTCTAATTTCCACCCCATAGACCATAATCTTAGCCTCATTCTCCAAACACGAATGTGTCAATCTAATGGTGGCCACATTTTTAAGCCGCTGCGCTCTGTGAACCCAAAATCTGGTTACCCGAAGCTCAGAGTACTTTTCGTCATCGACGAATCCAATTGGATTCTCTTTTCTTCCAAATATAACATGACCTGGGATTGCAATACGAGCTAATGTTGTCTGATTATCATCAAACATGTCAATAGTTAAGGTTGTTCGTCTTCTATTATAATTAGAGGATGTATCTCCAGTTCTTAATTCTATGTGATATGTGTACACTGCTGAGGCTCTATTACAGTTGTCGTAAATTTTTGTTGCACGGGAGTTCTTATGAAAGGTGAATAGAATGAAAACTATCAATGTGGTTAGGATTGCCCATAAGGGTAGAACTGTTATAACGATTGCAAGATAGGCACGTTCGCGACTGCAATTGGCGTCATATACGAATGCCTCCTGGAGGCTTTCTGTTCTGTTGAGGGCCATGAGGGTTTGATCCAGGTCGCCGAATCCGTCAAACATAGCTCAAAGTGGCCTGATTACCACCCGAGGATTGTGCTGCAAAAAGAGTTAGCTCCAATACTATTGACTCGGAACAGATGGACCAAGAGCGCGAACATCCACTAGGTAGCCTCGTGGCATAGGCACCTGTTGAGTGGCGTCATTTTTCGAAAAATTCAATTCAATCCAAAGCAAACCTTGCTCAGATGTCTAGGCGAGAATTCTAAATGATAGGCTAGGTAGAATGAGTGTCAATGGCGATGGTGGTGGTGGTGGTGCTGATAGAGAGCAATTTGATTTAATATTCAAAATTGTAAAAATATCTGCTGCAACAGACGCGACATCGCAGGGATTGCAGGTCGCGTGAAAGCGCATCTACCTGAAGCTATACTTTTCCTGGGATCCGGTTTAATGGCAACTCCTCTTGAGTGAGCTGCAATCCTAAATGTAAACAAACAATCGGTTTGATAGGAAGAAACCTTGATCATGAGATATTTAAGATACAACCTGGATGGATGCCTCCCATCTGGGCTTTAACTTGAGCATCCATGTTTTGGGGTCTGCGCTGACTGCTTATGATTGAGCCAATATATTATGTCATCATCGCAATCGGAAGCTCAATTAAATAAGACAAAATCAGCTCAACAATCAAATCAAAATCAAGCAAATTTATCGGTCGCTGCCATAAGGTATAGATTTGGCTCCAGTGAAATAGGTAAAAGTGCCTTCGATTGGAATGTTTATAGCAACCGAAAGTCGGCCTTGGAGCATCTAAGACAGAATTGCATCCTTATTGATACAATACTCGAAACTGAGGATGGTTCGGCCTATGAATTTGTGCATAGTCAGGTGATATCTGCTTTTGGTGAGAAATTCAACGAATATATAAATCAGAATGGCGATTATGTTGACTCCTATCGGTCAAGCGTCTTTCACACGAGAGCAAGAGGCAGTGGAAGCAACGGAAATTTGTCGTCGAGCAATTCAGGAAAGACTGTGATATCAGCTGTCGAATCTAAAGCTAATGCTCACACTAGGACCTCAGCTGGCCTGTGCCAGAGCGCAAGCTTAAACAGATGGTCCGAGAGGGTTAAATTGATAAGGTTGCCAAAGGTGAACAGTTATACACTTGGCATATTAGTTGATTGCGCTTACACTGGTTACATTCGTACCGACTTGCTTTCCGGCGGAATTTGGCAAGTTTTAAATGTGGCCGAGCATTATGAGATGGCGGAGGTGATCCGCGCTTGTTGTGCCTTCTTACTCAAGAACCTGGACAGGTCTAACTGTGTTCATTTTTACCATATTGGAATTAAACACCGGCACCATCTCCAGCGTTGCGCTTGGCACAAAATTCGAGCAAATTTCAAGTACATTCTAACGCAAAACTTGCAACGAGACTGTCTAGTGTCTGCGCCCATGGAATTGGGACATAGTTTTGGGCCTGTTCAGAAAACTTTCAACTTGTCGCAATCGTGCAAGCAGGTTAATGGCCATGAGCGCGGAAAATCAGTTCCCATAACTCGTTCAATGAGCGAACTTGATCGCCAACAACGAGAGGAATTGGAGCAGCGACGCAACAATATTGCAACCATCAAATTTGAACACTTTGAGCCATTGTTGATGCACGATAAGCTTAACATTGACAACGAGGAGACCATTTGGACGGCGATTAAATTGTGGTGCAATTATAACCTTGCTGAACGGGCCTCAAAGTTGGTTGACCTCTTGCCTTGCATGCGATTTCCTCGTTTCAAAACAGGCACAGACTTTTCAACGCGTTTCATTTGGCGAGACTCGCTTATCATGAGCAACAAGCGAGCTCAGCACCAATTGGCCATATTGGACCGGAATCATCGCGACTTTTTGGCCAACTCAGCCTTTACAAACTTTCGCGACGGCTTCTCCTTGCCCTGCGCAACCTATCCGCGCCAGCTCAGGCCCCGAGTGCCCCACTCCGTTTTGCTCGCAATTGGCGGCTGGCAACAGGGCCAACCAACAACTCTAATTGAATCCTACGACATCAATTGCAATCTCTGGTTTGAGAGCAAGAAGAAGATCATGCTCCCGCTTGCCTATCACGGAATTGAGTGTATAAACGGAATCTTGTACATTTGCGGCGGAACCGACGGCAACGAGATCCTGAACGAGGTGTTTACCTTTGATCCAGTTAGCGGCCTCTGTGCCCAGAAGCCGTCAATGATTGAGAATCGGTGCTACGTTTCTACTGCCTACTTGGAGGGTAAATTGTACGCAATGGGCGGCCACAATGGGGCAAACAGAATGAAGAGCGTTGAACTCTTTCGGCTTGACCGTGAAGCTTGGGAGCATGTTCAGGAAATGAACGTTGCTCGTAGTGATGCCTCAGCTTGCGTTTACAAGTCGACCATTTTCATTGCTGGCGGACTCAACGATCAGGTGATAGAGAATTCAGTTGAGTTTTATAATTTACAAGACGGAACTTGGACCTTTGTTGCCTCAATGATAACTCCTCGAACTAGTTTTGTTTTGCTCCTATTCAACGAGCGTTTGCTTGCCATTGGTGGAAACAATGGAAGCGAGAGATTGTCTAGCGTTGAGCAGTACAATTTTGTGACAAAATTGTGGTCGCATCATAGCAACATGCGTCATAGGCGCTCGACCTTCAGCGCGGCCGTGATGAACGACAGCAAGCTCATTGTTGTTGGCGGTTACAATGGCCAAACGCCCTTCAATCAGGTGGAGATGTTTGATGAGCAAGGGCAAACTTGGACTCTGTTGCAGAAGATCCGCTTTGATAGGTCTGGTTTGAAGGTGGTTGTTGTTAGCGATCTCCCAAATACAACCGAGTTCACCTTCCTCGGCTCGGCCGATTCAATGTACACGGGCAGCGAGGATAACGCGCCAATGGCGGCCAGCCTCGCCGAGGTCCAGCCACAGGCGGCCAGCCTGACCGCAAGGGCTCGCGCAAGACTCCTGCGCTCCATAGGCGCCGCTCCCAGCGGCAGACAGCCGCCCCAGCATCACCAGGCGAATTCCAGGACGAACCAGGACGAGCAAGCCGGCGGCAACCAGGACCAGCACCAGCACCAGGGCAGGCGTCGCTGAGGCCCGCTTTTGAGTGGCAGGCTAGAATTGGTGGGCGAGAGGAGAGAAGAGGTGGGGGGTTTGAGCGTGCAGCGAGTGTTGTGGTGTAGCATTAAAATGAGGCCCGACTTGTTGCGGCGAGCGCGTCCAGTTCACTCCCTTTGTTGTGAGCTTGTGTGTGTGTGCGTGTTTGTCTGCGCGCTGGTCTGCGCCTGTAGCGTCCATTTTATTTGCCACTCTGAGGGCCCGCGAAGGAGATCAGGTGGCTGGCGCGCAAAGGTGGCCGGCAAAGTTCAATGGCGCCGGGATGAGATAACCACCTTTGGGCCGGCGGGCCGAGGCGAGGCCAGCTGGACGGGCGCGCGCCTCCGCCGAGAGTGGGCCAGGCGGGCAGGTTGCAGCTGTGCGCCGCCGCCGCCGCCACCCCCTCCTGGCGCGCTCACGCTGGCCAGTCCGCCACCACTTGTTGCGGAGCGGCGGCCGCTCCCGACGGCTGGCCGGCCAACCAACCAACCAACCAGCCAGGCCGCAACACAAAGAGGAAGCGCTGGCCTGCGCTTGGGCCGGCCCGAGTTGAACCGGGTGAATCCGAGCTCCGGCTGGCCGACTGGTCCGCTGCGCTGCACCAGCTTGGCCGGCGCAACCGGCCGCCGCCAATTCAAGTTCAAGTTCAGCGCCGCCATGAACTCAAACTCAAACTCGAACTCGAAACTGTTCCTCCCATTGCAGCGCAAACTCGGGCCGGCCAACCAGATTGGCGGCGTTCCAATCTGGTTGCCACACTATCTACTTGCAGCAATCATCTTATATTCTGGAGGCGGCTGCAACGGCGAGCGCCTCCAGAATGGGAATTACGGCAACGCAATGGCCGCACCAGCACCACTCTGGCTTCCTGGCTCTCGAGCGGGTCGGCTGGTGCGCCTGTCGGGCGGACGGACGGCGGGCAGGCAGGCTGGCCAACTGGTCAGGCGGCCGCGAGATGCTTTGAGCGCTGGAATTGGATTGGCGGCGCCCGAGTTGGAGTTGGAGTTTTAGCTGGGGCTGGAGCTGGAGCTGGAGCCTCGGACGGGTCAATGAACCTGGGGAGTGCGCTTTTTGCGCCGCTCGGCCCACAGGCTGCGTGCGCTGTAAAACATTTCACCGTTCACTAACCAGCGCCGGCAGCATCCAGTTGTTTGCCGCCGCCGCCGCCGCCGCCTCCAGTCGTTTGCTGGCCGCTCTTGTGGCCCGTCCGCCAGAGGGGCTAGTTTTGGTCGCCACTTTTATCATCCTGTTGGCCACTTTTGGGCCAACTTGCACAGGCAACCGTTACTTTTTTCCCTCGGCCGGCGCCGCGGACGAGCAGTGGCGGGCGGGCGGGCGGGGCGAGCGGCCGCCTACTCTCGCCTGTTGCATTCGGGCGCACTGACGCCGCCGCCGCCGGCGAAGCCAGCCGGGCCGCCCGCTTGGGGGAGCGCTCAAGTGCGCGCGGGCCGCCGCTGCCCCCAGGCCAGGGGAGCCGCTCGCGCCTGCTTGGCTGGCGCGCCCACGAGCGCCGAGCCGCCGCCGCCGCCGCCAACATGGCCGCCCTTTGGGGTCTTGCGCGCAGGGCCAATGGCGCCGGCCGGCCGCTTTGCAGCGCTCGCAGAGTGGAAGGAGATAAGCGAGCGAGAGAGGGCGGCCTTGATCAAGCAGCGACGGGATGAGGCTCGTGAGGAGCGATGGCGAGTTCAACAGTTGTGCTGACGGGCGGCCCGCAAGTTATGCCATGCGATCTGACGCCATGTTATGCCATTGGAGCTGCTGCTCGGGGGCTTTGGCTTTTGAGCGCCGGTTGGCGGTTTGCGGGCCAGGCGCAAGAGCAAGTGCAAGTGCAAGTGCAAGCGCAACGGCGCCTGAGCTGCTGGAAGCCAAGCGGGAGCTGCATGGCCCGGTGTTGGCCGAGTTGGGCCCGCTCGCTGGCTCGCTGGCTCACTGGCTTGCTCGCTGGGCCGCCAGCTCAACGATGAGCGGCGCAGATAATCATATGGCAGCGCTTCCACTGAGGCCGCAAAGAGCTGGCCAGCCTATAAGGGGCGCCTGAACTTGAACTTGGGTCGGGCCGAGCGGAGCGAAGCAGAGCCGAGCAGGGCTGAGCAAAGCCGGGCAAAGCCGAGCTCAGTCGACTTGCGGGATGAGCGGCGGAATCCGGAACACATGGCAAACTGATGTTGCTCGCGCGCTTGCCGCGCTGGCCAAATCGAGCCTGGCTATGGGCCGCTCGGCTGGCTGGCGGGCTTGCTTGCGCGCCGAGCTAGCGCGCTCAAGATGGGCGCCGCACTAGCGAGCCAAGCGCGCGCATCCAATTGAAACAAAGAGCGGCCTTGCTCGTAACAGTGTTGCCGCAGTCGGCGCAGTTGTTGGCCGGCCGGCCGGCCGTTTTTGTTTGCCCGCTCGTTACGCATAACCATGGTAACAGCGGCCGGCGCAGATGAATCGACTTTTGGCGCTGGCGCTCCATATAGACTGCGCGCCCCGGTTAACGTTGCGCCCGCCGCCAGAGCGCATGGCAAATGAGTTGGCTCTCTCGCTCGCTCACATCACGCAAGCAGCCCGCTTGCGCAAACTTGAACTTGGCGGGCCCAGCGAGTTGGGCGAGCGAGCGAGCGAGCGCAGGCTGCAGCGTCGCTAGTGGGCCGCCAGCGCCCATTAGTTATCAAACGGCCGCAAGTTTGCGCGCTGAAACTCGGCAGCGCTGCCGGTGGCGCCGCTCGGCCGCCATGGCCGCACAAGCTAGCCGGCCAGCTAGTCCACGCTGGCTTATAGAGCCCCGCTTTGCATCTCGAGCGCTCACTCTGCGGCCGCCCAGCGAGCGCCGCGCGAAAAATATGGCCGCTTCAAAATTCGCGCCCAACCTTCGCCTTCCTCCCCTTGGAGCGCCAATCAACCTTCGCAGGCCAATACTGGCCTCTACGGGCTGCGGGCGAGCCAATGGCCCCACCGGCCGGCCGCGCAAAACTGGCGACACACACTGGCCAACTGAACACGCACAAAGTTCAATGGGCCGCTCGGTTACGTGGCCGGCGGGGGGATAACTTGCCACTTCCGCTTCGAGTGAGCCCCACTGCTTGGGTTTTGTGCCGTTCTGGCGCCAATTTTAATGCTAATGCTAATGCAAAACCCGCTCACATAAATGAATCAATGTTTGCGCCCTCACTGGCCAACCGGGCAACCTTCTCCTCGGGCCACTCTCGCTTACGCCACACGCGCATGGAAGCCGGAAATCTCCCTTCCCTCCACTTCCCTTTCTCCTCTCCTCTCCTCTCCTCTCCTCTGCTCCTCGCGGCCCTTCCGCTTCCAGCTCCATCTTGGAGGTTTGGACGCTTTTGGCGCCCGAGGAGCAAATCTTGCGTGCACGGCCAAGGGGGTTGCGGACAGCCCTGCCCCCGTCCACTTTCGCTGCCCGGAACGAGCGGAACATCCGCCCGAGCTGTCCGAGGCTCGGAAGTGGGAAGAGTCGGACATTGGGGACACTGGCCGGTCGGTTGGCTGGCTGGCTGGCCGCCTGGTTGGTTGGCGCGACAGGCGGCACAGCGAGCGAGCGAGCGAGCGGACGGGCGGACGTGCGCAACAGCGTTGCGTACCGGCGCCTAAAAATAGCTAGCGCAAGCCCAGCTTCCGCCTGCCAGACAAAATTCCCCCCGGACGCAAAACTCTCCAGAACTCTCGCAAGATGGCCCATCTTGCGCCCATTGGGTCCAGGCCGCGTTGATGGCGGAAAGGGCCAAGGTTATTGCCGGCCGCGCTGGCCGCTCGTTTGCTCGGCCAAAGGTAGTGCCGCGGCTGCTATCCGCCGCCATTGGCCTGCGGCCACCATCGAGTGGCCCTCTTGATGCGCCCAAAAAAGGGGCCCGCTCGCTGGTGGCATCCCTTTGGTTCCCATCCAGGAGGAGAGGGCTTCTTGCGGCGACTTGGCCGGCGCTGATTGGCGGTTTGCGAGCGAGATCAGCTGCAAAGATAAGTGGCGAGCGGAGGAGTTTGCACTGGAGCGCCGGCCAAGGGAGGCGTTTGAATGGGCAGCTTGAGGGGCAGCATTTGTCGCTTTTGATGGTCCCTTCTCGCTTGAACTTTGTCCCTTCCCTCTGCCCAGTTGGCCGGCACACAGAGGGGCCAAAAGCAGGAACACCAGCCAACGAGCGGCCGCCCTAATGAGCTGGGGCCGAGCCAGGGCGGCCATCCGGTGTCCAGAGGACGCGCGCGCCAGAGAGCGAGAGCGGGCGGCTGTAGAATCCTTTACTTTGCCTCCTGCTCGCCGCGCTCGCTCGAGTGGCGCCGCTAAAAAATAAAATGGAAGCAAGTCCATTCCGCCCTCCTCGCTCCTCTGCCCGCCCAAAGGCCACATGTTTCCTTTTGGGGGCCGAGTTTAGCGGGAAGGGAACTAAACTAAGTTTAGGCTCCAAAGGCTCAAAGTGACGGACGAGAGGAGAGGAGAGAAGGGAAAACTTTCGCTTTTGTCAGAGGATCTCTCGGATGCCGGTTGGTTTTTTACTTTTATTATTATTATTGTCGGTGGGATCGAATTTTTTATTCTCTTCTCCTCTGATTCCGCGGAGAGTTTTGGTTTTGCAGGAAGGAGAGGCTGAAAGCAACGGGAGTTTGGCCTTCGAGCGGCTGGAGGGTTCGCGGGGAACCCGTTAAGCACCCGCGGTGGAAATAGAAGCCAGCCCGGAGGCCCGTTAGCCGCTGAACCCGTTCAAGCGCCCTAAAGGCGGCCGCTTGAGCAGCCAGCCGGCGGCAACCAGCCGCCTCAATTGCAAACACATGCGCAGCCGCCGCCGCCGCCGCCAGTGACCATTAGCCTTTGATTTTGGAGGCCATGTGTTTTTTGGCCCAACTGGACCAAAAGAATTGAGGAATCTTGTGTGGTGACAAACATATGCGCAATTCGAAGCCCCTCGCTGCTGGCGCCGCCCGCTGCTGGCCACCTCCAAAGCGGCGGCCAGGAAATCGGCTTTTCGGGTTCCCAAAATTGGGGCCCAGCAGCCCCAGTTGAGTGCGGCGCAGTAGGAAATGGCCGAGCTTGCAGGCTGCGAGCGCGCAATTAGGGATCCGTCCAACGATAGCCGGCGCTTCCAGGCGGACGCAATCGGACAAATTTTTCGCCCCTCTCCAGTTGTGGCGCCCGCTTATATCATTGTTTGCGTTTTGTGGGCGGCGCTACGTTGGATTGGACTTTGAATTCAGAGAGAGAGGGAGAGCAGATGTTGCCACTGTTGCTGTGCGCAACTGGGCAAAGTTGCCAGAGCGCCGCCAACTGCCCGCTGGCCAGCGATGGTCTGGCCCTCGGGCGGAAGTTGGGCCGCTTCCATGGCTCCACCGGTGGAAGCTGCCTCTCGTGGCGCCAAAAGCGGCCGGCGCGCAAGTGAGTGGTTGAACGTTTCTGAATCGCAAAAATTGTGCGCGCACATTGGCCAAAAGAGCGAGCGCGCGCATTGACGCTCAAAACTATAAGCGTGAGCAACGAGTTGCGCCACACGCACACGCACACACACACACAGGCTGCTCGTTGCGTGAGTGACGGGTTGTGCGCAACGAGTTATAGGCTTGGCTAGCGCGCAAGCGGCGGCGCCCTATAGGTCTCGCGCGCCCACCTGACTCGAAAACTTGTTGCAGCTTCGCCAAAAACTCGCGCGCGCACAAATTCTAACCGAATGAAGCGAGACCAGCTCGCTTTATTGCTTTATTGCGCCAAGCGTCGGCTGCGGCCAGCAAGCGAGCGAGCATTTCTATCGGCCCAGTGAGGCAAACTTTGTTTGCTTGCTGCCTCACATGAAGGCCGCCTCCAGTCCACATTTGCGCTCGTAGGCCGTCAGCGTGGACTTTTGCACAACTGCGCGGCCAGTTGATGGGTTGCTTGCCTTCATTACGTTAGTCGCTTCGTTTCGTTTCGTTTCCTCTCATTTCGTTCCGTTGCTTGATGTTTGACTGGATGAGCGGCCGAAATTGAATTGAAACTTTGTAGACGCAGCTCGCAGAGCATTGCATGGGGGCGGCGCAGGCCCGAGTTTTCTGGTTGACTGTCTAGACGGGCGCCTATCGGTTGACGGGCTTGGCTTGGCTGCGAAAGCCTAGATTAAGTGCCTAGTTTGCTGGTTGCCGGTTGATCTCGTCTGATGACAACGGGCCAACTCTGGCTCGGCCGGTGAAAGGCGCACTCCTCTCGCCGATCACCGATATTCTTACTCTGCCTCCATGGGATTGACGCTTTTAGTTACCATCGGCGCCGTGGAGCCAGCTTTCAAGCCAGTTGTTATGCCCAAAGCGTAGCTAATTGATGCCCCCGAACACTTTGCTCGCCCTGCGGCTAGCTGGCCGAGCGAGAGTTTTGTCGCCACTGGCATTGGAGGAGGCTTGATGCTTGGCCGCGTCATAGGCACAATGGCTATTATGAGTAAACAACAAGCAACAATGGCCCACAACTCACTAATCATGCGATCCAACCAACAACTGGTCCAACACGCGAGGCTCTTAGCTCCCCCTAGTTGGTTAGCTTGCTCATTGGGCCAGATGACGACAATCAACGTGATGATGCTAATTCAATGCAGGCAGATAGACGAACAAGATTTGAATCGTCGTCGTTGCTGATGCTGATGCTGATGCTGATGCTGCCGCTGCTGCTTGCGGGCGAAACTGGCCGGCGACAACAGGCACCACTATCAGCTGGGCGGCGTAAGCGGATGACTTTGTATAATTGCAATTGGTTTGCGCGCCGAGCCGCAAGCTCGCCCATCAGCCAGTTAGCTAGCTTTGCGGCCTCC
>Ga0268249_1000633_pt1 | contig 12612 bp, 8 predicted proteins | sample AgamicAtPe_FD_200257 | JGI IMG/M metagenome (GOLD analysis project Ga0268249, IMG submission 200257) | Agave microbial communities from Guanajuato, Mexico - At.P.e (v2) (version 3) | ecosystem: Host-associated > Plants > Phyllosphere > Phylloplane/Leaf | place: Guanajuato, Mexico | collected... | reverse complement strand
GAGGTAAGCTTTGAGCGCAAACTGTTTGTTGCACCTCTTGCATCTCCAGACCTTGATTTGAGAATGCGTTTGCATGTGGGCCCTCAGATTGGAGCGATCTGCGAACGCCTTACCGCAGTGGGCGCAACCAAACGGTTTCTCGCCAGTGTGACTCCTCATGTGGCCCTGAAGTAGCCAGGGCCTTGAGAAGGCCTTTCCGCACATGTCACATTGGTGGGATAAGTTGTGGGTGAGAACGTGCATGGCCAGGGCCGGCATTGAGACGTAAACCTTGCCGCAGTGTTGGCATTTTTGAGCCTGCTGTGAGTCCAGACTTCTGTGGGTTTGTTTGTGGCGCGATAGATTCGAGGAGGTTGCGTAATTTTTGCCACACTCGCTGCAAGTGTACCTTGTCTTATTGCTGTCGGCAACCTCGATTACGGGCGCCGGCACAATCTGGGCCGTAACAATCGGCCCCTTACTGTCGCTCTTCTCCTTCTGTTGCTGCTGCTGCTTATACTTCCTACTCCTACCATCGATGAAGGAAAAGGTGTCGCAAGTATAGGAGACAGTGCTACTTTGACCAGAAGTGTCGTGGTCAGTGTCGTCGGCGCTTGGGGCCGCTTTTTTGGCCTTCTTAGCTAGTGGAGGAGCGTTTCCGTTCTTCTTTGGAAGCGAAATTTTGGCTGCCGTTGTTGGCCGTTTGTTTGCGCCCGTTTTGTGGCTTGCCTGTGATCCTATTTCGCCCGAAGGTAGACTGAATATATCTGCGGCTGCATTCCGCCTGATGGCCGATTTGGTGTTTGAGGTTTTACTTGACGATTTTCCTGATGTTGCGCTAGATTGCGCTTGCGACTGACTCGGCGCCTTGCTAGCAACACTCGTCCTACTGTGAACAAAGCCAGCAATACCAGTGCTGCCGGTGGTAAAGCTACCACTTGCGCCCTTGGCCAGTTCGGCCTGTTTTGCTAAACTGTTGAGCCTGCCCGAGATGACCGCCGTGCCCGCCGAGCCCGAAACTGGCGCCTTGAAGGTAACGTTGGACATCTTGTGGCTTGTGCTTGCTAGCGCGAGGCCCTTAGCCTCGGCGCCAACTTGGCTGGTTCCATTCTTGTTCGCCAACTTGCTTTGCGTCCCACTGGCCGCCGAGCCAGTGTTGGCCGCAAGCTTTCCTTGGGCGGCCGCAAAGGAGGCCGCGTTCAGGAGGTCAAACATGGTTGAATCCTTGCCGAGCGCCAGCGATGTAATGCTGGCGAGATTTTTCGCCGACGATTGGTGGCCCTGGAATCGGCTGTAGTCGTTTGCGGGCCCATTCGAGCTCGCCGCCGCCGCGGAGCCCCCGAGCGAGGGGCCATAATTTGCAATGGTTTGTCCATGGGAGCTCTTGTTTACGTTGCTATTTGTGCTTGTGCTGCTGCCGCTGTTTCCGTTCGATCGGCCAGCACTAATGGAATCGGCGGAAGTGGTTTGGTTCGCGAGCGAGCGAGATAATTCGCCTGACCTACTTGCGGGCTGCCATTTGTTGCTAGCTGCGCTAGACTGTTGCTGTTGTTGGCTAGATTGTTGCTGACTTGGGCCCGAATGCGAGATCAAGCGTTTTGGTTTAATTAGAAAGGACCTGGGCATTTTAATGGAATATTTAATTTGGCGCTAGCGCCGCCTTAGAGGGACTAGGTGAGTATTGGTGACTAGATAGGGGCGGAGGGGGTTCGTTGTGCGCCCGCTCTGTTGCCTCCTGCGCTGTTGCTGCTGCCGCTTCGTCGTAGTTGCAGTAGTGGTCGTTTGCGTTGGCCCTGCCACTGCTGCAGTGGTCGCTTGTGCGCTAGCTAAATGTTGTAACAAAATCACCACACTAGCTCGATCTCATACCTGTTAAGGATTTAAATCATCCCAAAGCTTACCCTCTCCTTAAAACAACTGAGACCAACACACACACACAGAGGCACAGAGGCACACGTACACAATGGGGCCAGACTCGAGCGAGCCAGTTGGGGATGAAGCTTGTTGAAAGCGTTCGCAGCGAACGGAAATAAATGGCCGACTAGCGCGCGCGCACACACACACACACACACACGTACACGCACAAACTGGGCCCATGGTGTGCGCTTACAAGCCAGTGGCCGCGCAGAGTGGGCATAGGCGCCCGCGCGTACGGCCCTAGGCTCCCAACGTCGGCCGTCCAACGTTGGTGGGATTTGAGCGAGCGCGTATTGCGTGTGCGAGCGGGCCCCATTTTAGTCCTAGCTCGCTCGCGCGAGCAACGCCAGAGCGAGCGGACAAAAAGAATTTGTTGCTTCGAGGAGTCGGCGGCGCTCCGAGCCGTTGGCATTGGTGGTTGTTGCTGCTGCTGCCCCTGCGCCGCTTCCACGCTCTGCGGGAGCGGCGGCCCAGTGAGTGAGCGCGCGCGCGCTTGGGGCCCTCGCGAGCGGACGCGCGAGCGCATAGCGGCTGTTACGTCCAAACACGCACGCACACGCGCTTCAGGTCCAGCTGCACATAGCGCCCGTTTGCGGGCGAGCGAGCGAGCAAGCAGTGGTTGAAGCATCGCACTAGTGGCGCCCCTCCTCCTCCAGCGCTCGCGCCAACTGGGGCCAACTCCGCTCGCGCACTCGCAAGTGGCCTCTGTGCGCTGGCCTCGGCTTGCGTGGAAGTAACAGCCAAAGCGCAGGCTGCGAGCCCGACCCGATTGTCGTCAGCGACGCAACTGCTCTCGTTTCGCCTCCACGCCAGACTCGCCCTCAGGCTGAATCAACCAAAGCTAGCCGACCAACCCACCGAGCGCACCAATCAGTCGGCCCCCAAGCTCTAGGGAACTTCCAGGCCTGCTGGTGAACTATGGGCGTTGCGCAACAGCGCCAGCCGGTGAAGCTCTTCCTACCCATTAAAATCCGCGCTCCTGCTTGCCCTCCAGCACAATCGCTGGATTTGATGAAATTTGAATTTGCGCGCCATTCGCTCGCTGCACTCGCGCAAATCTTTGCAACAACAATGTTTTAGCTCAATTTGTCCTTGCCAACAACATGACTTGAATCCCGAGAACTTCATGTATTCGACCCACTGATTGCTCTAACTCCATCTACCCGACTATTGGCCATCAAAACCCTAATAAATCGACAAAATGTCTGCCCTCTCGCGATTCGGACCCGTGGCCGCCAAATCGGCGACCTTGTTCCAACAAAACCAGCGCTATCTTGCGTCAGGTCACAAGCTCCTGTCCAATGTCATGTCAGCTCCCACAACAAACGGGAACCCAACTCAAAACAAACCCACACGCAACCATAAAGCCCTGCTAACAACTTCGACCAACCTACAGGGAGCAGTTGCGGCCAAACCAAATACCTGCATACTCAATGTACCAGAGACTAAAGTTACAGAGCTCGACAATGGCATGCGAATTGCAACGGAAGATTCTGGTCTTGAAACGTGTACCGTTGGAGTCTGGATTGATGCTGGCTCTCGCTACGAGAACGAATCAAACAATGGAGTCGCCCACTTTCTGGAGCACATGGCATTCAAGGGGACCAGCAAACGTTCGCAAACTCAACTAGGTTAGTGTTTTTCAAACCATAAATGCAGACGCAGTTACATCCATCGTCGACTTACTAACTTCTAACAATCCATCTCTCTTAAGAACTTGAAATTGAAAACATGGGCGCCCATGTTAACGCCTACACTTCTCGAGAGCAAACTGTTTACTACGCCAAATGTCTTAGCGCTGATGTCGAACATGCTATCGAAATTTTAGCAGATATTCTGTTAAATTCGAAGCTCGGTGAAAACGAAATTGAGAGGGAACGTGGAGTTATATTACGCGAAATGCAGGAGGTTGAGCAAAATCTTCAGGAGGTTGTTTTTGACCACCTGCATACATGTGCCTTTCAAGGCACACCTCTTGGAATGACCATCTTGGGTCCGACAAAGAACATCAAATCGATAACGAGGGATAATCTTTTGGAATATATCCAGACCCATTACAAGGCCCCGAGAATGGTACTGGCGGGTGCCGGAGGAGTAAAGCATGAACAACTCGTTGATTTAGCAAAGAAATATTTCTCGAACGTGCCAACGACCTACGAAAATGTGGTCATACCTGACGTGATCGGCCCATGTCGTTTCACCGGCAGTGATATCAGAGTGCGCGATGATGCCATGCCCCTTGCACACGTTGCAATTGCTGTCGAGGGACCAGGTTGGAAGGATCCAGACAATATACCATTGATGGTGGCGAACATAATTGTCGGCTCTTGGGATAGATCACACGGCGGAGGTATCAATTCAGGAAATATTCTCGCTGCTACGTGTACTAAAGTACAGGGGCTTCATAGTTACTCTTCATTCAATACCTGTTACACGGACACTGGCCTATGGGGATGCTACTACATTGCAGATAGATTCAGCCTAAACGACTTCACTTACTACTTGCAACAGATGTGGATGAGACTCTGTAACTCTGTTTCAAAAGCTGAAGTTGAACGCGCAAAGAATGAGCTCAAGACGAATATGTTTCTACAATTGGACGGTACCACGCCAATCTGTGAAGATATTGGACGGCAAATGTTAACTTATGGCCGCCGTATTCCCTTACACGAGCTAGAGGCTAGGATAGATGCCGTAGATGCGGATATAGTCAAGAAAGTATGCACACGTTACATATACAATAGATGCCCAGCTGTTGCTGCCGTCGGACCCGTCGAAGCTTTGCCAGATTACGCCCGTATTCGATCGAGTATGTACTGGTTGAGAGTGTAAAGTTTAACTCATGTGTTACATAATTGTTTAATGATTATAATAAGAGATCAATCAAGTTTCTGCTAGGACAAAATTTGATAGTTATGAGCAATCTGAGCGAAAGTCTGGACACCAGTTCGCTCCCTTTAGTATTCTTTGGGCAATTCGGTTCTCTTCTTGTGCAAAAGCTTTTGCGAACATGGCGAGAATATATGGTCGGTGGGGGACTGGACAACGAGATGTTTAGTCGCCTGCCGCCGCTTGAATACTGCTGGTGTAGCCTTCAATTTGGCCTCCCTGGCATGCTCCTCGCTATTTGTTGGCACGTCATCACCATCGTCCGTGGTGAATGTGTCGTCAGGGGAGAACTTAACTTGATTCTCCTGAATTTTAACGGGATTCTCTGGTCCCAACTCTGGTTTCTCCATTGATGATAAAGTTTGTGGACTTGAATCGAGAGATAATCGAAATTGGCTTCTTCTATGTCGTAACAGAACGAATCCGGATGCCTTGTTGCACGCGCCAAAAACGGTCGGAATGACAAAAGCGAGCTAGCGAAGATCAGATGCTGCGGCTTTTGATTCGAGAAACAACAAACAAAACTTTTCAAATAAACGCGCTGCTCCTATCTGCGCATGAGCTAGAGCATCCGGACGTAAGCACTAAGGCTACCTCAGTCAAGTTAATGTGAAACTCTATGAGAATCGAGCTCTGATCACATGCTGCAACTCTGAACCAGCAATGGTAACATGCCGCCGGTTTTCTCGCATGCATACATCGAGGAACAATTTTCCACCGTCAACCCTTAACCTATTTAAACATACTAGGACTCGTCCCCTATCGACCTGCATGTCAAAACCACCATTCTCTGGTCTAGCCGAAGCCCTAAATATTCTCGAATCGAACCAATCCAGCAGAGTTTCTTCCCTAAAAGAGGACCACTTTCTATTCGGATATTAGGATCTAGTGCTGACTGGTTGGCAAGATGGCAGCCCCTATGGATGTTCCACAGTTTGATATTGTTCCAAAAGGCGTTCTTAGTGGCCACAATGGGTGGGTCACACAAATTACGACCAACCCAAATGATCCAGAGACAATTCTCAGCTCGTCCCGCGACAAGTCGCTTATCGTGTGGAAGCTGACTGCCGAGGACGGATACCCATTCAAGCGCCTAACTGGGCATGGTCATTTCATCACAGACGTAGTGCTCTCTCTGGACGGCCAGTACGCGTTGTCAGGCTCTTGGGATAAAACCTTGCGCTTGTGGGACTTGTCAGTTGGCAAGACCACCCGTCGGTTCGAGGACCACACAAAAGATGTTTTGAGTGTCGCCTTCTCTGCCGATAACAGACAGATTGTGAGTGGTTCTCGAGACAAGACTATCAAGCTGTGGAATACACTCGCACAATGTAAATTCACCATTGATGGTCACTCTGACTGGGTATCATGTGTTCGTTTTTCGCCTGCTAGCACGAATCCAATTATTGTTAGTGCGGGCTGGGATCGTATCGTCAAGGTTTGGAATCTGAACAACTGCAAGCTCAAGAATAACTTCGACGGTCATGTAGGTTACCTGAACACTGTCACTGTATCACCGGACGGTTCGTTGTGCGCGTCGGGTGGCAAGGACTTCAAGGTCATGCTCTGGGATTTAGCGGATAGCAAACACTTGTACACATTAGACCACAACGATATTATCACCGCATTGTGCTTCTCGCCAAACAGATACTGGTTGTGCGTCGCCACTGGGCCGGTTATCAAGATATGGGATCTTGAAAACAAGCATCAAGTCGAGGAGCTCAGGCCTGAAGTTATCTCATCAACTTCAAAACCAAAATCGCCCCACTGTGTATCGCTCGCATGGTCGAGTGATGGATCACTTCTATTTGCAGGTTACACAGATCATGTTATTAGGTATTGGCAAGTGCGAGAACTACACCGTGAACAATAAACTGAGCGCCGCACCTCATGATTAAGCAAATAAATAATTATTAAACAATTGTAGAGGCTAAACAAAGATAAACCGATGTTCTCCAGACCACATTGTATCAGCGAGGATTGACCAGTGTTGATTTTGGCCTTTGATATTTGACACAACAAGCCATTCCCTTCCCAGCGGAGGATGGATGTGGCATTTTGGCTCGAGAATTGTGAATCACAATTATAAGTGTATACATACATAAATATTTAACAAATACAACCAATCTTAGTTACTGTACTTGTGGCTCTCATCGGTATCCAGGTGAGTTCGCTTTCAAGCCGTTGGGCATGCAACCCCGGGATGCACTTGGCCTCGTAGGGGTTCGCACTGCTACGAGTCCAATTTGTTCGGTCTATCTCCTATTTCCTGTCTATACGCGTGCGGTCACAGTAGATGGCGCCCTCCTCCCGGAAATTGGCCTAGTTCTCTTTTCGCGGGGCGCATGTGCGAGCTTGAAACTTGATAGATGGTGGTTTCACTTGCGCTTCCAGCTGCTTCTGGTTTCGCCATTCAGTCATCGATGGATCTTGATTGCGTGACGATGGTTGCTGTTTGCGCCAGTTCATGTTCAACAGCTCGCGAATGAGTTTTTCACAGAATTAAGCTCAGTGATGGGCAAGCAACATTTGAGAGAAGCTAAAAATAGGCGATTTGTCTAAACCAGATTTGCCATGCACAGGTGGCCAAGCAAGAAATCGAACGATAGTTAAGATGAAGAGAAGGATCAGTGGCGCCCATTTTTGCGGCTTTGCCATTCGGTTGAAGAGGCAAGCAAACTTTAAGTTCCTCATCTTGAAGCTTCTAGTTTGTGTGTTAGTTTTATTGCATTGTGGAAGTTACATTAAAGGTGAAGAGTTTGCGCCAAGAATTACAATTCAACCAAATGATCTGATTGCCATTGAAGGCGAGTCGACTGAGTTGAACTGCGATGCTGAGGGCGAGCCAGAGCCCTCGATTGACTGGTATCACAATGGCCACTTGATTAAAACATCGACGCACTCGCGAACAACAATGGGCGGCTCAATACAGTTTCTAGACATTCGTCCTGGCCCATCAACGCCAACTAGGCCGAGCGACACGGGAGTTTATTATTGTTTGGCCCGAAACTCGCTTGGCCAGGCGAGAAGTCGGAACGCGAGCCTCCAAGTTGCATGTAAGTAACGTTCAGCCCAACTCTCCATCTATCTGGTTTCGCCTGCTCTAGGCAGTTTGAGGCGTTGCGCTCGTTCGAGATAAAGAGATCAATCGGCCAGTTTGGCTTCCTTGTTCGGCCCCTCAAGTAACGCGCGCGCCCGTCGGTTCACTCTGGTGTCCGGCCAGCTCGCCCAAGTTGGATGGACATTCGGACGGGCGCAACTGACATGTGCGACCTCTCAACCAAACTGAAGCAAACCAAAGCAACACGGGCGGCCCACTCGGTTGCCCCAATCCAAAGGGCGGCGAAGTGTCCGCCGGAAGGAGGCAGGCGCAAAGGTTGCACAAGCGGGCAGCTCGTCACTCTGCGCCCCATAGAGGCGGGCGGACCCTCGGCGCCTCCGCTCAACTCGATGGTGGCGCACTTTTGACTTGCCAGACAGGTTCCATAAACAATAAACATGCTCGCATAAAATGGCGCCGAGCTGGGCTCGTTTCCGAGCTGCATAAACACGCGCCAAATGGGCCAAGCGCGTCCACTCTGCTCGAGCGGAGGAGTTGTAGTTGGTTTGTTGGCGTTAGTTTGCGCAGGCCGGCCAGCCAGCCAGCTAGCCAGCCAGGCGGCCGCCCGCTAGGCAGGCCGAGGAACACATGAGCGAGCAGCACGTAGTGGATGGCGCAGAGTGGCGCCTTACCTAGACAGAGCTCGAGAGGCCATCCAGCGCAGCGGCGCTCCTCGTGGCTGCGGCGGTGGCGGCGGTGCAGCCTTGCTCACTCAAGTGTGTTTGTAAATAGAGCTCTATGCTAACGAGAATGCGCCCTCAAATTTGGCGCGCGCCAGCGATTGTCTCTCCCTCCCTCTCTGGCCCGTCCAATCTAGCCAACAGAGGAGGCCATTATCCAGCTACGGCGACGACCACTGCCAGCCCGCCGCCAATCTTCCTTGGCGCCCCCCCCCCAATGTCGCCCCCTCAGCGAGCGAGAGAGCAAAGGCTGGGCGCGCGTTGGGCGCCACCGCCGGCCTCCCAGTCGGCCGCCAGTCACCTAGCGGCCGATGGTTGCGAGCGAGCCAGCAAAGCGACAGACAGCTGCCGCCTGAGCCCTGCTAATGAGCGAGCCTCGCGCTCCCACTCACCTGGGGGCGCAGAGTTAATTTGATCCCATTTGTCCCAGTTCGGTGGGGCCGCTTAAGCGCACCTAGCAAATGCTTGCTCACCTTGCGCTACTCTGTGTGTGTGTTGGTGCACCTAGAATTTGAGTCGCCGCGCCGAGTTCCATGCCCGCAGGCCAACTGAACAGTGGCGGATGGGCATGATTTGCATTGGGCTAGCCGGCCACTGTTCGCCTCTAATCTTGGCCACATCTCCCATTGAAACTGGCCCGCGGAGGCGGCGCACTCGCGCCAGCCAGCCAGCCAACTCAGAACCACGATACCAGCTCGCTTGTCTGGCCCGAAAATCTGCGCCCAATCTGCTCGCATCTGGGCCCACTTCCGGCCACCAGTTTAGAAATTAATTGCCTCCGATCGCGGCCTTAGGCTGTCGGAGGCGGCCGGCGAACAATGGGAATGGGGCCACCAGGTTGGAGGAGCAGTCGGCTGCGTTTTGGGGCTAAGTTGGGGAGCTTTGCGGCTCTCAAACTGTCAGCCGGCCCAAAGGAGTCTCTGTTATTTTAACTCAATTATCTCCCCCTCTTCAAGCGGCCCAAAACTCTCGACGGGCGAGCGGAGGTTGGCTCAGCCGAGGCGCGCGACTTCCAGGCAGCCGGCCGAAGTTTTGCCGCCGAGACAAGTTGGCCGGCTCGGCTCGGCTCGGCTCGCTTGGATTTGGCCGACTTGGGGCCGGAGTAATTGTTTCAATTTTACAAAGAATCGAGCTACAACCGTAATAAAACGATGATATTCTTTTATTGTCGCCAAGCGAGCGCGACAAGAGCGCCGGCAATAAATCGCGCGTTGCCAAGTGGCGGCAAAGCGGCCGGCGCTCCAATGGGAGAGCCGGGCGCCTCCAAAACAAAGCCCCGCCGGCGGGGCTAAATTTCGCCAAGCGCGCATTGGCTTCCATTCAAATTGAGCGCGACGAGAGCGCCTTCGATGCCCCCCGAAAGCTCCCGGCTCCACCATCCGGCTCGAGCTGCCGCCTCGCACTGGCCCGCCTCCATTAATTAAGCGGCCCCAACTTGCGTCGGCGCCGCTTCCGCCGCCAGCAAGCCAGCTCGGCGGCCGCAACGGGGCCTCTCCATTACTGGCTCCAAAGTGACAAACAATTTGCCAAGCTGGGGCCCAATGCGAGCGGAAGCTCCTCTCGGCCCTCCTTGCGCTCGTCAGTGGTTGGCTGGTTTGCGCGCGCCAACAATGAGCCGACTGCAACTAATTGAATGATCGCCACTTTTCGAGCCAGACTCGCGCTCATCCTCGCGCCTGATACACATCGCACTGGGCCGCTCTACCGCTCACGTGAGCCCTCCAACTCTGGGCGCCGCCGCCGCCGCCGCTTCGAGTTGGAAGCTAAAAGCACCCAACTTGGCCCAACAAATCACTTCCTCCGGCCCCAAACCAGGCCCGCCAATTCCGGCGGCCGGAACAATCGGACGCCAACTGCGGTGCCAATGGCTGCGGATTAGCGCAAGGCTTGCTGGCTGGCCCGGCGGCGCCTCTGACTCGGCTCATTAGCGGCCGGCCAGAGTGGCCAGCCAGCCAGCCAGCCAATGGACCAGCCGGCCCCTGTTTTGATCCGGCGCATTTCCGGCCGCCCTCAATTATCATGGCGAAGGGGGGGGGGGCACCTTGGCCCATTGCTGGCCCGTCGCCGTTGGCTGGCCGAGCGGCGGGCTGGCCGGCCTATCGGTGGCCCAATCTGCCGCGAGCGATAGAGCGAAAGCGCGCGCTCGCTCGCAACTCAAATTGCGCGCCTCCAAACTCTCGGCTCGCGCAAAATGGGAGGCCAAGTCTAGGGCGCCCCGAGCTCGAGGGGCGAGCGAGCGGACAGGCGGACTCGCGCGCCCAAAGAGGCGCCAAATTTTAAAATCCAATCTGGCCAAACTGGCCAGTTTGTTTACAAACAATTGGCCTCTTGTTGTTGTTGTTGCAGCCGCCGCCCTCCTTTGTTGTCTCACTCAACGAGGCTGCATAATAATAATGGCGCTCGCCTTGTTTGTCCTCCTGTTACACGCGACAATCTGGCCAAACCAAAGCCCATCTCAGCGCGAAATGACCCCTCCAGGCTCCAGGCGCCACACTCGGCCGCCAGGGCTGGGGCTCAATCGGCCGAGCGGGCAGGGGGCGGAAATTGGAGCTCTCCAAGATTGCGATTGGGCCTTTGCGCGCGAAGTCACGTAGGCGGCCGCGGAGGCCTCGCAAGGCGGGCCGACCTCTCGGCCCTTTAATTGGATTCAAAGGGCCGCCGGCGCCGAGGGGCCAACGCGGCTCGCCTCCAGTCGCGCTGCTACTGCTGCGGCCAATTGATTGATTAAAACTGATCAACTTGATTGATCATTGGCGCTAAGCTGCGCCGGCTGCAATATTAGGTTGCCATTGGAGGGCTGCGAGCGCTGCGGGCGTCCCGATTAGATGGCAGTCACGTCGCTAGCCAATCCAGCGAAGCCAACCGCCAGCCTCGAGCGGCAAAACCAAACTAAGCGGCCCAAATTATCATATCTCAGGGCGGCCAGCTCGCCTTGGCCTCCCTTTTTGTTTCTAAGCGCCGCTTTTCGGGCGCAAAGAGTTGGCACCTGGAGGCGGATTGTTTCAATGTTGGCCCGGCAGCCGGGCGGCGGCGGCCCGCAGAGTGGCCCCTCCAAGGGCGCCGGCCGGAGAGGCAGAGTGGCCGCCAGCCGCCCAGCTCTCGCGGGCCTCCAGCTTTTGAGCTTGGCGCTGCAAAAGTTGGAATAAATTGCACATTCAGGAGCAAATCTGCACCAAGGCGGGCGGATGTGACTCTCCATTGAGCGCTGCCCCGCCCACCGCTGCCAGCGGCAGCCGAGCGCGACGGCCAGCGCCGCCCACTCGGCTCTTCCGCTCGCCCACTAGCTGGCCAATTTTTCAACCTCACTCCTGGCTGGCTCAATTTTTCACCAAACCTCCGTTGGCGGCCCATCTCTGGGCCGCTCGTGCCGGACGGAAGTGGCGCGCGCTCGGCGGCGCGCGCCAATTCAATTAGATTGTTTGCGCCAGCCGAAGGGGCCAGCTCCTCGGCTTTGGGGGTGGGGGGAAGATTGCCGGTTTCCGGGGGCGGGTTTTGTCTCGCCCGCTCTCGCTGGCCAGTGGAGCAAACGGTCGGCTCTGCATTCGAATGGGCCAAAGTGGGACTCGTTGGCGCGTTGCGGTTTTCGAGCAAAACTGCGCCCATTCAATCCGCTAGAATCCAATTGGCTCCCATGCAACCATTTGATCGGCCATCCAGTGGAGCGGCAAAGCGGGATGAAAAATTCATACTTGCGCCAGGCTGGCCGGCGGCCAGTCAGCTCTCGGAGCCGTCGGCTGGCGCAACGTGCGCGCAATTGATTCGCCCGCGGAGCCAAACTTTTAGGCCTCAGCGGCGAGACTCTCGCCTGGAGCGGCCTCTTGGCCGCGTTAATTGGCCAGGCGGCGCCCACAGCCAAGCGCCGCATCTAATCGCCGCCTTGCTCAACACCAACAACCAGACCAGAGCCAAACCCAAACCAAACCGGACTCGACGATCGCGGGCCATTCGCAGTGGGCCCATCGGCCGCCAGATAACTGGCAGCCAACCAGCGTTTACGACTCCCCGCCCCCGCTCGTCCGTTTCCGGCGCCAACTTGACTGCCGCGGC
>Ga0268249_1000631_pt1 | contig 12690 bp, 10 predicted proteins | sample AgamicAtPe_FD_200257 | JGI IMG/M metagenome (GOLD analysis project Ga0268249, IMG submission 200257) | Agave microbial communities from Guanajuato, Mexico - At.P.e (v2) (version 3) | ecosystem: Host-associated > Plants > Phyllosphere > Phylloplane/Leaf | place: Guanajuato, Mexico | collected... | reverse complement strand
GCTATTTGCCATCTATTCCTGCTTTTCTCACCCCTCCCTCTTTCCCTCTCCTTTCCGATTCCCTCTCCTCTTTCTTAGTCATGCAGGACCCCCAATCACCTAACCCTATTGTGCAGCGCTTATGTGTTCTCCTTCATTCGTTGTCCTCATTTTCATTCGCCTTTCTCTGGATCCCAGAGCACATGAATCTCTTGCTGCAGAACAGTCTCTGCTCTTCAGTACAGTCAATGATCTCTAAAACTTATTATCGTTCATTGATCAACTCCACATGGCATAACATCTGGTACACACAACCTTTCACCACCAAACTTCGTTCAATTAAAAACATTTACAGGCTCTTGATCAGGGATCAAGAGTTGCGGGAGACCCGCGACTCATGGAAGATGGCTCAATATCTATTTACCCTCATAGAGGAAATTAGTTCGGAATTTTTCTAAGTCCCAGAGCCTCTATAGAGGAGCTCTATAGAGGGGAGAACCTCGAGATTTTTCTAAGTCTCAAAGTCTCTATAGAGGAGGAGAGCTCGAAATTTTTTTAAGTCTCGGAGCCTCTATAGAGATGGAGAGTGGGAATTTTTCCAAGTCCCAGAGCTTCGATTCGAGGGAAGAGCTAGGGATTTTTCTAAGTCCCAGAGCCTCTATAGAGGTGGAGAGTGGGGATTTTTCTAAGTCCCAGAGCTTCCCTTAATGATATAAACATCGACGTATCTGTGCCAGTATATTACACGGCCCAGTAGGCCAGAGGGGGAGGAAAAGAGTTCTTTCTCGAACCTGTCCATGAAGACTTCGGAGATTAATGAGCCGAGGGTTAGTCCAATGGGGATTCCCACCTCCGAAGGAAAATCGAAGAATTTCCCATCAAACTTGCAAAAGTTGGATGACCAACAAAGGTTCAGAAGCAGAAAGAACTCAGAAATAACATCGTGGGGAGTTTGGGTAGCCACCAGCAGTTCACCCATATGCTGTATGGTCGGAGCTTTAGGTATGTGGGGAAAGAGGCCCACAACATCGAAGCAAGTGAGAGAAGAATTGGGGGGAGGAACGACATCTTTTATTTTTGAGACCAGGGAGGAGGAATTCTGAATAGAAAATTGGGGAGTGAAATCGACATGGAGCTTAAAACCATCTGTCCAGGAATTTGGCCAGGCGGTAAGTGGGTGAAGAAACGTAGGAAACCACTGGTCTCATGGGGTGCCTTCTTTATGAACTTTAGGCAGTCCATAAAGTAGGGGTGGAGCGGGGTTGCGAACAAGGAGCGACTTTCTACGGAAATCACTATTGAGAATGAACTGGCAGTTGTTTATAGTCTGTCTCACCTCCTGGACATGGCCGTCAAAGGAAAAGGAAGGGTTGTTGGTTGCACCGCATTCACCGAGGACCGCGTACGTCTTAGCCATGTAATCACTCTGGTCGAGGAGCACGAGAGAATTTCCTTTATCAGCCTTAGGGATGACAACTTTGTGATCTTTAATCCTTCGGAGCAGATTGGCAACAGTGGAACGAGTCCGAATGCTGGCGGACGGTATGGGGTTGTTACATATGATATCAATGCAGGTTTCATGGACATTTATGAATTAAAATGAACCATAACTTTAATTCGCGTATTCTGTCTGGTAAGTTCCCTCTTCGCTCGTCAGGTTTTCCACGGTGAAGAGCTACTGAGGACTCTCGACATCTCTTTCTACTTATTTCAAACATTTCATTATTATTTCTTTTTGGTGCTGTTCCCAGATACTTAATTTATCTACGGAATGTTGTGGAGGGGGGGGGGACGATATAAACCAAACACCCACGTAAATTACATGTTTCATGTTTTTTGCTCCGCCTAGGTAATTTCAGTATTTGCGAGTACAACCTCCCCCCACCCACCCACAGATGACGTCACATTTGGGAAAATGACCTTTCGGGAAAATGTACGTGGGACTTGGAAAAATTCCCTACCCTGGACCTAGGGGAAAATTTAGGGATTCGCGAGTATAACCCTCCCCCCCCCTCGTTGACGTCGCATTCGGGAATTCTTGATGTCGTAAACATGATGGAAATATGAAGGAATGTGTGGAAAATGTGAAGGAATATGTCAAAAATAAGTAGAAATATGTCAAAAATATGAAGAAATACGAGTATGTCCAAAATATGAAGAAATATGTCCAAAATATGAAGGAGTATGAAGAGATATGTCGATTATTGGATTTTGCACTCCCTTATCTATATGGGCCTTGGGACTTGGGAAAATTCCGCATCCGAGCTTCCTTCAAGGCTCTAGAACTTAGAAAAAGTCTGAGCTTCAACTCATATAGGCTCCGGGACTTGTAAAACTTCCGACCCCTTCCTTTATATAGGCTCTGGGACTTGGAAAAATCCCGATCTCTCCCCCTCTATATGGGTCTTGGGACTTGGAGAAATTTTACGCCCGAGCTTTCTTCCTCCTGGGCTCTGGGACTTGGAAAAATTTCGAGCTCTGCCACTATATAGGCTCCGGAATTTAAAAAAATTTTGAGCTTCCCCCTCCTTCGATTACAGCCTGTTGGCGAGGTGTCACTTTTCTGTCTCCTCCATATAGGTAAGCTCCAAACTCTCCCTGTAAGCATACAGCAGTGGGCGTCGGAAGTGCGAGTATTTGGGGAGATCACGTCACGTAAGCTCGTAGTGGTAGACGTTTTCCCCTTCTTTATAGGCTTTGGGAATTGGAAAATTACCGAACCCTTCACCCCCCTCCCCCCATACTGAAAAACACGACATGATCTTTATTTCTATTATTGTCCTTATTATTCTCATAATATTTTGTGCTATTATTTTTTATTAATTTCGTTTATGACGACGCTAAGCTGACGACTTATAGATTTGATATAGCTCGTTAATGAAAAGAAAAGCAATATTTCGTGATCTCCCTCCAAAGAGGCCAGCATTTCTTACCAAGAAGACACGAAGTCCTTTTCACGATACTAACCATTCGTCCGACCTATTGAACAGAATGCGCCCCATCTTTAGAATCGAAGCAGGCTACAATCGTAGGATAATTCTTGCGCCATATTACCCCCGAACAATACGGTATAATTTGGATCCTGGCATTCGGCGTGGTCAATTGAATAATTAGAATAGTGAATCATTCTTACAATGTTGAAAAATGCTTCAGAGAATTCTCGAGATATACCGTCACAACAAGACTGCCACTCATTCGTATTGTATTGTCAGAGTGAATACCGCCGGCATATAAAATGCGAATGCGGGTATTCGTGGAAGCTGCATAATCCATTCATGTTTATTCAAGACAGCACAGACCATAAAGTGACTGTGTACCGTAGAAATATTCAAAACCGCTCGTTGAGCACCTGATATTTCGTTTACAAACAGAGTTGGAAGTAACTCACGAAATGTAGACGAAGCTAAACTATGGGAGAGAAATATAACGGCGGCTAATAATGCTTATGTAACACTCGACGTTCCTTCTAAAGATCTGCAAGACGTGTTGTTCATTTCCGTTGAAAAGCTAATACTCTTTTAAGTCGGAAACGTTCTTCCGAGGGCTATAGCAGCGAGAATAAACGAGAGCGTTTCGTGCGCCTGAGAGCCGAGAAGTTCGGTTTTCATTCTAGAAGCATTTTCGCGTGTATTTTTTGAGCTGAAGAAAAATTAAAAATCAAACACGGAAATATCATGTAAGAAATTATGACGATGTGGTAATAATTGCGGAGGGGTAAAAAAGGTACAGTCACTTTAAGTAAAAGCTCGAGAAAATTACAAAGTTTTCCTACAAACCAGTGATTTTTTTTCATCGGCTCAGCCGCTGTTGCAATGATATTTATTTGATGCATGCCATGCAGAATCGGAGGAAAGTATGAAAGATGAAGGACAGCATCAGGGAATTATAGGGGGGAATAGAATTTTGTGGATCATAGATATGTGAGGGATCGAGTGACCGTTTCAATATTAATTGATTATGGAATATACAGAGGCTGGAATTGTAGAAAGAAAGTTTTCCTATTCTTCATGCACTCTCATGCTTCATATGTCAGCTCACACATTTGAGGACTCGGTTTTACATACTAAGAAAAATTACTTCTTTTTTTGACATGTTTCATGTCTCCTCTGAACCCTGGACCCTAACCTAAAATGAAACTTTCTGAGGCTCCCAATCCCCCTGATTGACATGTTTTATGTCTGTTTTCAACCCTGGACCCCTACCCTAAAATGAAAATTTCCCCCAGCTCTCCCTGATGACGTCACATTCGGGAAAATATCCCTGGGCTTGGAAAAAATTCCGAGATCTCGCCTTCTATAGAGGCGGTTTCTTCGTATCCTTCATATTCCTTCATATTCCTGGGACTTCAAAAAATTCCGAGATCTCGTCCTCTAGGATCCTTTTTTTTTCGAGCTTGCAAGAAATATGCGGGAAATATGAAGCAATATGTGAAGTCAAAGAAATATGAAGAAATAATGTCGAAAATATAAAGGTATGTGAAGAAATATGCCGATATATTGGATCTGGCTCCCCCCATATGGGTTCTGAGACATGAAAAAATTCCGAGCTCTCTCCCCTTATAAGTGGGCTCTAGGCCTTAGAAAAATTCCGAGCTCTCCCCATAATATAGGCTCTGGAACTTGAAAATATTTGGAGCACCGGGCGAGGCGAGGTGCGAGTCGTCGTATGTAGCCTTCTGGAAAAATTCTGAGAGAAGCCTGGAGGCAAGACTCGAAGGGCATGAAACATGATCTTTATTTTTTGGCTTATCTAATAAATCGTAGAGAGATACGAGAGAAACATAGGGAGAAAGCTAGAGAGCGAGTGATTTTTTCCCTCATCCTCACCTTTTCAATAGCTTCCACAATTGACTTCTATAATAAATGTAGAGGGCGCCTACTTTGATTTTATTCACGAATATTTATGAAGTTTTTCAAATTCTTCATTTCACAGAATAAAAGAGTTGGATAGATTACATGAAAAGATAGTTTATGCCCTTTACAAGAAGATAAGATAAGTCTCGGCGGAAGGTACTTCATAACTTTATCATTGTAATTCAAAAGAATATTTTTTGCTTGCAGGGGAATCTGAAGCAATTTGTGGGGAATATGAAGAATTATGAAAGAAATACAAAGATATATGAGAAATATGAAGGAATATGAAAGAAATATGGAGAAGTGCTAAAGAAATATGAAGACATATGCGAGAAATATGAAGGAATGTGGAAATTTGAAGAAATAAGAAAGCCGTGAGACTCAGAATAATTCCAAGCTTCTCCTCTATACAAGCTGTGGGACTTGAAAAAATTTTGGGCCCTCCCTAGTAGGTAGAAAATGGGTACTCTGGGACACAGTTCCAAATTTAGTCACCTTGAGCGCTAGTATTGTTTATACATTTGGGGAGTCTGGGACACGGGGCAAAGTATGCAACCTGACATACATATATGTAATGATGGTGGTATCGATCACGATTGAAGGGACACTTTACACATTTGACGATTCTGGTACAAGGGGCAAGGTATAAAACCCGCAATAAATCCGTGTAATTATAGTGGTATCTCTCACAATTGGAGGGGCACTTTTCCTGGGGTGACGGGTTGGGATGATACGGGACAGACACGATGTGTGATGCCATTCTTACAATAAATTATGGCGGATTATGGCGTCAGACGCCATAATTTTTTGTAAGAATGTCATCAGATGCCATAATTTGTTGTAAGAGTGGCGTCAGATGCCATAATTTGTTGTAAGAGTGGCGTCAGACGCCATAATTTGTAGTAAGAGTGTCGTCAAATGCCATAATTTGTTGTAAGAGTGGCGTCAGATGCCATAAGAGCAACACATTCTTAAACATGGACTATGGCTCAGTTTTCCGGAATGCCAGGCACTCGCAAGCTGTGACCAGAAGTCCAGTGCGAGTAAAATCCCTGTCATAACTCAACCTTTTTACATGTTTCATGTCTTTTCTCTCGCCTACCCCCCCCCCTAAACTCGTATCCTGCGACTCCTCGCCCCCCTCCCTAGCAGGACGAGGTCGGAATTTAATTCTACCTATTTTTTCATAATTTCTTCATATTTATTCATATTTCCTTCTTATTCCTTCATAATTTCTTCATATTTCGTCATATTTTCTTCATATTTCTTCATACTTCCTCTTATTTCTTTATAAACTCCTTCAGACTTCTTCATATTTTCTTCTTATTCCAGGGATTTAGAAATTTCTTGGGCGAGCCAAAAAATAAAGATCATGTTTCATTGCATTGAAACGTTCTTTTAAGTTACGGCACATCATAATAATTCTTAAACTCAAATATTTTCCCAGTCCCAAAGCCTATACAGGGGAGGGGGACGACTACCACTTTGAGCTTACGTGTTGTGTGCTCACGGCCGAGTTTGGGGAAGTCACCCCCCCCCCAAACACTCGCACTTCTGAGGCTTACTGCTGTTAGTCAACAGGAAGAGTTTAGAGCTTATATAAAGGAGACAAAAGAGTGACACCTCGCACTAGGCTGAAATCGAAGGAAGGGGAAGCTCAACATTTTTTTAAATCCCAGAGCCTGTATAGAGGCAGAGCTCAGAATTTTTCTAAGTCCCAGAGCCCATCCCCGTATTGTAGATGTAGGGATGAAGATCGAAATTTTTCCAAGTCCCAGAGATTATAAAGGCTGCGCTTAGAATTTTTTCAAGTCCCAAGGCCCATATAGATGTGGGAGTGCCAAATCCAATATATTGACATATTTCTTCATATTTGCCAGATATTTCTCCATATTTTTGGCGTATTCCTTCTCATTTTGAAATATTCCTTCGTAATATATGTTCTACATATTCCGTAATATTTCCTTCATATTCCTACATATTTTGACATATTCCTTCATAATCCTTCATACATTCAACATATTCTTACATATTTTCGATATATTCCTTCATTTTTTTGACTTCTTTCTTTTTTATTTTTTGCATAAGTATTCCTTCATATATTATTTTCTACATATTTCTTTATATTTATTTTTCGCATATTCCTTCATTATTTTCTACATATCCCTTCGCATTTTTGGCATATTCCTTCATATATTCCACATATTCCTTCATATTTCGTTCATATTTACTACATCAAGGAATTCCCAGGTGGCGGGGGGGGGGTTGTAGTCGCCAATCCTGAAATTACCCCCTAGGTCCTAATCTGAAAATTTTTCCAAGTCCCCCGGACATTTTTTCGAATGGTCATTCCCCCGAATGTGACGTCATCAGGGGGGAGGAGGAGGGTGTACTTGCAAATGCTGATATTACCTAGCGGGGCATAAAACATGAAACATGTCAATTGTTGTAAGAGTGGCGTCAGACACCATAATTTGTTGTAGGAGTGTCGTCAGATGCCATAATTTGTTGTAAAAGAGGCATCAGACGCCATAATTTGTAGTAAGAGTGTCGTCACATGCTGTGTCGATCCCATCCATTACGCCAGAAAAAGTGCCCCTTCAATTGTGAGCAATACCACTATCATTACATTGGTGCATGCCGGGTCGCATACCTTGCCCCGTGTCCCAGAATCCCCAAATGTATAAACGACACTAGCGCTCCTGGTGGAGAAATTTGGAACTGCGTCCCAGAATGCCCATTTTCTACCTACTACGTGGGACTTGGAACATTTCCAAGCGCCACCTCTATGTACTAGCTGTGAGAATTCGAAAATTTCCGAGTTCCTCTTCTACATATCCTCTCCTCTATATATGAGCTTTGCGACTTGGAAAAATTTTCAGCTCTCCCCAATGTATAATTATGAGCCGTGAAACTTATAAAATTTCCGACCTCTCCTTCCTATAGACGTTTTGGGGCTTGTAATTGAAACTCTGGAAATTAATTTTGGCAAGCCTGGAGACAAGACTCGAAAGACATGAAACATGATCCTTGATATTTTTTGGCTTGGATAATAAATACATTCTCCTTTCTCGCGTCAACGAGTCCCTAAAAGAAGAGAGTCGTATTTTTTTTTTTTTCAAATACACGGCAAGGAGGAAGAAAAAATTGTCGTTGAAAACCCTTTTTACATCAGAATTCTTTTCAATAATGTCATCTGAAACACGGTGTCCGAGCACTTCAATATTTTTGAAAAAAAGAAAACAATAAAACATACCTCTCGTGATAAATTATCATACATCTTGAAAATTACGCAGCATCTTGCGTTGATGCTTGATTCCCAAGCTTTTACACCTTCAACTTTCTCTTTTATTGTTTTATTTTAATGTATTTTTTTTTCTTATTTTTTCAGCCCAGTTTCTTCATCCTAGAATCTCGAAGCAGTTTCGATACTCGAAAGCGTGCAATAGGCGTCTTAATAGCGTCGCGGGTGGGGGAACGGTGCAGTGCAGTAAAGTGCGGAAGCATATTATATAAACTTTTGAAAATTCTCAGGAGAGCAAAACCAACTTAGCAGGAAGCACTCGTTCGTACGCTTCTACGCGACAATAATAAAACGTTAATTTTTAAAAACTTGCTAACAAAATAACCTGTCTGTAAAAGTGAGCTTCTCCATTTGTAAAAAGGTAATTGATGACTGTCGCGAACTAAGAATTCAATATCATCAGTACCAAACCTCACGTTGACAGGAAATTTATAAAAGAGAGAAAATGTATCGACGAAAGTACACGGTTATACGTCACCCCTACAAATCCCTTCGTTCCATCATCAAATTCTCGTTTTCCGCTTTCTTACACACCCCTCCCCCCGTACCTCTTTTCTCTCCCACGCGTACACCAACCAATCGCATTTGGGATTGCGTTGGAAACGTTGATTTCATCATTGATTGACATTCTTATCGTTACTGGTTTCCCATTTTTTACACGTTTTTGTTAACGACTCCATTCGTTCTCGTGGAAATCGCGTTTAGTCTTCGAAAATTATCGTCCGGCTATGGCCTCCCTGTATGAAGAGAAGCACTCCTGAAAGTGACAGCTCTATGCACTTTGCACCCTTAACTCAGATCGAATGCCAATTTTCCTTCGGTAAATTGTAATCAAAGAAAAATCCGAGTAATATTTTCCATTCGCAGGTGCCGCGTAAGCCGCCCCCGCATCACGCGATGCCGTTTTCGCACATTTTCTCCGAATTTTCGGTTTCTTAATCCCCGTCAAACGTGCCTGTACCATTCTTCCATGTATAAATGGATCGACTCGCGCTTGTGATGTTCTCTCGATAAATTGAAAAGCAGTGTACTCTATCCGGAGACGCGAGTAAACGTGAATGGATTAGCTGAAAGTGAGCGCGAGAGAAAATAATAATGGTTTATGGAACATCGCTTATGGCTTGACTGTTCCAGACAGCTTACAGAAAAGAGAGGTTATGGATCTATTCTTACAGTTTATGAATAATGGCATATGTTTCGGGCAATTTATTTAATACACGGTGTCATCGTATTTTTGAGGTGCACGACGAATTGAATTTCTAAGATTAATTCAGATTTCTCGTGGGGGTGGAGCGAGTACTGAATTTTTCCTCGAGTTTCGGTTCTTATGCGTGAAAATCGTTATAATCTTATTCTAGAAAGAGCTTAAGACGGATACCTATTCAATATTATGAAGAAATTAATAACTAGAAGAACATGCCTCGAGTCAAAGAGCGCCTATTTCTACTTTCATGACTACTTGCCATTAGTCTAAATTCCTTAGTAGAACGATGAATACGAGTATGTCCGGAAATGATAATACAATAGCATAACACTTTCCCTATTATTTCCTGATTTTCCGCATAGGGTGTGTGCGGGGACAGCGGCATGACTACTAAAATGTGGATATGGCCAATACCGCCCCCGTTCTCACCATGATCCTCAGAATTGCGCAAGGGAATGTCAAGGCACCTACGAGTGGCGCTTGTCTCCAGGGTCTGGACGTGCATAGGGTTACTTGGACCGCCATCACCTTCCATTATATCTTTACTTTTTTCCTCTTTGTGTGGAGGCACGATCGGTGCACAAGAGACCTTCCACTCTAACACCCTATTCCTCATGGGCACAAGAGACCTTCCACCCTAATACCCTATTCCTCATGGTTATGGTGAGAAGTAAGTAGTCTGTGGCGGACTGCCTGGCTCCGCCAAGGTACCACTGGGTGCGGTCACTATACAACCTTCAATATGAGCACAACACAGCGCTTGTCAGGAAGTATGGTCACCAACTGCACAGCGGGTGTGGGGTATGGTTGCCCTAGATACTTGAAATAGTTATTGGACAGGTCAACAGCCTCAGCCTGATAGTAGTTGAGATGATTGCGCTGCATACCACACTGACACACCCGAGCGATCCGGTTGAATCCTGCTTGGGTGCTCAATAGTAACGCCTTGCGGACAGTTCACAGAAACTAATAAATAGTGATAGGGGGGAATGGATTGCGTGACTGCCTCGTACGCAGGAGTCGCGGGTTCTAGCCCCACTGGAAAGGAGCAGAAATTTGTACCTTTTTCATTCATTCATAATCCCCCCTATCACTATTTATTAGTTTCTATGAACTGTCCGCAATCTTACTCATGTAGGAAGCCAAATCCGGGCTATTGGACTTTCTTCGAGGATTTAAGTGTGCATTTGCAACGCCTCATATGGTCTTTGTACCTACTCTCACAGTTAGGAACGTAAACAAGGATTATGAAAGAAATGAAAAACGCTCTCAAAATTTTTGCACACCTCGGTGGCGGAATGGATTGCGTGACTGCCTCGTACGCAGGAGTCGCGGGTTCTAGCCCCACTGGAAAGGAGCAGAAATTTGTGCCTTTTTCATTCATTCGTAACCCCCCCTTTCACTATTTGAAAGGAACAGATGTTATAGGGAGAATACAGTGTGATTATTATCATTGATCAAAGAGTGTAGAAAGCCTTCTTCTGGTATAAACTTGTTTAACACGATTTCATCATCGTTTTTTAAATGACGGTATATTTCGAGCTGTTCTAGTGCGATTCTTTTCTTGTATGAATTTATACGTTTGTGAAGGAGGACGAACGACATCGCGGTCATGATTGAATTGGTGACCCGATTCTAAGACGTGTTCAGCAAACGTTGATTTGCCAGTGGAAGAAACATTCCATGCATCAATGTGCTCCTTTAGTCGCGTCTTGAACTGCCTCCCAGTTTCGCCAATGTATACTCCTTTACATCCGCCGCAAGACAATTTGTAGACACCACTCATCTCCATGGCGGGAGTGGAATCTTCAAGTCCAAGGAAGAATCGTGAGAGGGGGAGGGGTTATAGAAAGCCATATGGATACCGTACAGAGACAAGGCTGTTTGAAGTTTCCGGGAAATGTCATCAAGGTATGGGCTCCTCACCCACTTGGGGCGCTTATTGATCATTCTAGTTCGGGGTAGAGCGGTGCGGTGGTGAGGTCTAATAGCTTACGGGTCCTTTTGCGGTGTGATGCGGGGGGAGGAGGTCGGAACATTCCTAAGTTTCAAAACCTCTATTAATAGAGAGAGCTAAGTCCAAAGCTTATATAGGAGGCCAAAGCCTCTTTAGAGAGGGAAGTTCGGAATTTTTCCAAGTCCCAAAAGTCTATTTAGAGAGGGAAAGCTCGGAATTTTCCCAAATCCCAGAGCTTCTACAGAGAGAGAGAGAGAGCTCGGAATTTATCCAATACCACAGCTTATGTAGGGAGGAGGAGGGGAGGGTTGAGCTCGGAATTTTTCCAAGTCCCGAAGCCGCTTTGAAGGGGGAATGCTCAGAATTTTTCTAAGTGCCGTGCTAAGCAAAAAAGCAGCGCTAATTTTGACATAATATGCACTTTTTTATATCGTTGAATTCGTCTTAAAAAACTCTATCTATTGCAGAATTAAAAATCAACCTAGGTCAATTAATTAAAGAGTTATTAATTAAAATGTCTGACTGCTTCCTGGATTTAAGGGCCATTGCAAAATAAGAAAGCAGTCAAGCCTTTTACAACAGTAAAAAGCAGTTAATGAGGTGAAACGGGGCGATAACTGCCTTTTAACGTTGTAACCAATATCAAAAAAGCAGTTAATGCATAGAATTTTCATCTTTACAAGAGAAAAAAACAGTCAAGAAGGGAAACAAGAGAAAAGAAAGCAGTCACCACCATCTAACTGCATTCATTTGCACGCTAGAAAGCAGTTAGTCCCCTGTACAATGTATAAAAAGCAGTTAAGGCGTTGACTGCCAATGTATTTTCCCAGCGTTACAACACAAAAAAGCAGTTTACGTCATAAACCCAGAAAAATTAAAATGTTTCGACTTTTTATGAACTGGCATAAATTTTATTAAGTGGCTCTACATAATGAATCTTATTCAACAGAATATAAACTAATAGGGAGGTGGCCATAGCTGAAAAACGTTGAAAAACTTTGAATGCGTTTTTCCAAAAATATGGTTTTCAAACTGACTGCCTTCTTGCTTAGCACGGCAGTAAAAGTCTCTTTAGAGAGGGAGAGCTCGAAATTTTTCCAAATTCCAAAGCCTCTATCGAGGGGGAGAGCTCGGAATTTTTCCAAGTCCCAGAGCTTATATAGTTGGGGGGGGGTTGAGCTCGGAATTATTCCAAGTATCAAAGCCGCTTTGAAGAGGGAAAGCTCGGAATTTTTCAGAGCCCCAAAAGTCTCTTTAGAAAGGGAGAGCTCGGAATTTTTCCAAATCCCAGAGCCTCTATCGAGGGGGAGAGCTCGAAATTTTTCCAAGTCCCAGAGCTTATATAGTGGTGGGGGGGAGAACTCGGAATTTTTCCAAGTCTCAAAGCCTCTTT
>Ga0268249_1000628_pt1 | contig 12809 bp, 12 predicted proteins | sample AgamicAtPe_FD_200257 | JGI IMG/M metagenome (GOLD analysis project Ga0268249, IMG submission 200257) | Agave microbial communities from Guanajuato, Mexico - At.P.e (v2) (version 3) | ecosystem: Host-associated > Plants > Phyllosphere > Phylloplane/Leaf | place: Guanajuato, Mexico | collected... | reverse complement strand
CCGCTCTGGCCAGTCATTGGATCCTCGCCGGCCACATCGCCTATAGCTGGCCGCCCTTTGTTGGCCCGGCGCTCGGTTGGCCATTGTGGCCGCTCGGCCAGCTAGCGGCGGCGGCGGCGGCGGCGGCGGCGGCGGCGGCGGCCACAGCACAATGACGAGGGTCAGTATTGCGCCGGAGAGCTCGCGGCGCAGAGCGGCCAACTGTAGGCCAGGCTGTGTGGCGAGCTGGCTGCCGACTTATCGCTTCGTTTGTGGCGCATCCATTCACTCTGCGGGCCCATTCAGTGGAAGGCTTCCACTCATCTCATTCAGCCCATTCAGCCGGCGGCGGCGGCGCCGCAACTGCAAGCAGGCAGCGCAAACTGGCGACAATTCGTCATCCAGTTTGCGGCTCTTACCTGCTCCACTCTGCTGGCGGCCGGCGCAGCGCAGTTTGTCCGCCACTCGAGCGCTCAGTTTAATTGACAAAAAGTCATCATGTTGTTGGCCCGATCCTTCCCGCCCGTCCCACCTACCTGGCAGGTTGGCCCGGCTGCTGACGGGCAAACCTGCCACTCTGCCACTCCGCCAGTCAGCCAGTTTGCGCAACAAAAAGCAAACAATCTCGCTGCAACAGCCATAATCCGCCGCCGCCGCCGCCGCCGCTAATGCCAGCGCCGATAATCATTAACTCAATGGCTCCAAATGAACGAGCGAGCGCGCTCACCTGAGCGAGCACGCGAACCGGCGCCAGCCCTGCCCGCCGCCACACTCTAGCGGCGGCCGCGCGGCGGAAGTTGGCGCCTGTGTTTGCTCGGCCAGCCCAGTGGGCCAGACAGGTAAGGCTGGCGGGCGCGCGCGCGTTCGCTCGCTCGCTCGCCGCCGGCTCAGCTTGAGCGAGTCGGCCAAAAAGGCGGCAGAGTGGAGCCGCCGCTTGGCAGGAAATCCAGCTCCAGCTCCAGCTCCAGCTTCAGCCCTCTTGTTTGTTGTTGATTTTAGCCCCGCCGAATTGGAAGAAGGCCCAACACAGGAGCGCCGGCCCAGCCAGAAGCAGAGCCGAGCGCGAAGGCGAAGCGCACCTTTTGACAGGTAAATTAAATAATCGATTTTCGGCCCGCTGACGGACAGCCAGCGAGCTAACAGTCGCGGCCAAATCAAAAGCTGCCAGCAAACAGCGCAAACACAAACTCGAACTCGAACTCTAACGCAAACTCAACTCGAAAGCAGGGCGCTCTGGTCGCGCGACAACACTTGTTGGCGCAGAAACGCGCCAACCGCCGGCGCCCAAACCCAACCAAACTGAACTGAACTGAACTGAACCGAACCGAACCGAACCGAACCGAACCAGACCAGACCAAACGAAACCGGAAGACCAGAGTTCACTGGTTCAACGGCCAACTGGCCGAATCGCGTGGACACGCAACTCGCTGTTGGGCCGCTCGTTTGCTCCAGTTATTGTGGAAGCGGCGCCAATTGGAGGCGCCTAATTGAATTTTGCCCGCTCCTTGGGCGGCCGCCGCTGCCGCTAGCTCGCCTCTCGGCTGCAGCCACACGAATTGGCCGCAACAAACCCTCCTTTTCAGACCCGAGAAGTCGTCGGCCTGTGCCGCTCGCTCGTCACGCGAGCCTTTAAAACAGTTGAAACTCCGAAACCGAACGCGCCAATCAGATCGATCGGCGCACTCGAACACAATGGCCCAGATTGAAGTCTTGTTGCGGCCGCATTGTTCCAATTGCGGCGACAACACTTCGGCCAGGTAGATCACGCGAGCAGCAGTTTGTTGCCGGCCGATGCGTCGGCGTCAACTTCAATGTGCCAAAAAAAGAACAGGCGACCAACAGACGGAGACAAAACCAGCTCACTGACCCAAATCAACTTGCGGCCGATTGTTTAGCGCCGAGAGAAAGTTTTGGCAGCTCAAGCCGGGCGACATGTGTTGAGCGCGCCAACCTGGCCACTTGTCGGCTCCCCTCGGCCCCTTTCAAGTCCCACGAGCGCTGCCCATCGGCCGACGGAAGCCAAACGGTTGCGCCATCAGCTCACACTTGTCTATTAATCATCATCGAGTTTGCTCCGCTCTCGCTTCTAGGAGGCTGCAAGCTGTGCAACTGGCCAACAACGAGCGCTGCCTCCTCCTCCCTGCAGAGGAAGTGGCGCCGGCGCCAACCTTTGGAAAACTATCAAAAATCTATGAATGAACTGGAGGGCAACCATTTTTCTCACACATGAGCGCAACGACAAATGGAGGAAGTTGTGGTCAGTTGATGGAGGAGAGTGAGGCTGGTTTGTGGAGTGGAAATTAGCGAGAGCGGAAAGAGAGAGGGCGCCGCTTGCGGCTGCATCAACAATTGAGCTAATAACAACCTGGGCGCCCGCCTTGTGGCCAAAAGCACAGGCAGAGAGTCAAGGGCGAGGGAAGGGCCGAGGACGGGCAGGCAAGAGGGAGGACGCTTTAGTTCAGGTGACACTTTGGAGACTCGAGCGCTAGCGGCCGACCTCGTCCAACAGGAATCAGCGCAACGAGCAGCCAGCGACCAGGCCGCGGAAAGAGGTCGTGGCGGGCTCAATTGGCCGGCCACAACTTGCAGTGGAAACAGCAACGCAACATTCGCCCCACTGGCCGGACGGAGGCGCAGGGAGGTGGAACCGCAGCAGCACTGGCAGCAACAACAACAACCTCACCACTCAAACCTGCCAGTCCTGTTCCTGTCGTTGCCTCATAGAGACTAAGGAAGCGAAACGTGTGAATGTTTCCCTATTCCTATTCAAATCTGAGCTCCGTCTGCCCCTAAATCATATGGTTATCTTTTTGCCATCATTCACATCCACAGTTCCCCTGTCCGCAGCTAAAAATCTTACGCAACGGAGCAACAGATTAATTTCAACTTCCTACCGCATCGTCAGACAAGCTGCCGCACCAACACTGCGCCCTGCCTACGTGACCCGGCCGCTTCCTCCTCCACCACTAGCCCCTCCATTACCTGCGTTTGCCCCCTCCTCCCAACCATCTGGCCCAAGGCAAGCAACGCTGGACCACCGTTTATGGCACACGATCTCTGGTTTCACTCGAGCGAGAGCTAATCTCTCGGAAGTCGGCCCTTCCGCTTTTTTCCAAGTTCGCGCGAGCCCCTCACTTGTTGCGGTGATTTCCGGAAACGGGCAGCACTCACCTGTTTGTGCAAACTCCACACTGTTGTAGCTGTCACAGTTTGTGACCTCTAGCAAACAGAGCCTCCCTCAATGGCAAGTGGGCTGGCGCCGGAACAGACGACAGGTCAATGCAATCAGGCCTCCGGAAACTACAAGTCACGCGCAAGTGGACCTGTTTGCGCGTGCCCACTTTGCTTGGGCGTAAGTCTCTTCAGTTTTTACTGTAATGAGTTTTAATTGTCTCTATTTCACTTGTTGGTGCAAAGTCGGCTTTAATTGAACACAATATAGGAGGAAAACAGGCAGGTATCCTTGGCCGCCGCCTAAAGGTTCAGAGAAGATAAGAGCCAGCTAAGCTTGGGGCGAAAGTGTTGCTTGAACTCTTACCGCAGTTGGATAATTCCAGCCTCCATTAGTCTCTGGAACTTCTTTGCAACTTCTGGATTCTGGAGGTGCTCGCGTAAGGCTTTGGGGTCAGCTTGGCCCTGTTGAAGGATCATTTGCATGGCCGGATCTTTGAGTATCTCCTGTACCTCAGGATTATTGAGCGCCCTCTTGCGGATATCCTCGGGGTCGGTGGAACCGAGCGCCTTCCTATATCCATCCAGCGCCTCAGAGTTTGTTTCGTCGATCTCGAGCGCCGCCTGGAAGGCCTCCGAGGCCTCAGTGGACTTCTTCATGGCGAGTAGAGCCATTCCCTTGCGGATGTAACCCTTGACAAATTTAGGATCACGTTTAATGCATTCCTCCGCGTCATCGCAGGCCATCTTAAATTCGGCCAGCTTCTGGTAGCAAGCAGCTCGGTTGCTGTAGATCTTGGCGTCATCTGGATTGCGCTTCATGGCCTCAGTGTAATGCTTGATGGCCGACGGGTAGTCGCCCTTCTGGAAAAACTCGTTCCCCTTCGCCTTCTCCTCCAGCGACTTCTCTGGGTCGATGTAAGCCTTCAGCTCTCGTTCCTTAAGAATCCTCTCAACTTCGCTCAACTTGCTCAGGGTGTCGGGAGTTCTATGTTCGCTGAGCGACTTTTGAAAGAATGTTCTCGCTTGGTCCAAGTCGTCCTTCTTCTGGTAAGCTGCTGCCATACGCGATAGAGCCCTAGCGATAAGCTTAAAGTCTGCCCTGTTTTCGCGACCCACGTCAATAGCCATGTTGCATTGCTTTATACACTCGTCATAGTTGGCCATCTCGAAATAAACTGCCGCTTTGTTGTTCAAGAATGTCATGTCACTCTTATCCAACTCGATGGCCTTGTTGTAATGCTCGAGGGCCTCGTTGAACTTTTTCGCCTTGTAGAGTTCGTTTCCGAGACTCTTCTCCTTGAGAGCCGCCTCCTTGTTGTTGTTGTTTTGCTCGGCCATGTCAGTTCACTTCGATCTAAGTGCCCGGTTTTGGATGAGGTTCGAGGTGGTTTGGTATTAGGTGTGATGGAATAGGTGCGCTTTTAATAATACTTTCAATTTGGTTAGATTAAATGAGATGAGGACAAAGGTGGTTTTGGTTTAGGTTGACAGGAGACTTTTAAATCAGAGACGGGAGTGAGAAGGAGGAGAGATGTTGCGAATTGGGAAAGGTCTGGAATTTTCGGGCACGTTTATGTGCTCGCATGGGCGAAGTTTGCGTTAGGTTAGCGAGCGCCATCTGTGTTGTTTGAAAGCAGTTAGACTAGTTTAGTTGGCGCCCGCTAGAGGCCGCGGGCGAGCCCATGAATATGCCTCATCCCTCGCCCCTAGCGGCTTCCTCACATGTAATGTGGATGTAACCTTTTTCATTGAAATGAAGGCCAATCAATCATCTATTGGCGGAATCGAATCTCGGCGAGGGCGACCTTTTGGTTTAGTTGGCGAGTTTGCCACTCCGCTGGCCAAGATTTGCTTCTTCCACTTCATCCTCCTATTCTATTGTTGTTAAATTTTGTTTGGAGACACCAATTTTTAGAGGAAGAAGGCGACGGCGGGCAAAGATTTAACGGTTGATATTATATTAGGTAATTGTAAGGCGTCTAGTTTGCGTAAGTTAACACCAATTGTTCGCTTAGTATTTTCTCCTATCTCCCCTCCATTTGGCTCCATTTCATTCCAACAAAAGGGCGCCATGATGATTTAAGCGGCGATTTGCTCGTGATACCGTTTTGCAATTGGCCTGGACACAATGGGAAGCGGCAACGCAAAGTTTGCGCCGCACTCGATGGGCCGAAGATAAGCGGCTCCCCTGGCTCAGCCTTGCGCACTTCCGCTCGCTTGCTCGCTCTCAAGTTAACTCGCTGGGGCAAGACTAGACTAGACTGGCGCCCCCCCCCCATCAACCCCATGCTCAAGCGCCTTGGCTTCGGCTCGCCGGCCGGAAGCGAGCCATAATTTGGGGCCCATAAATCATCCTGTTGGTGGTCGGTGGTGTTATCTCTGCGCGCGCTCGCTCGCTCATTTGTCGCCCATTGTGTTGGGGCCGCTCGTTTGGAGAGCGTCCGCCGGGCGGCGCCAGTGGGGCCGCTCAGCCGCAAGTGCCTGTCAATTGAGAGAGAGAGAGGAGACACTCACCTGGAACCAAGTCTTCACCTGCAACTGGTTCAACTGCAGCAGCCTGGCCACCTTCAACCTGTCGCCTGTGGTCAGGTACTTGTTCCTCGCGAAGCGCCACTCTAGCATTGCGAGCTGCCACTCGCTGAACATGGTGCGCTGGCGGCCGCCCGTCTGGGCCCGTCTTGCTGGCCGCTGCAGCGGTTGGCCGCGACAGGCTGCAATTTGGCCGAGGGCGCCGGGCGCCTTCGCAACTCGCAGGTCGGCGGCCACTTCCGCCTGCCAAGCGGCCGCCGCTTGCTGGAGTTGGCAACAGGCGGCCGTCTCCTTGGCTCGCCGCTCCAGTGCGCTCGGCAGGTTGAGGATGTTCTCGATTAGGAAGCAACTTGACACTTTGCAACTGGCAGCCTCTCGGCCCGCAAGCGGCGCCCACTTGCTCAGGTTGATTGCGCTCGCGTTTCCGCTGCCCATGTTCGCTCCTCTCGCTCCTCTCTGGCCGCCCACTGAGCTCCAGCTCGCCGCTCCACCTGCTCGACTGGCCGGACGTGGCGGCGGCGGCGGCGGCGGCGGCAGCGAGCGAGGGCGCCGAGTGCGCATGTCCGCCCGGCTATAGGCTGCCGGCCGGAAGTGCGCGCGCGCCACTCGCGGCCGGCCGACTCGCGCGGCGCCCCCGCCGGAGCGAAGGGGTCAGCTCGGGGGCTCCTTAGCGCGTTCGGAAGTGGAGCTGCCGGCACATCATTACTTTGATGGACTCGCGCGCTCGGCGGCCAACTTCAAGTGTTCGAAGCTGAGTGCCAATTTGGAATTCGGAGGAGCAAAAGGAGGGCTTCCCTTTTTGTCGCCTGTCGCTCGTCGCTTAAAACCCGATTGTTTGCCCCCCCCCCTCTCCTCCGTGGCGGCCGTGCAGTCGGCGGCGCTTAAGTTTGCAGAGTTGTCGCCGCCGAATGCACGCTAAGCGGGCGCAAATATTTGCTCGGCCGTGTTTGCACTTGGGCGCGGCCCTGCGAGCGACAAATGGGCCAGCAACCGGCGAGCCGCCCACAGGTGGCGCGCAGGCCGCCCCGGCCGCCGCAGACAGGTGTGCGCGGCCGGCACAGGCAGCGGCCAGCCCGGCCGCCGGTTCCCACAGCTCGTGCAGGCTGGCGAGCGCGCGCGCGCCGGCCCCCTGCGCGGCCGGGGTCAAGGCCGGCGGCAGATGCGGCGCCGCCACAATGGCCGGCGCAAACGGGAGCGCGAGCGCCGCTCTCGTTCGCGCGACCAGTTTTGGTTCTCACGTTCGCCGGCCGACCAGCCGGCCAACCAGCCAACCGGCCAACCGGCCGACCAGCCGACCAGCCTGGCCGCCTCTTATCTGCTCGCCCCTGGCGGCGCTACTCGCGGCGGCCGACGGGAGGCGGCGGCGCCAAACCTGGAAACCGGCGCACGTGCTCCCAGAGCCGGCCAGCGAGGCCATCTGCTCGCGCCGGCCGCAACAGATGGGCCGGCCGGCGGGCGCACTTGTTGCGGCTAAACCCAATGGGCCGCGTTGGCGTGGGAGCTGGCTGGCCGGCGGAGGGCCAGTCAGGCTGGGGCCGCCGCAGCAACCGCCGCTGCAACCGCCGCTGCAACCGCCGCAGCCAGAGAGGGTGGAGTGGCGCTTGAGGGACTGTTAGCGAGAATTAGTCTCGCACTCGGCGCCGCTCCCATGGCGCTCGGCGCGCATTGGCCACGCATTCCGGCGCCGCCGCTCACCTTCACTCTGCGCGCCACAGAGACAATGGGCGGCCCCTCGCCCCTAATGAGCGCCGACGGAAGTGGCCGCCGAGGGCCCATGATTGATTGTCGTCGGCCGGCTGGCCGCTCGAGGCAGGAGCAGGCAGCTGGGCGAGCGGGCGGGCGGCCGGGCAGCTCTGCGGGCTCATTTGCATGCGCCCGCTCGCCGGCGCCATCGATCAGGTGTGCGCAACAAGTGCGCCGCCCGCTCGCCTGCCCGTGATCGATGGGCGCCCGCACGCCAGCCAGCCGGGCGGCCAACAAACCAACCAAGCAAGCAGCCGGCCCGCGGAGGGGGCGAAAGTCCGCCGACCAATCACAGGGCCAACAGAGCGGCGGCCCAATGTCAGCGCCAGCGCTCAACTGGCCGCAGGAAGTAACTAATGGGCGGTTGCGGCGCCGCCAATTCAAGGCTTTTATTTTATATCAATGGGCTTGTGTGTTCTGCTTGGCTTGCGCCGGCCAACTAGTGAGCGGCCGGCTGGCTGGCTGGCCGGCGGCCAACTAGGCGCAATCAGGTGCAGCCAGCAGCAACTCGGATGCAAAGTTTGGCCGGCCAGCGGAGGCCAACAAATGGCCGCTTGATGGATCGGCCGATGCGAGTCCATTCGTGACTGCGCCCCTCCATTTGCGCTGCTCTCCCTCTTTGTTTGAGCTCGCTCTCGGCCCGCTCGCCAGCTCGCAGTGGCCTCCGCCGCTTGGAGGCGCCGGCAACACGGGCCAGCCTGACATGCGACAGTGGGCCCGCCGAGCGTCCAAGTGGCGCCGCTTCCAACCTCTGGATCGCTGATTCCATTTGATTTGATTTGATTTGATTTGCAGTCCCCTCGGATTGGATTGGATTGGATTGGATTGGTTCAGTTCAGTTCAGTTCGGATTGGATGGGATTGGATCGGCCGTCTGCTGAGCGCCACTTGTTGCGGGCGCAACAATCACGACAACAATGGCTACAAATTCTTCCACCAACGCCGGCCAAGTGAATCAGTTCGAGCGAATTCAATTGACCCCAAACACTGCCGCTCACTTCCTCCAAGCGAGCAAGGCCGGCCGCTCTCACACTTGCGAATTCCTGGCTCGAAGCTGAGGCGGCTGCGGCTGCGGCGGCGGCGGCAGCGCCATAGGCAAACAACGCGCCCAAAACCACCTGTCCCACTTCCTCCTTCTCGCCGCCTCTCGGCGACACTGGCGGCGTCTTCAAAGCCTCAGCGGCTTCAAACCAAATCTGTTTATCCATCTGCCTCGAGCGGCGCCGCACGAGCTGCTAGTCGGCGCCGCAGTGGACACTGGCGGCGGACACGACTTTTATTGTCATGTAATCAATTTCCACGCCAATTTGTGTGCCTTTATGGACTTGGCCGAGCAGCTTTCGAAGCAAGGCAAACGTGAGCGACCGAATTGGACCTCTGCGCGCGGCCAGTCTAGGCGAGAGCAGCCGCCGGCTCCACTTGTGTGGCCTCGTCCGCTTCAATTCCAGCCGACGCCCAGAGAGTTTCAGCTCTCGAGGCCCTCGAATGGATCTGGCGAGACCCATTTGAGCGGCGCAGTCAAGATAATTTGCGCAAACAAGCGTGCGAAATTCAACACTAACAAAACACGCCGCTTGTTTACACACCACTCCTTGGAGCGCAAAAATAGGCCGGCCTAACCAGAGCAACCATCCCCCATCCGGCCGCCAACTGTCAATGGGAGCTGAGTGGAACCATCAAGACGCTCGCTCGGCTTCCCTTCTGAGGGGCAATTTATTAATTAATTGAGCTCCAATGGCAATAATAAAATAAGTTAAAAAACCAACGATTCGCTTGGCGCCAAGAGCGTCCAATGGGCTAGTCCGTGTGCCCCTTCCGCCGCCTCCACCAGCCACACTCTCCCCCCATCCTCGGCTCCATCTGATAGGCGCGTCCACCTCTGGCGCCGGCATGGCCAACTTGGAGCGGCTCGGTCCACCTAGAAGGCGCAATGGCGCAACCTAAGCCCGTCCACTGGCCTCGTTGCAGCCAGCTCAATCCCAAAACTCGGGCTCCTTCATCCACGCGCCAAACTTGAGAAGCGCGTTCCTGAGCTTGACAGTGTTTCGCGCTAGCTGCTTTCGCCAAAACTCATAGTCGTCCAACTCAATGCCGCCGCCACTCTCCTGCCCCTCCTCGCCGGCTGCATCCTGGAGAGCGTCAAATAGCACCAAAGTTGGCAGGCGTCTTGTAATTGGAACCAAATCAAGCGTTGATTTTGTATCCCGAGATGACAACGACAAAGAGGATGCGTTTTGCTTGAGATAACCACTCCTCTTCGTGCCTCCAATTCCAAAGCTTGCAAAACCTTCAACGCTTCGCCGGCGCCTTCGTCTGCCAAAAACTGGTGTCACTTGGCTAAAACCGCTCCCGATTCCGTTACAATTCATCGCCGAGACTGCGAGAAAGAAAAAGAGCGAAATGAAAGGTATGAAAAGGGCGCCCAAGATTAACAATGACAATAGAATTGGGTATACAAAGCTGATCTCTTTGGCCTCGTGGTGATCAATTTTAGTGTGATGCTTGTAGTCGTGCTCGTCGTCATCATATCGCTCCCTAAACTCGTCCAGCTCATTCTGAAACCGTTCACTCTCTCCGCCATATGGATCCTCTCCTCTGGACTTGTGTAGAGTTTTTCGTAGTACTCTTGTTTGAACTCCACTCGAATACTCAGGTAGTAGTTCAGCAAATTTGCTCAGTTCGTTTTGATTCTTATTTGTAAACGACTTCAAGGGTAGCAACGGACGATTTAACCATCTGACGCTGCTCTTACCTGGGAGAAGCGGCCAACCACTTTTTGAACTATAAACTGAGGACGATTTTGAGCTTGATATTGAAAGGAAGCACAGAAATACGAACGAATTGGCAACTAATTGATTGATTAAGTACATAACTGCGCGAGAGGAACTGGATTTTAATTTGAAATTATTTCAATGTAAGACTAGTCGGTTCTTCAAGAATACTCGATTCGAAAAGCTAATATGGTATCAGGAGACTTGTTGCCCAGATTCTCGATCCAACGTGTGGCATACATGGGCACTCAAGTGTGGCCCACTAGCGAGGGAGCTGGCGGTGGTATTCATCGTCCGTTTAGCAAGTTCCTTTCTTCACCTGGGCGTCGGCCCTCATTCCTCTATCCGTCAAGCAACATATTCTATTTAAGCCAAAATGAAGGCTACCTCTTGTGAAGGAAATTTCTTCCCAGAAGTAAAACTAATCCCAGAAGCACAATTCCTTTCCCCACTTAAAACTCCACCTGTAACCTTGATTTCGCTACCTATTCTCTCCGGAAGCCTAAAAGCTCTCAAGCTTTATTCTGATCTACCTCCAAGAGTTGATGGAAAAGTATTACAAAAAATGATATATCACATAGTAGGGTGATTGATGGGCAGAGCCTGTGGTCCCATATGGGTTCAATGACGAGGCGTTAGTTGCTCTAGTTATTCTGCCGTAGGGGTTGCTGCTTGTGGTTGTTGAATTATTGTACAGAGAGCTGCTAGTGGCATTGGTCGTTGAGGGCGCGTTACTTGAGAGAGTGTTGTGATTTGTTGATGGATGATTATATATTGAATTATTGTATGTGGAGTTGTTGTAGGTTGAATTTGGATGAGAATGGGAGATTGTATAGGGTGGGGGAGGGTTTAGAGGGCCAGTTCCATTCAAATTATGATGATGGCCGTAGAGGCGCCTGTCGTGCGCGCTTTGAAGGCCGTCGCCGTTGCTGGATGCCGCAGACGAGCAACCGCTATCAACTACGTCGTAGGGCGCCTTGTCCGTGCTCAGGGACGTTCTTGACTTGTATATATTCTGATGATTTTGCAAGGTGGCCTCATCCTCCACAATGCTACTCTCCTGATTCCATTGGCGCTGGGCCGTCCGTTCAAAGTACATTCTTAACAATAACAAAACAACTAATATTATCATACAAACTATAATGACACCATAAGCTGCAACCACTCTATGATCGAGAGGCTCATGATTTTGAATTGAAGGCTGGGAATAATGGTGAGAGCCAAACAAATATTGGCTTCCGGCAAGGCTCGAAGGTGCCACCTGTTGCTGGTGAATGTTGTGCGTGGATGCTGAGAGTCGTTGTTGCTTTGAATTTTGCGATGTTTGAGTATTGACAGCAACTTGTTGAGCTTGGTTGGTGATTGTAATGGATGAAACATGCTGAGTTGATTTAGGTGTCAAGTGAGTGTTGTTTGTCGGTGGTCCGGCCATCGGTTGTTGTTGATGTTGGTTTATTTGATGTTGATGTTGCTGGACAGATTGTCGTCGTTCACAGTTTTTGCCAGCATAACCTGGAAGGCAAGTGCATGTGTACGAACCAAAGCCATTTGAATCGAATGTGTTTGTGCACAATGCATCGTTCTTGCATGGTTGATGATTTGTGCAAAAGTTGAGATCTAAATTATGATGATGGACATGATCGAGTTAGTGGCACTGAAATATTTGACAGGAAAGGTGGACTAGGATGGATGGTGATTTGAATTGAACTTACCCTCGTTACATAACAGTCCGCCCCAACCCTCCTCGCAATTGCACTCGTGCGGTTTGTTGCACGATCCATGCACGCAACCGGGGTACCTGACGCACTGTTCGCAGGAGAAGCCTTGCCAGCCAACGCGGCAGTTGCACTCGTTTGGCCGCGAACAGTTGCCTTGATCTTTGTGGCAGCCTGGCAGGCAGATGGGGTCGAGACAGTAGGAGCCCTGCCAGCCTGGCAGGCAAACAATGTTGCCCTGTTGAGAGCAAGTATAGTGTCCGTAGACGTCGTCGCGGTCACGGCACAGAATGTTGCACTTTTCGCCATAGTAGTTCGGTTGGCAGGTAACACGATAGGAGTAGGCTAGAGTGGCTGAATCTGTTTTGTGCACATCATTTGTCCATTCATTTTTAACCGAGAGCCAGCCGTGCATTGAATGCTTGATGATGAGCTGTTTCTTGTAGAGGTCATAGGTTGTGGTGGCCTGTTGATCCCTTTGGCCTGCTTGGAGGTGCGAGATGGGCGCAAATGGGAGCGGAACCTGCTGGAGGCCGGTGGGCGACTCGTACCAGGCGTCGATGATGAGCGAGAATGAGCCCTGGAGTTCAGGATTGGATTTGGTGGAAATTGAATTGTTAGATTGATTGAATTTTTGTCAGCCTCTCTCGAGTGCTGAACTTTGGCGGAGCAACTTGGTTCAAGAGGGCAGATTAGTGTGAGCATCCTCTTGCAAGCTTGTCGGCCTGGAGGCTGAGAGCTTGCGTGCCAAGCGCGAGAGTCGGTCGCCGCCAACAAAGGGCCACTTGGGCGCCCAGAACCACAACAACAACGACAACAACAACATCTACTTACCGGCCATGTGAAATTGAACGGAAAGCTGATTGGTTGATAGAAGGAGATTGTGCGCATTGCGCGCG
>Ga0268249_1000627_pt1 | contig 12816 bp, 9 predicted proteins | sample AgamicAtPe_FD_200257 | JGI IMG/M metagenome (GOLD analysis project Ga0268249, IMG submission 200257) | Agave microbial communities from Guanajuato, Mexico - At.P.e (v2) (version 3) | ecosystem: Host-associated > Plants > Phyllosphere > Phylloplane/Leaf | place: Guanajuato, Mexico | collected... | reverse complement strand
GACTTAGAAGAAATTTGAGTTCCTCTTTAGACCTCTATAGGGACTTGGAGGAAATTCGAGCTCCTTTATAGGCTTCTATAGGGACTTTGAAGAAATTCGAACTTCTCTATAGACCTCTAAAAGGACTTGGAAGAATTGCGAGCTCCTCTATAGGCCTTTATATGGACTTAGAACAAATTTGAGCTCCTCTATTCACCTCTATAGGGACTTGGAAGAATTGCGAGCTCCTCTAGACGCCCCTATAGGGACTTGGAAGAATTTCGAGCTCCTCTATAGGCTTTTATATGGACTTAGAAGAAATTCGAGCTCTTCTATTGGCCTTTGTATGGACTTAGAAGAAATTCGAGTTCCTCTGTAGACTTCTATAGGGAACCATGTTTTCCGCTCTGTATGACCTCTCAGATTTAAAACAAATCCAAGCCTCCTTCCCCCCTTAAACGGGATACGCTTCGCTAAAACATGAACTTTATTTTTTGGCTCTGCCACTAAATACATTTGCTTACTCCAATGAATAATAGCCAAACTGCTAGTCTTGTTTTGAGAGTATTCAAATTATGTATCAGTTGCTTACATGTTGTGTGCTCACGACTCGTGTTTGAGGAAGTCGCCTCCCCAAACACTCGCACTTCTGAGGCCTACTGCTGTAAGTTAACAGAAAGAGTATGGAGGAAACAAAAAAGTGACACCTCGCTAACAGGCTGTGATCAAAGGAAGGGGAAGCTCAACATTTTTTCAACTGTATAGAGGTAGAGCTCAGAATTTTTCCAAGTCCCAGAGCCTATATAAGCCTATATAGAGGCAGAGCTTGAAATTTTTCCAAATCCCTGTAGGAGTCTTTAGAGGAGCTCAAAATTTTTTCTAAGTCCCTATAGAGGCCTATAGAGGAGCTCGAATCTTGAATTTCTTCTAAGTCCTTATGGAGGCCCACGCCTATAGAGAAGCTCGAAACTTGAATTTCTTTCAAGTCCTTATAGAGGCCATAGAGGAGCTTGAAATTCTTCTAAGTCCCTATAGAGACGTATACATGAAACATGTCAAAAGAAAAACGATCTGGAAATTTTGTGGTATAGATCGGGAGAAGTAAAAGAGGGAGACCTATTTTCAGAGCCTGGAAGCATCCTAGAGCAAGTAAGAGAGAGGGAGTGATGAGAAAGCAAAGAGATACACAACATTGAGGTGGATCATGGGAATGATTTCAGGAGGGGGAAAATCCGAAATTTTTCCAACATCTCTTCCAAGTCAGTGTAACACCATCTGGTGCACTGAGAAATAAAAAGGTAAAATTAACTAATATTAATGTAGTAAAGTAGCGTCAATGGAGAAAAAAAAATCGAAATGAATACACGATATGTTTCAAAAGATACCACAGTTGGAAATTTTAAAAAATCTGGTCGTCGGAGCCTCTTCTCAATTTTTGGGAATTGTCCAAAAATCTGCTGTGCTTCTCTTTGGACTTGAGATATCGGCAATATCTCCTATGCCTCTGGGCATTCCAGATTTGATGTCCTCCCTTGTAGATACCTACCGGAGTTGAAAAATGAAGTACCTAGTCTTGCCGGACCACTTTTAAATTTTTGAGAATTTTCCGACGATCTGCTGGACTTCTCTATGGACTTGAAAAATATAAAAAGGCATCTGAAAGCCCTTTCATCGAAGTGCTTTATAACAGCAGACGCAAAGCTAACAACTCCAAGGCTGCTATATCAGTGACAAAAGAGACAAATACAAAAAAACGCATGTGTCAATTTATATAAAAACATATATTACTCAAAATTTTTATCGAATTACCTCCGTCAAAATACTCAAAATAGAAATTGAAACAAAGGGCGTACTACATCAGTGGTCTTGACAATTGAAAATGAAGCGCATAAGAATTTGCAGCCCCTTGCTCGTGATAAGACCTCGATTGGAAGGGTGGGATATCACTCGAGGAAGTATGACAGAAACACATACAAATGTTGAAAGGTAAAACCAATCACCAACATAACAACTTGGAATTATTATCCTTCAAAAGGTCATCATTCCCGGGTTAGTTGTTCAGGGAGGAGAAGGTGGGTATGGACGAACACGAATGCCCTACAAGCTGGTACATATGTCGAGAAGTCGAGTAAAAACAGAACAGCTGGCAATTCCACTTGGAGGAGACTCACACGTCACCATCTCCTCTTCCCCTTAGTGTTTGGGGTTAAAAAGAAGTAGTACAAGAAAAGAATAAATGCGGTACAAACCAATACAAACGTCAAAAAGTCCAATACAAACGTTTCAGCCCGAAATTCCTCCTGGAACAGGTTCGCATGTTACCAAACCCCTCCCCCCTCCTCATAATGTTTGGGTTGAAAGGAGATGGTACAAACAAATCGATATCAACAGCGAAAAGCTCAGTACAAACGTTTCAGCTCGAAATTTCATTGGGAGGAGGGCTCGCATGTCGCTACCCCCCCTCCAGTGTTTTGGGTAGAAAAGGGGTGGTACAAACGAAAAAAAATACGGAACAAACCGGTCCAAACGTCGAAAAGCCCAGAACAAACGTTTCAGCCCAAAATTCCAATTGGGGGGCTGGTCACATGAACCTTCCCTCTCACGCAGTATGTATAAATCTCTCGTTTACTCCTACGAGCGTAATGAACAACGCGCCGTAAAGCGTATCTCTTACAGGTAATCTCTCTCATTCGTATGAAACTTGCAAGTCTCTTTGTTACTCTTTAAGGCTGAATGTAATTGCACGCACGAATAGGTACTAAAAAACGGAACCTGTGTATGTCCTATGAAAATGTATTTTCAATGAAAACTGTTTCTTTATAACACGGTTCAACCTTGTGATGTAACAGCGACCAAGCAGAGCTTTGGGGATGATCGCTGGGTTCGCATATACCTATCCGCTGCTTTTAAGTATCACGATCAGCCTGGGACGCGGAACCAAACAGGCACAAGAAAAACGTAATTTCTTGGGCAATGTAGACCTCAAACCAACCGGAAACCCACGCTGGACTTGCTCAGACTAGCTCAACAAGAACAAGGACCCAAACTCAGGGCGCGGGGGCTCTAGGGTACACCAGCACAGGTGCAAATTGGTACTTTTTCGCTAACATTTGGGCTACAAATGTGAGTTCAGACCTTATTGGAGGAAAATGTTGCTTGTTGATGTAAGCTCTACTTCTTACCAAATCAAGATAAGTGATTTGTCGTACACAATGCTCGCTTGAAAAAGGGGAAAAATAAAATAAAAAAGAAAAAACTACTACAATCTCATTTTCGCAACACAAAGACGGGAGAGAGACTCACCCGTGGCGATTCTAAAGGGAAATATACAGACGCTGGCAGAACAAGCTGCCTACAAGACAAATTGACATATTGCTAAAATTTTAAGTACCAGGAAAGGCCGAAAGTATATCGTTCAGAGGTGTTTTAAGATTGATTAAAAGGGATTATGCCGTACCCACCTTGATAAGGACTTGACTATTCGCTGTCGAGCAGAAAATACTTCGAAGTTCAAATGCTACAATAGGAAAATAAATGAAGGAGACCAAAATGTCAAATAAAATGCAAATATATTCTCGATTGATTATGGTTGTAGTACTCCGCTAATAAGATGAGGTCGCCACACAGGCTCTATCGAGGGAATAATTTTGCAGGCAGTACATGACCAAAATCATGTGGTGTAGAGCTGCTTTCGAATCTGACATTTCAGGAACAATTCATGTAATATTGATCCCACTTCAATTTCGCAATGGATGTTAAAGCATTTTCGATTGTCCCCAAATTTTATGGGGCATTACCTGCCGACGAAATTCGGTCTAAAATCGACAGGTTGGCCGATAAATCTCGAGTGCTGACGAAAATCTATCGAATAAATTTTGTAGAAGCTGCCACTTTATACCTCTACTACGATCGGGGGACATGAACTCCCCAAAAGTTGTACTCAGCACATTTCTCCCAGGAAGACTTCTCTCGGAAGTAGTCTATTTGAAATGAGCACGCTGAGATTTCTCGAAAAAGAATTCCTCTTTCAGACAGTTTTCATCTCGAAAATACCGAGAGCTTTAAGTGAAACTACAGGCCCTATAGAGACACCTAATTTTTCGATCAAACAGCCAGAAAGGGCTTTATCGGAAGCTCCTTCAAGGCAGCGAACTCCATCGTTTCAAGGGCGTCGTATCGCGTGCCTCTCTCGAAAAGAACTCATTGACCGACCGTACGCGAACGTACTCTTCAATCAACGTTTACGTCTCCGTATCCCTACTCCGAACGCCTCAATCACGTCACCTCAGCATCCACGGAGAGAGAGAGAGAAGATCACCAAGAAAGAAGGAAATATATGAGTACGAGATTTCAGAAAAAATGAGGAGCAGGGGAGAACGAGGCGAAATACGAGTAGAATTTGAATACGATGCGGGACCGATGCGTCCAAGAAAGGGCGAGTAAAGCGTTACACACACACGCACACTCTCCATTTCCAAAAAAGAAATAAATGTTCCTTCATGTACCCCTTGCTACATTACAACCTTTGGGTATGAATATAGCTCGTGAGGGATCATACAATTAATTCTAATTTGAGTCTTTCTGGTAGAACTTCTCTGGTTACGAGGCCTACGCTGGTGATCTTATAACAGTTGGATACTTGCTGATTAATTGCAGCAGATATATGCGATACGTTGTTCCAGATAGGAGGGCGCCTCACATTAATATTTAGTTCTACACGAATTGTCACCGATAGAACTCCTCTGACTACGAGGTCTCCATCGGTAGCAAAAGCGTTGTGCCAGATAGAACATTGTATCACTAGATAGGCCGATAGTTTTTAAGAAGATTACGAGTCAATTGTTTGAAGAGTAAAGGGCCAAATTGCCTTAGAAGTTGTCGCACAAGGGCACACGTACGGAGTGGTAACGGAGGGATCGTGCGGCTATACACGGCCCTAAGTGATTAGAATCGACTCTGTCTATTCAAGCGAATAGAAAGAGGTCTCGTGAGTCCTCAGTAGCGCTTCACTGTTAGACTTAAGTGTGCGTTTGCAACTGCCTCCTGTGGTCTTTGGATCCTTCCACCTCTAACAGTAAGGATTAAAATTAATGAACGACTGAAACAAAGCTCACAGGCTCTTACCCACGGAGTGGCAGGTGTGGGAGACCAGCAACCTCATTTTTTACTGACGTGTCCAATTCTTCTACGTTTTTAGAGTGAGGTGTAACTTGCAGGAAGAGAATTAGGCTCATTTCCAGGTCAAATCTCAAGGTTGTCGTCAAGAGCGAGCATCTCTCTTCACATGCAGGGTGAGAGTTGGAAAAATATTTTTTTTTTCGTTGCGATGAGTCGTTGTACAGAAAATACTTTAATTGTACAGTTCAGTCATTAAAAGGAATGAAGTACATTAATTATGAATCACAAAAAATACGAGGGAAGCGAAATTCCTTGATTTTTTTGTTGACTTCATAATTTTATTGAAGAAAATTTGCCTTCCTTATAGTATATTAAGTTGGACACTTTTAATTTCATAGTACCTAAGTACGTAAGAACGGGCTAATCGTATAAGGAAAATATTCACTGAACGAAGTTTTAAATTACCTCATCTTGGACTTTTATATTTTAAAATAGAAATTAAGTTTCCCAAGTTTGCAAGTTCAATTTTACCCCCTTCAATTACATGTTCAAGTGCTGCCATCGTGCCATCACAGAAATACGAGAATTCACCATCCTATCGAGTGTATTACTCGTGAAATTTGTTGGTGATAATTGCATAATGCTATCATGGATGGTCAATAATCCCCGAGCCTCTATGCTATAACTGCCTCGATTTTCGCACTACCGCAAATTACGATAAGATTAGATAGGTGCCGAAACATTCACAATCAATATTTTGTTTTCGCTAAAGAAATTTTGAATAAGTATGCTCAATCTCAGTTCTGAATTTCATCAGCTAGGCTTATACCTAATGGAGCACAATACATTCAACTTATCGTGCAAACGTGCCGACGAAGTTCAATGGCGCACTTTCGATTCGTATTTTTCGCACTGTTATCAAATCAGAAAGGAATAACCACATATTGTTTCTGACATATTGGAAAGAATATTATTGAAACATAATATTGTGCACTTGTAATTACGATATTGAAGAAAATTATGCACCACATTCGCGGTTGCTCGTTGTATCCTATGTTAAAAACAAGTTTTTTCGTCTCTGGTAAATTTTCGAGAATGTTTTCATTTTTTCTGTTTCGTTGGCATTGAGACGAGTGAACCTCCAACCTAAGCAAGGCTTTGAAAGTTGAGCATTGCTCAGATCTCTGGAGTTCATTATGCGTCATTTGTCACCGTGTTCATGTACGCGTGAGTATAAAACTGTCAATCAAATCAATTTTAGACTGGGGAGGAGAGATCAAAAAGGAACAGGGCAGTTTAAAAATATAAATCTTTTGTGGATGGCGACTTTTTCAGAACTTTTGGTCCTCTAAGTCCATTATGTTGGAAAAAGCTAGATCCTAACAACGGACCTCCTTGAAAATGGTCGAAATTGTCGGTACAATGTTTCATAGTTAGCTTAAAATGCATCTATAAAGAACATACGCGAGTGATGAAATGAGAGAGAAAGTTTCCGTGAACTTTTCCATCATTAATCAGTTCGCATAGGCGTTAGAGTGAAAAAAAGAAACAATTTATGTATTTTTTGAGCGGTAGCGGAACTTTACTGAAAATCATGAAGTCAAGTATTAGAAACAAGTGATTAAAAATGCTCCCTCCCTCAACCTTGTTCTAAATTTTCTGTGACAAGTTCTAGTAGGGATTATGTAGGGAACCATATAAAACATTTCTGTCCCCATCAGCATACGCGTCCTTCCTCACGATGTTAGAGCATGATCGACTGTGATGTCATCAGCTTTTGACGACATCAATGACTTTCGGGCTTAGAAAAACCTTCGTCTGTCCAAGACCTTGACATTTTATTTATTTTTTATTTTCAAAATATTCACGTGCCCCCTAACAGTCCTAACAGACCAAATACAAAGGGGCACTGCACATCAATCATTATAATTCCAAAATTGAAGAAATAATGAACACAATTATTTATCTTAATAATAATAATGCTTAAAGAAAAGCAAAATGCAACCCGATGAGGTATAACAGAACCTCCCCTAGAGAATACCTGTAAATAACGGACATTTTTCCAAGAGCTAGAGCATTCAAACCCTTTTTGTTTGTAAAACCCTTCAACATTGTTTCAGGATATTTTCCTCTATTATTTTGGGCTTGGGCCAATTTCTGGAAAAATTGAACGGCTAATTTTTCATTTTTTAGAATATGTACGCGGTTTGAAGCGGAAATTTTGAGTTTTCATAAGTAATTATTTGTAACGCAATAAACAATTTTTGAAAAATTCATTTTTTTTATCTGTTCCTGGGGAAATCGTGATTAATTTTTTGCACACCCGAAATACTTCTTTATTCACTTTCTTCAATATCGGACACCTTAAACAACGGACAAATGTAATGAGGAGTTTCACTAAAGATACAACTGGTTTATTAAAGAAGAACAGAAAATCGAAACCAAATTTTCACAGTTGACACTAATGTATGAAAAAGAACTTCTGAAACAACGGAAAACACAACCATTTCTGTTTTTGTTTTCAGAGACGCATTGAACCTTCCACGCTTGAAGCGGTTTTCCTTCGTTTCAACCCCACTCCCTCCACTATCTTGTTTTTCATAACTAGCCTCAGTTGAGGTTTATTGATAGAAGTCCACGAATCCACCTATAGGAAACTAGAATTTTTGAATTAATACAACGATTTTTTGCAGAATGGATGCCGAAACGATACATTTTCGCTGTTATGGCCATGTTTGGGATCATGACATCCTTCATGATGCGTGGATGCTTGAGCATAGCTATTACTCAAATGGTCAATCCAAATTCTGGAAGGGTAAGCGCCATTCATATCTTCTTGTCTCTTCATTTAAAGATCCGGACGCTTACGTTTTGCAAACAGGTAAACGTATTTGATTGGAGTGAAAAAACCCAAGGTATTATTTTTTCTTCCTTTTACTGGGGTTATATCATTATTCACGTTCCTGGTGGAACGTTGGCGGAAAAGTTTGGAGGGAAAAACGTGTTCGGATTCAGTTTATTATTTTCTTCCCTTTTTACACTGATTACACCGTGGACCGCGAATCAAGGAGCGTATTTACTTTCACTGTCGAGATTCCTCAAAGGATTTTCTGAGGTAAGTAATCATGATAATACCAAATGTGGATCAATTTGTTGTGCGAGAGAATTTTTTCCTCGTTTTTTCTACTATGGGAAGATAAGTACATGGATGATTACGAGTGCGAACGTTGAATGATTTGAATAGTATGCTATGATTATTCCATAGACGTCCATTTCCTATATGCTTTCTTTGTTCCTGCTATCGAATGTGTTTCCCATGGGTAGTCCCTCTGATTCTATCTTCCTGTCAAAAATTATCTGCACCAAAACGAACCTATGGTCTACTTTGGTAGAAGCCCATATCCCTGATGTCTCTACTTTCGAGTCTTACTGAGCTAGTCGCCCTTCTATCAGAGAGGAAAACAGGCCTTTTGCTGTAGTTAGATGCACTTTTCTTGAGTTTGGTGTATTGGGCAATGTGCCCTTCCCTCTGATTAGATGAAGGTTTGCAGATTGGGGCATGGCATAGAAACTAATGTACTGTCAACACCTAGTCACATCATAATTTCTTCTTCAAGTGCAATTCTGAAATAGAAGCGGAGAAGATTTTTGAATGAAATTGAAATTGTTGAATAAGAATAATAGAAATGAATTTAAGTTGAAGATTTAGGATTAAATAGATTTATAAGATGGGAGAGTGATATTGTGAGAGTTTAAGGATAGAAAAACTTGAGATATATGTTGTTATTCAATGAGTGGGAGACAGAAATTGCCATGGAGTAAGAATTAATTCTTTTTCATTGTTCTATGACGTGTATCACGTATAGAACTGTTACCGTCTGCCTTTGATGACTAAAAATATAAAGTGCAATTAATTTATTTGCATTATTGCTACGTTAACCCATTTCTAAGATATGTAATTCATTCTCTTCCGACCTTTCTTCTTTTACAGGGAGTTATATTTCCATCACTTTATAATATGTTGGCTCAATGGGCTCCGCCATGTGAAAGAAGTTCCATTACAACAACTACACTTATGGGTAAGAAATCTGGATAGAACTTTATTCTATTTTTGAGAAGAGTAATCTGAACAGGGAGTTGAAACACAAATCTCAGTATGATTATCATCAGATTACGTCATGTGCAACAATATTGTTACTGAAACAAGTACAAAAAACGCCAAATTAAAAACAACATTGAAACGAGCCCGCCCTATTCACAGTGGCGGATCCACCGGAGGGGGGAGGGGTTAAATTTTCCCGTAACAAAACTTAGCCTTTTTTTTCTCTTTTTTCTGCTTGCTTGTTTGCATAAGAATTTTTAAGAATTTCCCCTCCCCCCCGTACAATGGAGCTCTGGATCCGCCCCTGTATTCACAAATCACTTTTTTGCCTACATTGCAAATTTGTTTGTTGTTATTTACAACGTTGTTGAGGAGACCTACTTAATTTATAATTATGAAATACACGGTCGAGTGAAGAACATTGAAACTGCGGTGGAATTGTCATAGAGTAATCGATCGGATGGACTTGAAAATCTTAAATTTGAATTCATATTTTGCAGGAGGTCAAATTGGTTCTTTACTCGCTAATGTACTGGGAGGCGTCATACTGAACTGCGATCACGACAGATGGGAAAACATTTTTTATTATTTCGGAGGAGGTGGTATCCTCAGCGCGTTACTTTGGTACTTTTTTGTATTTAGTGATCCCGAAAGTCATCCAACAATCACGGCTGAAGAAAAATTGTACTTAAGAGAAGCGATCGGCTGCACTCAGCGAAAAAAAGTAAGTATCGACCGTATTTCAGAATGTTTGGCTATTGGTCAAATTCTAACAACCAATCACTATAACCTTTTCGTGTTCTTAGAATCTCGGATCTGCCCCATGGAGGTCCATATTAACATCGGGACCTGTATGGGCGCTCATCATTGCTGATTTGGGTCATCATTGGGGTTTTGTAACGGTGATAACATACTTACCGAAATACATGCACGACGTAATGAAGATAAATTCGTTAAAGGTATGATCGATAAAATATTTATTCAAATAATTATTTTTATTCATCTACCTATTTAAATTTATTAGTTCATTCGAAGGGGAATCCTCAGTTCTTCCTCTGAGATATCTGCGGCCGATCACCCAACCCCCTTCTCCTAACGAAATCATTAATAATTGACGTGTTTCAGGTCTTTCCTCTAGCCTACCCCCCCCCTCTGATGACGTAACATTCGGGAAATGGCCTTTCAAGAAAATGTCCGGAGGAATTAGAAAAATGCCGAGCCTCTCCCTAGGTCCTGGGACTTGGAAGAATTTCGAGCTTCTCTATGAGCTTCTATAGAGACTTAGAAAAATTCCGAACTCTCCCCCTCTATATAGGCCCTGGGACTTGGAAAATTCCGATCTCTCTTCCTATATATTATAGGCTCTGAGACTTGGAAAAATTCTGAGTTTTCTAAGGCTGCACGGCCTATAAATGGGGAGAAGAATTCCTTCATAATTCTTCATATTTCATAATATTTCCTTCATAATTCCTGTAAATTTCGTCATATTTTCTTCATATTTCCTTCATATTTCCTCCATATCTCTTCATATTTCTTCATATTTTTTTCATATTCCTAGGATTTACAAATATTCCGAGCTTCTCCCTAGCCCCCCCCCCACCTGGCCCATAGTCAGGTGTTTTTATCATAAATTCCGATCTCTCCCTCTTTATATTGGCCCTGGGGTGCTGGGACTTAGAAAAATTCCACGCCCTAGGACTAAATTCCGAACTCTCCCTTCTTCTGTTTTGATGTTTGTGTTTAGATTGAAAATTGCGGAGGGTTTCGGCACAAAATCCTTCATAGCTCCATCTACCACTGAACCACTTGTCTCCTCCAGATCACAACCGACCAATATACTAATTTACTCTCCTTATCAAAACCATCTCCCCCTCAGCTCTCTCTCTCTCTCTCTCTCTCTCTCTTCTCTCTCTCTCTCTCTTTCTATATATATACAATTAGTACCAGACACATGCCCGCCAAAAAAATACCAACCTGTCCGAATTATAAGGAACTTGAAATCGGCGACATCCAACGATCCATCTGAAGAAGTAGACCTTGGACGTGGTATTTCGTGGATAGATCTAAAACTACGAATAAACGTCGAGTCGCATACCTAATTGACTTGAAAATTATATCATTCTTCCTCCCGAAAATTTTAAGTGCAACCAATGCAGAAACGATGGCTATTCATGCCTCTTACATATACCAACGTCTAGTAGGTCACATTACATCGTATGCACGGACTCCGGGACTCTACTGCTTGAGGTTGATCGCCCTAACCACGATTGTTCGAGGCCCTTTTTCCAGACACATCATCAACCTCAACCCTAGACCTCGAGTTTACGTTGTGCTTCAGATCATCAAGTTCTGCTAAGTCTCAGGATCAATTCCCATGGTTAAGAATGATGTTACAAATCATCAGGATATATAACATTGGAATTCTCCGATTTTTTCAAGTCTGATCAACTACCACCATGATTCCTCGGACTTTCTCCAAATTCTAAGGTCACTGATGATGTCACAGTCCCCAGTCTAATTCGTAAATTTCATTCAGAAGGTAATGCATTCAAGGCTGGAAATTTTTGAACGCAAATCATTCATGTGTTAACTTCATATGCACTGAATTGCACCTCTCGCTCTTTTCTCCTCTTTCAGTACACATTTTCCCTCTCTTTCTACTTTCATCCTGCGACTAAACCAGAGCAGTGGGAATTTCTCTGTATCTGTCTCTCTCTTTCTCCCTCTCTCTCCATTTCTCATTCCATAAGTTTTAGAAAAATTTTGCCAGTCTACTAGATCCTTAGCCATTGGAATGCAACCCAGCTACGAGTAAATCTTATGGTTGGAGTTGCGTCACAATTTCTCAAATAGAAAAGTATAGAAGCTTACCAGCTAAAACTAGAGAGAGGGAGAGAGAAAGAAAGAATGAATCATGGTTCAAAAGCTTCAAAGATTTTCCTGTGTTCAAGAGGGATTTTCTCGTTCAAAAGTTTGATTTAAACGATGACGTCAGGCATCAAAACTTGAAAAGTTTGAAAGAGAAAGTGAGAGGCCAAATTCTCCGAGGTTGCATAAATTATAGCCGTAGAATGTAACTCGCTTGCACGAAAGGGAAATTTCTACAGAAATATTATGGTCATTATGTTGCTGAAACGCTCGTAAAATAGAATGAAAATAAATCAGGATAAGTATATAGAACCTAGATTAAAATAGCTGCAAATCCATTGTGGTGGAAATATGAGACCTGTGAAAGATGAGTACTAAAAAGTGAAAGATATTTCCACAAAATTTTACAAAAAAATTATACATATTATGTTTGTGAAATAGTTTCTTAGATTTCTTTTCCTATAGAGTTCGATTGTACCCCCACAAAGAAACGCTGAATGGTTTTGTTTTAATATGCTTTCAGAATGGTATATTTTCCGGTCTACCGTTCTTAACGATATGCATTGTGTCCTGGATTTCGAGCGGAGTATCCGATTATTTGTTAAAACGAGATCTCGCAACTGTAGCAGTCATAAGAAAGTCATACGCCACCATAAGTAAGTGTTAAACTAAGACTTAACTAATAAGACATTTGAGAATTATCGAAACTCAACTTTTTCCTTTATATTTTTACTATCGCAGGCTCGGTT
>Ga0268249_1000626_pt1 | contig 12816 bp, 6 predicted proteins | sample AgamicAtPe_FD_200257 | JGI IMG/M metagenome (GOLD analysis project Ga0268249, IMG submission 200257) | Agave microbial communities from Guanajuato, Mexico - At.P.e (v2) (version 3) | ecosystem: Host-associated > Plants > Phyllosphere > Phylloplane/Leaf | place: Guanajuato, Mexico | collected... | reverse complement strand
AAAAAAAAAAAAAAAAATAAATTTTTAAAAAAAAAAAAAAAAAAAAAAAAAAAAAAAATATTTAATAAGAACAAATGATTTTGTAAATCATTAAAATAATATTAAAATTATAAAAATAAATCTAATATTAATTATCATAATTATTATAATTAATTATTCTAATTTAATAATTTTTATAATAGCAACTTTTACAATTATCTCATCTTTAATTTTAATTTTAAAAATTAAAAATTCTATTATTATTATAATAATTGTAATAGTCCAACTTTCAAGAATAATTTTTATTATCACAATTTTAATAATAAATTATTCAATAATTTTATTAAATCAAAAGGGAAAAATAATATTAATAGAAATAATAATTTTAATAAATTTTTTATTTAAATTTAAATTAAATAAAATTTCATTAAAACTAATAATAAAAAAAATTGAATCAAAAATATTTTTAAATAAATTTATTATAATAATAATTTTAATATTAATTTTAATCTCAATTTTAAATCTAAATTTTAATATAAAAATTAAATTTAAAAAATTTTAAAATATTAAGTTTTTAACATCAATTTTGGAGATTGAAAATTAATTATATTTAAATAATAAATAATAAATATTTTGATAAAATATTTAATTCAATTAATGAAATTTATTAATATGAATATATTATTAATTAAAACTTCATCTAATTTATATATTTTATGAAATATTGGATCTTTAATTATAATAATAATATTTATTCAAATTACAATTGGGTTCTTATTATCAATAAATTATTTTACAATTTCACAAGATATATTCATTAACTCTTATATAATTTATTATAATTTAAACTATGGATGAATATTACGATTTTTTCATAGAAATTTAACATCAATTATTTTTATTTTATTATTTATTCATATAACTCGTAGATTAATTTATAAAAATTTTATAAATATAAATATATGAATAATAGGAATAATAATATTAATTATTTTAATAATAATTTCTTTTTTAGGGTATTCATTAATTTGAAGACAAATATCATATTGGGCAAGAATAGTTATTACAAATTTTATTGCAGTAATACCAATTATTGGAAATAAAATTATATATTTAATTTGAGGAAACCGTTTTATTAATAATATTTTAATTAATCGATTTTTTTCTATTCATTTTTTAATAGCAATAACTATAATTATTTGATCTTTAATTCATTTAATTATACTCCACATAAAAAAATCTTCGAATCCATTAAATTTAAATAATAAAATTGACCAAATTAATTTAAATCCATTATTTATTTTCAAAGATATAATAATAATTTTAATTTTAATATTTATTTTTATTATAATTAATATAATTATTCCTATTAAAATAAATAATCCAGATAATTTTAATTCAATACTAATATTTAAAACTCCAAATCATATTGAACCCGAATGATATTTTTTATTTTTTTATTCAATTTTGCGATCTATTAATAGAAAATTATTAGGTTTAATTTTAACTATGATATCAATTATTATTATATTCTTCTTACCAGTAATAAATAAAATAAAATTTATCAATAATAAATTTTTTTTAATTAAAAAAATTGAAATTTTTATTTTAATCATAGTAATAACTTTAATTTCATTTATTGGATCAAAACCTTCAAAATATCCTTATACTTTAATTGTTAAATTTTTAACAATAACATATTTTTTAATTTATAAATTTATATTAATACAAAAATTATTAATAACTAAAATTTAATTAAAATTTTATTAATTAAATTATTAAAAATAATTTATTATAATAAAAAGGAATATATTTCATAATTAATTTAAAAAATTAATACTTTATTTTAAGTTACTTAAAATATTAAATTAAATTTTATAAAACTTTAAATTTTAAATTTAAAAATAAATAAAATTTTTACTAAATTTTCCAATTCAATAACTATGTTTCGACTTATTCTTTATTATTAGAAGTGACGGGCAATATGAACATATTAAAAATATAATTTAATTTAAATTTAAATTTAAATTTAATTTTAAATCTTAATAATAAAATTTTTAAAATTTTAAAATTTTATTCAATAAATTATAATCAATTTAATTTTATTTTTTAATTAAATAATGATTTATTATTTTATTTTTAAAAATATTTCAAATAAAATTTTTTATTTATTTTTAATAACCATACATAAATATCAATAAAATAAATATAATTAATTGTGTAATTTCAATTTAATAAACAGATTCCTCTAATTTATTAATACTGCCAGATTGATTTATTTTAATTATTTATTAATAAAAATATTTTTTTTTAATAATTTTTTAGGGTATCTAATCCTTTAACTTTAATTTATTTATTATAAAATTTTGTAATAATTTATTAAAAAATTTCATCTAAAATAAATAAAATTATTACTTTTAACAATATATTTATATTACTAAATTAAATTTATTAATATTGTTTAACCGCTTAAGCTTGCACAATATATTAATTAATTAAAATTAAATGCTAAAATTAATTTTATTAATTAATTAAGTATCTATATTTACATTAAATATAATAAATATTAAATTTATTCTAATTAATTTTTAAATTTAAATATATTTCATTAATAATACTTAATTTTTGCTATCAATCACAACAATTATAAATTATATTAGTAAATTAATTATTTAAATTTATAATAAAAATTTTATAAATTGTAAATTTATAATAATAATTTTATTAAAATTATATATTTTTATTAATTCTTTAATTTGACAAATTAATATTAATTTTAACTAAAAAAATTAATTATCATATAATTTAAATTTAGAATTTAATTAAGTAATTAATGATAATAATAAAAATATTCTACAATTATAAATAAGTTAATAATAAATAAAAATAAATTAATAAAAAACAATAAAAAAAAATTTTCTTTCATATAATTTTAATTATTAAATCATAACGAAATCGAATCGTAAATATTCGAACTCATAAAAATATTAAAAATATAATTAAATTTAATAAATTTATTAAATAACTATATATAAATATTAAAATAGTTAAATTAATAAAAAAAATTATATCTAAGTACTCTATTATAAATAAAATTATAAAATTTAAAGATCTTAATTCTAAATTAAACCCTGAAATTAATTCTGATTCTCTTTCATAAAAATCAAAAGGAAGTCGAAGTAATTCTATTAATAAAATTAAAAATCAAAAATATAAAATATAAAAATTTATAAATTGTAATCTAATAAATTTTTGATATAAAAAAAATATATTAATATTAAAATTTATTATTAAAATTAATATAAATATTATTATTAAAATTAATAAAATATCATAAGAAATAAATTGAACAATTGCACGAATAAAACTTAATTGAACATATAAAGATTTTTGAGTTAACAAATAAAAAATTAAATATAATAATTTAATTAATATTAATATTAATATTATAATATAAAAATAATTATTTGATAAATTTCAATAATTAAAATTAATTAATAATCAAAATAATAAACTGATTAATAAAATTACAATTAAAAAAAATAAAAATTTTATTTTAATTAAATAAAAATATATATATTCTTTGAAAATTAATTTAATTATATCTAATAAAAATTGCAATAAACCTAAATAAATAACTTTATTTGGTCCAAAACGAAATTGTATCAATCTTATTATTTTTAATTCAATTAATAAAAAAAATCCTATTCTAAGTATTATTAATAAGATTAAAATTAATAATTTAATTTATTATATTATAATTTAAATTTTAAATTTAAAAATTATATAATTTATATAATTTAAAAATAAAAATATTAATTTGTGAAATTAAAAATAATTATAAATATTTTATTATCTATTATAAAATTTATTAAATTTTAAATTTAATTATTAGATAATTTTAATTAAATAAATTATTGTTAATAATTTTATTAAATAATTAAAAATTATTTTAAATAATTTAAATTTATTTATTATATTTAATTTTATTATTAATTCTAATAATTGATTAATTATTTGAATTTTTATAGAATTATATATATTTATAATTACATTATTATTAATTAATAATTTAAATAGAATAATTAAATTTTTTATAATTCAAATATTTTTTTCAATAATATTATTAATAATTATAATTTTAAATAATTCTTTTATAATTAATAATAAACTAATAAATTTTTGTTTATTTATTATTTTTATATTAAAAATAAATTTTTATCCTATAAATTTGTGATTAATAAACTTATTAAAAAATATTTCTTGATTAATGTTTATTTATTTAAATTTAATTTTTAAATTTCCAACTTTTATAATTATCAAAAATATTATAATTGTAAATAATTTAATTTTTTTATTAATATTTAACTCATTAATTTTATTTAATTTAAATAATTTAAAATTATTAATTTTTAATTTATCTATTAATAATTTATTTTGAATTTTATTAATAATAAATTTTAATTTTTTTCAATCTCTAATTTATTGAATTAATTATATTATATTAAATATTATATTAATTAATATTATAATTTTATTTAAATTAAAATATATTAATAATATTAATTTTTTAAATAAACAAATAATAAATTATTTCTTTTTATTAGTATTTAATTTAATTTCTATCCCATTTTTATTTATATATAATTTAAAATGGGTATTAATCAAATTATTAATATATAATTTAATTTTAATTTTTTTCCTATTATTTAATTTATTTAATCAATTTAATTATTTAAAATTTATTTTAAAAATTCTAATATTAAATTATATTAATAAAAAATGGATAATTAATAAAACATTATTAATTAATAATTTTAATTTATTAATTTTATTTTATATAATTATTAATTTTTTTATTTAATTTTTAATAAATATTATATATATAATGGCATATTATATTAATATAATATATATATATATAAACAATTACTAACTATATAATAAATATTTTTAATATTTATAATTATAAATTTTATATTAAATCCTTTCGTACAAAAATATAAATTTTTAATTTAAATAAAATCTAATCTAGTTTACACCGATCTAAACTCAAATCATGTAATAAAATTATAATCGAACAGATTAAATTATATAACTTCTTTTAATATAATTATATTAATTCAACATCGAGGTAATAAATTTTAATTTAATTAAAATTATCCTGTTATCCTTAAAGTAATTTTAAAAATTTCTATTTTTAATTTTATAAAAAATATATTTTATATTACCCCAATAAAATTTAATATTATTTAATATATAAATAATTATAAATTAAATTTTTAAGGTCTTTTTGTTTAAAATTTTTATTAATTTTTTTTAATTTAATATTAATTTTTATTATTATATTTAATAAAATTATTATTTATTATTTCATTCATTCTTGTATCCAATTAAAATACTAATTATTACGCTACCTTTGTGTAATCAATATATTACAGCAATTTAATTATTTAATCATTGAGCAGAATATTTTTAATATTAATTTAATTTCATTAAAATATGTTTTTATTAAACAAATAAATAATTAAATTTGTCGAGTTCATTAAATATATTTATATTTATATATATATTAATTTTTTTATTATTTATATTATTTTTTAATTAATTAATATTATAAATTTCATTAAATATAACTATTATTTTTTATTAATAATTTTAATAAATTATAAAAAACCTAATAAATTTTTAATAATAATTTTAAATAATACAATAAAACTATATATTAATATTAATTTATTATTAACTTATCTTAATAATATTAATTAATAAATAAAATTTAATAATTATAATTTCTGGGTATAATAATAATTTATTAACTTAATTAAATTAATTTAATTTATAAATATATATATTTAATTAAATAAAATTTCTTTATTAAATTATTATTTATATAAATTAATTAAATAATTATTTAGCATAATAATTTAATTATTAAAATTTATAAATAAAATAAATAAATATTATTATTAAAAAAATCTTAATACAAAAAGAATTTAAATTTATTAATTTTTTATATAATTTTTTATAAAATATTTTTATTAATTTCTATATACAATTTAAAATTATAAAATTTAATTAGTGTCAACCTTTAAAACACAATTTAATATATTTATATTAAATAATAATATATACATATACACATAAATTTTAATTAAACTAAATAATATATTCCTACATATTAATCAATCACCTTGACCAATCATGTTAACAATTAGATCAATAAATTTCATAATAATAATAATTTTTAGAATAAATTTTAAATTTAATTTAATAAATTTAATCAATATAAATATAATCTTAATTATTTTATTAATTTGAAATTACAATTCAAATTTAAATAAATTTATTTACAATTATAAAAATTTTTTTATAAATTTATCAATAAAAACATCAATTATTGTATTTATTTTATCAGAAATATTGTTTTTTTCTACTTTTTTTTACATATTTATATCTAATAAATATTTCAACTTATTCTATTATAAAAAATTTTATTTAATAATATTTAAATTAAACTTTTTAATTTCATTAGTTAATTTAATTATTTTAATTTCATCTAGAATTACTTTAATAATTTATATTAAAATGAATAAATTAAATTTAATTAATAATAAAATAATATTATTAACTATTTTATTAAGAATATATTTTCTATCAATACAACTAATTGAATACAAATTTATTAATTTTAATTATACCAATTCTAGATTTTACTCAATTTTTTTTATTCTAACACTATTTCATATAACTCATGTAATTATAGGAACATTAATAATAATTAATAATTTAATTATAAAATTAATTTTTTTAAATAATTTATTTATTAAAATAATATTCATATGCTGATACTGACATTTTATTGACTTTATTTGAATTATTATTTTTTTTTTAATTTATTAAAATTTTATTAAATCTTTTAATTGGAAATTAAATATATTTAATTATATTAATAAAATTCTTAATTAATTTAATTATTAAATTTCAAAAATTTAATTATTTTAAGAAATTAAATTATTAAATTTTCTAATTTAATAAATATTAAGAAAAAAATAACAAAATAAATTAAAAATATAATTAAAATATTAAATTTAAAAATAAAATTATTAAAAAAATAAATTTTATACCCAAAACTTAAATTTATATAAAAAATTATTATATAAAATATAATTACAAATAAAAAAAAAATTATTAAATAAAATAAAAATAAATTTAAATTTAAAATAAAAACAAAAAAATAAATTTCTCTAAAAAATCTTAAATTCATTGGTCTATTAATTCTAAAAAAAAAAATTAAAAATAAAATTAAATTAAATAATGAATAAAATTTGCTTAAAGAATTATTAAAAATCATCATTCGAGAATTAGTTAATAAATTTAATATACCACTAATCATAAATAATAATAATGAACTAAAACTATGAAAAAAATTTAAATATAAAAATATATTATTATTTAATAACTTATTAAAACTTAATATCACTAAAGACAAATTTATATAAATTACAGATGACATAGCAATTATTAATTTTAAATCTATAACTAAAAAAATTATTAAAGAATAATAAATTAATCCTAATAAACTTAAATAAAAAATAATTTTAACAAAAAATATATTTAAAATAAAAAAAAGTCGAATAATAGAAAACCTACCAATTTTTAAAATAATTGAAGATAAAATAATAGATAAATTAACAGAAACCTCACAATGAACTTTTAGTAATCAACAATGAAAGGGGAATAAAGATATTTTTATTAAAAAAATTATTAAAATATAATAATTATCAAAAATATTTATTTTAATAAAATTTAAAATTATAAAAATTAATCATAGTTCGTTTTTAAACATTATTATCAAACTTAAATATGAAAATATTATTATATAAATAAATAATCAAATAATTAAATTTAATCGTTCATAATAATACCTATCTTTAGTAATTAAAAAAATTATAATAATTAATAAAAATTCATAATAAATAAATAATATAAATAAATTACTTCTAAATAATATTAAAAAACAAAAAAATAATATAATAGTTAAATTATTTAAAAGTTTATTAATATTAAAATTTATAAAAACAATTATTTTAATAACTAATAAAATTAACAAAAAAAATAATAAATTTAAAGAATCATTATACATAAAATAATTTAAATAATAATTTAAATCTAAATTAATTAAAATAAATAAATATAATAAAACTAAATAAATAAATACTAAAATAAAATTAGAAATTAAAAAAAAAATCAAAGTTAATAAAATTATTACAGTAATTTAATTTATTATTATTATCAACCTTAAATTAAAATAATTAATTAACTTTATTATCACTAAAAATATTATTAACCTATCAATTATAATTAAAATTATAAAAATTATTAATAAAGTTATATCTAAAAAAAATATGTACTTAACCAATAAAATTAAAAAAATAAAAAAATAAAATAATTCAATTATTAATATAAATAAAAAAAAATTTTTCTTATTAAAAAAATAAAATACTAAATAAATTAATTATTATTCATATTAATATTCGAAATTAATTAAAATAAAATAATTTGAAAATAAGCTTAAAAGCTATTAAACTCATAATTTAAAGATAAAAATTTCAAAAGAATTAAATTAAAATTAAACTTCAAATTTAATATACTTATTATTCTTAAATTATAACAAAATGATTATATTCAACTAATCATAAAAATATTAGACAGCTATATTTAATTTTAGGAATTTGATCTGGAATAATGGGAATATCAATAAGAATAATTATTCGAACAGAAATAATTAATATTAATAATAACTTTAATAATAATAATATATATTACTCAACTGTAACTATTCATGCATTAATAATAATTTTTTTTATAACAATACCAATTATTATTGGTAGAATAAGAAATTGATTAATCCCAATTATAATTATATCATTAGATATAATTTATCCACGAATAAATAATTTAAGATTTTGACTACTAATTCCATCATTAATACTTATAATAATTAATATATTAATCTCAAATAATATTAATACAGGATGAACTTTATACCCGCCTTTAATCAATCAAAATAATTCATCAATTAATTTTATTATTTTTTCATTACACATTAATGGGCTATCCTCTATTCTAAGATCAATAAATTTTATTTTATCTATAATTTATTTAAAAAATTTTAATATAAATTTTATCAGAATAAATTTATTTTCTTGATCTATTATAATTACTTCAATCCTACTAATTTTATCATTACCAGTTTTAGCAAGCGGAATTACAATAACATTATTAGATATAAATTTCAAAACAATATTTTTTAATCCTAATGGAAACGGCAACCCAATTATATTCCAACATTTATTTTGATTTTTTGGGCATCCTGAAGTTTATATTCTAATCTTACCAGGTTTCGGTATTATATCACAAATTATAAACCAAGAAACTAATAAAATAAAAGTTTTTAGAAAAATAAACATAATTTTTGCAATAATAACAATTAGATTAATAGGTTTCATTGTCTGAAGGCATCATATATTTACTATTGGAATTGATATTAACACCCAAATATATTTTATAACAACAACAATAATTATTGCTATTCCTACAGGAATTAAAATTTTCAGATGATTAATAACTATCAATGGATATAAAATAAACTCACCAATAATTTTATGATCGACAGGATTTTTAATAATATTTACAATCGGAGGCCTAACAGGAATTATTTTATCCAATTCAATTATTGACATTAATCTGCATGATTCATATTACGTAGTGGCACATTTTCACTATGTATTATCAATAGGCGTAATTTTTTCTATTTTATCAAGATTTATCTTTTGAATACCTTTATTAACAAATTTCAATTTTAATAACAATTGAATAATAATTAACTTCATTAATATTATTATTTCAACTAATTTAACCTTTTTCCCCCAACATTTTATAGGACTAAACGGTATACCACGACGATACATTATTTACTCAGATTTTATTATATTTTGAAATAACCTATCAACAATAGGATCAATTATGACAATTATATTTATCTTTATATTCCTCTATTCAATTATTGAAATACTAAATTCAAAACGAAAAATTGTTGTAATTATTAAATCTAATAATAACGAATGAAAAAATAATTTTCCCAACAACCATACTAATAAAGAAACAATATTCTTATTTAATAAAATATAAATAATATCATGAATAATAATAAATTTCCAAAATCCAAATTCAATTAACATAATTAAAATTATTTTATTTCATAATTTTATAATAATTATTATAATCAATATTATTTGAATTTTATTAATTATAATTATATTTTCTATAAAAAATAAATTTAATAATAAAATAATTTTACAAAATCAAAAACTAGAATTAATTTGAACAATTATACCAATAATAATAATTATAATTATTAGAATTATATCAATTAATTTACTATTTACTAATAATGAAATAAAAAACAATATTATTAATATTAAAATTATTAGTAACCAATGATTTTGAAATTATGAGTACCCTTTATTTAATAAAACTTTTAATTCATATTTATTAATAAATAATAACTTTAATTTTATAATACTAGAAACAGATAACAACCTAATTATCCCATTTAATTATCAAATTATAATAATTTTTTCATCAATAGATGTTATTCATTCATGAACTATCCCTTCAATAAATATTAAAATAGATTGTATCCCCAATCAATTAAATAGAATTGTAGTTATAACAATTAAACCACTAATTACTTATGGGCAATGCTCAGAAATTTGTGGCATCTACCATAGATTTATACCAATTAAAATAGAATCAATTAATTTTAAAAATTTTATTAAATGAATATAAAATATCATTCAAATAATACCTAATAATTGATTAATACTAAACATCATTAATATTTCATTTTATACAATTATTTTAATTAAAATTTATAATAACAAAATAATTCAAAAAAAAATAATTCTTAAAAAAAAATAAATTTATTATAATCTTTTTAGAATATTTGATCCTATAAATAAAACTTTTAGATTAAATTATTTATTAATAATAATAATATTAATAATTAATAATAATTATTGAATAATAAAAAAACTAATTTTATCCAATAAAATTATTATAATAAAAAATAAAATAAAATCAAATATAAATTTATTTAAATCAATTTTTAATCAAATTTTATGAATCAATTTAATAAATATTTTACCAATAATATATTCAAATTCTCACAATATTACTTTTTCATTTAATTTAACATTACTTTTATGATTAATAATAATAATTTTTTCAATTACAAACAATTATAATGTAATATTCATAAATTTTTCACCAAAAAAAACATCACTAAAATTAATTTTAATTATTAATATTATTGAATTAAATAGAATAATTTTCTCAATTATATCAATCTCAATACGATTAATGATTAACATAATAATAGGACATTTAATTTTTATAATATTATCGATAAAATTTATAATTTTTTTTTATATACTAATTGAATTAATAATCATTCTTATTCAAACATATATTTTTATTACATTAAATATAATTAATTTTAATTCATTAAATTAATTTTTATATATTTAATTTTAATATTCATAATTATAATTTGTATTAAATTAATTACCATACTAATAAATAAATTTATAAATATAAAAAATTTTTTCAATCCATTAGAATCAGGGTTCAATAATTTAAATAATTTTAAAATTAACTTATCTATAAACTTTTCCTATATTATAATTATTTTCATTCTATTTGATATTGAACTAATAATTTTAATCCCAATAATATTAATGCAAAAAATAATAAAAAAAAACTTAATTATAATATTAATATTCATATTATTTATAATATTAACTACCATAATAGAAATAAAAAATAATAAAATCAATTGAATAATATAAATATAAGATAAAAAATTTATTTGCAATAAATTCAATTATTATATCTTAAGATTAAATAAAATAAATTTCTAACTTATTAAAAAATTAATCTTTCAAAATAATGATTTTTAGTTTAAAATAAAAACATTATATTTTCAATATAAAAATTAAATAAATCCAATATTTTATTTAACTTAATCCTTTATTTTTTCAAAATAATATTATTAAAACTTATTAAATTTAAAATTTTAAAATAATAATAATAAACAAAAAACAATAAAAACTTAAAAATTTTATACTAATAAAAAAATTTAAATAAAATAATTCTTTTAAATAATTTAAATTAACAAATTCAAATCAAAATTTTAAATTAATAAAACAATAAATATTAATAAAAATAAATTTAAGTATAATTAAATACAAACTTATTAATAAAAATTCAAATTTTATTAATAATAAAAAAAATTTAAAATACATAAATTTATAAATATCTAAAAAAATAAATATTATTATAAAATAATTAAAAAAAAAAATAAACTTAATTAATAAATTTATGAAAACTAAAATATTAAAAAAATTAAAACTAATTAAAATAAACTTTATTAATAATAAATTAAATATAAATAATATAATAATAATTAATTTAAATTTAATATTAAAATTTATTACTAATAAATTCAAAAAAAAATTATTAAACATTGATATAAATATCTTTTTAAGATAAATCAAACTAAAAAAAAAAAAAAAAAAAAAAAAAAAAAAAAAATAAATAAAACAAAAAAAAAAAAAAAAAAAAAAAAAAAAAAAAAAAAAAAAAAAAAAAAAAAAAAAAAAAAATTTATTAAAAAAAAAAAAAAAAAAAAAAAAAAAAAAAAAAAAAAAAAAAATATTATTTAATTTAACTATATAAATTAAATCAAAAAATAAATCTTTACAAATAAAC
>Ga0268249_1000625_pt1 | contig 12827 bp, 14 predicted proteins | sample AgamicAtPe_FD_200257 | JGI IMG/M metagenome (GOLD analysis project Ga0268249, IMG submission 200257) | Agave microbial communities from Guanajuato, Mexico - At.P.e (v2) (version 3) | ecosystem: Host-associated > Plants > Phyllosphere > Phylloplane/Leaf | place: Guanajuato, Mexico | collected... | reverse complement strand
GCCGCCGCCGCCGATGGCGCTGAGATCACGCCGCGCACTTCCTGCAGCCGCGCGTCGGCCGGAGCGCGCGAATCGGGCGCAATTAGCCGAGCGGCCCACTCGTCGTGCTTGTCGATCATTGGCGGCGGCGGCGGCGGCCTCGTTGGAGGCGCCGCTTGATTGACATGTTTGCGCGCAACTGGGGCGCGTTTTGAATTTGCCGCCGCGAGCGAGCGAGAGCGTAAGCGGCGGCGGCGGCAACACTCGCTCTCGGCCAGCAAAAGTCGGCCCGCCGTTGCTAAGCATCGACATGCGAACGCCGCTGACGCAATTTGTCCGCCTCGCCCAGCTGATCGGTCAATTTGGCGACAGCTGCGCGCAAATATAGGAGCCCGAATATAGGGGCGCCCTGCGGCTCGGCCAAGACTCAAATCTGGCCACGCACGACCAGCGAGAGCGCCGGCAAGTCTGGCAGCTTTGTGTTGCGTCTCACGGCTGCCATTGTTTGTTGTTGCCGGCGCCGGCCAACTGGTGGCCGCTCGCCGCTTGCCGCTTGCCGCTTGCCGTTGCCAGGCAGCCAAGCAAGCCGGGCGGCCAGGCGCGTTGATTAGTCGGCTAATGATGAGCCTAATTCGCGCTCGTGAGCCGCCGCGCTCACCTGGCCCTCAATTAGCCGCCCGTCCGAGTGCACGTTCGCGCACTCCAGCGCGAGGTGCCAAGTTCGGGCGGATGCGCCCGCTCGCCGCCACTCCCACTTTCGTCGCGCTCGCGCCGGGCCCGCCGGCCGGCCGGAAGGGTTCGGCGGGGCTCGCGCGGCGCCAGCTCGAGACGAGCGGCGGCGCGAAAGTGATGCAAGCGGGCGCAGCGAGCGCGCCAACAAGTGGCCCCGATGGAGGCGCCGGCCGGCCGGCCGGCCGCTAATCACAGACTTGGCGGCGCCCGCGTTTCCTGGCCGCGGATCTGGCGGCCAATAATCGCTACTTGGCCCTCGGCGGCCGCAAAAGTTGCTGCTGCTGCTCTCGTTGTTGTTGTTGTTGTTGGTGTTGTTGTTGCTGCTTCTGCGGGGAAATTGAAACTGGCCGCGCATGATGGAGCGGCGGATTCAATTTTTCGCGCTGGCAAACAAAGGCCGATCCAGTGGGAGCAGTGGAATGGCTGCAAACGGTGGAGGCGCCGCAAACGGCAGCAGCAGCAGCAGCAGCAAAAGCAAAAGAGATACAAAGGAGACACACTGAGGACTATCATTATTCCGGTATGTCTTGCTCACGCTCAGCCGCCCGCCTGTCTACCTGGGCGAGCTGAGCAGGACTGGACTGGGCTGGGCTGGGCCAGGTAGACGGCGCTAGCTGCGCGGCGGCCGGCTGCTGCTGCCGCTGCAGCCGCGCGAACCCAAGATGATGATTTGCACTTCTCATCTCTCTCTCTCTCTCTGGCACAAACATTCTCACCTGAGCGCGCAAACACTCGCCCGCTAGCGCTGTCAGCCGGCGCTGGCGAACTGTCAAACAGGAGCACGCTGCCGGAACAAATCGGCCCGCCGCCGCCGCCCCGCCCACCCGCGCTCGGCCGGCCCACTGCGGGCGGCGGGCGCCAGACTCGCGGGCGCCTAACGGGCGCTCGCGTGCAACAGGCGCAGGCCGGCGGCGAGCGCGCGCGTAAGCCACCTAGGGCCGCGCTCCACCTGCCCGCGCCATTAGTGATTAATTTGGCGCTAATCCGGCCCATTGTTGGCTTGGCGGCTGCGCTTTCGAGCCTCGAGTGGCCGGCCGGCCGGCCGCGAATCAATCAAGCGGCGCACACTTTCTCGTGCGCCTCGCAAGCCGCAACTGAATTCTTGCACGCAGATTGGCTGGCGCAGGCAGAGTTGAGTTGGCGGCGCTGCGCAACTTGTTGCTCGATTAAATTTAGAGCAAATTCATCATCGAGCTGCGAGCTGGGCTCGAAGCTCACAATGGCGCTCGTTGCGCCTCCGCCGCCAATCGGAGACTTGCGGGCGGCAGAGAGAATGGAGAGAATGGGAACAGGAACGAATGGTGCAATCGAAATGGATTGTCGGCGCTCGAGTTTTCTGGCTGCAAGTTCGCAGTTGGATGCGAGCAAGGTGAAGGCGGAATTTTCTGCACGAAAAATTATACAACTCGCACAAGATTAGAATCTCGAACGGCGCCGCAAGTTCTGGCGCGGCCAAGGTGGCGGCGGCGGCGGCGGTTGCGGCGGCAGCAGCAGCGGCAGCGGCAGCTTGTTGCGCAAAGCTGGCGTCGGCCAAACTCATTAGGATCCAAATTAGGCGCTAATAATGAACAAACGAACGCCAGCGCTTCAAAAGCTGACCTGGAATCCGATTGAGCGCCCTCCTCCTTCCCGCGCCTAATCTACTTTCGCCGGCTCGGCGCGCGGGCGCCAGGTGAGCGCGCGCCGTGTTCGCACTCCTCCTCCTCCTGGCCCATTGTTTGGTCCCGGTGCGCAGAGTGGCGAGCGCTCGGATGCGCTGAATAAACAGCGGCCACTCGAGGCGCCTTTGCGCTCCTCTGCGCACTCCGCTCGCCGCTGTAAACCAACAGAGGGGCGGCTGCGCATGCGCACGCGCGCCCTCGTATAGTGGCTCAAAGCCAACAAACGGGGCTCCAACGGCAAGACGCCAATCAGTGCGCAGGCGCCCGCTTGTTGATATTAGCATGCGAGATGTTAAAAAAACACAAACCATCAACCAACAACAAGCAGCGGCGGCAGCGGCAGCAACAACAGCGACAACAACCACGACGACGACGATAATAATAATAATGATCGCGGCAATCAAACAGCTACAACTGTTTACTCGTCGCTCAAACCAACTCAAGCATTCGGCGCGCAAACATTGGAACTCGGCGAGCTAGCTCCAGTTGCAGGTGAGCCGGGCCCCAGCATTGAGAGGTTCGCGCGCTTCCAGAGCCGAGAGGTGAAGCCAGAGAGCGGCGAGAGAGGCGAGTTAGAGGAGAGAGAGAGAGACGCGCAGGAAGAGAGCAAGATGCCAAGACCAGGAAGGAACACCTACGAGGGCTCCGAAAAGCCGCCCTTCTCCTATATAGCGCTCACCTTCATGGCCATCCAATCGAGCGAGGAGAAGATGCTTACACTGAGTGAGATTTACAAGTTTATAATGGACAAGTATCCCTTCTACAGGAAGAACACGCAGCGCTGGCAAAACAGCCTCCGCCACAACCTCTCCTTCAATGATTGTTTCATCAAGATTCCGCGCCGCTCCGATAGGCCAGGCAAGGGCTCCTACTGGGCGCTGCACCCGAATTCGGCCGACATGTTCGAGAATGGGAGCTTGTTGCGCCGCCGGAAGCGGTTCAAGCTGATGTCGCAGAAGGCGGCCGCTGCAGCCGCGGCCGCCGCAGCAAACGGCAAGTCGTCCTTCAGCATCGACTACCTGCTCAAGGAGGAGGAGGAGGAGGAGGCTGAGGCTGAGGCGGAAGTTGAGGAGACAGGTGAGGAGGAGGAGGAGGAGGATGGGGCCAGCGCGCAGATGGACGAGCAGGTAGACGGGCGGGAGGCGAGCGAGCGCGCCGAGCAGCAGGCCGGGCGGCGCGAGTTGCGGGCCCACGAGGCCAGACAGGAGCGGAATAGGCGCCTCCTGGCGAGAGCCACCGACCACTATAACCTGGAGGCGAACGAGAACTCGGCAAGCGAAACGCGCTCAAGTTTGTCCGAGCCGGCCAACAGTGGGCCGGATCAATTCGCGCCAAGCTCCTTCCTCTCGCAGGGCCAAGCAGACCAGCAGGCCAGCAACGAGCTCGCCGGCCACTTCAACCTGGCAAACCGGGCCAACCAGCAGCAGCAGCAGCAGCAGCAACAGTTACAGTTGCAGCACCTGAGCCAGCAGCAGCTGGCGGCCAACTCCTCGCTCATGGCGGCCGCTGCAGCGGCCGCCGCCGCCGCCCACCTCGGGCCCCAAGCGGGCCCGCTCCCGCCGCACCTCCCGCACGGCCTCTCCCCCGCGCCCGGCTCCTCGGGCCCGAGCCCGCCGCCCCACTGCAGCCCCGTCTCGGCCGCCACCGCCGCCGCCGCCGCCAGGCCAACAAACCCGGACGCCGCCCTCCAGCAACTGTTCGCGCGCCAACAAATGGCAACCTTCCAGTCGCTAATGCTTCAGCTTTCACCCTTTTTCGCCGCCCAGCAACAATACCAGCAGCAGCTGGCGCTCACCTCCAGGTTGGCCGCGGCCGCAGCCGCAGTGGCCGCCACCTCGGCCGGCCAGCCCGCCGGCCCCACGCAAGCGCCGCCATTGGCCGCCATGCAATTGAGTCCGGCCGCGGCAAAGTCGGCCGGCGCCCTCCTACAGCACCAACACCAGCACCAGCACCAGCACCAGCTTCAGCAGCAACTCCAGCTCCAGGCCTCCATTGCGCTCAGTCAGCGTCAAGCAAGCAAGCAGTGAAGGGGCCTCAAGGGCTGGACGACGACACTTGGTTACGCCGAACAAGCCGCTCGGCCGCACGAAGGAGCCCAACCGGCTTAGGCTTATCGTAATAAACTCGCCCTCGCGCAATGTTTACCTGGCCGCGAGAAGCCAGCTAGTAGTGAGGCAACTCTAAAACAATTACACTCTCCCTCCAACCTGTCTCGCTCTCTCTCTCTCTCTCTCGCTCCCGTTTGCGCGCCCCATCCAGGTGAGAGCGCTAAATTCATGAGCCGCCGCCGCCGCCGAGGCCAGCTAATCATTAGCCATCCGCTCTAGTGGAGGGTTGCCGCGCGCAGTTGCGGGCGTCGCGTGAATACTAAACGAGCAAATTGGGGCCCGCGGCCAGAGTGCGCGGCCAAAGTGGCCCATCGGGGGCGACACTTTTCGTAGGCAACAAAGCGAAACCAAATAATGAATCATAATTCCCGCCCGGCTCCAAATTTGCGTGCGACTCTGTTGGTTGCCGTGGCCGAGTTGCTTGTAAAAACACGCCAGCCTGCTCGTCCCATTGCAACAGCCCAATGGGACACACCATCGAGGCGAGGCGAGGCAACACAAAGCATATAGTCGTAATAACTTGTTTGTTGTCGCCCTTTGTCGGCCGCGCCGCTCCAAATAGAGCTCCCCTCGGCCGCCTGCTCTAACGTCGAGCCGGCCGCGCTTATAGATGCCAGCGCGGGTCACGCATGATCGCAGGCTCGCGGCCAAGGAGCAAGCGCGCGCGCAAGCCAGCCCGCCCTCCGCTCTATATGCGGCCGGAAGCGGGCGCCGCGCCAAATGAGCCAGAATTGGCGCTCGCTCGCTCGCCAAGTTGCTCAGCCACTGCTCGTCCCTGTCCGCCGGCCCTGTTCATTAGGGCCAACTTGAGCGTGACTGCTTATTTTACATAACGCAATATATCACACCGCCGACCTCCCCGAAGCCAACTCGCCCTCGTTGGGCCCCAAAGTCTCAAGAAAATAACCAGCCGCGCCGCCAATTGGAGCAGATGATTCATTATCTTGGCCAAGGCGGGCGGCAAAGACTTGGGCCGGCGCCCACTGGCTCCATTGTTGTCTCGAGGGCTGGCGCCCACTGGCTTCGGCCGGAGTGGTTGGCAGCTCTTTGTTGTTTGTCGCTGCCAGCTACTCGCAAAATGATGGACGAAGCGTGAACTTTTCAATGCGCAGAGAGGCGCAAAACATGAACAAGAGCTACCAGCTCTAACTATACGCGAGCCGCCTAATGGAGGCCAAGAATCTAGACGGATGCGCCAGCTTCCTGCAGCAGCCGCGACCACCGGCAAGGATTGCTGGCGCCCGAAACGAGGCGGGCGCAAACGTAACATTAAGCACTGATTCCACCCAGCCACTTTGCTCACACTTGGCGGCACCCTGAGAGATGAGAGAGTTTCGAGAGTTCCTAGTTGTTGTATAAGTATATTTTTCACCTTTTTCACAGTTCCCGTCTATCGGCGCGCGCGCTCCATCTGTCTGAAGGCAAACAAAGCAATCTAGTTCTGAATTGTGCCACCAGGTTGCACTTCACACTCTCCTGGAGGCGCACGGTGGAGGTTGGAGTTTTCGAGGTCAGTGAGCGCCATCTAAGGTAAATTAATCCCTCTAATTGAATTCACCTCAAACACACTTACTCTTTGGACTCAAAAACTCGCGACTCTTGTGGATTGAGTTGCTCACGCTGCTTCCGGTTTCAAACTCAATGCTGTGGATGTGTAGCTCGGCAAGTATTTGAGCCGAGTGCTTATTGCTGTGATGGAGACAGTTGAACTTTAAAGGTTTGTCGCAAAAGTAGTGGGCCAAACCATCGTGAACATCAACCCCAAAGGCTCCCTGCGGCGGCAGTTGAATCTCGCAGCTGCTCTTCTTTCTGCTCGCCGGTTTTAGCTCAACACTTATCTGCTCCACGTAAACTCGCTCTGGCCGCCGCTGAACAATAAAGGTGATGACAGTACAATTAAAACTCAACTTATACTTGTGCTTGTTGTCATCAATCTTTTTAGAATCAACTTTGTCCAATTTAAGAGGAAGGAAGCGTTTTTCATTGTTTGTTGGTGATTCTTTCTTGGTTCCATTCGAGGAATTGGAATTGTTTTGCGCTGAGACACTTGAGGGCGTCGAGGGCGACAGATGCTTGGTTGGGTTTAGGTTGAAACCAAGCGGAGCTGGTTGGCCAGATTGCATCGAGTTCGTCTGTTGGTAGGGAGGCGCCTGCTGCTGGGTTGGCGCCAGTTCGCCTAGTGCCATTGGCGAGCTTGATTCTCGATCTTGAGTGCTGTATTCGAGGTGAGCGGATATCTTGATCAGCATTGACTTGTCATGAGCTCTGATTGGCTTCTCCTTGGCAAGCGCGGCCAGCGAGTCCATCCTGAGGTTGTTTGCGTCGATGTAGGTGAGCTCGCACGAGGGATGAGTGAGGCTGAGTGCGACGACGAAGAGGACAACAACTAGGGCGGTGCAAACAATGCAACCGAAAAGAATTCGAGAGCCCACTTTGTCCATGGTTGTTGCCAGGTATTATTTCGTGCTCCACCCTTTCAAGTGATGAAGAAGAAGAAGCTAAGCCAAGTTTTGTTGCTTGTTTGGGTGCTGTCTAGAGCACCTGATTGGTGGATGTTCACTTGTGTGCCTGAAGGAAAACAAAACCTCGAGACTCGTCAGGATCTTGAGGCTGGTGGAGGAAAATCTGACGCACTAGCTAGCTCGATTGGCGGCCAACTAAGATGTTTCAGTTGCGAAAACAACTCGATTCAACAAGTTGGGGCCCAATGAGTGCCTACAAACGGCTCACACTCACATCGCGCCATGCCCATCATTAGCTCCATCGTTACGCGTCATTGAGAGGTTGGCGGTTGACTTGCAGGTGTCGATAGGACAACAAATTGGCAGTGTCTTGTTTCCAATGCACACACTTTGTCTAGCCATGAAAATGATCCAACAAGCTCAACTGGAGGCACGATTGATTTTAAGCACAAGCATCGCTCTACATTTTGCTCGTTGGTTCGTACAGACGACGATTCAGCTCGATCATCTGAACAATCCAGCCTAAATTGGGCCTAGCATCTGATTATTTAGCCAATAAAATTAGCGAAAAAATTGGTTTGCTCGCCCTTCAACCATTCAAATGGGTTGATCTGTTTCTGAAATGGCGATACTCTGATTGAGGATCCAGCTCTCAGTCTGCACCAACAGTCTCCTTCGAACACTTTGAATTCCATGTGCGGCCGGCGCCAAAAGTTCTGATACAATCATCAGTTGGCAGGATCTTGATAATACTTGGTATCTGCGGGACGACATCTCAACCCTCTCCGTTTTTGGCCCGCTTTATCGCCACCTGAAATTAGGAACCCGACCGAATTAGAACATTTTGCGCCGGCTGCACGCTACAGGTAACTCCTTGCTCTGACGTTAGTCGCTCCAAACAATCCTCTTCCATTGCCAAGCAGAGTTTTCACACGGGCAGAAGGAGAGGAGCTGAATACCAAGAGATACTATGCTGATCAAGTAGGCTGGTCTAACATCTTCTCATGAATAAGAACCTTCCTGTCGCGAAGTTGGCGCGTCACAGCTCAAGGCGCGTCACTTCTCCGTGCGGGAAAATGGGGTCGGTGCCAAGACTGCGAAAAGGTCTCTCCCCAGTGGCGACAGTCTTTGTGGTGCTGGCTGGACGCGATGATCATACGCGGCGGCCAGGGGAAGAGCAAAGGGTGCAGGAGTAAAGATGGGATGCGAGCTACACATAATGTGGGTGCGCGCTTTACTTAGACAACTGGGAACCCAAGAACAGATACATCTGAGTTTATATCTCGAAAGCGAGACCTTTCGAGAACTTTTCGGCGCATAACTTGGTGGACATCTCTATTAGGCAGTGCTGTTTAGGACTGGTACTTCCATGGAGTTGAATTGGCCATCAGTTCTCACTGATCCAAATTTTTATACAAGGTTTGCAAAGAGGTAGTTCCAAAAAGCTGAGTGCTGCAATTGGGTGCTCAAGCCGACTAAAGGTTCGCAGAGACGCCAGGCGGACTGATCAAGCTGTCGAATGGAAACAATGCGATGACTGTGAAGAGCTTGCAACTGGTAGCAGTCAAACAATCGTTGGAAAAGAGACGACTGTTTGACTGGCTTGCGCTTTTCTCGCCAAACATGGACATGTTTGATCTGGATTGTAAACAATCCGTCAGTATTAAGGAGATGCCAGTGCAATACGTAATCCGATTGCTGGCTCAATACTGCTTATACAGAAGCTGACTTTCCGATCAGAGGCTACACAACAGGAAGATGGACCTAGTAGGTTTATTACGTAGATTGGTTTAGTCACAGGGGTTGTGGCGGTGATGGCAGCAGTGGTTAGTCGCGCTTGGTTTGAGTTTAGGGACAGCCTTGGTCGCCTGACGTCTTGTTGCTGGCCACCAGAGGCCTCAGTTGGCGCAAACGGAGCTCCCCGTAGACCCAAATGTTTGGCCTAGCTAGCATTTGGTTCCAAAGGCGAGACTCGCGTTCGCTACAGAGGGCGTCGCCCTCCCATCCTTGAGTTGGCCGGCGTTTCGTTGCCAGGTCTTCTCTCTGGTTGAAGCTTCGTCTCAGGGTTGTAGATGAGGAGCTTGAGTCTTGTTGCAACTGGTCACTTCCAATGCTCGCAGAATCGTTGCTTATTTGTTCTTGGTTGTTTGTTGTTTTGCCTGTTTGAGGTAAGTGTGCAACTTTTTCGCAACTTTCGCTTGAGCGGCACAATCTAATTCCGCCAAGACACTCGTTGCTGACTAGTATTGAATCACGATTAAAGACCAAAATCTCAATTGCTTGGCAGGTTAAATTGTCCAATTTAACTGAATTGAACACACACTTGTGATCCCAGCGCGGATTTGCAGTCCTCTTTAAGTGAGGAGTCTTTTGTTTTGCCACCCGTTGGCCATTTGAGGCCAGCAGGTAACACTTACAGAATGGATTTGGCAGGGATCCAGACGGAGGCGGCTGCTTCTCCTCGGCCGAGTTTAGCTTTAAACTTGGCGCCTCAAAACCTCCAATATCGTGGGCCTCCTTTATAATGACATGCAACTCGCCCTCCAAGTTTGAGCCCATCCGGCTCATAACAAGCTTCTCATTTTCAGGTACAAATTTGATTGCAACAAACAGTTGGCCCGTAATCGGCGGCTGATTCGAGTGTTGCATGGCCGGCGGGCCGAGCGAGACGCTCATATGGCAACTCGTTTGGCGGCCGTCAGCTGGCGCCACCGCCGTCGTCAATCTGGCCGCCCGCCTCTGCAGCTCGCCCAACTTGTCCACCAGCTCTTCCTCCAAACAAACCTGTCCCCTTTGTGGCCCGCAATCTTTGCCAGCCTCCAGCCCGTTTATCCTCTTGCCGCCACTTGAGCTGTCAACTTGGTCTCTGCTTGGACTGTCCTGCTGCCAGGCGCCCGCAAGCGAGATATCGAGCTGTCGGAATGGTTTGTTTGTTAGGTTTTGGTTTGCGACATTTGGTCAGTTAGATTGTGCTCGTCTTTCCGCTTGGAAAAGATATGGGCGAGAATTATTGCCCATATTGTAACCAGAACTTACCCGCTCGCAAAGCCTGTACCATTTGGGCGAAGTTGATTGGCACAAATCGGAGGTGAGCAATTGATGGCGAACCTGGCTTAGCGGGAGCAGGACTTCGCCTAGGAACTCGTTGCGGCTCAAGCGATCCTTATGCCAGACGCTAAGCCAGAGTATTTTGTCGTCAAATTCAGCCAACTGTATTGGTGCAAAGGTGAACTTTTCGTCGAATTTTGGATTTAGTTGGGCACGATGAACGCTCGACTTCCGTTTGCCGCTTTTGCTTCTGTCTGGAAGTAAGTAGAGTTTTACGTAACTGTAGAGAGGCGGTTTAATGGGGCGGGTTTGTTTGGGCAGTTTGGAGGGAACAGTTAGTTTCCGATCGCTTTTGAGTAACCACAGGTGGTGGTTGTTGTGGCCAGGTGGGCGAGATTAACGAGGGAGCGAGACTTGAGGGTAGCGAGCGATGGAGGGATACAGAGACAGGGACAGAGACAGAGACAGAGAGAGAGAGAAATGATGGATGACGAGCGGAGCTTGAAACCGAAGCCACTTGTCCCCTCCGGCCACACGCAGCCGGCTGCCCGGCCACCGGCTTGACACCGGCGAGCAAACCTTGGCGGCGGCGGCTGCGGCGGCGCTTGGACAGAGGCACGAGAGAATTCAATTTGAGAGCGGCTTTTTGATCGCATTGAGAGCGAGCTCTCACCGTTTGAGCTCGCCCGCTTTCCGCCGCCGCCGCCGCAGCAGCAAGGAGCGCAACCACGTTACGTGTATGGAAGCCGAATTGAACAGGTGGCTTAGAAATGATTGGACTGGATAAGATTTGAGAGATACCTCTCGGACATTTCGCGCTGCCTCGCGGGCTGGCTGGATTTAGATCCAAATCTTAACCTCGGCGAGCTGGACATTGATCTCGGAATCAGATTCGCACTCTGCTTGTTGCCTGGCCAAGGAGCTAATGATGCGCGCTCATCGCTCCGCCGGCTCACCTGGAAAGCGCTTAGCCTGTTTGGCGGCGAAATGGCGCGCGCGCGCTTTGATGGAGTCGGCGGCTAATCGTTGATTTGGTTTGAGTTTTAGCGTAAGCTTTGCCCCGCTTAGCCTTTGGACGTCTGCCGGTGGCACCAGTTGAAGGTAGCACGAGAATGCCACTCGCTTGCCTCCGCGCAAAATTCAATCAGTTGCAACGATACCAACAACAACAACAACAACAACGAAGCCGATGATCCAGCCAAGACAGGTAGCGAGCGAACAACAATCAATCTTGTTCTCTTTCTCCTTCTTCTTCTTCTTCTTCTTCATCTCCTCCTCCAATCGGCCATTGAGGGCGAAACGGGAGCAAGTCAGAGATAAAAAGGGATCCATCGCAGACGAGACAGCTGCTTGCGTTTTGGGCCAGCCAAGTGGGGAGGAGGCCAGGCGCTGGGCGGATGCGCGCGTCGAGCCCAAGTCGGCGCCATCGCTGCCGCCGCTGCCGCCGCCTGATGGATGGAGCTGGGAGAGAGATCAATCAGTTTGGCACCAATTACAGGCGGATACTTTCGCCGGCCAGCGGGCGGCTCCAGGTGGCCGCCCCAGCGCCGCCTGTTGTCAACCTGGCCGAGCAGCGGCGCCCTCGGGCCGGCGCAGTCTCGGCCCGTCCGCTCGCCTGGCTGGCTAACTTGCGGGCAGAGCGGGGCCGCTAACTGACTTAACGCGCCACCTCAATGAGGAAGTTGGCCCAAAGTGAGAGCTGCAATTGCAACAGCGGCGAGCTCTGCCCGCTGAGCTGGATGGGGGAGCTCAATTGAAGTGGAATAGCAAGCCGCTCTTGGCTGGAGCCTGTTGTTGTTGTTGTTGTTGTTGTGTCCGAGCGGATTGCTCAAATCTGAGAGCTGTCGAAGGAGCAAAGGAGGCAGAGAGTGTGCGTTTGGCCGGCCGAGCGGCCGAGTGGGAGCATAATAGTCTAATTTAGCTTTCAGTTTCACTTACGGATTGCTCGTAGTGCGCCGCTTGCTTACCGGCGCCAGCTGGCCGCATTGGAGCACATGAACGGTTAGCGAGCCAGACTTTGCAAAGTACGAGATGTCCAGCTCCACCTGTCCCGTCACCTGGACTTGTCTCCTTTGGCTGGCCCTTGCCATTGAAGCGGCCGACTCCTGTTTGCGCGCGCGCGACCAGCGAGTGAGGGAAGGGTTTGGTCAGTTTGGTTTGGTTCGTTCGAGTTGGTTGGTTGGCTGGCTGGTCTAGGTGGCGCTGGCGGCCACTTGTCGCCCCATTACAGCTCAATCGGGCGCCGATTGCGTTGATTTGGAACGAGACGACGAGGGTTAAAACAATGGAACAATAGAGCGCCGGCTGCCTGACCTGTTGCCGCAAAATCGCCGTTACCTTTGGGCAAGCGTCAAAACGAGTGAGCCTGAGAGCGGAGGCCAGGCCAGGGCTGGCGAAGAGTAAAGCTCCAGCCGAGGGGCTGAAGTTAATAAGCGACCCCTTAAAGCCACTGCAAGCTCCCTCCTGCTCGGCCCAAACAAACTGCCTTAAACTTGAGCCATCAAACTTAAGCTGGCGGATGAAAGGATATTGCCAGGCTCTTGGGCAAGATTTCTGGCTAATTTTCCGCATCAAATTGATTCTGTTCAAATCTCTCGCCTTCTTCGGCCAAGAGAAGGCTCTCCGTTTCACCTTTATAATCGTTGTGTTTCCATTCTTGTTATGCAACTTGGAAGCGGCGAGCGGAAGAGCAAAGGGCTCTTAGCTCGAGGGAACAAGATCGTGAGAGCTCAGTTTGGTGGCGCCGAGAGGGAGGCGGCCACAAGGAGGCGCCTCCTGTTGCCTCCGAGTGCTCCTATTTGCCTTTTCGCCTTGCCTCTGCCTCTGCCTCTGCCTCT
>Ga0268249_1000622_pt1 | contig 12971 bp, 12 predicted proteins | sample AgamicAtPe_FD_200257 | JGI IMG/M metagenome (GOLD analysis project Ga0268249, IMG submission 200257) | Agave microbial communities from Guanajuato, Mexico - At.P.e (v2) (version 3) | ecosystem: Host-associated > Plants > Phyllosphere > Phylloplane/Leaf | place: Guanajuato, Mexico | collected... | reverse complement strand
GCGTTGGCAAGTGCCTTGGAGCATCTTTTCGATCAAGGTGCCTCAAGAGCGAGCCTCTTGATCGCGCAAACTTTTCCTGGCTCAAGAGGACAGAGAAAGAGAGAGAGAGAGAGAGAGAGAGAGAGAGGATGGCGAAGGAGGTTTGTCGAGATTACCCAGAATCTTGGGCAAACGAACGACAATTGGTCGCGCGGAGGCTCTTTATGGAATTGGGCCCAAACGAGCTCGAAATAACGCAATTTGTCACGTAGCCTCCGTAGCTCGCTCGCAGTTGAGTGCGGATTTGATGATTCAATCAATTAACAGAACGGGCCAAGTGTCCATCACAAGCCAGCTTGTCGTTAGGGGGCGCCTATGTACAGTGAATCTATGTGGACGATCTGAAAATGGCAAAGTCTCACTTGGGTTAGCCAGTTGCTTTTTGGCCCGCGCAACACTTACCTTGTGAGCACAATTATGTTGGTTACGTTTGCGAAAATGCCCAGCGTGCAAATGACCAGACAGATGACGCAGTGGATCGGCCAGTAGACGTTTTGGAACGAATAGAAGGCGTCGCCAAAGTAGGGACGCGGCGCCGAACTGGACGCCAGGTGGCCAGGTGAGCTGCCGTTGTAGGAGGCCGAGGAGCCAGCTAGGCTAGCCGAGTGGCCGCTGCCGCCGCCGCCGCTTATGGCGTGCGCCTCGTTGCCTGATCCTATCTGGCTGGCGCCGCTTGGCGAGGCATCGAGACTGTCGGTGAAGTTTTTGTTGTGAAATTCATTGAAGATGTAGTAGGCGAGCTCTTGGCGAGCGGAAGCGGATTCGAGCAATTGTTGGGCGAAGTCGGAGTTTGTTGAGTCATCGCGCGGATTGTCCGTTGTTGTTGGCGTTGGTGTGATTGTTGTTTGTGGTGGTGGCGTGTTGGCGGAGGTGGCCGCCGAGGGATGAAGTGCAGGCGTTTGTCCAGATTGAGAGTTTTCAACCCACCAAACAGTGTTGGCGGGAACGACAGTTGATTTGGTGGCAGTGTTTTGGCCATTTAAATTTGGCGCGGCATTTGTTTCGTTCGTTGGTTGGTTGTTTGGACGATTGTGTTTGTATCGTTTCGTTTGCGAGTTTGTTGGAAAGCAGGTTGATTGGTTTGGCGAGAGGAGAGTTGCGAGTAGAAGAAGGATAAAGCTGATTAGTATCACACTGCGGCCTCCTTGTTGACGTTTTCTCGTCTGTCTCTCCTCTAGTAAAACCTCCAATTTGGACTCCACGAACAAATCGAGCTCTTCGAGAGGATTCTTCTGCCCTCGGCAAGGTCGCCGCTGTCGTCGCCGCCGCTTCAGCTGGACGGATTGTTTCCGCGAGCCCATAAAGGCTCCAGCAAAGCTAACTCCACCGCTCGAAGCCAACTCCACTCGTAAATGGGGCTCTCCTTCTCCTGCCGCGGCAACAGCGGCGGCGGCGGCAGCAAAACCCTCCTCCAAACCCTCAATCAGCTGCCCGATCTTTGAGCAAATATCGACCCTCACTGCATCGCGCACCAATTCGACTCGCCACTATGAGCTTGGCGGTTTTGAAATCTTGGAAGCCTTGGGTGGCGAAAGTTGCGCGCCCATTGGCTTCAACTTAAAATGGCGCCAACACGAAACAAATTCAACTTGGCCGAAACGATAACTTGCCGCCGAGCTACGCAAACAAATTACCCTAAGTTTGCACGAGCTTGCGGGCGATTGTTGGCCTTGATCTCGCAATCTAATGGATGTTTTCCGCAAGCTCGATTCCTCCGACTGACCGATCATTTGTCTCGCCCACCAGCTCCGCTCTATCTTGCCTGTCGCCCTTTACTTCGCCCGCCCGCTCGCTCGCTTGCCCGCCGTCAGTTGATGGCTGTTTGCTGTTAGCGACTGGACAGGCACTCGGCTTCTTTCGCCACGGCCGCAAAGCGAGCCTCCGTAGCTCGCCGCCAACCGGATGCCGCGCCAAACAACAGGCGCCGGCGCCCACTTGGCTCCGGCGCCCGGCTAGCTCAAACCTTCGCTCGCGCTTTCGGGGGGGTCGAGTGTGTAAAATCAAGCGCGAGGGCTGGTGCGCATGGCAAGCTAGCTTGATGCGAGCTAGCGCGCGAGAGTCGTACATTGAAAGCAAATGTCGCTGGCCCATTGCAAGCGCACTTACGCGCTCGCACGCCCATGCTCATGCATGCGAACGCATGGCCGCGCTACGAGACGCCGGCCGGACGCGACACAGCTCGGCTCAGCTCGGCGCACACATGGAGCGAGCGAGCGAGTGTTTGTGTGTGTGTGCGAGCAGGTCGTTATGAGATTCGATAAATCCCGCTCGCGCGCATAGCGACATTCGCGACCAAACACCAGAGCCTCTAGCCAGGCAGCCTAACAATGGCAATTACTGGCAGTTTTATAGCCAAACATCATGGAATTAATATAGCCAAGTTCGCTTCTGGGATTGAGCAACAAACGGGCCAACTCTGCATGCATCATTTGAGATACGAGAAACGAGCTAAGCTCATTGAATTCGAAAGATGCGCGCGCGATAGAATAAAACGAGCTCACTGAAAATCAATCGATTCTTACTAACACCCAAAATTCTACCGCAAAAATTTACATCCACTATGGGAAAGAGCTGGCTTGCTTAGTGCTTGAAGCATGAGGCGGTTGCCAATCAACTCTCCTCCTTTCTCGTCTGTTGCTCGACAGCGACTGCAAACAGTTCGAGACGACTAAGCCCTTCAGCTAATAGGTCTAGTCCGCTCCTCTCGCTTCTTGGAAGTGCCGCCAACAAAGCTCAGCTCGGAAATTGTTTGCGACAGAAACATTGCAAACTCGGTTGGCTCAGTCTAGCTTGCCAGCCGGGATCAAAATTTGCGCCAACATTGCGTCCGCTTTCGAGGTTGATTGAGTTGCGCGTCTGGTTTGAAGCGGCGAGCGTTTTCAGGAAGTGCGAGCATAAGAACCACTCCAACCAGAGAATATGAATGCCAAAATGCCTCCTCGCCATGGATAAAACAAAAATCCCAGAGGTCGGCTTAAAGTAACAATTCAATGTATCTCGCTGGCTTATGGCCAGCTCTTGGATCCTCGAACGTGATTTAGCCGACTGCCTAGTTGCTTGACAGGTGGGCCTCATTTGTTTGGCGCTCAACCACACCAAATTAAGCTGAAAATTTTCGTCCCCGATCACGTTGTTTGGCGGCGCGAACAATCTCAGTGTTAGGTTGATTTTCGACAATGGATTCACGTGGTTCGTCTATGGACAGGCAGAAACAAACTATGGCTTTCATGTCCGCTGCTAAGGTCCAATGGGCTCTCGTTGGGACAAAGCCTACTCTCTGAGTCGGCGACAATGGCGCGACAACTATGGTTTGGATAAAAACACTCGATAACATAGAGGCCCAACATCTGGCCACTTAACGGCCGTTGGCTGGCGAAATTTATCGCTGGATTGCGCAATAAATTATCCAAACTTGCAAAATTTCCTCGCCTTCAGGTAGCGAAATCAGGCACATTGTTTTGGCCGCTTGCAAACACCATCAGTTTCCAGTATGCAACAACCGCTCACTCAAACTTTTCCTGGCGCCCAGTTGAGGTGCAGTTTGCGTCCAAGAACCTTGAATAGATCGACTAGTAACGAAATTAGCGCCTGTGAAACCAAACTGGATCAGGGGGAGCCTCATGCTGCGCTAAAATACTCTCCGTCCGCAATTAGTCGCTTAAACGATTCAAGGCGCGTTCTTCAGGCAATAATTCGGGTAATTGGACCTTTCGCTCATAATCCAACGAACGCTTCAATGTGCTTGATAATGGGCGAGGAGCAAATCTCTAAATACCAGGTAATCTCGTCCATTTGTGCTCCCAAAGCTTCCAATGCATGTGTAACCATTTGTAATCACACACTGGTGGCCAATTTCGTTGCGAAGCAAAGTCGTCATTTAATGCTATTCTGGTGGCATTTTAGTTTGGTTCTAGTCGTCAGGTGAATGGAATGAATCGCCTTTAGTTTGGCGCAAAACAAGCGCCCCACGAGTGATTCAATCTAGCAAATTAACTCATGCTGCTCAAGCGAAAGCCTCCCCTCACTCTCGTACCGGCGCAAGAATCTGTGGTTAGATAGAACAGAAGATATATGAGCTCTGCCTTTCATTACATTCGCTGAATGAAACCGCCCGTTGCGAGTCAAAGTACTTGGGATTCGTACATTGAACTTATATGGTGAGAATTTTGGCCACTACTTCGGCCAGTCATAACTCTATTTAGTCAATTTAGGTTGGCTACTGGAAAGCCACGCTTTACGTGTAGCCAGAAATGGCCGCCCCCTTTTTTGGGCTTCAGATCGGTTTACTAGCATGAAGATAAAATTGGCCAATGGCTAAGTTTACCGCAACAAATCTGTAAATAAATCCACTCTCTAGTCAGCACCAATCGCATCCATTATCGACGATTGAAACCTCTCCTTCGGCGCCCAACTAAACGGGGGATGATCCATTTTGGTCGGGAACAAATGCCAGCGAAACCTCTCAAGTGTAGATTGACTCATCAGTTTATTTCAATCAGCAGGAGGGAGGAATTGATTGATTTTTGATGGGTCCAGGTGGCAAACACGCCAATGAGAAAGGAAAAGTCGCCTGTTCCCCTCCAATTTGGGGGTCTAATTCGCCATCAGGATCAATTGAGACCTGTGTTTTGCCAATAATTGCGACAAAATCACGTCAAGACTCGCTCGCCTGCTCAAACTGCGATAGGAGCTTGAGAAAGATTGCGACAAACAAACGAGCGCACTCGGACTAGTGCGACCCAATTAGGCGCTAACAAACGAGCAACTTGAGAGAACTCGAAATTTGTCACGTCCAACTCATCTCGAAACAATGGACTTTTCTTCGGGAGAGAGAGAGAGAGAGAGATGTAAGTTTTAAGCCATCAAGTTCAGTCAGGTGAACTATTAAACGGATGGTACGCACCGACCATTGGGGTCACACGTGTTGGTGCTAAGCGAGCTGACCTCTCTCATTGGCTAGATCGGACGCCCTCTCTCGGCACAAATCGATTCTAATGAGGTTCAGAATCGACCCACTAGAGGGCGCCTCCATTCTCCGTTGGTGGATCCAAATCGGAAGGTTAAAGGTGACTTGAGGCAACCTCCTAGTAGCACAGTTAATCATCTGTTCTCTGTGGTCACCGTTGCGAACACGAACATCAATATCTGTGCCTGTCATATTCGCTTGCCTGATTGCTTTTTCGGAGGATTAGCTTGTACCGGCGAGCGCGTGTGGTAGGTACAGAGATTGAATAAAAACATGGAGTTGCACCTGGTCTTGGCTCTCAAGGGGACTCCAATCCAATGAATTGAGCATCGTTGAATTGGATTAGAGTTGAACCTAAGAGGCAGGCAACGCATATTGGTCCGAACACGCCCCCCTGAATTCTCTCGTTAGGCTAATCGAACGACCTATGGCCAGGTCACTCCGTTTCGCGCGCAAAGCGCTCCAAACCTAAACAGTCTTGTTCACCTCTGAGGGCCAAATCTCATTCATCTGGCCTCATGATGGCGAGTGGGGCACCAAAATCGGTCGATTATTAAGCAATAAAGTGGACAGATGTTGCCTTCTGAGGAGAAGAGTCGACTTGGGAGCCAAGTTGTGCTATTGGAGGGGGGAATCTGAGCAAGCGGTAGAGTGGGCTGCTCCCTTTTCAACAAATTGGAGCCGTTTTTGCAATGAAGCCAACGTTGCCTAACAATGAGTGGGCTGAACTGCACGATATTTGCCCTCCTCCTTCGCTTGCTTTCGCTCCATCGAGTTCAAACTGCTTTTTGAGCGAGCTCGCGGCTGGAACAAGGCGAGAGCCGAGCGATCTCTTCACCGGCGTTAGAGTTCTCGCTCTCCTTCCTCCCCTCCCGCCCTTATCTCAACCTTATATCTCTGGCTGCGGTCTCAAATCCGGCCTGGCGTCTCCGCAGACTTTTGAGTCAATGAACCATTATCGCGCGCGCGAGGAGGAGGGAGAGAGCAAAAAGCTTCGCCGCTCAAACCTAGCCGGTCTCAGCCAAGGCAAGTGGTCGCTCACGGTGGCCAGGCAGTCTTGCCACCCTCGCCCCTGACATGCTTTCTCATTTGGTTTCGTGGAAACCATTCCTAGCCACGCCTACCTGCTGCAACCACAACCTCAACGGCCAATTTGGCCAACAAAGATGAGGCCCATGGACGAGCCCCGCATGGGCCTCATCCTGCCGTCTTGATCCCAATCTAACTAACTGCTACCAACTTGATGGACCTCCCACGAAAGCACAGTTTCAATCTCCCTCCCGAGCGAGTCCGCCCCTTCAATAAGATTGCTGCTTGCCAGGTGAGGGCCCGCACGCAGCCTGGTCTGCATTTGTCGCCGTCCGCGCTCCGCCTGGGGGCGAGCTGGGCGCGCTTGCCTCGAAGGGAGGATGCGAGATTGTTTGGGCCAGATAAGTGGCTGGGCCATCAAGATGGATCCAAACACTGGCCGGCCTTCCAGGTTGCGCGCTTCCCCCGAGGAGATGCGCTCTCCTCTCACGTCCGCCGCCGACTCTGAGCGCTCGCCGGTTGGCATAAGACTTGCGGGCGCCGCCAAGTTCAATGGCAGCGCCAAGCGTTCATTATGTTGCCGGCAAAACTTCCATTGGCGCCGTTATTGCCAACTCCCCGCTGAATCAATGTTAGCCTGGACCCAAATCGCTCGCCCCGATTCGAATTCGTGGGCCCTCAAGTCGCTTGGGAGGCCCAGGCGAACACAAACTCGATCTGGGGAGCACAAGGTGACTCGGTTGAGCGACTTAAGCTGCAGGTCTGGTGACTAGCGGGCGGGATAGTGAGGGCTGATCGAGCGCGAGGCTAGCCCCTTCCAATACAAATAACTGGCACAAATATCCCATTCCCTTGCTTTCCCTTCCTCCTATCAAGACGACAATTCCCGTCCTCTAGACGAACATCATTGGCTCTAGAATTCATGTCCAAGCCGGATGGGAGAAGGGAAGTTCCATTGCTTGAACGCGGCCGTTAATGTCAGTGCTAATTTCCGCCGAAACAAATGCCAATTTTCCTCGCAACCAACCCGCTAGTCTGTTTGGCCGCTAGCATTTCTCCACATCGTCCTTTTGTTTGCTCTACTTTAGTCACATTGCGTCGAGGACAAATGGCGCCCAATGTTGGGAACAAAGAATCTGCATCTGAGGCCAATTGGAGCGGCTCAGATTGCTCCCGATTGGTCGCCCAGATTTTGGGCCAATAAACAAGGAAAGTCTGGCCAATGAAAAAGGGCGCCAGGCGACTTCCGGCCGCTTGCGAACGAGTCTGATTGAACGCGCAACATTGGCGCATTCTATGCGATTTTTGTCCAGTTTGTTAGCTTGGCCGCAAACCGCGAGCCTTGGTGCAGCGGCCGGGAACAAGTGCGAGCGGTTGGCAGGTACTGTGCAATTAGCCGGCCAACTGAAGCCAAGAGAGAGAAAGAAGTCTAGTTAGTTGGGGCCAGCCAGCAGATGCAGCCCAGAGTCGGCCGCGAGCGACGGAGGCGGCGCACTTGCTACACGTCAACCCCAAACTCTACCTCGCAAGCCTCAATCAAGCGAGCGCTCGGATCAATCAAAACACTTAGCCACCATTTCCGGCCCACAAATGTGCTTGCATATAGAGTGTGAGCCTCCAACTTGTAAGGGGAGATAGATCGGCGCGCATATGCTCGCTTCGGTGGCCAATTTTGGGTTTGCTGTGAGAGAGGGAGGGAGGGCGAACAATTCGATTGGCAGCTAACCCAACCAAATGCGAGCTCAAATTACAGGCGCCACCCTTAGTGCTTTCGAGCCATAAGGTTGTTTGCGCGCAAGCAAAGCAACCTCTCGCGCCTAACTCGCCGCCAGCTTGCACATTCAAACTGATCGGATCGTTTGCGGCCAGACAAGCAAATGAACTTGACCAGGTGAAAATATGGACACTAGTTTCTTTCTTGTACGCGCTTAGCAAACACTCCTGCTTTGCGCACTCAATTTTGGGCCAACTTTTTGGCCAACCATCAAATTTGGCCAAAAGCTTGTCTACTCTGAATTGAGCTCAGCTCCTGTAGAATGGTTGAGGCTTTAAGCCGAATCCGCTTGTTTGCCCTCCCATCGTTCGTGCGTGCAAACGAGTCAACTTTGTCTAGAACATTTGGCGCCCAAACTTTGCCGACTCAAACTAAGCGCCCACCTGAGACGTGAGCTGCCAAAACTTGGAGGCTCGAACCTGCGCGAGCCGGAGTGACCACAACCTCTCTCTCTCTCTCTCTCTTCTCCCTTCTCTAGCCGAGCCAATGGGTCCTAACCTAACCTAATCCCGCCGTCTTGGATCAAAAATGGGCATAGAGGTGGGCACGGTGATAAATTGGATTCCCCTGGATGCCCTCGAGCTTGAGATGGTTAGAGGCGCGAGCAGGCGCCGGTCAAGCCGGCGATTTGACGTGGACGCAAAATTTGTGACTCGTGCTCAAGCTGGCGACTGTTATTTCAACCATAAATTGCGCCACTCGAGAGGCGACAAATTGGAGCTTGCGAGGTGAATAAGAGCTGAGCAAGAGTGTAGCTCGCAAATTAGGTTCGCCGTCGGCTCGAGCTGGGGCGGCACCAAGTTTGTAACAGGCGCCAATCTCGCCGTTGGAATCCAATCACGCGCGTCGGCGGACACCTCTAATTTACGGGGACCATCTCGTGTCCAGTTTGCGGTGAGAGTCTCTGTCGCCCGCCTTCTGTGGGATGGATTTGGGGGGGGGGGCAACGAAGCGAGATAAGCGCGACTAGATTTGAGCTGGAGCTCGCACTTCGATCAAGGGATCGGGAGTTTCGTCTCCAATCTAAAGCAGTCGAACACAAACCAAGCGAGCACAATTCTGGTTTGCGGGGGGAGAGACTTTAATGCGGCTTTTCCAATCCGGTGCCAAGAGGCGAGCCCAAAGGAGTCTGACGCGGTTGTGAACAAGGAATAGCGTGGCCAGTGTTGCGCCCAACCGCCGGCCTAAACTGCCAGTCTGATGCGGACACAATGGACGTGCGTTTCCTCACATAGCAACACCTGATTTCCTCTGTCGGGCACGAAACAAGAGCTGAATGCAAATGAAATCAGCGCCACAAAAGAGAGAGAGAGAGCCATTCCGACTGAACGCGGGCGGGTTTAACTCTCTCGCTTTCGAGCAAGATTGATCGAGCCCATCGAGCTACTTCGGCCTCGAGCGAGATCCGATTACACGGCCAACGCGCGAACCCAACAGAATGACCACCAAATCCTCTCGCTTATATCGGCCACTTGGTGTGCACTTTCTGGGGAAATTGAGGGTCCGCAGGTGTCGCTTTTATGGGGAGGCCCAAAGCCGCTACGAACTGGCTGGGCCGAGACAAACACTCTCAGCTGGCATTAGAATGGATACTCACGTGAACATGCCGATTGCTTGGTTCATCTTTTGCCTTCCTTCAGCTTATGGCAACTAAATTGTTTCTTGCTAACCCACTCTCACCTGGCTGAAATTCGCACCATCCTCCTACTCTTTTGCTCCCCAATCAAGCGGCCGCATTCATGTTCCCATCTGAGCGCAATAGCTCTGGCCAGCCGCTTTGACGCTCGCTAATTTCGCCGGTCTCGTCTCTGTCCGCTAACTCGCTCGCCGCAGGCAAACTGGCCGCCAATTTGACCAATCGATCAGGTTAACATGGCGAAGGAGGGGCTACAATGCTGAGTGTTATGGTATGAAAACTCACACAAAGCAAACTGAATGGGCAACGACGAGATCCGCGTCAACGCGCACTCAGCGGCCGCCGAGAGCGAGCGAGCGAGCGAGAGTGCGCGAACGACCCTAGGCGGCCGCCCCATGTTTACACGCGCGGGGCCCAGCAAAGGGCTGGAGGCGCCTCTTTAAAGCTTTTGCAGACCTCTCCCAAGCCAAGGAGCCTTGTACAGAATTAGCGAGGGCGGCGCTAATGACGGTCGGCCTGCGTGGCGATGAAATGAAGTAGCGAGTCTCCATTGTGAGTGGGGTGCAAATTTGCTCGCTCATTCTCCTGATTGCCCGTCGCGGCTGCCTCACTTTGAAGGCCAGTATTTAGTGCGTTCGTGGCTCATAATTTGCGGCCAACTTGGTGAACTAAAAGGGCCAAGCTCGCTGGAGGGCTTGTGGTCGGAAGAGGGCTTCCTGGGCCTGGAGAGGGCCAAACTGGTTTGCTCATTTGGGGCGCCGACTCGCGTCAATTTTGTGCGGAAAAAGCACTGATTCAATTATGTTATCCCTTTTTAACGAGCAAACAGGGACACAGAGAGAGAGAGAGAGAGAGAGAGAGAGAGAGAGAGAGCCTTGCTTCTGGCGATCTGAAAGAACAAGTTGCAGTGCTGGCGCACGGAGCGCGAGCCGAGTGGACGGGAAAAGGTCGACCTCTCCGCTCCTTGGCTCCCAACTCAAACCTTCAGAGCCAACTCCTTGGGCTAAAATCAAATCTCGTCCACAGACGCAAGACTAACGTGTGGCCTCTGCAAACGCCAACTGCATTTGCTGGCCGCAGGAGCAGTCGCATTGCCGGCGCTCGATGGAGGGCAAATGGATTATTTGATGCCGGCGAGTGGCCGCGATAAGCTGGAGGCGAATCAGGCTCTCGTATGTTGAGAGCGTTGCCTGTCTGCGCGGATGCCTCCATGGCCCCAAAACAGGGCCTCCACGAGACTCGGGCAACGTCAATCGTCTGCGCCGTATGCTGGCCAACGGGTTTTGGTTGCTCGGCCAGCTGAACTGTTGGCTGGTTGTAACAACAAAGTTTAACTAGATTCAATTGGCTCCAGCTGAACCATACAAAGGCAAGCACATCTAGCCTTGGCCAGGCTTTTAGGGGGCAAATGTTGGCAAGACAGCATTGTTGTTATAGCAGCTCAAACTGGTTGTTCCAAAGCGGAGGCAGGCCAATGACAAGTCTGCAGCTCGAGCGTGCGGCCAACCAGGCAGCGCGAAAGTTTGTAGCTCCGGTTGCAAGTCCATTCTCGGCCGTGACGTCTGCAGGCGCAAACGGAGCCATTGGAAAATAAGCCGTTGGATTCATTAGCGGCCGGCGCTTTCATGTGGCGAAAGTGGCGCAGTTTGCGGCCAGAAAGCCGAGTGGCGACACTCGAGCTCGGCCAACACGAGGGGGGTGCAAATTGGGACAAAAGTGTGATAATCATCGCAGTGGACGGGGCACCGCACGCACTCGAGCTGTCCGAGCGAGCTCATGAAGTTTGCCCCATGACTCGACTGGCGCAATTGTGGCCTCAATTTGTGTTGGCTGAAACAATTTTGAGAGGCCTCGCAGACGAGTTGCTGCTCCTACTGCAGCTGTTCAGTTTATTTAATCGAACGGCAGACAATTAACCTTTGGCCGGTGGCGCCGCCCCCTGATGTCGCCCCCCTGAGAACCTGAGGCTCAGCCGAGTCGGCGAGTGATGGACGCTCTCAGTGAGCTTTGGTCCATTGTCCATGCGATAGGAGCTTGATTTCTCTCCCTCAACCCTTGCTCTCGGCGGCGGGCAGGCCGGCGGGCAATTGCTCGGCTTGCGGCGGCCGGAGGTGAAAGCGCCATCGGATTTAAGTAGGCCAGGCGGAAGGGGCTCTAATGGCGGCCCAAAATCCGCGATTGTCGAGCCTCTGCAACTTGATATTGCCACTCCTAATACCAACAACGATAAAATTAAGCAAACTGGACCGCACGAGCTCCGCCAACCTATGATTGATCGGGTTTACTCATAAGCTTCGAGTTGCGCAATCTATCGTTCAATCAGCGGACTTTGCCGCTCTCGTCGGTCAGCTTTTGGGTTTGTTGCCGCTGCTACTGCTACTGTGATTGGCGCCGGTTGCAGATGATGGACTCCTCAAGACTTATGAGCTTGCTCTTTTGTCGGCGCTCAAAGTGGACGGCCCAAGTTCCAAACGTATCACCGGACTAACCAAATCTCAGCCGCACGCTACTATCTTCATTGCAACTCCAGCCCCTCCAGGTCTTCAAGTTTATGACAGCCACTGTGAGTTTAGCCAGGCGTAAGGGTAGCCCGGAGCAAAAGCTCAAGCGAATTAAGCGGCTAGCTTGGCCTGCCCCAATTGGGTGGCTTTTTACTCTCTTTGGAGGAAAACAATCGCAGACGAAGCGAAACTCGCCTAGTCCCCTGGGTGGCACCTTGTTTTCCTTCTGCCTTCCCAACCAATCGCTCGCCTCACAACTATTGGAATCACAAGTTTTATTACGACCAGTAAACAAAAAGGGGGAGGGAGAATCAATGTCAGCGCCAGGATCTCTCGATAGGATATCTCGCTCAAGTTGGTCAGTTGAAATTTTGAGTAAATAAGTATACACGAACACTTGCTTCAGTTAGCATAAGTAAAAGAGCTCCTATGAGTTTTGCTCGAATCAACACCAATCCTAGGGGAGTTTTTCGCTCTTATTTGACATGTGTATGCACGAGCTATCAAGTTGGTGGCCATTCGTTTCAAAGAGCCAGCTTGTGGCCGATCTCACCTTTCAATTCTTCAGGCCAAAGTCCACTCTGCTCCAATGGAGTGAGGGCTGAATCATGGTTTCCGACAGCACATGTTTGTCGCCAAATTCGCGAGCTTTCATTCGAACAAGTGTTGAAAAGTTCAAATTTGGATCATCTTCAGGTGCAAACGACCGGTTTTGAACTCGAATCAAGTATGGATCCAATTCGACCAGCTTCGATCTCATTCGACTGACCTTGCAGCGAGTGACGCATTGATTGCGATAAAACTGAGCTATTCGTTCGTCCTTATCTAGATTGTCCTCGTTTGGGAGACATAAAATGGCCCCAAGCAATCGCGAGTGTTAACTGCAATAGATCGACATCAATCATCTTTTGCAGCTCCCTCTCTGGATTCATGGTCGACCACCAATGGGTTCCAAGAATCTGAATTGATATGCTAAGCGAGAGAGCGGAACTGCCTATTCCATTACAAGGCTCTAAAACTTGGAGC
>Ga0268249_1000621_pt1 | contig 12973 bp, 9 predicted proteins | sample AgamicAtPe_FD_200257 | JGI IMG/M metagenome (GOLD analysis project Ga0268249, IMG submission 200257) | Agave microbial communities from Guanajuato, Mexico - At.P.e (v2) (version 3) | ecosystem: Host-associated > Plants > Phyllosphere > Phylloplane/Leaf | place: Guanajuato, Mexico | collected... | reverse complement strand
CAGCGCACCTTTTTGGGCGGCCGGCCGCTTTTGGTGGAACCTGGAGAGAACTCGAGAGGTCGTTAGTTGGATAAATTAGCATTTTTATCTGGTCGCCGCCTGAATTCACCGTGAATCTGACTCACTCGCCCTCTCTCAATCTCGGCTCGCCCCCTCCCCACTCGACTCCGCCGGCGCCCCCCCCCGCCCGTCCGCTGTGAAGCGCTCGCCCAAACTAAAGCAAACTAAGCCGGCCAACCAGCGCTAGCCTGCCTCTAAAAACCAGATCTTATCTCTGCGCCGCTAGCCCCTCGGCGGAGGCGCAGAGTAGGAAATTAATTGATTATTTTTATTTATTTGACTAACGTAAATTAAACACACTAACTCGCAAAATAGCTCAAGTTCCCCAAATCCAGCTGGTGAACGCAACCTTCGTTTCCGTGGGCCAGCATAAGGAAGCGGCCGGCGAGGGAAGAGGAGGAGGAGGAGGGCCGAGCGCAAACAGGGTGAAGCTCGACTGTCGCGTCACCGGATACCCGGCGCCCTGGATCCAGTGGTTCAGGAACGGCAAGTTGTTGCGCAATCGGCGGGGCCGCATGAGCATCAGGACGAGCAGGTGGAAGCGGCGCCACGATGTTCGTCTTAGCAGATTGGAGTTGGAGCTTCGTGCTGGAAGGAACGAGACTGGGGTGTACGAGTGCCGGGCAATGAACGTTGTTGCGAGGGAGCCGGTCGTTGGCACCTACACCTTGCTCGTGCTGCCCGCCCACTACGCGCTAATTCCAATGCAACCCCCGATGGCCTCGAGCGAGAGCCAAGAGGAGGCCGCGGCTGCAGAGGAGCAACGACGGCGGCGGACGCAGCAGGCGGGCGAGGCCGCGCCCACCGCAACGAGCGCGCACCCACCGAGCGCCGCCGTCACCACCAGTGCGACCACGCCCAGCCCGCCCGCAGCCGCCCAGGCGCCCGGAGATGCGGGCGGGCGAGCCCGCAAGCCCGCCGAGCCGCAGATGGAGAAGGAGAAGCAGCAGCAGCAGCAGCAGCAGGAGGGAGAGACAGCGCAGCTGGCCAACAGCATCCAGGAGTCGCCGGTTGTTGGGCAGCCGTGTCCGCGCGAGGCCCACGATAACTTTTGCCTGAACAAGGGAACCTGCGTGCTAATCGGGCACATCGAGGAATACTTCTGCAAGTGAGTAGCCGGCGCCACCACTCGAGTCGGCCGCTCCGCTGGCGGCGAGCAGCCAACTCGAGAGAGATGCCAACCTTCGCTCGCCACTCTATTTACTTCTATTACGTAGCTTGATGGGTGGCACGAGCAGATTCCAATCTGTCCGCCCGTCGGCCATGTTTGCGCCTGCCCGCTCCACTGGCCGCCACTTTCCTGGCCCTTGTTGGTCCCCGTTGGCCGAGCGGGCGCCACGGCGGCCGCAGACGAAGCCGCCAAACTCGGGACCAGGTGCAGCGGGCAACGCGCAACCTGATTTTAGTGCACAGTCGGCGCCAAAATGGTGCGCCGCCTCCAGCTTCGCGCGCGCTCACCGACTGGTGATACAATGGCCATATAATTAGAAGCAAATATCCCCCATGATGGATAATTTGCCTCCCTGTGCTGGCTCGGCTCGCAGCCTCAATGGGCTCCAACTCGAGCCTCTCGCTGGGCGACGAGCGGCTGAGCTGCCTAGAGTACTGCCGCTGCTGCGCCGGCCAGCCTGGCTATTGGCGCGCGTCTTCCCGAGCCGGATCATGGGCCTCGGGGGGCAGCTTGGGTGTGTGGCGTAGAGAGCCAGGCGGCCAAAGTGAGACGTTGAGTGGTGGGGCAGCGAGATGAAAGTGGGCGTTCAAGGCGCGCACTTGAAAGAGGCGCCCCCACCTGGCGGCGGCGGCGGCCGCCCATTAGGCCAAAGTCCGGCCGGCTTCGCTCGGTGGCCTGCGCGTCCGGCTAAGAACAAGTGCGCGCCGGACTAGCTAGTGCGCCTGGCCGGCCGCCAGGTGGGGCGCCAAAGGATGGCCGCTCGGACAGTGACGAGTTGCGCGCTAACAAACGACGGCGCCCGAGCTCCAGCTGTCCGGGCTCCCAAATTGGCGGCCAACTTGAAGTGGCGGCCAGCTCGAGCTTCGGCCGCCGATTGCATGGTGGCCAAGCCGGCTGAACCCAACCGCAGCGCCGGTTTGCTCCTAAATTCCCCTCGGCTGGAACTTTGTTGCTCGGGCTGGCTGGCCAGCTCGAGCTCGCCGCTCTGCTCTGCTCCGCTCTGCGCAGGTCAGGTCAGCGGCCGGCCAGCCAGCCAACAACAATATTATTCCACCGCTCATCATGGTGATTATTTCAGTTTACAAGTTGCGCAAAGTAAGCCAACAAGTCCGGCGCCAGGAATTCGCCGCGCTCAGTTTTGTGGGAGCGGAACGATGGATGGAATCCACTTTGTCCGGGGATTCCAAATCGGTAAACAATCGGCCGGCCTTGCAACTGCAAAGGGCGGCCGCCAAGACTGGCGAGGGGCGGCCGCGGACAGGGGGCGCTGGCGTCGCCGCTCGACGCGCCAACTCAGCCAAACGCAACCGAGCGCGTCCCCATCTGTCACCTGTCGCCCAGACTCGCCCTCCTTCCTCCGTCTTGTCGTCCGCTCGTCCGCTCGCTCGCTCGCTCGCTCTCACCTGGCTGGCGGATAATTGTTGTCGCGCGACTGGTGGGAGGCGAGCGGCCGGCAGTGGCGCCATCCACTCGCCGGCCACTCGAGCCGCCAAACCACTCGAGCGGCCAGGGGGGCTCCTCTTGGCGGCGCCGCCAAGAGGGGAACAGTCGTCGGTGCCGCCGCCGCCAGTTAAAGTAAATTATCGGCATTGTTGGCGGCGCGCCAACCTCGGAGGAAGGAGCGCGAGGTCAAACGATGCGCACCAGTTGAGTCCTCCTCCTCCTCCCTCTTCTTCTTCTTCTTCTTCTTCTCCTCCTCCTCAGTCGCTCCTCGCTCCTCGCTCGCCTCCACCGGTCGGATGCGCGCTGGCCAACAACAAAAGTGGAGCACATAACGATTGTGTCCCGAATGAAGCGGAACAAAACCAAGTTCATCCAACCTGGCCCAAACCATTGGCCACTCCATCCGGATGCCTCAATCGCGTGCGCTTTCCGCCCGTCACAGCGCCGCCGAAGCCACAACAATTGATTCCTCCCATTCTCTCGCCTCTCGCTTCTCGGCCACATTCGTCGCCGCCGCCGCCGCCGCCGCCTGTTGGACGCGCGAGGCCCCAAATGAACTCCGCTGGAAGTGGCCGGCCTGCCTGTGAATGGGAGCCAGTTTTGCGCCAGAAAGAAGCTGGCCCACTATGAAATGATTGGCCGCCAATTGATCGTTCGCCGCGCCCCTCGGCTCCACACCTCCGGCCACTTCCGACCGCGGCCGCTACTCCGGCTGTCTGGCCGCCTGGCCGCCCGGCCGCTCGAGCTCTTGCTCGGGGGCGGGCAGGATCATGCTGCTCGCGCTTGTCGGCCGGCCCAACCGGCCAACCAAAACAAAGCCCGCTCGCCGGTGGCCACTCGGCCGCCATTCCCGCCGCCAGTGCCATTCTCCTCTCAAACCCCCAATCTCGGCCGCTCTCGCGCCGAAGCCAGGTGGGCCAATTTGCGCCGGCTCATCAGGCTGGCCAGCGCTGAGCAGAGCGGCCGAGCCAAGAGAACAGAAAGCAAGCGGCCAGCCAATTAACCTCCATGCCTCTCGCCCACTTCGAACCGAACCGAACCGAACCGAACCAACAGCTGCGCAGAAGGATACCACGGACACAGATGCGAGTACAAGTCGCTCGGCCACCAACAGCCCTCACACTAACAAACCGGCCAAGCTCAACCCAACCCGGCGGCCAATTAGCCAAATAGCCGGAAGCCGCCGCTATTTACTCAATACTTGTTCTTGTTCTTGTTTTGGTTGTTATTTTAGTTGTTGACGAAAGGACATCCCGGAAGCTCGAAAACGCGCGCCCCCTCTCTTCCTTCCGCCCGAATAATCCTCAGCCTCGTTGTTATTGTTCTTACGACTGTGTTAACCTCAAAGCCTTGAAGGCAAAACCAAGCGCCACTTTGGTTGGCCAGCCGGTAAACCAGCCAGCCAGCTACTAGGCATGATCTCATTCCCACCACTCAGGCACTCAATAGAGTTGGCCCCCGCTTTAAGCGCACCCAAAACACTGGTTACCAGCGCCAAAGTGTCAATACTCTACCACCATTCAGCCACTGGTTCTATACAAACAACTGTGTGTAAATTTGTGTTCTAACCAAGAAATAGGTTGGCAAATAAAGAGATCGTTTTGATGAAGAGTAAACATGCTCACGAGCCTCCCAACTTCCTTCGCCACTTGGGTAGGGCCAGCTTTTGTCATTTGCGGCTCAGTGGCGCCATCTTGTGGGGTCCCCTCGAACTAATCCAGCGCTCGCTTGGGCTTCCCTGCATCTGGATCAGATCGCGATCTGGGTCAGCGAAAGCGAAGCATCTGTTTAGACAGCCGCCAAGCCTCAAACTCACCACGACCAGCGCTCGAGTCTCCAAGCCTAATAGAGTTGGAGGGCCGTCCTGGGCACTCTAGTGGAGCCGAGCTGAGCAGAGGTTAGCTTGAGAACGTAGAGCGAAGTTATCGCTTTATGCCGCTTTTAGCCTTCGCTACCTTTCCTTGCTTCCGAGCAACCAAAAACCATTCCACCACCAGGTACTCCAATCAAAACCAACTGACCACTAGACCAGCCACCAACTTGAATCTCAACTAATCCATCCAATCTGACTCAAACCTAACAAAAATCTAACCAAATTATTCGCACATCCAATCCAACCAAACCCCATCTATCTCACACCTCCTCTTACTTGTTCTCTCCCACCACTAATTTGTTCCGCCACCTTTCAAAACCAAACAAACATTCAGCTCCCGCCGCTTTTGAGCACAAATTCGTCGTTATCCAGGCAAAATTGGGCGACACTATCCGTCTAGAGTGCAATGCGAGTGGCGACCAACCGCTAACAATAGACTGGTTCAAAGAGGGAAACAACTCGACCATTGAAAAGCATGGAAATGAGCTCTACGATATCCATGAGACGATCACAGAATTTGGACTTGCGTCTTTCATGCAAATCAGGATGGTTGCACCAAGCGATGGTTTGCTGTACAAGTGCCTGGCTCAAAATGAGTTCGGCTCAAGCGAGCGGCTCATAAAGCTAATTGTTTTGAGCGTCCCCGAGAGGCCGAGCCAACTTAGGGCCAGAGACATCTGGTCTCGCAGTGCTTTAGTAACCTGGCTGTCCGTGTTTCAGGGTAGCAGTCGGGTGAGCAATTATACAGTCCAATATTGGCGCAAGAACCCGGCTCATCCCTCGTCATCGCTTGTGTTTGGCCAGTTGGCTCAACAGAACCACCGTCGCGAGGAAATTCTGGTTGACGGGTTGCAAAATTCAGCGCTTCTCATCAATCTTGCGCCGGCGGTAACTTATGAGGTCTCTGTGATTGCACAAAACCAGGTTGGCCGAAGTGAGCCGAGTGAAACAATAAATGTCACTACCAGTGAGGAGGAGCCAACTGCTCCACCAACCGACGTGCAAGTCGAGGCGCGCGGTTCCTCGACGCTGAGGGTCACTTGGAAAGTGCCGCCAGGTGAGAGTTGGAACGGAAAGCTGCTTGGATTCTACATTGGATACCGTCCACGATTTGCATCGCACTTGCTAGGTCCAGCAAATGCGCTCATTCAATCGCAATTGGCTGGACCCCAGCAACAACAACAGCAGCAGCAACAACAACAACAGTCTCTCATCTACTCGTTCAAAACTGCCGACGCAATCGAGGGCCAACTCTACTATGAGACCTTTGTAACCAGTCTCAAGCACAACCAGGAGTACGAGGTCACCGTGCGCGCCTTCAACAAGGCCGGCTCAGGCCCCGACTGTCACACAATCCTGGCCAGAACGAGCTCGGCCAAGTTGCCGCCGGCCCCAAGCCTACAAGTCCAGCGCGTAACTCCAACCTCAATCACACTCAAGTGGACCTCGAGCCTGACAGTGCCGACTGGCCCTAGAATGGCACCAATCCAGGGCGGCTCCATGGGTCACATTGGCCTGGAGATCCTCCGCTTTGTGGTCTACTACCAGCTCCAGGGCGACCGCGACTGGTTCGAGCTGACAGTTGGTCGCTCGCCAGCTAGCGAATCGGATACTCTCGAGCAGTTGGCCGCTGGTGTCACTGGTGGCCTAAGCAAGCCCTTGGTAGAGATGGTGGCCTCGAACGGTGGTCCAAACGAGCTTGTTAGCACACACTCGAGTGTGCATACTCTGTCAAACCTGCAACCTGGACTAAGCTACAGAATTTACGTTGCGGCAGCAAATGATTTTGGTATTGGAGATCCGAGCAATGTTGTGGCAGTCAAAACTGATCCACTGAACTCTACCAGCTCGGCCTACCTGGGCGCAAACCTGCTCGAGCCTGGCTCCGCCCTCAGCCTGTTCGATTCCTGGGGCCAACAACAAAACAGTCTCCTCTTCACCATCCTCTGCTCGGCGGCTCTCCTCCTCCTGCTCGTGCCTGTGTCCGCCTACTTGATCTGGCAATACAGGCTCAGGCGCAAGTACAACTCCTCCTCCGCCTCCTCCTATCCCTCGTCCTGGACACCGGCGGCCAGCGACACGATTCAGTCCGAGTACTCTGTCAAGCGATTCCCTGGATCCGTGCCAGCTTCTAATGGCGCCACTCTCTACGATGAGGCGGCCGCGAGCCGACAAGCGAGGTCCCTTGTGCCTCAGCTGATGGCTGGCTCGAGCCAGCAACAGCCGCAACAGCAATTGTTGCGCAACTCAAACACAACAAGGCCGCTCCTTAGCTCCCATTACCACCAGCCCGCCGATTTGATCTCGACAAACTCCACCACAATGCAGATAAGCTCAGCGCTAAACGCTGCACACAACCTGCGCCACCAGAAGATGAGCGCAACCCTGAACAGGAACCAGAATCGCCAGCTCCCGCCGATTCCATACAGCACCCTCTCAGTGAAGGAGATTGGGGCTGGCAAGCAGCAATGGAGACAGCAGGCAAACCAAGAGTACCGACTCGGCCAGCAAAAGGCAGGAAACTTGCTTGCGGTTGGCGGTCAAAAGCAGCATCACCGCCACCAACAGCAGCAGCAGCAGCAATCAAACGGCGGCAGCCAAACGCCTCTTATCTATGGCGTCATCGAATGAACTATAGAGCAAAGACTTTCTTGCACTCTCAATTGGTGATAAAAAGCTAGTGAACTGATAACAAAGTTTTATTGTTCAAGGAACTCCTGTTGTCCTCCTTCATATATTATAATAATAATAATAATAGTAATAATATTCACCCTATTGTTGTTGTGCCGGTGTATTTGCTTGTATGTTTATACATTATATAGAAGATCTATCCATTTCTCACTCTTGATATTTTGTCTGCCTATTTACATGAGTTCTGAGTTTCAGCTTGAGTTTAAAACTCAAAGAAACCTTCTGAGAATTCATAGCAAGATTGTCAAGATCTAACTTACTCGTATTGGCTAATATATCAAATGGCGATATCATTTGCCGCCTGTCCCATCTAGTCCACTTATGTCTCCTCACTTTGAGATCTAAGCTAAACTAGCTGCAACGAAAACAGCAGCAACAACAACATCAACAACAATCACAACATCAACAAATCAGATTTCTCTCCAAGCTGAGAGCTGGAAAGTTTGGCGCTAGATGAGTTTGGGTTACTTTTAGATTTTGCTTCCCGTCCAATTTCAGAAATGCCTTCCCTCCACTGTTTCGAGATCCAATTGTAACCTGAGAGATAGTTCTAGCAAATTTTTGTACTTATCAGAATCCACGAGATCTTTTCTATCCGCAAGTGTCAATCACGCGCACACTCGGCCAGACAAACCACACGCTTGGCCCACTGGCTTTTGGAGGCCAACTGACCGCCGACCTCCCCCTTCCAGCAGGTTGAAGATCCGGGTTATCGATGAAGTTTTGATCTTGTAGTTTTGCTTTTGGGTGCGGATCACAGGTGGCGCCAGCGGCAGCTTGGGGGCAACATAAAGCCGTTGCCCCCCCCAATGAGGCTGCCCCAATTGGCGCCAAGTTCCCTTTGCTTTCAGGCGGCAGGTTGGCTACTTTTGCAAGCAACTCGAACTGTCGCGTTCGCTCTCTGTTTGCTTGAATGCAAATGTTGGCGTCGAATAGTGCGATTCAGCGTTCACATCAACCGGAACAAAGCGCGACGCCTCCAGTCTTGGCGGCTTGTCTGGCGTTTGACAAGCGGCTTGCTGCGACTTTACGCCAGCAAACTCGTCCATAATCAGGCGCAACGCAGTTGGCTGCCTAACCAGCTCTATAGTTTCTCCCTGAAACTCATTGGACTCGTCAAGCTCACGTTTGGCGCTGGCAACCAGTGCCGATTGTAGCTGTTGTTGTTGTTGTTTGGCGCAAATTTGCGGACTAGCGGCGCCGAGATTGGTCGAGCGCGAGTCCGAGTTGTATCCAGTTGAGGCTGAGGAGGGCGACGCCGAGGAGGTTGAGGCGGAGGGGCTTGTTTGCGCCGTCTTGCCTGGCGCCCCCTTTGGCGCATGGAATCCGGAGGTGGCCGAGTGGATACGAACTGGCGAGTTGACGTTGCCGCCGCCGCCGCTTCCGTCCAACGTTTTGAGCAAATTGAGGCCACTGCGCTCGGCGAGGGCGCCCAGCTCAGCAGGCTTGGCTTCGGGGTCGCCGGCGCTGCCGCTTGCGCTCTCCGAGGCGGACAGGCCGCTGGCGCTGGAGCCAGGCGAGCCGAGCTCCCTCTTGCGCCCGCTTGGCCCACCGCCAGCCTCCCGTTCCTTGCTCACGCTGCCGGTGGCCTCAGCCAACTTGGCCACCGCAACCAACTTGCCGGCCACCAGGTAAGCCGGCTCCCCCTGGGCCGAGTCGGTGACCTTGCCCAGGAAGAGGCCGATGATTGCGAGGAGGAGGAGGCTGATGGCGGTTTGCACTTGAGCGACCGCCTGCAGCCAGGACGTTAGGATGATGGAGGCGACGAATAAGGCATAGAAGCGGCCGCGCGTTAGGCGAACCATGTGGACGGAAATGGCCGAGTTTGTTTGCTGCGAGCTTGCTGCTGACGGGTCATAGTCGTTTTGGAACATAATTAGTCGCTTGTCGAATCCTAATGCGAGCGCATGGTTGTGACAGGTGGGCGAGAGAGAGAGAGAGAGAGAGAGCCAGAGAGGCGGAATTGAAGAGCGAGAGTGGGATATGAGGGAGGATGGAATGGTGATCGCGTTGGGGAGAGTGAGAGCGAGAGAGCGGCAATTGGGCGGCCGGATTTCCAAGGTTGAGTTTAGATTTTAGCGAGATTAGATAGGAGCTGGCTGGTTGGTTGGCAGTTTGCGGGCCAGCGGCGGTTTGCCAGTGGCCGCGCGCCAGATCGAATAGATTAGACTTGGATGGGAGAGGAACCCCTATTACCTTCGAGAACGTGCACATAGATTGAGGTTGGCCGGGCGCCAGACGGCATGCAGGTGTAGTTGCCCGAATCGGACAGTTTCGAGCTGAAAATGTGCAGATTTGACGTAATGGTATCCGGCTTTTGGCTCCATTTAGACATGACTATTTTGCCGCGCTCGTTCATGTCATAGTTAATCATGCGCTCGTTTCTGTACCAGAAGATGAACTGCAGTTGATCGGGCGACTGCGATACAACGCAGGTCAGGTTGATTGCGGCCCCCAATTTGACCGCCAAATCTGGCGCGCCCAAAATATGCACCTGCGGCTCTGTGTTTGCGTGAGCGAGTTTGTTTGAGAGAGAGTCAGTGGTCAATGGGAGTGCTCTGTTTGAGGCCCCCTCTTCGCGGTTGCAAAACTCACCGACAATGTTCAGGTGATAGTATTGGCTCTGCGGCGGCTCGGTGTTTGTTTGGCACTGGTAGAGTCCCGAGTCCGTTGTCCTGTCCAAGTTTTTAATCTGCAACGCCCAATCCTCCTCCTTGAGCGGGTTGTGTCTTACCACGAAGCGTTCGTCCTGTATGATGGTGTTTGATTCGTCTGGGCGTTTGGCGTGTCAGCTGCGTGAGTGTCCCCTTGGCGGCCTTTCCACTTTTGCTGATGAATTTGGGGCTCCCCCCTCTCTCTTTCTCTCTCTCTCTCCACGCTACTTACACGATATTAGCTGCAGCTCGCCGGTTCCCCTGAACCAGGAGACGGACACGTCGCTAGATGGCTCCACAAGGCAGTGCAGGAGCACAGATTGTCCTGTTTTGGGGGTGGCGGCGGCAGTGTTGTTGGTTCGTTCGGCCATTGGAATGGGAGCGCTCAGTTTCGTTACTTCTCTCGTTGGTGTGAATTTTGGCTCGCCTTTCAGCGCAAAACTCCGGCTTCTGCCGCCAGACTCACGAGGCAATCATCAGCTATATGCGCGTTCCCCTTACACTGGAGGGGCGCATGAAAATGTGGCACATGAAACTCATATAAAATGTGAGAGCGCAAATTTCGCACTCAGTTTGGTTTTAGGCAAAAGTGGCGCCGGTGTATCCGTTCAATTAGCCGCCGCAGCCGCCAGTTGGCCGCCTGATTTGTTTACTCGCCGCTCGCAGCGCGCGCCTTCCCCCCCCCCCTCGGCGAGCTTCCAATTTATGGAGCCGCATCTGAGGGCAGCTGGCCGCGCTGGAGGCCATTAGCTGCTGGCGGCGGCGGCGGCGGCCGGCCGGCGAGCAAGAGCGCGGCGCCCAGCCTGGCAACATTCGGGGCGCCGCCCACGCAGCCCAACAAGTGTCGCGCGCGCCAAACTCAAACTAGGCCTGAGAGTCGCAGCAAGCCGAGCGGCTCCAGGTGAGGGCGGCTCAGCTCGGCTCGCTTGCAACGTTTGCGCTTGCGCTTGCGTTTCCATTTGCATTCAGCGCCGATGATTGATGGGCGCGCAAGGTTACGCCGAGTGGCCAGTGGCGCGCTCGCTGCCTCTCCTCCCGCCGGCTTGATTAATTACAAACCTCCGCCGAGCGAATCGCTTTGGCCTCCCATTGGAGGCGGCCGGTTTGTTTGTTTTGGCCAAACTCTCGCTGCTTGCTCTTCGCTGCCAGCCAGCCGCTCGCTGCCTCTGCGGCCGGAGAGGCGGCGGCTCCATTAGCGGCAACGCGAGCCCTTGGCGCGCGTGGGAACAGAGGCGCCCACTCTGGCCAGTTGTCAGGGGCCAAATGTGATTTGCCTCGCCGCCGCCGCCGCCGCCGCCGCGCCTAAGTGGCGGCCTGCGAGCAAGCCGCTGATCGACTGGCGGCGGCGGTCATGGAGTCGCAAAGTGACTAGGCGCCCCAATCGACGGGCCGCTAATTGCGCGCGACAAGCGCCCATCGGCCGGAGGAGGTGCGCGCGCCGGCCGACAGGCAAACTGGCGCTCGCCTGTCAGCGCCGAGCGACGTGCACTGAATGGGCGTCTCAGAGCGCAGAGATTAGCCGCAAAGTTAAGCGTTGGGAGCTCGACTTGCGGCCGAGTGGAGTGGCTCGCCAGTCCCAACTCGGCCAGGACTAGACCTCAGCTCTAAACTCCAAGTGGAGGTCCAACTAGAACTGGAACTCAAACTCAAGCTCGAGCCAGAACCAGAACATAGAGGCGCTGGCCTAATTAAGAGCCAAGTTTATTGTGGCCGAGCGCAGAATTCGGACACTTGAATGGACCAAAGCCAATTTATCGCCGGACAACGGGAGCCATTTATTCTCCCTTTGGACAGTTTTGCGGCCGGAAGTGCGTCATGAGCGCCTGGCAACCTAGCGGCGCTTGGCGGCCAAATTGGCCGAGTTGGCCGGAATTCAATGACAAAACGTTGCGCTTGGAGTCCATTAATTTGCTTGCTGGCCGCCCTTGGCGCGTGAGCCTAGCGACTTTGGGCCCATATTTCTGCCTCCAAGTTGTCGGCCGCCCTCGCTCGCTGCTCTGGCCGGCCGAGCCTGAGGTTGCGCAAGACGAGCGAGCGCCGATCAATCAGGAGAGATGGGCGCAATTAGTCGCCGGGTTGCGCTGCGCCACCGGCGGCGGCGGCGGCCAAATTAGCCCATTCAGCCGGCCGACTGGCGGCGCCGTGGCCGCTGAGGGCGGCAATAAATCGGCCTGAGCGCCTTGGACGAAGCCAGCCGGTCGGCGGCCAGATGGGCCATTTGGCTTGGCTGGCGGAGGGAGGGAGCAGCGCAAAGAGCAGAGCGACCATCAAGCCGCCGCCGCCGCCGCCGCCGCCGCCGCCGCTTCCACTTCCAAAGGCGAGTTTCTACATTTGCGTCCGCCAGTTAATTAGTCGGATAGCTGGCGGCCGGCGCGTTTGTGTTGGGCCACTTTAAGTGGTAGTGTTTTGATTGACACGGCAAAATTCAAATTCAAACTCGAGCTCCGATTTAAATGTATTGGCGGCGCCAGAGTTTGCGCGCGAGTGGCGCCCCTGGTGGCGGCCGCATCCATGTTTGCAAAGCTCGCGTGCAAAAATAGGTGAACGAACACGCGGCGCCGAGCTTCTGTGGCCATTGGCGGCCGTGTTGCGCCGTGGAGCGCAACTTGTCATTAGAGGGCCGCTTAATGGTGGCCGAGCTTGCTGGCTGGAAACAATCGATCGGCGCGACATCTTGGCCGAGCGGCGGCTAAGCGAGCGAGCTGGCAGAGAGGCGCCAACTTTTATCGGCCCCATCTTGCGCCGCTCCGCATGCAAAGGGGCGCATTTTGCGCGCGGCCGGCTGGGCGGCGCCCCAGCCGCCAGGGGCCAGCCAGGCGCAGTATGCAAAGCGCAAATCTCGGCTCCATGATTACGCAATAATTGCACGTTTGCGCTGCCCGCCCGCAGTGGGTGCGCGCGCGCTCGTGCTCGCCCGCCCGACCCTCTGGCCCCTTTTCCGTGTTCCCTGTTCACTGTTCCCTGTTCCAGCCTCTGGCCTGGGCAGGGCTGCCTGCTCAGCCAAGCAGAGGGCCCCGCTGGATGGGCGGCCAGCGGAGCGGCAAGGCAACACTCTCTGGCGCCGCCGCCGCCGCCGCCGCC